>ERZ1034669.17-NODE-17-length-134181-cov-35.472153_pt1 | contig 134181 bp, 126 predicted proteins | sample MGYA00520705_ERZ1034669 | MGnify/ENA primary metagenome ERZ1034669 (study PRJEB33766, sample SAMN09781766) | gut metagenome | biome: gut microbiome | host: Homo sapiens | place: Madagascar | study: EMG produced TPA metagenomics assembly of the PRJNA485056 data... | reverse complement strand
CTCCCCTCCCTCCCCACGCCAATATCCGCTGTCGCAACACACCCAAAATAAAGGCGGGCACACAAAAAATAGCAACATACAAACGAAAGGAGGTGGAGGCCGGCATATGCGTTATAAGACCGTAAAGACTCGGCCTGAGCGGCCCGGAGCGTGTCGTTAATGCATATGCGCAAATCTATAGAAATCCCCAAAGCGAGGTGGGCGGCCGGATATACGCTGTAAGGCCGTAAGCTTGGCCGAACGGCCTTGAGTGTGCCGTCAACGTATATCCGGCCGCCACCGGCCGTCACGGAAAAATAAATATTCCATCGGACGCGACAAAAAACGGCATGCCTGCAATACAGAGCATGCCGCAATCGCAATAAGAGAATTCAGTCCTGCAACCGCTTTTCGACCCAATCGACGATATATGGCGCAACCTCTTCGATTTGGTCGATCGCCACTTCGAATTCGCGCGGCCCGCCATACCACGGATCCACCAGATCGATCTCGTCCTCGCGCCCAGCGGAAGGCTTGGGCAGATTCGGGTCGAAGCTGCGGTACATATGCACCTGCGCGCGCTTGGCCTGCGGAAGCTGACGAAGCAGCGCGCGCATATGCGAGGCGGTCATCGGCAGGAACAGGTCGGTGCGTTCGATCTCGTCACGGGTGATGCGGTGCGCGAAATGATGCGCCGGAAGCTCATAGCCGCGCTCCTTCAACACCTTGACCGCGCGACGGTCGATCGGATTGCCGTATTCCTCGTCGCTGACGCCGCTGGATTCGACACCAACCCTATCGTCCAGCCCGCGACGCTCGAATTCGGCGCGCAGAATGATCTCGGCCATGGGGGAACGGCAGATGTTGCCCGTGCACACGGTCATCACGGTATACATGGAAAATCTACTCCTTGCGATTCTTCTCGTACGTCACGAAACGGAAGCCCTCGATGTCGTCGCTTCCCTTCTGCGTCTTCATCCACATGCCTTCCTCGGCCACACGCCATGCGCCGGATTCGACCAGCGCGTGGATGTCCGGCGCGTAGGTGTCGGCGTCCACGTGCATGCTGATCTGCGTCACGTACGCCTTGTCCGCGAATGGCATGGCCTCCCGGAATATCTGCGATCCGCCGATGATCCAGATTTCACTGCGGTCGAGACCGTCGTCCGGAATGGCCTCCTGACGGGCTAGGTCCAGCGCGTCCTCCAGGGAATCCACCACGGTGGCTCCCGGCGCACAATAGGACGGATCATGTGAGATCACGATGTTGTCGCGATTCGGCAGCGGGCGGAATTTCGGACTCAGCGACTCCCACGTCCTGCGACCCATGATGACCGGATGAGAGACGGTCAGTTCCGTGAAACGCCTCATATCCTCAGGCAGATGCCATGGCATGCCGCCTTCGAATCCGATGGCGCCGTCGTGACCTTCCTTGTCACAGGCCTGCGCCCAGATCAGATTCACCGAAAAGGTCTTGGGGAAATCGTCACCCCAATCCTCTTCTTCTTCACGCCCGGCAAGTCCGGGCTCGGGTTCGTGATAGCCACTACGGCTACTGTCGTGCTCCATTTCACTCACTCCTTGAAGTCGAACTAGAGTCAGTAGTCTAACGTTTGGCGAAGACTCGCCGAACGGCGTGATCGTTTCAGACCGCCACCGGCGCCTTGATGGTCGGATGATGCCGGTAATCCACGATTTCGAAATCGTCGTAATCGTAATCGAACAGCGAGTCGGCCTTGTTGATGCGGATCTTCGGATACGGGTATGGCATGCGTCCCAACTGTTCCAGCACCTGGTCGATGTGGTTGTCGTAGACGTGGCAGTCGCCGCCGGTCCAGACGAATTCGCCCGGTTCGAGGTTCGTCTGCTGCGCCATCATGAGGGTCAGCAGCGAGTAGGAGGCGATGTTGAACGGCACCCCGAGGAACATGTCGCAGGAACGCTGGTACAGCTGGCAGCTCAGGCGCCCATCGGCCACGTAGAACTGGAACAGCGCATGGCATGGCGGCAGGGCCATCTTCTCCACTTCCGCGGGGTTCCATGCGGAGACCACCATGCGACGGGAATCGGGATGGTTCCTGATCAGGTCGAGCACATTCGAGATCTGGTCGATGGTGCGGTTCGGATCCTCCGGCGTCGGAGCGGGCCAGCTGCGCCACTGCGCGCCATACACCGGTCCCAAATCGCCGTTCTCGTCGGCCCATTCGTCCCAGATGTGCACGTTATGCTCCTGCAGCCAACGCACGTTCGTGGAGCCCTTGAGGAACCACAGCAGCTCATAGGCCAGCCCTTTGAAGAACACGGTCTTCGTGGTGAGCAGCGGGAAGCTGTCTTTGAGGTCGAAGCGCATCTGCTGGCCGAACAGGGAGATGGTGCCGGTGCCGGTGCGGTCGGATTTCAGCATGCCTTCCATGAGGATCTTGCGCACCAGATCCTCGTAGGGCATCGGAATGTCGGTTTCCGGACGTGCGGGGATGCGGGTGCGGATGTCTGCGAGTTGTTCGGAAGTCAAAGCCATAACCGTTCAGTTTATACACAGCCATGGAGCCGTTCCGCCGATGGCTTCCATGGAATCGACCGAAGCCTTACGCAATGCGGAACGCGTTCTTCCGATTCCATGGCGATACGCTAGATTGGAACATGGTCGGCGCGAACGGCGCGCCATAGGACAGAGGAGTTTCCATGGGCAAGAGACTGTGGGTAGAGCGCAACAAAGACGGTTCCTGGGACGCGTTCAGCGATGACGGCGCGCATATCAAGTTCGGCAAAGGCCGCGGACAGTTCACGCCGGGCGATCTGATGAAGGTCGCGCTGGCCGGTTGCGCCGCGCTGTCCAGCCAGTTCGCCGTCGAGCACACGCTGGGCGAGGGCAAGGGTGCCAAGATCGTGGTTGATGGCACCTACGATGCCGATAGCGACGCCTATGTCGGTTTCGACGAGCAGGTGGTCATCGACGCCACCGACGCCGGTCTGAGCGACGAGGACGCCGAGAAGCTCGCCGATCGCGTCAGCCGCCATATCGAGAAGGGCTGCACGGTCAAGCACACGTACGTTGAGCCGACGCCGGTCCGTATGAACGTCACCGTCAAGCACTGACATACGTTTCGTGACGTGCGCACGCACGAACGCGCATACGCATACGAAGGGGCGGTTGCGATTCCCAGCTGGGATTCGCAACCGCCCCTTCGTTTTCATGTGATTTTCAGGCGATTACCGCGATGTCACTGACGTTCCGGATCGATCTTCGTCTCGATGGCTTCGGCGACTTCCGGCTCGGCCTTCTTGACCGGCACCTCCTCGACGCCCTTGATCTCGTCGATCGCCTTCGGCTTGATGTCGGCAGGCGAGCTCGGCGTGGTGTCGAGACGGCTTTCCGCGGCCTCCACATACTTGCGAGGCACCACATACACCGGACCGGCCGCGTGCTGCAGCAGACCCTGGCTGGTGGAGCCGAGCAGCAGGCCGGTGAAGCCGCCACGGCCACGGGAGCCGACCACGACCACGTCGTGATCGAAGCTGGCCTTGGTCAGCGCTCCGATAGCCGGCCCCGGCACGATCTGCTTGTTGATCTTGAGGTTCGGATGGGCCTCCTCGAACGGCTTGATGCGCACGTCGAGATCCTCCTTGTAGGAGGCCATGACGCCCTCATCCTCAGAACCCTTCATGTTGGGCACCGCGGAGATGACATCCAGCTCGGCGCCCCAGGAATCGGCGAACGCGGCGGCGATCTCCAGAGCCTTCAGACCCCACTTGGATTCGTCGGAGCCGACGGCGACTTTGGTGATGGTGTTGTTCAGATGCATCAGGTTGCCTTCGTCGTCGGTATACGGCACCACGACGATGGGGCAATACGCATAAGCCGGCAGGCTGGAGCTGGTGGTGCCCAGCAGGCGCTCGGCCAGACCGCCCTTGCCACGGTTGCCGATGACGATGAGGTTGTAGTTGCGAGACAGTTCGACGAACACGGATGCCGGGTCTCCCGTGACGATCAGCGTCGATGCTTCGACACCCTGCTCGCCGGCAATGGCCTTGGCCTTCGACAGAATCTCCTGGGCGTCGTTATGGGCCGCGTTGTCATCCCCCATGGCCGTGTATGTGGCATCGAACGAGACCGCAGCATAGCTTGGCAACGAGTACGCGCAGACGATCTGCAGCGTCAGTCCGGCATGCTTCGCATAATTCGCTGCCCACCACGTAGCTTTATAGCTGGCGTGGGATCCATCAACACCAACGAGGATTGCCTTGTCATTAATCATGAGCGACCTCCTTGAATCACATCGCGGCAACGCGACTGTGCGTTGCACCTACGTTCCACAATACCGCGCGACATGCGGTTCGCGCGTAGCGACGCGGAGAAAACCAAACGAAAAAGGCGTATCCCATGTGGGATACGCCTTCAGCGCAAAGCCGATTCACAGCACGCGACGAATCACATAGCTGCTGGTGAACACCGCCAACGAAGTGACCTGGGTTCCCTGCGCGGGATTCAACGCGTTGATGACCATGCCGTTGCCGATATAGATGGCGGCGTGATGCGAATTGACGATGATGTCTCCAGGAGCGGCATCCGCGATGCTGCCCACCGGAGAGCCGACGCTCATCTGCGCGCCGGAATAATGGGGCAGGCTCACACCGAACTGGGAGAACACCCACTGCACGAAACCGGAGCAATCCCAGCCGGACGGCTGATTGCCTCCTGCAACATACGGATAGCCCTGGAATTGAAGCGCGTACTGGGCAAGGGCCTGACCCGTGGCGGTGGCCGGCGGAGCAGGGATGCTGGTGGTCGAGGACGCGGTGCCGGATCCCGTGTTCAAAGCGGTACGGCTTTCGGAACGGTTCGCGGCCTGGGACTGGGCTTGCGCTTGAGCTCGAGCCTGCTCCTCTTCCTGGGCCTTCTTATCGGCCGCTTCCTGATCCTTCTCAGCCTGGGACTTCGTCTGCGGAACGTTCAGGCTTTCCACTCCGCCCCAATCCGAGCCGGATTCGACCTGGGTGGATGTGGATTCCGCGAGGATGTTCTTCTTCACGGCGTTGGTCTTCGGGAAGGAACGGGTTGCGACGACGGCTTCCTGCCGCGTCGCGTCACTTGCGGCAATAGCGGTAGGAGCCACGCCGACGAAAGCAAAAGAAGTCGCGGCGAGCACAGTAATCAAAGGAAATAATTTAATGCTCTTCATCACCGTCGATGATACCGCATCCCCCATACAGAGACGGTGGACCATTGATATGACCGACGATCCAGTAGTGGATGCTCAGTAGTGGATGTAGGTCAGTTTCGACGCGTCGTCCGCGCTGAAGGATCTGTTGGAGATCACGCCAAGACCCTTCACATTCGATTCCGAAATCTCGATGGATCCGTCGGCATTGATCTTCTCGACAATCGCCACATGCCCGTAATCGGCGTCCGCGCCCTGCTGCCCCGGAGCGAACACGATGATGTCGCCAACATGGCGAGGGGTGCCGTCCACCCAATAGCCCAAAGCCTTCGCGGACGCGCCCCAATCGCGGGCATTGCCGAAATGGCTTCCGACCGGCAATCCCAGCTGGTGCCTACGGGTGTAGGCCCACCAAGTGCACTGGCCGTACGGATAGCTGCCGCCATCCTCACCGGTGGCATGGTTCGGATTGAAACCTGCGGGCAGGACCGAGCTGTCCTGATCCATTAGCACGGCAACGTTCGGATTGTCGGCGAGAGACTTGGACAACAGGTTGGCATCCATGGAGGCGCTAGTCTCGCCCAGCTGCCATCCGCCGTTGTTGCTGGTCGAGGATTCCTTGAGCGCGGTACGGTCCTCGGAACGGGAGGCCGCGCCATCCGACACTCGTTTGATCTGCGTGGTCTCGACGCCATCGTCCGCAATCACCAGACGGGAGGCGTTCTGCTGGCTGAATGCCAGAGCGGTCGCCGCGGTGCCGACGAGAGCGGCTAGGGACGCGGATGTGACCAGCGTGGATTTGCGGGAAGCTGCTTTGGCGGCCTCACGCATGGCACGGCGGCTCATCGGAGCGACTTCGTTGAGCTTTTCCGCCACTTCAGGAGCAAGACCCACCACTGCGCCGCCATCCGCCAGCTGCGCCATGCGCACCGCCTTGGCAGTATGGGAACCGCGGCTGGACGTGAACAGCGCCTTGGAAACGCTGAAACGCGCGCTCGAAGCCTTGGCAGCCTTATGCGCCGCATGTCTCATATATCAATCACTCCTTGCGGATTAAGAAATCGCATCAACTTATGGCCGTGCAATTACAGAACCGTCACACAATACCACAGGCTACACCGACATAGGGATTAGCATCGAGCCATATTCCCCACATTGCTCCCCGTATCGCCAGATCGCATCCCCAGCATTTTCCCGCATTCCATGACGGAAAGGCCGGAAAATGAACGAGCCGTCATGCAATCCGACCATCTGACTACCCTATGGAACCATGACGAACACCATGAACATTCCTTCCGATTTGCTTCCCGAGGACGGACGCTTCGGCTCGGGACCGAGCAAGATCCGCCCGGAGCAGATCCAGGCGCTCGACGCGGGCGCGCGCAATCTCCTGGGAACCTCCCACCGCCAGACCCCGGTCAAGCAGGTGGTCGGCTCCATCCGAGAGGGACTGTCGGACTTCTTCCATATCCCCGACGGCTATGAGGTGGTTCTCGGCAACGGCGGCGCCAGCGCGTTCTGGGACATCGCCTGCGCCTCGCTCATCACCCGCAAGGCCGCATTCGGCGCATACGGCTCCTTCAGCGCGAAGTTCGCCAAATCCGCGCAGTCCGCGCCCTTCCTCGAGGATCCGGAGATCTTCGAAGGCGAGCCGGGCACGTATCGTCTGCCGGAACTCACCGAATATGTGGACGCCTACTGCTGGGCGCACAACGAGACCTCCACCGGCGTGGCGGCCCCGGTCAAGCGCATCGAAGGTTCCAAGGAACAGGGCGCACTGACCCTCATCGACGCCACCAGCGGCGCCGGCGCGCTTGACGTGGACATCAGCCAGACCGACGCCTACTACTTCTCCCCGCAGAAGGCGTTCGGCTCCGACGGCGGCCTGTGGATCGCCGTGCTCTCCCCCGCCGCAATCGACCGCGCCTACGGCATCGCAAAAAGCGTCAAACTGCCGGGCGCACGCCGTTGGATCCCTCCGTTCCTCTCCCTGACCTCCGCCATCGAGAACTCCCGGAAGGACCAGACACTGAACACTCCGGCAGTGGCCACACTGGTCATGCTGGAGAGCCAAGTGCGCTGGCTCAACGACAACGGCGGACTTGCCTGGGCCACGGCGCGCTGCGCCCGTTCCGCGTCCCTGCTGTATCAGTGGGCGGAGAAATCCGACTACGCGCAGCCCTTCGTCTCCGACAAGAACGCGCGTTCCAACGCCGTGGTCACCATCGACCTCGACGAGAACGTCAACGCATCCCAAGTGGTCGCGGCACTGCGCGAGAACGGCATCGTAGATACCAACGGCTATCGCAAGCTCGGCCGCAACCAGCTGCGCATCGGCGTGTTCCCTTCGGTGGAGCCAAGCGATGTCGAGGCGCTCACGAAGTGCGTCGATTACGTGGTCGAGCATCTGTGACCCGAAACGCGAGGTGAGACTCCCATGAAACTGAAACTCGCTCCGATCATCGACCCGAGTGTACGCAAGCCATCCCCGAAACCGGTCCGCGTCGATCTGCGGAAGGCGTTCACGTTCGGCACCGCCTTGTGGGCCATCGCCTTGGTGGTCTGCATGATCCTGCTGGCCATCGGAATCAATGCGGAACGCGCGCAGACCATGTGCGCCGCCGGCACGGTAGTCGGCGTACTCATGCTGGTCTGGGAGCATTTCGACCGGTGGGACTACCGCCGACTCGGAGAATGATTCCTCTGTTCGGCCGACCGGAAGTTCAGCCGAACGCGAAAAAGAACCGATTGGGCCGCCTGCCGAACACCACGGCAAGCGGCCCAATCGCATTTCCTCGACCTTCCATCACCCTTTAACCACGGGCGGCAGGCAACGTCAACGTGAACGTGCTGCCCTGTCCGGGAGCGCTCCACACGGAAGCCGACCCATGATGGGTCAACGCCACATGCTTGACGATGGCAAGCCCCAATCCGACGCCGTCGACGGAACGCTCGTTCTGATTGCCGCCACGATAGAACCGCTCGAAAATACGGCTCTGTTCCTTCCTTTCGATGCCGCAACCGCGGTCGATCACACTGATCAGCACCTGCGAACCATCCTCGTCCGGCTTGACGGACACGGTCGCTCCCTTGCCATCCGGAGAATAGGAGATGGCATTCTCGAGCAGCTTCGCGATCGCGGTTTGGATCTGCTCGCCGTCACCATTGACCTCCAGCGATCCGTCGCCATTGACCTCGATGTCGATTCCCCGCTGCCGCGCGGCCTGTCGATGCGCGTCGGCGACGGCCTGCACCTGTTCCATGACGTTGATGCGATTGTCGGACGTCGGCAGAATCGGTTCCTGCGCTTTGATGAGCAGCAGCAGATCGGACACCATATGCTTCATGTGGGCGCAGGATCGGCGTAATTTGGCCGCGCTTTCCTTGACGACGTCCCTGTCGGCGCTGTCGTTCTCCAAAGCGTCCGCAAGCTCCTCCAACGATTGCGTCGGCTTGAGCAGCTGCTCGGAAACGTTGACGATGAAGGAGTCACGCATCCGGGAGAACCGGACCGTATCGCTCACATCGGAGACGAGCACCACCACGAACCGTTCGTTGAGTCTGCCTACGATCACCTTCAGCCAGTTCGGGCGGGACACCGACGTGGAGGGCTTGTCCTGCGATTGCCCCATCAGCGACTGTCTGGCCACCTCGCGAACGGATGGTCGGCCGGCCTTGGGCGCCTTCTTCGGCGAATGCAATGTGGTGGTCGTCAGATCGAACTGCCTTTTGCCACCGTAGGAACGCACCTCGTGCACCGCCCTTGCCACGGTGTCGTCCGCAATGGCGTCGTCCCGCACCACGCCAAGGGCATAGGCGTCGGGATGCGCGCGCACCACCTCGTCATGCTCGTCGACCACGATGGAGACCAACGGAAGAATGGACAGCAACGCGTTCGTCGCATCATCCAACGTATCGTCACCAGCATCACGGCCATCGTCACGGCGATGCGTCAGATCGCCCCACCACGCCTTCAGGGATTCAAACATGCCTTCATTCTCGCATAATCCGGACATGCCCGTGGACGGCTCCGCGCGTTCGTGAACGCAGGGTGAACGCACGGGTGAATTTTGACGGAACAACACGTTCGACGCATGCGGAGCCGCCGTTTACCTAATACACTTGGAAAAGGCTATATCCGAACCTGATACCAACATACGTGAAGCATTTGAAAGGCAAGCATATGCGCGTTATTTTCAACGAAGAGCTCAAGGCTGTCGCCGATGACCTCGACCGCATGGTGCAGGACGTCCGCAAGGCGATCAACGGCGCCGGCGACGCGTTGATCAACCAGAATCTCGAAGCGGCCCAGGCGGTCATCGACGGAGACATCGAAATCGACGCCCTCGAATCCAGCGTCATCGACCAGTGCGTGAAGCTGCTGGCCAAGCAGAGCCCGGTGGCCACCGACCTGCGCGTGGTCGTTTCCACGCTGCGTCTGGCCGCCACCTTCGAGCGCATGGGCGATCTGGCCCGCCATATCGCCGAAGCGGCCCGCCGCACCTATCCGGCCTCCCCACTGCCGGCCGAGGCACAGCCGCTGTTCGCGGAAATGCAGGCGTTCCTGGATAATGTGGCCGACCAGATGACTTCCATGCTCTCCGACCGCGACACCAAGACGGCCGAGGAGATCATCCTCAACGACGACAAGCTCGACGCCCTGCACAAGAAGATCTTCGAACTGGCGCAGTCCGAAACCTGGTCGGGCACCAACCAGCAGCTTATCGACGTGGTGCTGATCGGCCGTTTCATGGAGCGTCTTGGCGACCACGCCGTTTCCGCGGCCCGTCGCGTCGTGTTCATCGTCTCCGGCTTCGACCCGTCCAAGGAGCCGACCCGCGACGAAGGCACCGACATCGACTGATTGAGCCTCTCCTTTTCTTGCATTTTCCTTGACGAGATGGGTGGTTTCCGTTTGGAAGCCACCCATTTCGCTTATATGTGGCAGATTCAGACACTCTCAAAATACCATTTCGCTTATATGTGGCAGATAGCTTCGGACAAAACATCCCAAGGGGGTAAATTTCTCACCCCCGAACGACCTTTTGCAAAGAAAATCTGCCACATATAGGCAAAATCACTTTCGCGCACAGGCGAAATCCGCCACCTATAAGCGAAATTCCTCCGACATCCACAAAATTAGACATCGCGTCCAGTTCATGCCCGTATACTTGCGCCCAACGACGCGGCACAATAGTGCCCAGCGACGTCCAAAGGAGGAAGTCATGTACTATTCCAACGGCAATTACGAAGCGTTCGCCCGGCCGAAGAAGCCCGAGAGAATCGACGACAAGAACGCCTACATCATCGGCACCGGACTTGCCGCCCTGAGCGCGGCCTGCTATCTGGTACGCGACGCGCAGATGCCCGGCAGCCACATCCATGTGTTCGAGAAGGACGCGATCCCCGGCGGCGCCTGCGATGGCGTGAACATCCCGGGACTGGGCTATGTGATGCGCGGCGGACGTGAGATGGACAACCATTTCGAAGTGATGTGGGATCTGTTCCGTTCCATCCCCTCCATCGAGACCGAGGGCGTTTCCGTATTGGATGAGTACTACTGGCTCAACAAGGAGGATCCGAACTTCTCGCTGTGCCGCTCCACCAAGGCCCGCGGCGCCGACGGCGGCACGAACGGCAAGTTCGCGCTTTCCGACAAGGCCGCGATGGAGATCATGAAGCTGTTCTTCACGCCGGACGAGGAGCTGTACGGCAAGAAGATTTCCGACTTCTTCGACGACGAGGTGTTCAATTCGAACTTCTGGATGTACTGGCGCACCATGTTCGCCTTCGAGAACTGGCATAGCGCATTGGAAATGAAGCTGTACATCCGCCGTTACATCCACCACATCGGCGGCCTGCCCGATTTCAGCGCGCTGCGTTTCACCCGCTACAACCAGTACGAGTCGATGATCCTGCCGATGATCAAGTATCTGGAAAGCTTCGGCGTGCAGTTCCACTACAACGTGAAGGTGGAGAACATCGCATTCGCCATCGGCGGAGGCATGGGTCCCGTGCGTCAACGCACTGGAACCGGGCAGGACACGATCCTCAAAAAGCAGGCCGAATACGGTGCCTATCCACGCAATCCCTACAGCTCGCCGACGCGTAAGGCGGCCACGCGCATCGACCTGACCGAAGCCGACGGCACGTCCCGCAGCATCGACCTGACCGATAATGACCTGGTGTTCATCACCAACGGCGGCTGCGTGGAGAACTCCTCCATGGGTTCGCAGACCACGGCCGCGGCTTGGACGCCGGACATCAAGCCCGGCGGTGGATGGGACATGTGGCGTCGCATCGCAGCACAGGATCCAAGCTTCGGACACCCGGACGTGTTCTGCTCCGATCCGGAGCATTCGAAGTGGATGAGCGCCACCGTCACCACGCTTGACATGGAGATTCCGCCGTACATCCAGAAGATCTGCAAGCGCGACCCGTTCACCGGGCACGTGGTGACGGGAGGCATCGTCACCGTGGAGGATTCCAATTGGCTGATGAGTTGGACGCTCAACCGCCAGCAGCAGTTCCGGGACCAGCCGAAGGACCAGCTGTGCGTATGGGTGTACGGCCTGTTCCCGGACAAGCCCGGCAATTACGTGAAGAAGCCGATGCGGGAATGCACCGGCGAGGAGATTTGCGCCGAATGGCTCTACCATATGGGCGTGCCGACCGACAAGATCGAGGATCTGGCCAGCAACCACGCCAACACCATACCAGTGATGATGCCGTACATCGACGCGTTCTTCATGCCACGATCCGCCGGCGACCGGCCCGACGTGGTGCCGGACGGCACGGTGAACTTCGCGTTCCTCGGCCAATTCGCGGAAACCCCGCGCGACACGATCTTCACCACCGAATATTCGATGCGCACCGGCATGGAGGCCGTATACACACTGTGCGATGTGGATCGCGGCGTACCCGAGGTGTGGGGCTCGGTCTACGACATACGCGACCTGCTCAACGCCACGGTGATGCTGCGCGACGGCAAGCCGATCACCGACATGAACCTCAATATCGTCGAGAAAACACTGCTGAAGCAGATTCTGAAGAAGCTGGATTCCACGGATGTGCCGAAGTTGCTCAAAGAATACGGCGTGATCTGAGCCGATTGCGATAGCGTCCGTCCGTCGCGCGCATTCCGATATTTCGAATTGTGCACGACGGACGGCACGGCAGGCGAACGTCAGACGAGCGCAGCATTCCGACAAAGGCGCCGGACGTAAAAAGGTGGGAACCCACGTACTGTGGATTCCCACCTTTTCATATGCGTTTCATGCGACTGAACGCGATAGCCCGCGTATCAATCGCAGCGAACTCACTTCTGGCCCTGAGCTGCGACAGCGGCGGCACCGGCAGCTGCGGCTTCCGGATCCAGGTACTCGCCACGCGGCTTGATCGGCTTGAAGTTCTCGTCCAGCTCGTACAGCAGCGGCATTGCGGTCGGGATGTTGACCTTGGCGATCTCCTCTTCGGAGAGGTTGTCAAGCATCTTCACGATGGCGCGCAGGGAGTTGCCGTGGGCGGCGATCAGAACGGTCTTGCCGGCCTTCAGCTCCGGCTCGATGTCGGACTTGAAGTACGGCTCAACGCGCTTGACCACATCGGCCAGGCACTCGGCTTCCGGAACCGGATCGCCGGTGTAGCGCGGATCATGGTTCTGCGCGTACTCGTCGTCCGGATTGATGTCCGGCGGCGGGGTGGCGTAGGAACGACGCCACAGCATGAACTTCTCGTCGCCATACTCTTCGCGGATGGCGGTCTTGTTCTTGCCCTGCAGAGCGCCGTAGTGACGCTCGTTGAGACGCCAGCTGCGCTTGACGGGGATCCACAGGCGATCAGCCTCGTCCAGCGCGTAGTTGGCGGTGTTGATGGCGCGACGCAGCATCGAAGTGAAGACGATATCCGGAAGGACGTTCTTCTCCTTGAGCAGGCGGCCACCGTTCTTGGCTTCCTCGACACCCTGCTCGGTCAGCGGGACATCGACCCAGCCGGTGAACTGATTGGTTTTATTCCATGCGCTCTGTCCATGACGGAGCAGTACTAGTTTGTAAGTCATAGTTGCCAGTCTACCGCCTTGTGCGGCCAACACAACCGATGATGACGATTATTCGGTTACGGTCATGAAACAATTTTCATTCCGTTGTACGGACGTTTGCAGTCGGGCTCAAGCGAATGCCACCGTCGCGACAAATGCGGCGGCGAGCGCCAGCGAGGCGAATGTGCAGAGCGGCAGTGCTTTGCCGTAGTGTTTTCTTGCGATTGCGACGGCTACAGCAGCGCATATCGCGCAGGTGATCGCCAGCATGATGATTGTCGGGATCGCGCACGCCGATTGCAGCTTGGCATACGCGACAGCCAGCAGTATGGCAGCGGCCAGCAGCACGATTGTGAATACGGTACCGTTGCGCCGGCCCAAGGCGGTCATCCACGTGTGTTTGCCGTGTTCGCGGTCGGATTCGATGTCACGCAAGTTGTTGACGCACAGGACCGCGACGGCGATAAAACCGACGTTGGCGCCACCGAGAACTCCGCTTAGGGAGACTGTGCCGGTCAGGGCGAACATCGTGCCGCAGGTGGCGACCAGGCCGAAGAAGACGAAGACGAATATCTCACCCAAGTAGTGGTAGCCATAGGGGTGTTTGCCGCCGACGTAACACCACCCGGCCACAAGGCAGGCGACGCCGACCAGGATGAACCACCAATAGCCGGTCAACGCAATAACGGCCAGACCGCACAGGCAGGCGATCAGCGCGTTGATTCCGGCCGCGGCCAGTACTTTCTTCGGATTCACGCCGGATGCGACGAGGCGGGCCGGACCGCGCTGAGGCTGCGATACCGGAAGCGGAACCGATGCCGAATCCGGTTCCGCGGACGGCATCTTCGCAAGCGGCCGTGCCGAATCGATGGCACGCCCCTCGTCGGCGCCACGCACGCCGTCGGAATAGTCATTCGCGAAATTCGCGGCGATCTGCAGGAACAACGCCACGCAGCCGCACAGCACCGCCACCAGAACGAACCATCCCACCGAACGTTGGCAGACGCCGACCAACGAGCCAAGTCGCATCTCCCCCAGATCATGCTGCCCGCCGAAGAACGGACACGGCTCGTGCAGCAGGTCACCGCCCTGCGAATACACGAACATGCCCCGCCACGACAGCGAGGCGCCGATGATCACCGGAGCGATCGCCAGCGGCAACGTCTTCAGTCGAGCGCCGCGAACCCAAGTCGATATCCTCATAAATCTCATGTTAGATGTTGGGTGTGCGAGAGTGTGCGAGGGTATGCAAAAGGGCGCTCCCGTATTGGGAACGCCCTTTAGTAATTGCTCTTTTATTTTTTAAGGATGGCTCCGGCGGCACGGAAGCCCACAGGGCTTCCTCTTCGGCCGCCTCAGTTCAGCGGCTTCACCAGCGGGAAGGTGATGGTCTCGCGGATGGTGGCGCCGGTCAGTGCGATGAGCAGTCGGTCGATGCCCATGCCCATACCGCCTGCCGGAGGCATGCCCACGCCGAGGGCCTCCAGGAAGTCCTCATCGATATCGCAGGCCTCCTCGTCACCGGCGAGCGCGTCCTTGGCCTGGGCCACGAAGCGTTCGCGCTGCACGACCGGGTCGTTGAGCTCGGAGTAGCCGGTGGCCAGCTCGAAGCCGCGCACGTACAGATCCCACTTTTCGACCACGCCGGCCTTGGAGCGATGGCCCTTGACCAGCGGGGAGGTTTCGACCGGGAAGTCGCGCACGAAGGTCGGTTCGTACAGCTTGTCCTCATAGAAGTGCTCCCACAGGTGTTCGACGAGCTTGCCGTGATTCTCCACGTCGTCGCGTTCCACGCCGAGCTTGTCGGCGATCTCGCCCAAGTGCTCCACGGAGGTTCCGGGGTTGTCCGGGCCGCCGTTCGGCACAATCTCCTCGCCCAGGGCCTCGGAGAGAGAGTCGTACATGCTGATGGTCTTCCATTCGCCGCCGAAGTCATATTCGGTGCCGTCCAGCAGGGTCACCTTGTGGCTGCCGAACACGTCCATGGCGGTGTCCTGCACGAGCTGCTTGACGAGCGCACCGATGGTGTCGTAGTTGCCGTAGGCCTGGTAGGCCTCGACCATGGTGAATTCCGGTGCGTGGGTGGCGTCGACGCCCTCGTTGCGGAAGTCGCGGTTGATTTCGAACACGCGATCGATGCCGCCGACGAGGCAGCGCTTCAAGAACAGTTCCGGCGCGATGCGCAGGTAGAGGTCCAGGTCGAAGGCGTTCATGTGCGTGGTGAACGGACGTGCCGCGGCACCGCCGTGCACGGTCTGCAGCATCGGAGTTTCGACCTCGAGGAAGTCATGGTCGGCGAAGGTCTTGCGCAGCGAGGCGACGGCCTTGGAACGGTTGCGCACCATGTTGCGGATCTTCTCGTCCGCGATCATGCCGATGTACGGCTTGCGGGTGCGAGTGTCTTCGTTCAGCTCCTTGTGCAGGGCCGGCAGCGGCTGCAGCGCCTTGGCGGCGATGGCCCATTCGGTGGCGAACACGGACAGTTCGCCGGTCTTGGAGGCGATCACGCGGCCCTTGATGAACAGGTGGTCACCCAGGTCGACCAGCTGCTTGAACTGCTTCAGGGAGTCGGCGCCGATCTCCTTCTTGGAGATCATGCCCTGGATCTTGGTGCCGTCGCCGGCGGCGAGCTGCACGAAGCACAGACCGCCCGCATTGCGCAGGAACAGCACGCGGCCGGCGATGCCGACCACATCCTCGGTCTCGTCGCCCGCTTCGAGCTTGCCGTCGTACTTGGCGCGGACCTCTTCGATGGTGGCGGTGACGTCGAGGGTCACCGGGTACGGCTGAATGCCTTCCTTGAGCATCATGGCGCGCTTGGCCACACGCATCTGCACCTGCTCCGGGTGGGCCAGCGGGCCGAATTCCTTGTTGGACGGGTCCACGGCCTCGTCCAAAGTGGCGCCGTCGTTGATCTTGGCGCGAATCGCAGCATCCTGCTGCAGCAGCATTTCGGCGCGTTCCACCGTGGTCATAGTGGGGACCGCAGCCTCGTCCTCATTCTGGTTTTCTTGGGATTCATTGGTCTCAGTCATAAGCCAACAGTGTACCGAGAAGCCACTACACAACACGCGACACGCCGTATTTGCAAGCACCGCGCAATCGTGTAACATAACCAACTGTTGCCAAACGGGCTGTAGCGCAGCTTGGTAGCGCGCTTCGTTCGGGACGAAGAGGCCGCGGGTTCAAATCCCGCCAGCCCGACAACTAAGGCGGAACTTCGGTTCCGCCTTTTTCTTTGCCTTTCCATCAAACCGACGCTTGGCACCGTCTCACCGTCGGTTTCGCGGGAATCGCAATATCGAACCGACGCTTGGCACCATCCAAGTGCTGGTTCGGCGGACAATCCAAAATAAGGAATCCCCATGAAGAGAAGCATTCTGGCGCTGGCCTCCGGCGCCTTCATCCTCGGCGCCGCCGAATTCGTGATGATGGGCATCCTGCCCCAGACGGCCACCGCCATGCATGTCAGCATTCCCGCGGCCGGCCATTACATCTCCGCATACGCCATCGGCGTGTGTGTCGGCACACTGATCCTGGTGTTCGGCCGCAAGGTGCCGCCGAAGCATCTCATCATCCTGTTCATGGCCATCGCGTTGGTCGGCAACACGCTCAGCGCCGTCTCCTTCTGCTCGCCGATGCTGCTGGTGGCGCGTTTCATTTCCGGCCTGCCGCATGGCGCGTTCTTCGGCACGGCCACGCTGATCGCCAAAACGCTTGCCGACAAGGGCAATGAGGCGCAATCCGTGTCCATGATGGTGATGGGCCAGACGGTGGCCAACATGCTGGGCGTGCCCGCGGGAACGTTGCTCGCCGAGGCGATGTCCTGGCGGCTGGCGTTTGCGATTCTGGCCGCCTGGGCGCTTATGACGATCGTCGTGGTGATTTCGTGGGTGCCGTCCATCGATCCGATCAAGGACGCCGGCATCAAGGGGCAGTTCCGCTTCCTCACCCATCCCGGCCCGTGGCTGATTCTGCTGGCCGTGTTCTTCGGCAATTCGGGCATCTTCTGCTGGTGGAGCTACGTGTCGCCGTGGTTGCAGAAAACCGGCGGATGGTCGGCGACGATGGTGCCGATGCTGATGGTGCTCGCCGGCCTCGGCATGGTGGTCGGCGGCATCGTGGGCGGCAGGCTGACCGACCTGTGGAAGGCGGGCGCGACCGCGGCGCTATCGCACGGCATCGCCTTGTGCGGACTGTTGCTGGTCTTCCTGTTGCCCGGCAATCATGCGACCACCGCGTTGCTGACGTTCATCATCGGTTTCGCGCTGTTCTTCAATTCATCGCCACAGCAACTGCTGATGGTGCAGGCGGGCGAAGGCGGCGGCGAGCTGATTGCCGGTGCCGCCGTACAAATCGCCTTCAATTTCGGCAATGCGATCGGTTCCATCGTCGGCGGAGCGGCACTGACCGCGACAGCGATGAATTACCATTTCACCGGCATCGCAGGCGCGCCGATCAGCCTGCTCGCCGTCATCCTGCTGGTGCTCTACACCCGTCGCTACGAAGCCCGCGCCTAGCCCCATCCCAACCTTCCCATCCTTCTCCCCCAAATCCCATCTCAGCGTCGATCCCATCGCCCCCAATCCGCGAAACCGACGCTGAGGAGGGTCTAAGCGTCGGTTTGGCGGAAATCGCAATATCAAACCGACGGTTGGAGGACGCTCAGCGTCGGTTTGGCGGAAAGGTGCGGCGAAACCGACGGGTTTCCACATATCCACAGGTGGATTGTGGAGGGGATTATTGCGATTTTCCCCTGATTTCGTATTGTTTTACGGCACGGGAGCATTGACTCGCGGCGCAGGAATTGCGATCGTTCCGCGGATTCCCCATGATTCCGTGTTTTCCGCGCCACGCACGCCGAATACGACTAGAGTGGCGTACCGTGCGAAGCATTGTGAAACGAATTCTCGTCACCTGCGCGGCGACTACCGCGCTGGCGCTTCTTCTGACCATGGTCCTATGCGCGCTCGGCAATGCGATGGCGCCGAAATGGCAGGTCGAGCCGTTCACGGAACATATCACGCTCACCACGACCAATACCGCTATCCAAGCCGTTGACCCGGCCACAGGTGCCGTGCTCAAAACCCCGCAGGAGGGCGCGTACCGCACCAAGGAAACGCATATCACGGTCGCGTTGGACGGCGGCAAAACCGTGAATGCCATCGTTCGCGAGCCGCTCGACGCGCCGGCAGATCGTCCCGCATGCCTGTTCCTGCACGGTTCGGGCACCGGCAAATCGTCGGAGGCGTTCGGCGACGTGGCGAACGCGATGGCGTCGGCCGGCATCACCACTCTCGTGCCGGACAAGCGGCTCGACAACTACACCATGCTGCACCGCGACTACGTGTCCAGCGCGCACGACTATGCGAAATCGCTGGAAATCCTGAGAAAATGGCCGGGCGTGAGCAGATCGGAAACCGGCATCTACGCCGAATCGGAAGGCACATGGATCGCCACCGTGCTGACGCAACAGCATCCGGATCTTGCCTTCGCCATCCTCACCTCTCCCCCGGTCGTTTCGGGCCGTCAGCAGATGACGCTCGCAGCCACCAATTATCTGACCGCCGCGGGCGCACCCGATGCCGTCAAGCAGCTTATTCCGCGCATCACCAGCCTTGGCACACAACGCATGGGACTCGCCTATGCGGATTTCGACGCGGCCAAATACCGCAGATCGCTCACCATGCCGCTACTCATCAACTATGGCGTCAAGGACACAGCCATGCCGGTCGAACAGGGCGCGCGGCTGCTGATCAAAGCCGCAAACCAGGCTGTCAATACGAATGTGACGCTGCGGTATTATGACGCGAACCATCAGCTTCGAACCGGTTCGAATCAGACGGTTCCGGGACTGCCGTTGGAACCGCATTACACGCACGATCTGGAGGATTGGATCAACGCGGTGACGAGCGGCACGGGCGCGAACGGCTGGGCAACGCCGATGATCGCCGGAACGCAGCCGAATCAGACGGTCACGGCACCGCTGAAGACCCCGCCCGCGCTGGTGAAGTCGATGGGTGTGATTGTCGGCGCAATCGCGGTTTGCCTGCTCTGCGCGCTGCTGGCGATGTGCGGCGCGCCAATTCTGCTCATCGCCGGCTGGGTGCGCGAGCGCCGTGCGTCACGGCGGGTATCGCACGATTCGGCTTCGACGGAACCGGCGGAGCCAACGGATTCGACTTCAATGTTTTCAACGGATGCGACCACACCGACAGGTCCATCCACACAACCGAATGCGGCACGTCCAATCGCAATAACCGACCATCGATTCCCGGTCGGCATGCGCGTCGCACTGGCGCTCAACACCCTCCTTGCCGTCGGCACGACCGGCGTGTTCCTGGCGTATCTGGTCACCGTCATCATTGATGCGATCTCGTTGACCGACAATTCGGCGGTGCTTGCCAAGAACTGGCATGCCATCGTCATGCTCACATGGCTGAGCCTTGTCGCGTTCGCCTGGCTGTTGGCGGAAATCATCGTGGACGCGTGCCGTCGTCATGCTAGGAATCGCGCGATTGCAAGCATAGATGACGATGCGGATATGAATAATGGCCACGATGCCGCAGCCGGAAGCCGATGCGATATAGGAAAAGATGGAAAAGCATGCATCGGATCCGGCCATGTCATCGTGGCCACGTGTGTGGTGGTGTCGGCGGCGCTATCGTTGGCGCTGCTGGCTTTCTGGGGACTGTTCTGCTGACTGGCGTTCCCGTCGGCGCAGACGCACCGCGGCGACGACGGCCCAGACCACGGAAATGATGAGCAGCAGCGCGCCGAGACCGCCGACCACGTAGAAGAACAGCGTCGAGGGATTCGGCATCCACCGCCATGCGCCGATGGGCAGCAGACACAGCATGGACATCAGGCCGATCAGGCAGAAGAACACGCCCAGCACGATGGTTCCGGTGCTTGGTCCGGACGGGCGGATTACCAGCTCGCCGTCCGTTTTGCCGATGCGCACTTGCTTGGAGGGGTCGACCGGCTCGGCTGATTTGGCTGGATCAGCCGATTTGACGGAACCGGTCGGACGTGCCGAACGGCCCGCAAAGCTTCCGCGCATGTCTTGTCCGGAGGTTTCCAGCGATTCGGCCTCGTCCTGCGATTCGAACTTCCTCTGCGCTTCCGGACCGCCGTCGAACGGCTTCTGGAACGATTCGGTCTTCGCCTCGCCCGGATCGTCGACGGCCGGCAGGGTTTCCGTGGGCTCGTCCGAGACCTCCGCGATTCCCATGACGTCGGTCAACGGCACTTCACGGGTTTTCTCGTCACTCATTTCGTTTCCTTTCCGTTGGCGCTTTTCCCGACGTTCTTTCCATCGACGCTGCCATGCGATTGGCCACCCGTCGTTCCCGCTGGCAGCTTGCTGTCGGACGTGTACTGCATGGTGACACTGCCGCCGACCGTTCCATCGACGTTGACATACAGATCCGGTTCCTCCGGAGCCTTGTCCGAATCGATCGACGGCCAATACCACTTGTTCTCGTAGATCGTTTTGAATGCCTTGTCGAGATCCGTGCCGGCGTATACCGAATCCTGCGAATCGTTCTCCGTATCCGAACCGGCATCGCCCGCATCATCATCGCCGGAATCGTCGAAATCGGTGGTGCCGTTGAGCGCCGGAACGCCCTTGTTCACGCCATGATGGCCGAGTCCCGAATCATCGTTCTCATCGAGGGACAGGCCCATGAAGCCCGTGCCGTTGAAGAACGTAATCCCGTCCGGCCCTCCTATGTAATCCGTGACGTTGGTGTAGCCGTCGTCCGGATCGCTGACCGACCACTGGCATCCGTCCGGCAGCGTGACCACCACCTGGGCGTTCACCACCACCAGATTCAGCTTCCCTGTCGGACATGAGCTTTCGCCGTACGTGCCGTCGTTGAGCTTGACCTTGTGCTTGCCATGCGCTGCCGGATATCCGCTCAAATCGATGTCGAGCACATCGTTGGCGTAGTTCTTGCCGACCACCACCAGTCCCTGTTCGTATCGTTTCATCTGGGCGTCGCTGGTGTCGCTCCATGTCACGATGCCGGAGACCGTCGTGCGGTGGTAGTCATTCGACATCATCCAATCGCGGCTTTCCCATGCCACCGCACTCGTGCAGAACGTCATCACCACGGCCATGAATGCCGCGCACCATGCCAGCGGATGCAGGCCGCCGGTGCGACGGCCCATGCAACCAAGCACGACGATCACCACGCCGATTCCCAGGCAGATGCCGCCGCAGCACAGTGTGGCGAGACGCAGCACGCGCAAGGCGTAATCCCAATCAACCGGCATCGTAATGGCGTACCAGCCAGATCCGGCGATCGCCAGCAATGCCAAGCCAAGCGTCACCAGTACCAGCAGCGGTCCGGCTGGCTTGCGGCGGGCGCGTTTCGACTGCGGCGCCGCCACCGTCGGCGGAGCGGTGAAGGTCGGCGGCACATTGGCCGTGGCAAACGCTGCAGGCGGGTTCACCGGCTGCTGAAACGTCTGGTATGGCGATTGGACGGGACGCGCGTACTGCTGGTAGCCGGAAGGCGCGGGACACGTCGGCTGCGGCATCGGCTGGCCTGGCGTGCCGGGCATGTTTGCAGTGGTGGCCGTGTTCGTGGACATCGGCTGCGGCATATATTGCGATTGCGCAGGCCGCACCGGCTGTCCCGGCTGAACGGGCTGAGCAGGCTGCCCAGGCCACAATCCGCCCTGCTGCGGCGGCTGCCAGCTCGCCGCATACGACTGGCGGTTCACCAGCAGCCAGAACACCAGCACGGCCACGCCGAACGCCAGCCATCCGGCGCCGGGCAGGCACAGCGCCACCGCGGCGCATACCAGCGCGCCCGCGCAGTTCCAATCCCAATGGCCGTTGACCAGCTCCTCGCACAGGATCCGGCCATCCGTCTCGTCCGGTAGCAGGAACCAGGCCAATGCGTAGAACGCCGCTCCGGCGCCGAACAGTAGCGAGGTGAGAATCACCAGCGCGCGGACCAAGGTGGCGTTCCATCCCAAGCGGCGCGCCACGCCGTCGCACACGCCTGCGATCCACCGGTTGCGGCCGCGCGTGATCCGGCTGGAGCGGATCCATGCGAAGAATCGATTGCCGCGATTCGGCTGCGGCTGATACATCGGCGGCCGTGGCTGCGATTGCGGTTCGGCAGAACCAGCGGCACTGCCGCCTTGCGGATTGTTGTTTGCGTTGCTCATATCTCCATTACAGCAATCCGCAGCCGTCATACGTATCGGGGAACACCCTGAATCTGCCCTGAACACCAGCTGAAAGCCCTGAATCGGCATCCCCGACAGGGCACAATGGAAGCATGAAGTCCTTAGCCAAACCGCGATACACGCAGGAACAGTACGACCAGGCCAGCGCGGTCTACATGCGCTGGTGCTACGTGCAGGCCCTGCGCGAAGGCCGTCCCGCACCATCACGACCGGCCAGACTGCCGTTGCTGCGGCCAACGTACGGACGTGCGGTTGCGGGCGTGGCCAAAGCCGTCAGCATGCATCTGGGCGTGTCCGTCCAGATGGTCCGCTTCATCTTCATCATCACCTCCTTCTTCTTCGGCTCCGGACTCATCGCCTACATCTTCCTGTGGATCACCATTCCCACAGGTGATCCGGTACAGCAGGCATACGCCATCGCAGGCAGCCAGCCCGTAGGCAACGCGCCGTTGTCACGCGGCAATGCGCCGTATGGCGAATCCGTCGCACACGGCTTCATGGGCAATGGGGCAGGCACGCAAAACGTCGGCACGCAATCGGCAAAAACCGGCGCGATGGCAAACGAAACGCCATCGGAAGACGGACGGCAATCGTCCGAAAGCCTGGAACAGATGCTTCGGCAGGCGCCGAAACCCGCACTGTTGGCCATGGCGGGACTCGCCGCGTTGGGTCTGTGCGCGGCGATGACGGCGACCGGTCTCGAAGGCATGCTGATTCTGCCGGTACTGCTCGGCGTGGTCGGCATCGGCGTGTCCTGGCTTCGTTTCAACGCGAAGGAAGGCCAGTTGTGGACGATGCTCGCCGGCATTGCGATCATTTTCGCCGCATATGCGCTGTACATCGCCACGCATGTCCGCACGATGCCGTCCGCACGGCATGCCACGCTCACCATGCTGGTCGCCGGCCTGGCGATGCTTGTCGGCGTGCTGCTGGCGATCGTGCCATGGATCGTGGCGATGATCCGGGATTTGGGCACGGAGCGCGCGCTGAAGGAGCGCGAGGAGGAGCGCGCCGACATGACCGCCCACCTGCACGACGGCGTGCTGCAGACGCTGGCGCTGATCCAGTTGCATGCCGATGACCAGCAGACCGTGTTTTCACTGGCGAGGCAGCAGGAACGCGAGTTGCGCGAATGGCTATATCAGGAGCGCACCACGTCGGATCGTTCCGTCAACGCCGGTTTGAAGCAGATCGCAGCGCATGTGGAGGACACGCATGGCAAGCCGATCGAGGTGGTGACGGTGGGCGACGCGCGGCCGAGCGCGCAGACCGACGCGTTGTTGGATGCCACGCAGCAGGCGCTCGTCAACGCCGTGACGCATGGCGGCGAACCAGTGTCCGTCTACTGCGAGGCCGGCGACAAGCTGGTGGAGGTGTTCGTACGCGACCATGGCGACGGCTTCGACGTCGACGCCATTCCAGCGAATCGCCTGGGCATCCGCGAGTCCATCATCGGACGTATCAAGCGCCGCGGCGGTACAGTGGAGATTGTGTCGAGGCCCGGCTGGGGCACGGAGGTGCGCATGCACATGCCGATTTCAGGAGCTGCGGAGGATGCGGACAGCGCTACGACCACCACAGCGGACGGCGATACGGGCGTGCAATCGGCGCAATGAACACGGCACATGCAGCAGGTGCGGCAATGAATCAATCGGACCAAGGAGCAGGAATGAGCGAGCGGGAACAGCGCATCAGAATCGCCGTCGTGGACGACCATGAGATGTTCCGCGCGGGCGTGATCGCCACGTTGCAGCCGTATTTCGACGTGGTCGGACAGGCGGCCGACGTGGAGGGGTCAGTGGCGATGATCGCGCAGACCAAACCGGACGTGGTGCTGCTGGACGTGCATGTGCCGGGCGGCGAGAACGGCGGTGGCGCCGAAATCCTCACGAAATCGCGCGCATACTCCCCCGATACCGTCTTCCTCGCGCTGTCCGTGTCGGATTCTCCGCAGGATGTCGGTTCCGTGATCCGCGCCGGTGCGCAGGGATATGTAACGAAGACTATTTCCGGCGACGACCTGGTGTCCTCCATCAAGCAGGTGCATGAGGGCTACGCCGTGTTCTCGCCGAAATTGGCGGGATTCGTGCTGTCCGCCTTCCAGAACGGCCCGAGCGCGAACGGCGCGTTCGGCGGCCCGATCCACGATGACGAGCTGGACCGGCTGTCCAACCGCGAGCAGGAGGTCATGCGGCTGATCGCGCGCGGCTACACGTACAAGGAGGTGGCTTCGGAACTGTTCATCTCCATCAAGACCGTGGAGACCCATATGAGCTCGGTGCTGCGCAAACTGCAGCTGTCGAACCGTTCCGAGCTCACCCGTTGGGCCGCGGACCGTCGGATCGTGTGACGTTCCGCGCATCATCCCGCGTCGCGGAAAGCCTCACATAGCCGGAATGATGCATGGTGAAACGCATCTGGTCTGCGATGTACATGTCGATCGCCCGTTCGAAAGGACACCCGTCCGCCGCATAGGCGATTCTGTGGATGCGCATCAGAGGCGTTCCAGGATCGATGTCCAGTAGCTCGTTCTCATGCTCGTCACCCACCACGGATTCCAGCGTCTCATCCACGGTGCACGGCCGGATGCCGTATTCTCGTTCGAACATGGTGTAGAACGGCGCGGTCAGGTCGCGCGTCAGGAATTGCGGGAACAGATACGCGGGCAGATGTGTTTTTTCCAAGGAAAGCGGCCGATCCTCGATATAGCGCAGACGGATGATGTCGTATATCATGGGGTGCTCGCCGGGCAGCCTCAGCAAACGCACGTCCGATGGCGAAGCGGGTGCGATCACCGCCTGCAGCACTTTCGAAGAGACGCGCATCCCCTGCCTTCGCGCGATTGTCGGCAGCGATTCCACGGTGTTGATATTGCGTTCCAACCGGCCGTCGGAGACGACGGTGCCGCCCGCACGGCCGATTTTGCGAATGACCTCGTGGCTGGATTCCAGGACCGCGAGCGCGGTGCGCAGATCAGACCTGCTGACGCCAAGGCTTTTGGCAAGCGCGCGTTCCGATCCGAGCCGCTCCCCTGGCTGGAGTTCCTGCTCGCGGATGAGGACGCGGATAAGGTGAACCAACCCGTTCGCCGCTGTTGCCGTGCGATCCGTGTCAATGTGGTCCGCCATGTCCACGCCCTTTCGTCGGTTGGTTTCCTGTAGTTCTACAACTTCAATGTTTCCAGCGTCTTCGTGAATCCGTCCATGAACCAGTCCACGTCGGATTCGCTGAAGACCAGCGGCGGACGCAGTTTGAGGATGTTGCCGTAGCGTCCACACACCGAGGTGAGGATGTGGTTGTCCCTCAGGGTTTCGAGGATGTCGAGCGCGGCCTTCTGGTCGGGATCCTTGGTTCCAGGTTTGACGATTTCGCAACCGATGTACAGGCCTGCGCCACGGACGTCGCCGATGCAGGGGTGCTCCGGCATGAGGGAGGTGACGGCGTCCTTGAAGATCTTGCCGACTTTCTTGGCGTTGCCCATGGTGTCCTCGTCGCGCATGACGTCGAGCACGGCCTGTGCTGCGGCCATGCAGACCGGGTTGCCGCCGAAGGTGTTGAAGTATGGGATGGAGCCAGCGAACGGTTCCAGCACTTCATGACGGGCCGCCATCAGGGAGGTCGGTAGGCCGTTGGCCATCGGCTTGCCGGAGGTGACCAGGTCAGGCACGATGCCTTGGCGTCCGAATCCCCAGAATGCATCGCTGGTGCGGGTGAAGCCAGGCTGCACCTCATCGGCGATCCACACGCCGCCAAGCTCGTGGACGGTGTCGATGACCGGTTTCAGGTAGCCGACCGGATCCGGGTACACGCCGTCGGACGAGAAGATGGAGTCGGCCAGCAGGGCCGCGAACTTGATGCCGTGGCGTTCCATGTCGGCCACGGCCTTCCGCACCTCGCCGGCCATCCAGTTGCCGAATTCCTCGGCGGTGCATTCGGAGGCGGGCTTGCCGTCGATCTCGAGACGGTAGGTGTCCGGCGTTGGAATCATGCGCATCGTCAGTCCCAAGGTCTGCGCGGTGCCGAGCGCTGGAGACAGCTTGGAGGTCAGCGCGGAATTGCCGTGGTAGGCCTCATGCGTCACAATCACACCTTCACCGCCGGTGTAGGTCTGTGCCACGCGGACGGCCAGATCATTGGCTTCGGAGCCGGTGCATTGGAACATGATGCGGTCGAGCTCGTCCGGCATAGTGGAAAGGATATCCTCCGCGTAATGCAGGATGTTCTCGTGCAGGTAGCGGGTGTGAGTGTTGAGCATCGATGCCTGCTTGGACAAGGCTTCGACCACGCGCGGATGGCAATGCCCAACGGAGGCCACGTTGTTGTACACGTCGAGGTATTCCTCGCCATCCGCATCCCACAGATGGGAGCCGACGCCCTTCACCAGGTGGACCGGATTGCGGTAGAACAGACGGTATGCGGGGCCGAGCACGTTGCGCTCCTCGGTCAGTTTGCGGGTCTCCGGATCAAGCGCGGCCGCCATTTCCGGGCGGAAACTGTTGGTGTCCATGATGGTCGATCGGGTTGCCATGATTCCTTCTTTCGTTGGCTCCTTGACGTTACCCAAACGGTAGCGCGGCTTTGTTGAGCGCCTCGATACAGTAGAGAAACAAACCATTTCCATTGTTTTTTGTCGATTTGGTTGACCATTTGAGATGTCTTCATCGACGTTTACATCGACGAAAAAAGCGCCGGGGCGCATCCCACCTGCAACGATGGGATGCGCCCCGGCGCTTTCCGTATGCGGCTATAACGCCTAGTCTTCGGTTCTGTACTCCGCCTTGCCTCCGGATGCCGCGAACTCCTCTTCGGGGGACAGCACCAGGTGCTTGCGGCCGTAGACCGCGAAGAAGATGGTGGCGAGGATGTAGATGGCCACCATGGCGTAGACGGCCAACCGGTAGTCGGGATTGAGCAGCACGGCCACGAAGATGCAGAAGGCCAGCAGGCCGGCGATCACCGCGCCCGGCACACCGAAGCGGCTGACGAAAGGCCTTTCGATGTCCGGCATCTTCTTCTTGAGCAATACGTAGGAGACCATCTGCAGCAGATAGGCCAGCACGGCGCCCCAGACGGCGATGTTCAGCACCACGGAGCCTGCGCCGGAACCGCCGTAGGCGATGATGAACAGGGCCGCGAAACCGATGACGGCGCCCACGATCAGTCCCCAGTACGGCGTCTTCTTCTTGCCGGTCAGCGACAGGAACGCCGGATAGTAGCCAGCGCGGGACAGCGAATACAGGTTGCGCCCGTAGGCGAACATGATGCCTTGGATGGAGGCCAGCAGGCCGATGAGCGCGAAGGCGGACAACACCGCGGCGAGATTGCCCGGCAGAATCGCACGGTAGCCGTCAAGCAGCGGTTCATCGGAGCCGGCGAGCGCCTTGGAGCCGACCACGGCCGGGTTCAGGAACACGATGATCAGCGCGGACAGACCAAGCGTGAAGATGCACAGGCGGGAGGACTTGGGAATGTTCCTCTCCGGGTCGCGCACCTCCTCGGCGGCCAACGGCAGCTGCTCGATGCCGAGAAACAGCCACATCGCGAACGGCATGGCGTAGAAGATGGCTCCCGGGCCGAACGGCAGGAACGCGGAGTTGCCGTTGGTCGCGGGAATGTTCAGCAGCGTGGAGAAATCGGCTTTGCCGGTGATGAAGGTGCCGATGCCGAACATGGCCACGATGGTGAGCGCCGCGATCGAAACCACTTCGGCGAAGCGGAACGAGGTTTCGGCGCCGAGCCAATTGACCACGACGAAAATCGCGTACAGGGCAAGCCACCAGACCCATCGCAGACCATGGTCGTCAAGCGAGTAGCCAGTCAGATCGGACAGGATGGCGTCGGCGTACGCCGATGAGAAGTAGACGATGGTGGCCGCCGTCATCACGTATTCGATGGTTTCGGCCAGACCGGTGAAGAAGCCGCCCCACGGTCCCATGGCGGCACGCGCGAACGAGTATGCGCCACCGGTGTGCGGCATGGCCGACGCCATTTCGCTGATGGAGTTCAGCATGAGCACATACATGAGATAGACCACGATGGCCGCGATGAGCATGCCTCCCCATCCGGCTTGGGCTATGCCTCCGTTCCATCCGGAGAAGTCTCCGGAGACCACGGCCGAGATGCCGATGGCCCAGAGGCCGAACGCTCCCGCGGTGCGTTTGAGCTGTCGCTTTTTGAAGTAGTCCTTGTCGGTCGCGACGTAGGTAACGCTGCCTATGGAGCCGCTTGAAACGGTTGATGCCGTCATGGTGATCGCCTTCCTCTCTTGTCATTCGGCGAATGATGCCATTGATTCCTCATTCATGTTGTGTTGTGGTTGGTTGTTCAGTTATGAAGTCGGTGCGCGCCTCACGATGGCGTCAGTGCAGCAGCCAAAGCGGATCGTCGAGATACCTTTTGGCGCACATCACGCTGCCGGGAGCCTGCTGCGCGGCCAGACCGTCGGGAAGCGCGTCCTCGCGGTGGCTTGTGGTCCAGCCGAGCATCTGCAGGCGCCGGATCATGGACAATGCCGACATAATGTGCAGCTGCTCGTCGGTGAACGCTCCGGCCACGCTTTGGTATCCTTTGACCCAGGCCTTGGCCAGGTCGGGCGCGTACGGCTCATGTTCGATGAAGCTCAGCGACGAGGCGTAGTCGTAGAGGTACCAGCTGTACCCGGCATCGTCGAAATCGATGATGGTCAATTTGCCGTCGTCGCCGCGGATGACGTTCGATGGTCTCAGGTCGGCGTGGATCAGCCCCCATGTCTCGGTGGTGCGCGGCACCTTCATCACCACGTCCATGGCCTTCCACAGGGCCGTCTCGCACAGCCGCCGCTCCTCATCGCTCAGATCGGCGCTTTCCCACCGTCCCCAACGCGGCGCGGGACCGACCATGTTCGACAGGTCCCAGTTGAAGCGGATGAAGCCATACGGCTTGCTCCATGTTCTGGACTGCTCATGGAATTTCGCGGCCCATTCGCCGATGGTCTCGTAGTATGGCGCCGGATTGTCAAGATCCTCCAGCACGGTGCCTTTCACGAATTTGGTGGAGATGACGGTCCAGCCGATGCCGTTCAGATCGTTGATCTTCGTCACGAACGTGCCACGGATGGTCGGCACGGGGTTGATCAGGTTGATGCCGTCGATGTCATGCAGGGCGTTGAGCCAGCTGATCTCCGACGCGACCGCTTCCGGACCGCCCACATACCCCGGTTGGGAGACGCGCACCACGCCTTGCGGCTCGCCGTCGAGCAGCAGCAGGAACGTGGCGTTCTCCGATACCGTGATGAGGTTGAGCTGGGCGCGGGAGTGGTCGATGCCCCAAGCGGCGCACACGCCTTGGAACAGCCAGAACGGTGCCGGGCATCCTTTCGTCAGACCGCTGAAGGTGTCAAGACTGACCGCCTGCGAAGTGTCATCGAGCAGGCTAGTGATCTGCTGTGTCATGATGGCCTCGATTCATGCTGGGGTTCCTGGGATTCGGATATACATCCGTTGCGATACCCAAGATTGTGCCGGAATCGAGCGTTACAATCGCCACCGCACTGTTACTCGACAGTAAAGAAACGGCCTGAGAACATTAATGGCGCGTTACCGAACATCCCGTTGCGCGACCGTAAGGCAGGTATGAAAAAGGGCTTATCGGTATGAAACCGATAAGCCCCACACGGCGGACAGAGCGAGATTCGAACTCGCGGAAGGTTGCCCTTCAACGGTTTTCAAGACCGTCTCTTTAGACCGCTCAGACATCTGTCCTTAGTACTTTGCACGCGAAGCCGAAACCATATCGAAACCACGTGTACGGAACGTCAATATATCACAGCGATAAGAAAAGCGGCGTGGCACAGGTGCCGACGCCGCTTTTCACGGATTCACATCGGATGCCGGACATGGCCGGTGCGTAGCGCAAGCGTAACGCACCGCGCACAGACCTGGCGAAGCCTGATGAAATCAGGCCTCCCATTTAGTGGGCTCGATGACTTCCTTGCCGCCCATGTACGGACGCATGGCCTTCGGAATCTCGATGGAGCCGTCCTTCTGCTGGTGATTCTCAAGGATGGCGACCAGCCAACGGGTGGTGGCCAGCGTGCCGTTCAGCGTGGAGACGGCGCGGGTGCTGCCGTCCTCCATGCGTTCGCGGATGTTCAGGCGACGAGCCTGGTACTCGGTGCAGTTGGAGGTGGAGGTCAGCTCACGGTAACGGCCCTGGGTCGGCACCCAAGCCTCGCAGTCGAACTTACGTGCCGCGGAGGAGCCCAGATCGCCGGCGGCGGTATCGATGATGCGGTACGGCACCTCGACCTTGCCGAGCATTTCCTGCTCCATGGCCAACAGGTGCTCATGCTCCTTGTAGGAGTCCTCCTGCTTGGCGTAGACGAACATCTCCACCTTGTCGAACTGGTGCACGCGGATGATGCCGGAGGTGTCCTTGCCCGCTGCGCCGGCTTCACGACGGTAGCAGGAGCTCCAGCCGCAGTAGCGCAGCGGGCCGTTCTCAAGGTTCAGGATCTCGTTCTCGTGCATGCCGGCGAGCGCCACTTCGGAGGTGCCGACCAAATACTGGTCGTCCGGCTCGCGCAGGCGGTAGATTTCGTCGGCGTGGGAGTTGAGGAAGCCGGTGCCGCGCATTACTTCCGGACGCACCAGCGTCGGGGTGATGGCCAGGGTGAAGCCGTGTTCCTCGGCCTGGTCGACGGCCATGGTGAGCATGGCGATCTGCATGCGGGCCACCTGGCCGCGCAGGAAGTAGAAGCGGGAGCCGCCGACCTTCACGCCGCGCTCCATATCGATACCGGCCACGCCGCGGCCGAGCGTCAGGTGGTCCTTCGGCTCGAAGCCTTCGGCTGCGAAATCACGGATCTGGCCGACCTTCTTGACCACGACGTAGTCGTCCTCGCCACCTTCCGGAGCTTCCGGCTCGACGATGTTGGACAGCTTCCACATGGCGGTGGTGTATTCCTCGGCTGCGGCGTCGGCTGCGGCCTTGTATTCGGAGACCTTCTGGGAGAGTTCCTTGGTTGCGGCGATCAGCTTGGCCTTTTCGTCGGCGGGGGCGGCGGCGACCTTCTTGCCGATCTCCTTCTGCTGCGCGCGGGCAGCTTCGAATTCCTTCAGAGAGGAACGGCGAACCTCGTCGGAGCGCAGCACCTCGTCGACAAGTTCGACCGATTCGCCACGCTTACGCTGGGATTCCTTGACAACGTCAGCATGTTCACGAATGAATTGAATATCAAGCATGCTTCCCAGCCTAGTGCCGAAAGCAGACACTGACGCCATCGTTCTCATTTTTGGATATAACGTGAGGGAACGCCGAATTTTTCATGTTGAATTCGTCTTTTTGCGCAATCGCATAGACAATAGAGGCATGCCTATGCCAGTTATCGTCCTGCTCGTCATCATCGCCGTGGTCGCCGTATGTGCGGCCGCCTTCTTCGGATACCGCGCGTACAAGCACCGTACGCTCGCGGAGAAGCTTGACAAGCGTGACGATGACCAAGTGCATTACGCGTTCATAGTCAATCCTTCAAAGCCCCAGGCGGAACAGCGCAAGCAGCATATCAAGGAGTTCTGCGAGGCGAAGCATCTCACCCAGATCGAATTCATCGAAACGCAGCTCGACAAGGACGGTCGCGCCTGCGCGTTCGAAGCGTTGGACCATGGTGCCGATGTGGTGGTGGCTGTCGGCGGCGATGGCACGGTGCGTACCGTCGCGAGCGCGCTGTCGGGTACCGGGCATGCGCTGGGCATCGTGCCGATCGGCACCGGCAATCTGTTCGCCCGCAATATGGGCATTCCCGTGGACGATATCGATGCGGCGCTCACCGTGGCCACGTCACACGGCTCCCGTCTGGTGGATGTGGGCCGTCTGACCCTTCTGGATGATGAGACCACCGACCACGGGCATGCGTTCCTCATCATCGCCGGCATCGGTTTCGACGCGCTGATGATCGACGACACCGATCCGGAATTGAAGAAGAACATCAGCTGGCTGGCGTATTTCGTGTCGGGCGTGAAGAATCTGTTCGCCCCGAAGTACAAGGGCAATGTGACCATCACCAGCGCCGACGGCAGCACGCATTCCACGCGTGGTCTCACGTTCCGTACGTTCATGGCGGGCAATTGCGGCCAGATCCCCATGTTTTCGCTGATGCCCGAAGCTTCCTATGACGATGGCATCCTCGACTACGAGATCATCGACACGTCCGGCGGCCTGATCGGTTGGGCGAATCTGTTCGGCGACGTGCTGCACCAGACCATCACCGGCAAAGCTCAGCAGAGTCCGCTGTCCACGAACTCCACCGTCGACCAGGTGCAGGGCGTCAGCGCGGAAATCACTTTGGAGAGGCCTGTTTTGGCGCAGGTGGATGGCGATATGCTGCCTGAAACGAAGCACATCCGTTTCAGTGTGGAACGTCAGGCCCTATGCGTGCGCGTGCCGGAGGCCGCTTCCGAAGATACCGGCATACTGGCGTTGAACGCGAATATGTCGGCTACGCCAACGAAACCGCAGCCGACCGAACAGGCAAGCGGGCAGCCGGCCGAACAGTCGAACGATTAGGAACCGTCAGGAATGCGCGGAACGGGCCGCTGAATATCGGAAGATACCGGAAACTCAGTCGTTCTGCCGATTCACTCCGTTGGTCACGCGCGCCACATGCAGGGCAAGATAGGCGATTTCGGCTTCCGTAAGGTCGGAACCAAGACGCATCTTCACCACCACGGCAAGCTGCCTTGCGCACTGGCAAGCCTTCGGATATGAGGTTTTGATTGATTCGATGATTGGTTGCGGCTCATCGTCGAGCTGCTCATGCTGGTGGATGCGTACGAACAGGTAACGCAGATGCGTGATGAATCGCGCCACATTGACGCTGCCCTGCGCAAGCGTGATGCCGTACGCGCCTTCGATGACGGCGATCATCTGCTGGATGATGCCGGTCATGGTGTAGGTGGCGGACAAGTCGCCGCCGGAGAATCCGGCATTCACCAAATGCAAGGCGAGCGCCACCGCCTCACTGCGGGGCAACGCGCCACCCAAATACGTGTTCATCGCGTCGACCATCGCCACGCCTTTGGCGTATTCGTCGGCGTATAGGGAACGTACTTCCGCTTCGAGCGGATATTCGATGTTCTGTTTTCTTTGCACGCGTTGTATCGCGCCGCAAATATGGTCGGCGAGCGCCATGACCAAGGTTGGCTGCTTGTCTGCCTGTTCTTTCAGTCCCGTACGGTTCATGGCGTCCGTGACGAGTCTGATGATTTCGGGCGGGATCCCGGCCACTTGTTGCGCCATGTGGTCGGGATCCTTGCCATCGACGGGGATGAACCGACGGACGATCTTCGCGTCATCCACATGTTGTCCCGGCTTGGCTTGGAAGCCTATTCCACGGCCTGTGAGAATCACCTCACGATCACCGTCTCTAGCCAATACGACATTGTTGTTGAATACGCGAAGAACGTCCACGTCGACCCCTTTTTCGCCTCTGTGTGACAGGTTAGCGCTGGATGTCGATCACCTCGTCCCCTGCCTTGACGTCGATGCCGGTCTTCGGCGTGACGGAGGTGAGGGCGGCGGTGTTGAGCACCGTCATCAGCGTGGTGGTGCTGTATCCAGCGTCCTTCACTTTAGCAAAGTCGACGGAAACCAGCGGATCGCCGGCATTCACGCGCTCATCGGCCTTGACCTTGACGGCAAAGCCCTCGCCGTTCATCTTCACGGTGTCGATGCCGACGTGCACGAGCACTTCCACACCGTCATCGGTTTTGATGCCGAAGGCGTGGCCGGTTTCGGCGACGGTCTGCAGCACGCCGGAGACCGGGGCCACGACCTCGCTGTCGGTCGGCTGGATGCCGACGCCTTCGCCGAGCGCGCGGGAGGCGAACACCGGATCGCCGGTTTCGTCCAGGGCGATCACGTGGCCGGCGACCGGAGCGTTCACCACGGTGGTCGCGGCGGCGGCAGCGGCCGGAACTTCGGTCTTGGTGGCGGTAGCAGTCGCGGTGGCGGTGGCGGCAGCCGGAGCAGCTTCCTTGGCTTCGGCCGCCGGAGCGGCGGCCTTCTGATCGGCGGCGGCGGCGCGGGCCAGCACTTCAGCCTTCTGTTCCGGGGTGCGGTAGTCGAAGGTGATGATCAGGAAGAAGGAGGTCAGGAAGGAGACCGCGATGGACACCGCGTACACCCACATCTGGTCGAAGACCGGAATGGTCAGCAGCGAGGTGAAGGCGAAGGCGGTGGTGGTCACACCATGCACGGTCTGGCCGGCGGCGGTGACGGACGGGAAGAGCCAGCCGAGGACGGCAATGACGACGCCACCAAGGCCGCAGCCCACGAGCATGCGCTTGTAGACCAGCTTGTAACGCAGGTGGATGCCGTACAGGGACGGTTCGGAAACACCACCAAGCAGGCCGGCTGCGAGCGCGCCGAGAGCAGTCTGGCGCATGTCCTTGTCCTTGTCACGCACGGCGATGAAGAGCACACCGGCGGTGGCGCCGAAGCAGGCGAAGTTCCACACGCCCATCGGGCCCTGGATGAAGTCGTAGCCGAGCGTCTGGATGTTCATGAGCATCAGGGCGTTGAGCGGCCAGTGCAGGCCGAGCGGCACGAGGAACGGGTACAGCAGCGGGATGATGATGGCGAAGATGAACGGTGCATGGGTGTTCATCCAAGCCAGGCCGACGCCGAGGCCGTTGCCGACCCACACGCCGATCGGGCCGACGATGAAGGCGGTCAGCGCGCCGACGATGATCATGCAGAAGAACGGCACGAACACCAGCTGGACGCTTTCGGGAATGATCTTCTTCAATCCGTGGTAGACGAGGGCGAGCACGGCGGCCATGAGCAGCGGCACGAACACGTTGCCACTGTAGTCGCTCAACGCCATCGGAATGCCGAAGATGTTGGCGGTGCAGGACTTGGTGCCCAGAGCCGCGTTCTCCACGCACGTGGTGGTCTTGGCGTCCATCAGGCCGGTGAACTGCGGGGTCATGAGGATGGCCATGATGGCGCCGCCCAGCCACGGATCGACCTTGAGCTTCTTGGAGGCGTTGTAGGCGACCATGATCGGCAGGAAGTAGAACACGCCCTTCCAGATGGCCTTGACGAACACCCAGCCGGCGGAGGCCTCGTCATTCGGAATGACGTTCAGTGAGATGAGCAGGTTGACCAGGGCGATGATGATGGAGGCGCCGAGCAGCACGCCCAGGATCGGGCGGAAGGAGTCGGCGAGATACTCGAAGAAGGAGTCCAGCCATGCCACCTTGCCGCGTGCCTTGGAACGGGCCTCGGCCTTGACGTCGGCGTTGCTCTTCTGGCCTTCGCCGGATGCGGAGGCGGCACCGGCGTTCGCCATTCCGGGCAGATGCATGATGTTTTCGTATACGGTGGCCACGCCGCCGCCGATGACGACCTGGAAACGGTCACCGCTTTGCGGGACCGCGCCAAGCACGCCCTTCATATGTTCGAGGGCGTTCTGGTCCACCTTGGACGCGTCCGCCAGCTCGAAGCGCAGTCGGGTGGCGCAATGCGTCAGACTGCGAACGTTTTCAGGTCCGCCGATCGCAGTGATGATCTGCGATGCGAGAGAGTCAGCCATCCTGATTCCTTTCTATTTCCTTTCAACCGTCCCGATCATGCAATCCTGGCTGCCGCGCAACAAAAAAGACCCGAGACATGGCATAGCAATGCCACATCTCAGGTCTTGCGTCTTAAAAAGTTGACTTGCAACCCTGCATGAGTCGAATCAGGTAAGACAATACACGACCAACACGATATTGGCAAATCGCCCGTCAGCAAACCACGCAAAGCCCCGGCCACATATGAGACACGCCGAAATCAGCCAAAAAAGAAAACGTATTCATCGCACATAATGGGACGATTGCGCCGATTGGACATGCACGCGTGGCACAATGTTGACTATGGTTGCAAAAAATGCGGGAATGCCCGCCACCCCAGCAGATCTGATCAACGTCGACGAGGTCATCGGCAAGTACTATGACGTCGTTCCCGATCCCAATATCCCGGAACAGCGTGTCTCCTTCGGCACCTCCGGCCATCGCGGATCGTCCCTGAAGACCTCGTTCAACGAGGCCCACATCGTCGCCATCACCCAGGCCATCGCCGAATACCGCAAGAAGGCCGGCGTCACCGGCCCGCTGTACATCGGCCGCGACACCCACGCCCTGTCCGAACCGGCTTGGAAGACCGCCATCGAAGTGCTCGTCGCCAACGGCGTGCGCGTGCGTATCGACTCCCGCGACGACTTCACCCCGACCCCGGTCGTCTCCCAGGCCATCCTGACCCACAACCGTGCGGCCGACGGCACCCAGCGCTTCACCGGCGACGGCCTCGCCGACGGCATCGTCGTCACCCCGTCCCACAACCCGCCCACCGACGGCGGCTTCAAGTACGACCCGGTCACCGGCGGCCCGGCCCCGGCCGACGTCACCAACGCCATCGCCGATCGCGCCAACGAACTGCTCGGCGACTTCAAGAACGTCAAGCGCGTGCCGTTCGAGCAGGCCATCAAGTCCGATCTGGTCGAGCGCTTCGACTTCCGTGAGCACTACGTGTCCGATCTGGAGAACGTCATCGACTTCGACGTGATCCGTTCCTCCGGCGTGCGCCTGGGCATCGATCCGCTCGGCGGCGCTTCGGTCAACTACTGGCCGCTCATGAACGAGAAGTACAACCTGACCATCGACGTGGTGCGCCCGCAGGTCGACCCGACCTGGAGCTTCATGACCATCGACCATGACGGAAAGATCCGTATGGATCCGAGTTCCCCGTACGCCATGAAGGGTCTGGTCGATTCCCTCAACAACGGCGCGTGGGACAAGTACGATCTGGTCGGCGGCACCGATCCGGACGCCGATCGCCACGGCATCGTCTGCCCGAACTGGGGCGTCATGAACCCGAACCACTACATCGCAGTGTGCGTGGAATACCTGTTCGGCGGCAACCGTCCGGATTGGCCGGAGAACGCCGGCATCGGCAAGACCCTCGTGTCTTCCTCCCTGATCGACCGCGTGGCCGCCTCCATCAACGCCAAGCTCGTCGAGGTTCCGGTCGGCTTCAAGTGGTTCGTGGACCCGCTGTTCAAGGGCGAGGTCGCGTTCGGCGGCGAGGAAAGCTCCGGCATGTCCTTCCTGCGTAAGGACGGCCGCGTGTGGACCACCGACAAGGACGGCCTGATTCCGGACCTGCTGGCCGCTGAGATCACCGCGAAGACCGGCAAGAACCCGGCCCAGCTGCACCAGGAGCAGGTGGAGCGTTTCGGCGAAAGCTGGTACAAGCGCGTCGATACCCCGACCACCCTCGAGCAGAAGCAGAAGTTCGCCAAGCTCACCGGCGACGACGTCGAGGCCACGCAGCTGGCGGGCGAGGACATCACCGCCAAGCTCACCGAGGCTCCGGGCAACCACGCCAAGATCGGCGGCCTGAAGGTCACCACCAAGGACAACTGGTTCGCCGCCCGTCCGTCCGGCACCGAGAACATCTACAAGGTGTACGCCGAGTCCTTCGAGTCCCCCGAGGCTCTGGACAAGGTGCTCGCCGAGGCCACCGAGGTCGTGGACAAGGCCCTGGCCGAGTGATGCGGCGCCGTCATACCGAGCGATGACGCAAGGCATGCGATGACGGCATGACGCATGGTCCGAAAGGCCCGTTCCCATCCGTGGAACGGGCCTTTCGCCATACATGCGGCTATATCGCCCCGTCCCACAAAGCGACGAACATGGCACGAAACGCGGTTTTCTGGCATGAAACGCGCCGTTCGCCGCACCCCGTATTTCCCTCTCCCGGTACGCTGGAAACAGAACAGGCAAAACGGCCGGCGCGGACAACGCATGTCAGCCGGAAATCGCCGGAAGGAGGGAACGTGCGCATTGCCATCGTCGAGGACCACGCCGCCGAACGCGAGCAGATTGCAGCCATGTGCGCGGACTATTTCGGCCACGGACATGGTGGGGACATGGTCTGCGACTCCTTCGCCGACGCGGGCTCATTCATCGCAAGCTGGAGGAAAAAGCGATACGACCTGCTGCTGCTCGACTGCTATCTCACCGACGACGAGGCATCACCGCACGCCGCCACCGGTCTGGACATAGCGCGGCTGCTTCGCCGGCAGGACGATGACTGCGCGATCGTGTTCATCACATCCAGCAGCGATTTCGCGGTGCTCGGCTATGAGGTGCAGGCAAGCGGATACCTGCTCAAACCCGTCGACCGCAAAACCTTCGACGCCACCATGGAACGCGTCGGGAAACAACTCGAATCGAGATTCCCGTCCGCACATCCGGGTACGGCGCGGACGCCCGGCACTGTGAATCCCAATTGGCATGTGGCGTTCGGTAATCCCGCCATCACCATGGACCGGCGGCTCATCGTCTGCGCGCTGTCCAACGCGCACTACGTGGAATTCACCTTCTCGGATGGCACGCGGACCCGCATCCGCACCAATTTCTCCGACGTGGAACAACGGCTCACCGTCTTCGACAATTTCTACCGCACCGCGCGCGGCGTGCTCGTCAACTTTGACTACGTGTCCGGCATCGTCAACGCGCAATTCGTCATGAAAGGCGGCAGACGCATCCCCATCACGAAGACGATGGTGACCTCCACCTGCCGCGCATATGCGGAATACACGTTCACCCGCATGCGGACGGAGGACTGACATGCACATCCTGTTCGCGGACCTCGCCCAGATCAACCCATCATCCCTGTTCTTCGCCGTCGGAGAGCAGTTCAACGCGCTTGCAGGACTGGCGCTGTGTCTCATCATGGCGTGGGACCATATGGACAATCCCCGTCGCAGCGGCGCGCTGATCATGCTCTCCGGCCTGATCTGGTTCCTGCTGTGCGGAGCGCTGTGCTGCGCACTGAACATCCCCTCGCTGTGGACGGTCCTTCCGACCGCGCCAATCGTGCTGCTGGTCTTCAAATGGCTGTCCGAGTTGCCATGGAGGCAACTGCTGCTCATCGTGGCCACCGCATCCTACATGGTGGCGATCATCTATTATGTGTCGCTCGTCATCGACGTGGCGGCGCTCGGCACCCAATCCGTCAATCTGCGCGTCGGCTGGCCGGGACTGACCACCCTGCTGCTGCTTGACATCGTCGCGCTGCTCTCCCTGTGGCATCCGCTGCACGACTCCATTCCAAGCACCTTCGACTCCCCGTCCATCAACAAGGACTTCTGGCGGACCATCTGGCTTTTCCCCCTCATCTCCACATCGATCGTGGTGTGGTGCCTGCCCGCAGACAATTCGTCGCTGCTGGACGCGCGCGTGCTGGAGATAGCGTTCACCGTGGCGGTGTTCTACACCTTGTTCATGGCTTTGGCGTACTTCCTTATCTGGTACATGATCAAGCAGTCGGACAGCCTGCTCGAGGCGCACAGGCGGGAGCATTACGAGGCCATGCAGACGCTGCAGCTGCAGCATATGGACGAACGCATCCGGGAGGCGCGTCAGATCAAGCACAATGCGCGCCACCACATCCATTCCCTGCAGGCGCTGGCGGCCGCCGACGACATGGACGGCATCCGCTCGTATCTGGAGGAGGCGTCGAAGCACCATCTGCTGCAGCCGGCGCCGATGCAGTACTGCGAGCACACGTCGCTCAACGCCGTGCTGGTCTATTACTGCGACTGGATCCGGCATCTGGGAGCGGACGTGGATGTCAAGGCGTCGGTTCCGCAATACATCGGCATCAACAACGCGGAGCTCTGCTCGATGGTCGGCAATCTGCTGGAGAACGCCACGGACGCCATCACCCGGCAGACCAGCGGATGCAAACGGCTAAAAATGCGCGTCCAATACCGTCCCGGTCCGCCATCGGCGCTGTTCATCATGGTGGACAACACCTACGATGCCGACAAAACCGACATCACACGGATCGACGACGGCTTCGCCTCCACGAAGCATGGCGGCAACGGACTGGGCACCGCCACCGTGCGCGAGACCGCCGAGCGGCATCATGGCACGGCCACGTTCGATTACGGCGACGGTGTGTTCCGCGCCTCCGTCATGTTGTGTCTGGATGATTGACGTGCGATACGACCGGATGCTTCGCGTCGCGCGGCTTTCGTAGGGTAGAAGGCATGACGATTACTGTTTCCACAGATGGTTCCGCTCTTGGCAACCCGAACGGCCCGATGGGCTGGGCATGGGCCGACCATGAACCCGCCGCGGGCGGACGGCCAGGACACGAGCATGCCGGCGATTGCGATGCCGGCGGCGCCACGAACGGCACCAACCAGATCGGCGAGCTATGCGCCGTGCTGGAGGCCTTGCGCGCACATCCCGGTTCCGAGGAACTCGTAATCGAAACCGATTCGCAGTATGCGATCAACTGCTCCACCAAATGGGTGCAGGGTTGGAAACGCAATGGATGGAAGAATTCGCAGAAGAAACCGGTGAAGAACGCCGACCTGATTCGCGCCATCGATGACGAGATCGGACACAGAGCCGGTTCGGTGCGCTTCGTCTGGGTCAAGGGACACGCGGGCAATGCCGGCAATGAGAAGGTGGACGAGCTTGCACGCACCTACGCGGGCGACTGCCGTTCGCACGTGCGCGAAGGCTATCTGCCGTTGGAAGGCTGGAAGTCATTGCTGGCTTCCGAGTATTCGCGCGGCACGGACGTTCCCGAGGACGCGCGCATGCTGATGGACGGCACGATCAGCGCCGCCGAATACCACATGGGACGCGGGCAGGGCGATTCCTCCTCCGATTCCGGCGTTCACGGCGCGAATGGCGCGGACGGCGGCGCGAAGCCGCGTTCGATCGCCGACATGCTGGCACAGCCGGAAGGCGTTCCCGACGATCTTGCGGATTTCGGCCAATCGTCCGATGGCGACGCGACGGAAGCCGACGATGCGGTGGAGACGACGGCGCTTGGCCCGGCTTCCGCAGCGGAACCGTCCGCCGAAGGCTCGTCCACGGAGGAATCGCAAGAACCGCACCAATCGTATGCGCAGATGCTGGTCAAACATGACTACTTCCCGCGCGAGGACGGCGAAGAGGACGAGGCCGCAAAGGATGGAACGGACGTCTCGGAAACCGGTTCGGAATCGGACGAAACGGAAAACAGCGCGAAGCCGGATCAAACCGACGCCACGACTTCTCAAACCGGCCAGACGGCCACGGAAGACGCCAGGCAATCGCGGAATCTGCCGAAACTGCCGCATCGCAAAAGCCCATCGGGTCTGTCGGTATCGGGCACGGTGCGCTTCTCTCCCCCGCCGAATTCCAGCCCGACCTTCGACGGCAAGCCGCGCCTGATCCGTGGCTACATCGCAGTGGAGGGATATGTGGACGGCGATGGCACGCTGATACTGGACGAAGCGCCGTTCGCGGTCAAGCACAGCTGATCCGAAGGCCGCGCAATGCCACGCATATCACAGGTTCCACCATGGAACCCATCGTGAAACACCTTGTGAAACAATCCATGTCCCCATCTGCGTATGAACGACGCAAGCCACACCATTTCCGCCCCGAAAATCAACGCATCCGATAGTATGGAGACGGTCTTAACCCCATATCGAAGGAGGATCATGGACAAGGCACAGCAGGACGCGCTGAAGAAGGCGGCCGGCATCGAGGCTGCAAAGCTGATTCACAGTGGCATGATCGCAGGTCTGGGCACCGGCTCGACCGTGCGTTTCCTGGTCGACGAGCTCGGCCGTCGCGTCAAAGAGGAGGGCCTCGAGTTCACGGGCGTCACCACCTCCCGCCGCACCCAGGAACAGGCCGAAGGCTACGGCATCAAGATCGTTGACATCGATGACGTCGACCACATCGACGTGACCATCGACGGCGCCGACGAAGTGGACAAGAACTTCAACGGCATCAAGGGCGGCGGCGCCGCTCTGCTGTGGGAGAAGATCGTGGCCACCAACTCCAACAAGATCGTGTGGATTGTGGACGAGTCCAAGGTCGTCGACACCATCGGCAAGTTCCCGCTGCCGGTCGAGGTGATTCCGTTCGGCGCAGGCCAGGTCATCAAGAAGTTCGAGGCCAAGGGCTACAAGCCGGTGCTGCGTCTGGATGCGGACGGCAAGGAGGTCCGCACCGATGAGAACAACTTCGTGGTCGACCTGCATCTCGACCGCATCGACCATCCGCAGGAACTCGCACAGGATCTCATCACCACGGTCGGCGTGGTCGAGCACGGCCTGTTCCTGAATATGGTGGACCAGGTCATCGTCGGCGATCCGAACGGCCCGCGCATCCTGGATAATCCGAACAAGAAGTGATTCACAGAAAGTGATTCCGGTCGGCCGACGGAACCTCCGTCGGCCGCGTATAGCGGAATCGCACAGAATCACATAGCAAAAATCCCGCGCCTCCGAAAGGAGATGCGGGATTTTGTTTTGAGCGGACGCTTCACACGCGTCTGAAGACTACTTGCGCTGGTGGCGAGTCTTACGAAGCAGTTTGCGATGCTTCTTCTTGCTCATGCGCTTGCGGCGCTTCTTGATGACCGAGCCCATCTCAGCCTCCGTTCCTTAAACTCAAAGGGTAAAAGTTTGCAACTTGCCCAATACTACACCGCTTCGGGGACGAATACGCGCCCATGCATTCATATGGTGGAAAATCGTGCCTTATTCACGACCGTTCCATCATGCGACGGCGACGATCCGACCACAGCCTCCCCCACGAATCACAGGGGGAACTGCTGGTAGAAACGCTGGACGGAAGCCTTGGCTCCGGTGGCGCAGAACACCACGGTATCGTTCTGCCACACGGCGACGGCCTTGCTGTCGTCGTTGTTGTCGAGATTGACGCTGTACGTGCCGGTGTTCTTGCCGGACACCTTCACGTTGCCGCTTGCCAGCTCCTTGCCGGTCAACGCCTTGGCAAGCGTGTCGTACTGGGTCTTCGCCTTATTCGCGTCGGACCACTGCGCCGCTTCAAGCGTGATGTCCTGCGCCGTCTTGCCGGTGGAATAGGTCAGCGTGTATTCCTCGACCGGGGAAGCACTGGACCACGCCGTGCCTTCGTCGGCCTTGATGCGCGCGAAGTTCAACACGGAATCCGGCATGGCCTTGAGCAGCTCGCTGGCTCCATCCGGCAAAGCCACGGCGTCGATGGACGGCGTGGTCGGCTCATTGGCGGCGCCTTTCGACTTGCCGCCGGACTTGGTCCCGGTCGACGAGCTTGAGGTCTGCTGTCCGGACTGGGCGGATCCGTTGCCTTTGTTCAGCGCCCAGCCGGGCCACACGAATGCGGAGACCAGCGCGAGCACGACCACAAGAGCCGCGGCAAGGACGGCGGCGATCAATTTGCCATGGGAAGAGGAATTCTGCGTATCAGACATGCTTGTTATTGTTTCACAGACATAAGACTCGCACGGGCGCCCTCAAGAGAACGGAAAAGCCCATGTCGAAACGTCCGGAGCGACCTTGCTCATCGTGCCTTCCACATGGTTTTACGCACCTCCTTGCATAGCCCCGCATACGACCTTCCATGTCGTCCGCTATGCCGCCCGCGAACAGCTTGTCCCAAAACCTCCGTATTGTCGGCCGTATGGCAAAGACGTCCTCACAATTCCTCTGTTCGGAATGCGGATGGAGCGGCCCGAAATGGCTTGGCCGATGCCCCGAATGCGGCCAATGGGGCACCATCGAGGAATTCCATGAGGCCCGTCCGTCGGCGGGCACCCGCACCGCGGCTCCCGGACGCACGTCCCGCACGCAGCCGCAACCCGTCGCGTCATCCGAAGCCAGGCCGATCACCGAAATAGGCACGGAGAACGTCTCACGCATCGCCACGGGATTTTCGGAATTCGACCGCGTGCTCGGCGGCGGCATCGTGCCCGGATCGGTCACACTGGTCGCCGGCGAGCCGGGCATCGGCAAATCGACGCTGCTTTTGGAAACCGCGGGCAACGTGGCCCGGCTGACGGCGTTCGCAAGCGAACGCAACACCGTGCTGTACATCTCAGGCGAGGAATCGCAGGCGCAGGTACACATGCGTGCGTCACGCATCGGCGCGATGGAACCGAATCTGCTGCTCGCCTCCACCACCGATCTGTCCACGGTGCTGGGGCTCATCGAACGGTTCAAGCCTTCGCTGGCCATCGTCGATTCGGCGCAGACCATCGTCTCGCAGGACGTCGACGGCATCTCCGGCGGCTCCACGCAGGTGCGCGAGGTGGCGAGCGCGTTGATCGACACCGCCAAAAAGCTTGATATTCCCGTGCTGCTGGTGGGGCATGTCACCAAGGATGGCTCGATCGCGGGCCCCCGCACGCTGGAGCATCTGGTGGATGTGGTCTGCCAGTTCGAAGGTGACGCCGAGACCGCGCTGCGCATGCTGCGCGCGGTGAAGAACCGTTTCGGGCCGACGGATGAGGTCGGATGCTTCGACATGAGCGGCGAGGGCATCGAGGAGGTGACCGACCCATCCGGCCTGTTCCTGTCCACCGGCAACGGCGCGCAGACAACCCAGGTGGACGGCACGTGCGTGACGTTCACGCTGGACGGCCACCGCAGCCTGCCGATCGAAGTGCAATCGCTCGTCACCAAATCGGTGCTGCCGACGCCGCGACGTGCCGCGAACGGCGTGGATTCCAACCGCATCGCCATGCTGGTGGCGGTGTTGTACCGTCACGGCGGCATCAACCTGCTGTCCAACGACCTGTACATTTCCACGATCGCCGGCGGACAGGCACGCGAGCCGGGCTGCGATCTGGCGATTGCCGCGGCTTTGGCGAGCGCCGCGAAATCCAAGGCGATCGCCCGCACGACATGCGCGATCGGCGAAATCTCGTTGACCGGCCAGGTGCGTCCGGTGCCGCGTCTGGAATATCGGCTTCGCGAGGCCGCCCGGCTGGGCTTCACCACCGCCGTCGTGCCGACGTTGCGCAAGAACGTTGCGATACCGGGATTGGGCGTGGTGCAGGTGGATACGCTGCAGGACGCACTGTCGGAGATTCTGCGATAACCGGACCGTCTACAACGTCACGCGGTGAGACGCTTCGTCTCCTCGACGTTGCGCTTCAGCTCGGCGACAAGGTCGTCGGCTGAATCGAATTTGATCTGCGGACGCAGGAAGCCCACGAATTCCACACGTGCCTGATGGCCGTACAGATCCAGCCAATCGTCGGTGATGGCGTAGGCTTCGACCACGCGCTGCGCGTCGCCGTTTTCGTTGAATGTGGGTTTGGTGCCGATGGAAATGGCGGCAGGCCAACGATACAGCGATTGCGCAGCCAGACGCGCGTTCGTCGAGGACGAATCATATTGCCGGGATACGCCGTCCTCTGGCTTCTCTTCGGCTTCGGCCGACTTCTCCCCCAGATCGACCAGCCATCCGGCGTACACGCCGTCTACTGGCAAGTATCCCTCCACGTTCTCGCTGAGATTGGCGGTGGGGAATCCGATGGTGCGGCCACGTTCCTCGCCATGCACCACGGTGCCTTCCACGGCGTGCGCATGTCCGAGAATCGCGTCGGCGTCCTTGATGCGGCCTCGTCCCAGCAGATAACGCACATTGGTGGAGCTCCACACGCGAACCGCCTTGGCCTGGTGCTTCTTGCTCCACGCGCGGCGTTCGGCCTTCGTGGCGCCTTCCAGCGGATCGGAGGGCTCGCCGGACTCCGATGGCATGACGGGCTTGGCGTTGACAGGCACACGGGTCTCCCCCGGTCCCAGATCGTTCACGACATCCAGCTGGAACACGCCGGTGGCGAGCGCAAGATTCTCAATGGCCTTCACGTTCCCCGCGCGTTCCGCGCCCATGGCCGCGTCGGAGCCGAGCACCAACGTGCGCATGCCGAGCTTGCCGACCATCTGGCCAAGGAAGAAGCGGTATGATTTCGCCGCGAACGCCATCGTGTAGCGCACGATGAGCGTGTAGTCCACACCGATGGCGTCGATGGCGCGCAGGCGCTCGTCCACGCTGGTCAGCGCTTCGGCGTCGCGCACTCCGGCTTCCGGATCCTGACCGTCATGCTGGGCCGCATACGCGTGCGCCATCGCGGGGCGTGGATCGAACAGCACCACCACGGAGAACGCCTTCTCCTGCTCGGCGAGTTCGGCCACACGGCGGATGACCGCCTGATGGCCCTGATGCATGCCGTCGAAAGACCCGACGGTCACCACGGATTTCTTGTCGTTGCTCAGGGTTGGCCAATCCACCATGCCGTTGGCATCGGGGGTAAGCGTGATCGTTTTCATATGTCCTTCTTGTTGTGGTTTGTCTCTGTCTGTCGATCCGCCGGTCCGTCATATGACGGTTCGGGCCGGCCCATGGTTCAGTTGAATACCGCGACCGGCTTGGCCTCGCCTTTTTTAGCCCGTTCGACGATCGCGACCAAATCGTTGGTTTCGGGAACGTATGCCGCCATGGTTCCGCGGATATCCCGGGCGATTCTGCGTCCGAACCGCAGGTCCGTCGCCTCCCGTCCGCTCACTGGCAGCATGTCCATGGAGACGGCGGCGCTGGCGACCAGGTCGAGCGCGTGGTCGGCCGCATGGTCGGCGTCGTCGAGCACCGCACGGTTGCGTGTCACTTCGACGCCATCACGATTGGTGAAGGTTTTGGATTCCGCATGCGCGGTCATGACGTTCGGTGCGTCCACCGAGAATCGTCCGACGCGGATGCGCCGCAACATCGTCAGATGACCTCCGAGACCGAGCTCCTCGCCTAGATCACGCCCCAGCGCACGGATATAGGTGCCCGCCGAGCAGGCCACCCGCACATCGATTTCCATGACCGGCTGCATGCCTGGTTCCGCCGTGCCGGCTTTCCAAGCCTCATCCGGGGAAATATCGGCCGCTACGGCAAGTGGAGCGCCCGCGCGTGCGGACGAGGCATAGCCGTAGCGCACAGCGGAGACGTGGAATTCCGAAATGGTCACCGGACGTGCCTTGAGATCCACATCCTTGCCTTCGCGTGCCAGATCGTATGCACGCTGGCCGTTGATTTTGATGGCCGAATAGGAGTTCGGCACCTGTTCGATGCGCCCGGTGAAACGTTCGGCGATGATCTTCTCGACGGTCCGACGGGAGGGAAACGTAGTCGCGATCCGTTCCATCGGCAGCAGTTCGCCGTCCGCGTCGTCCGTGTCGGTGCGCTGGCCGAGCCTGATGGTGGCCAGATACGTCTTGCCGTGGTCAACGATGTAGTTGAGCAGACGGGTGGCGTTGCCGAAACCGACCACCAGCACTCCGGTGGCCATCGGGTCGAGCGTACCGGCATGGCCGACACGCTTCATGTGCAGCGCTCCCCGCACGGCGGCGACGACGTCGTGACTGGTGACGCCACGCGGCTTGTCGATGACCAGCAGGCCGGAGATATCAGGCTTCGTCATCGTCCCAATCCTCGACTTCGACGTCATCGTCATCGTCGAAATCGTCATCGTCGGACTCGTCATCATGCTTGTACGGGTCGGCGTCGCCGGCGTACTGCGCGTTGGCCCGCGCCTTGGCGAGCTCCTCGTCGCGCTTGCGGGCCAGCGCGAGAATGTCCTCGATCTCATGCGCCTCTCCCGGCACCTCGTCGAAGATGAATTCCAGCTGCGGGGTGAGACGCAGGCCGGCCTTGGTGCCTACTAGGGAGCGCAGACGTCCCTTCGCCTGGTTCAGAGCCTGCTGCGCGCGGCGGCGTTCGCCCTGCTCGTGACCCTCATGGCCGAGCTGGGTCCAGTAGACCTTCGCGATCTGCAGATCGTTGGTGACGCGCACCTCGGTGATGGTCACGTTGGCGAGACGCTTGTCATGCAGCTGAGCCTCCATGGAGGATGCGATCACGCGCTGGATCAGCGCCGCGATGCGCGCGGCGCGGGGATTGGTTCCTGCCATTGGTTTCCTTTGATGAAAGTTCGTGTTGTATCACGGAACGCCCGCAGTCGTGAACCGGCTGTGGGCGTTCCTTTTTTGATGTCTTATCGTTCCGGAGAACGAAGCGTTCGACTACTTGCGCTCAATCTCGCGCATCTCGAAGGTCTCGATGATGTCACCGATCTCGATGTCGTTGAAGGAGCCGAGGTTGATGCCCGCCTCGTAGCCTTCCTTGACGGACTGCACATCGTCCTTGAAACGACGCAGCGAGGAGATCTCGAGGTCGTTGACGGTAGCGATGCCGTTGCGCAGGATACGGCACTTCGTACCGCGCTTGACTTCGCCGTCCTGAACCATGACGCCGGCGATGTTGCCGAACTTGGAGGAGCGGAAGATCTCGCGGATCTCGGAATGGGAGGTGACGACCTCTTCGAATTCCGGCTTGAGCATGCCCTTGAGGGATGCCTCGATATCCTCGATGGCCTTGTAGATGACCGAGTAGTACTTGATCTCCACGCCTTCGCGCTCGGCCAGATCGGCCACCTGACGGTTCGGGCGGACGTTGAAGCCGATGATGACGGCCTTGTCCACGGTGGCCAGATTGACATCGTTCTGGGTGATGGCGCCGACACCGCGGTGGATCACCTGGATGCCGACCTCGTCGGACACCTCGATCTTCATCAAGGAATCTTCCAGCGCCTCGACGGAGCCGGAGGAATCGCCCTTGATGACGATGTTGAGCATATCCACCTCGGACTTGGCGAACTGCTCCTTGAGGCTTTCGAGCGAAACGACCTTGCGGCGCTTGGCCAGCTGGGCGGCACGTTCGGTGGCCTGACGCTTTTCGGCGATCTGACGCGCGGTGCGATCGTCGGAGGCCACCAGGAAGAGGTCGCCTGCGGTCGGCACGGAGGTCAGACCCAGCACCTGCACAGGCGTGGACGGACCGGCTTCCTTCATGTGCTTGCCGTTCTCGTCAAGCATGGCGCGGACACGACCATAGGAGGTGCCGGCCACGATGGCGTCGCCGATATGGAGGGTACCGGACTGCACCAGCACCGTGGCCACCGCGCCACGACCCTTGTCGAGTCGGGCTTCGACGGTGGCGCCGCGGGCGTCCATATCCGGATTGGCACGCAGGTCGAGTTCCGCGTCGGCGGTGAGCAGCACCGCTTCGAGCAGCTTGTCGACGTTGGTGCCCTGCTTCGCGGAGATGTCGACGAACATGGTGTTGCCGCCGTACTCCTCCGGAACCAGGCCGTATTCGGTGAGCTGTCCGCGGACCTTCTCCGGGTTCGCGCCCTGCTTATCGATCTTGTTGACGGCCACCACGATCGGCACATGCGCGGCCTGCGCATGGTTGATGGCTTCCACGGTCTGCGGCATCACGCCGTCATCGGCGGCGACCACGAGGATCGCGATGTCGGTGAGCTCGGCGCCACGGGCACGCATGGCGGTGAAGGCTTCGTGGCCCGGGGTATCGAGGAACGTGATCTTACGCGGCTCACCCTCGAGGTTGACGGTCACCTGGTATGCGCCGATGCGCTGGGTGATGCCGCCGGCCTCACCTTCGATGACGTTGGTGCGGCGGATGGTGTCCAGCAGTCGGGTCTTACCGTGATCGACATGGCCCATGACGGTGACGACCGGAGGACGCGGCTTCAGATCCTCGTCCTCCTGCAGCTCCTCTTCATCAAGGTTGATGTCGAACTGCTGCAGCAGCTCCTTGTCCTCCTCTTCGGCGGACACGATCTTGATGTTCCAGCCGATTTCCTCGCCGAGGATCTGGAAGGTGGCCTCATCCAGGGACTGGGTGGCCGTGGCCATCTCACCGAGATGGAACAGCACGGTGACCAGAGCCGCCGGATTGACGTTGATCTTCTCGGCCAGATCGGCGAGGGACGCGCCCTGACGCAGACGGACTTCCTGTCCGTTGCCGGTCGGAATACGCACGCCACCGATGACCGGAGCCTTCATCTCCTGGAATTCATGACGCTTCGCCAGACGGTTCTTGCGGGCCTTCGAGGACTTGCCTCCCTGACGGCCGAACGCGCCGGCAGCGCCGCCACGTCCACGTCCGCCACGTGCCGGACCGTTGCTCGGGGCGCTGTTGCCGCCCTGGAATCCACCGCTGTTGCCACCGAAACGGTTGCCGCCGGCGGGACGCTGACCGCCCTGGCCCGGACGATGCTGTCCCCACTGTCCCGGCTTCGCTCCGCCCTGACCCGGACGGCCACGGAATCCGCCGCGCTGGCCCGGACGGCCACCACGACGTCCCTCGCCATTGTTGACGGTCGGACGGGCCATCGGATGCGGACGCGGGATATCGCTGGGAGTCGGGGCGTGCATGCCCTGCTTGCGGCTGAACGGATTATTGCCCGGACGCGGTCCCGGAGTATGCGGCTTCGCGCCATTGCCGCCCTGCGGGGCGTTGCCATGCTGGGAACGAGGTCCCGGCACGGCCGAAGGACGACCGGACTGATGGCGTTCGCCTCCCTGCGGACGCGGGGAGTTGCCGTTGTTGCGATTGCCATGCTGACGGGATTCGCCCGGACGCGGGGCGCGCTGGCCCGGCTTCGGCGCTTCGGACCTGGAGCCAGGACGATGCGGCTTCGGAGTAGCCGGCGCGGACGGCTTCGGCGTGCCTGCCGCAGCGCCCGGACGCGGTGCGGAATGGGAAGGCTGCGGAGCCGGCTTCCTAGCCGGCGCAGAAGACTTCTTGGATTCGGATGCGTTGCCCTGCGCGTTGGATGCGAATGCGGCTTTCAGCCTACGTGCGACAGGGGGTTCAACGGTGGACGATGCGGACTTCACGAATTCGCCCATCGCCTCAAGTTTGTTCAAAACGGTTTTGCTATCGACGCCAAGTTGCTTGGCAAGTTCATATACGCGTGCTTTCGGCACTCAATTCTCCTATCCCGGGCCGCGCGCATACGGGCGCGACCACTACTGATTCACGGCGAGCTTGTTCCTTCTCATCGTGCAACCATGTTCGTGATACCTCGTCTTTTCCCTGGGCGCGGCAGCTTGGCCGACGCGCTTTGGACTGTCGAGTCCAGCATACTCAAGCCCGTGGATTGTACACCCACGGGCTTGTTGGTTGCTGGAAGTGTTGTTTATTCCGCGGTTTCGGCGTCGGAATGGTCCGCCTGCTCCGCCATCTTCTTGGCATGCGCCTCGGCTGATTCGATGCCGATCTTCCAACCGGTCAGCTTGGCGGCGAGACGCGCGTTCTGTCCTTCCTTGCCGATGGCGAGGGACAGCTGGTCATCGTGGATGAAGGCGATCGCGGTCTTGTTCTTCTCGCTGATCACCTGCACGCCGGTGGCGACCGCCGGGGACAGCGCCGCGGCGACGAATTTCGCCGGATCCGCGGACCAATCGACGATGTCGATCTTCTCGGGACCAAGGTTCTCCATGACGGCGCGCACGCGGGCTCCGCCGGGGCCGATCAGAGCGCCCTTAGGATTGACGCCCTCGGTGTTGGCGCGGACGGCGATCTTGGTGCGGGCGCCGGCCTCACGTGCGATGGCCATGATCGAAACCGCGCCGGAGACCAGCTCCGGAACCTCGCGCTCGAACAGGCGGCGGACCAGTTCCGGATGGGAGCGGGACACCACGATCTCCGGTCCCTTCAGGCCTCGCGCCACGTTCACCACGTACACGCGGATGCGCTCGCCATGGCGGTAGCGTTCGCCGGGCACCTGCTCACGACGCGGCAGCAACGCCTCGACGTCGCCGACCGCCACATGCACGTTGGACGTGTCCTTGACATCCTGCTGGACGATGCCGGTGATGAGCTTGCCCTTCTGTCCGGAGAACGCGCCGAACACCTTGTCGTCCTCGGCCTTGCGGAACAGCTGGCTGATCACCTGACGAGCGGTCGCGGCGGCCAGACGGCCGAAATCATGCGGGGTGTCGTCATATTCCTCGCCCAAGGTCGGCGCGGGATGCGGATTGTCCTCAGTCGGTTCGCCAGGAATTTCGTCCTGGGCCCAGACGGTGAAGCTTCCGGCGCGCGGATCGAGCTCCACGCGGGCATGCTTCGCGGCGTGCGGTGTTTTCAGATATGCCAGTCGCAATGCTTCCGAGAGTGCGGCATCCAGCGTCTCGGGATCGATTCCCTGCCCAGCGGCGAGCTGGTGCATTCCTGCCAGGTCCAGTTCCATACTTCCAAGACCTCCTATATGAAGTTATTCCGAGCGCATGGCCCAATGGTCACAGTCGGATATTATTCTAATGATTCATGCAGACACGTTCCCCTTCCCTTCGTCCGGTTCTTTCCATCGCGAAACGCGTCTGCGCGATCCTCTGCGTCGGACTCGCGCTGTCATCGCTGACGGCCTGCTCCATGCCGCGTATCGCGGGCAAAGACGAAGCAGAACAGCAGCAAAGTCCCTGCGAAAAAGCGTATCTCGACGCCTCCAAAAACGACGCCGTCGCACTTGACCAACATCAGCTCGTCATCCGGCGCTATTTCGCGGCGCACCAGGCGATCTCATCATGGACGGATACCGCCGCATACTGCCCGTCACGTTTCGCCGACGGCACATTGCGCAGCGCGAGGGCACGGCATATCGCACGCACGCTGGCTGACCAGCTGTCGATTGCAGAAGATCCGATCACACTGTCCCGTTTCGACGACATCGAATCGCTCGACGTCGATTCCGCATCGCTTGATGCGATGGCCAAGGCCGAGGACAAGGCCGGATTCGCGATGACGCTGTTCGCCGCACGTTCCATCGGCCACGCGACCCTCGACATCGCGGATCGGCACAAGACGACGTCGCAGCGGCTCGTTTCTTTCTCCGGCGGCGACGACAACCGTAAAAAAACGTACGACACGACCAACCTGCTCGCCAATCCCGACACGATCGTCGATCCGGCGACCGGCCTCCTGGCACCCACCGACGCCACCATCGAAATGAACTGCGCGCGCGCTGAGATCGCCGCGATCGGGAAAAGCTCCAATGCAGCGGAATCGCAATCGACGAGCGCGAGGGAGCAGTCCCTCGGCGTGCTTGCCGGGCTGATCGCCGACCGTGTCGAATTGGCGCTCGACTGGGGCTATCCGTCCTTCGACGGGGCGCTGTTCGGAAAGGACGCGCAATAGCGGGCAAAACAGGGACGCGACGGACGTGCAACGTGACACGCCTGAAATTCCGCCATCCAAGCACCATCGATTTGACAATCGCCGATGCTGTGGCAAAATAGTCAAGTTGCTTGTTCTCAGGCAACGAATGGATAAGTGTCCGAGCGGTCTAAGGAGCACGCCTCGAAAGCGTGTGAGGGCGAACCCCTCCGCGAGTTCGAATCTCGCCTTATCCGCACAGCAATAAAGGTTGGAACAATGGCGTTCCAGCCTTTTTTGTTTGTTCTTGTTTATTCCTTGTTCACTGCCTTGCGCATGTCATTGGACGTCCATATTCCGCCCATGCGCGACTACGCGTCCCGTTCATGCACGGAGGCATTCACCCACTGGCTCTGCCGCACATCGCATCCGGAGAAGATGCCGATGTCGAGCATGCAGTCGCGGTAGTCACGGCCGTGGGCGATGGTGATGTAGTTGTCGTCGACCATGCGATTATGCGTCGGATCCAAGCCGATCCAGCGCCCGTCATAGTAGACCTCCACCCATGCATGCGTGGCGCCTTCGCCGCACAGCAAACCCGCGATGTACCTTGCGGCGAGACCGACATGGCGGCAGACCGCCAGCATAACGTGCGCGTAATCCTGGCACACGCCTTTGCGTTGCGCGAACGCCTCCTCGGCGGTGGTGCGGATGGTGGTGGATGCCGGGGTGTAGACGAACGCGCGGTACACTTCGTCCATCACCACCTTGGCTTGGTCGATGGGAGTGCTGTCGGACGGCAAAGTCCCAATACGGGCCTTGCATATGTCGATCAGTTTCCCGATGGCGGGCCCCGGCACCGTCAAGGCCGAATTGAACCGATATAGCGGCTTGTATATCTCGGATTTGATATGCGCGTTGTCCACGAAGGCGATGCCCGTCACCGAATAATTGAACACGGTGTGTGGTTCGGGGATGAACCCGGTCATCACCACGGAATCGAAGGAGTCTATGGTGGTCTCAAGCTCCGTTTCCGGTTCGAGCTTGACGGCCACATCGATCACCTGTTGACGCGGACCGGTCGCCGGAATACAGCGCAATTGGAAACGATGGTCGGTCACAGGCGAGCTGAACGAGAGTTTCATCTCATAATCGAACACCAGTTTCTTCACATCGTCTCCTCAACGCTATCGCCGATTCCCCGGAAAATGTCAGATGCGCGCCGCATCCATATCCATGGTATTCAGCATGCCTAGATCCTTCAGGCCCTTTGTTGAAATGCGGCCATCGAAATCGTCAAGCAGCACGCCGAGCTTTTCGGCGAGCGCGCCGTAGCCCCGCTGCGGCAGCTGCCCAATCAGCCAACGCAATCCTTCGGCGAAGCATTGCGGCACGGGCAGTCCCTGCAAAGGCATGAGGTAGTTGGCCAGCTTGGTCAGCGGTGCCTTGAGCTCGTCCATACGGTATCCGAAACGCGTGTACAGGTCGAGACGCTCCATGTATTTTCCTACGAAGATGAAGGATTTCAATGTCGGATCGACCGGCGAATCCTCCACTCCTCCCCAGAATGCGAGCATGTTGTCCGCGATGTCGCGATGTTTGAAGATGTCGGCGTCCGCGCCGGCGCATTCCGACGCCTCCACGATGGATCCCATGGCCAGCTCCACCTGCTGCAGCGAACGCGAACCAAGTTCCGGACGGAGGATCACCGCGTTGTTGAACGCGTAGACGATGGCGCTGCGCACGGAATCAGGATTGTTCTCGTCGTAAAGGAAACTGTGGATGAACGCATCGAAGTCCTCGAAATCCTCCGGCAGGTCGAGCGCTCGTGCGAACGGTCGGAACGCGTCCACATCCGTGTCCATCACGCGGTCGTAGAACGGGAAGAACTGGCTCAACGTGGTGAACACGCGTTCCGTGTACCGGCCAAGCCAGAACAGGTTGTCCGCCTTGGAGGCCGTGACGAGCGCCAGCGAATGCTTGCGCGATTGCTCCAGCACGCGCACGCTCTCCGACCCCGGAGCGCAGTCGTGCTCCACTCCGGAATCCTTGGCCAGCACCCACGTGTCCTTGAAGCCGCCGCCCTGCGACGAGTTGACGATCATCTGACCCGGCACCGAGGAATAACGCGTCAGTCCCGAATACCACACATGCGTGTTCTTGCCGGTCACCACGAATGCGCGGAGGTCGCATTTGCGCGGCTCCAGCTCGCCGGTCTCGGGATTGGCCACGTCGATGTCCCTGAATTGGATGACCTCCTGCGCTATGAACCGCCGGGGCTCGGCCTTGATGCGGTCGGCGAGCTCCTCGCGCTGCCGGGCATCGAGCGACGATCCGAAGACCACGCCATAGCCGCCCGCCTCGGCGACGTCCTTGATGACGAGCTCGCCGAGCCGGTCGAGCACTTCCCTGCGGTCATGTTCGAACATCGGCATATAGGTCGGCGCGTTGTGCAGGATCGGCTCCTCGCCGAGATAATACCGGATCATGTCCGGCACGAAATAATAGATGGCCTTGTCGTCAGCGGCCCCGTTGCCCGGAGCGTTGACGATCGCCACATTGCCGGCCCGGTAGGCGGACAGTATTCCCGGAACGCCGATCACGGAATCCGGATTGAACGCGAACGGGTCGAGGTATTCGTCGGACAGCCTGCGGTAGACCACGCCGACCCGATGCCGTTTGCCCGAATAATCAAGGAAGTACAGCTTGTTGTCCACCACTTCCAGGTCTTCGGGGAACGCCAAAGCGGCGCCCGTCTTCTCCGCCAGGTACGCATGCTCGAAGAACGCCGAATTGTATCGGCCCGGCGTCAGCACGACGGCGATGCCGTCGGTGGAGACGAAATCCATGGATTTGCGCAGCAGACGCGGATAATCGCGATTGTCGCGCACATGCACGTTGCGGAACAGGCTCGGCGTGATCCTGCGTTCGATGTCACGTGCGAACAGCGGATAGCTGGCGCCCGACGGAATGCGCAGGTTGTCCTCCAGCACCCACCATCGTCCGTCCTGTCCCTGCACCAGATCCTCTCCGGCGATGTGGGCGAATATGCCGCCGGGAGGCATCACGCCGTTGACCTGTGGAAAATATCCGGAGGACGTGTACACGTATTCCTCCGGCACGACGCCGTCCTTGATGGCCTGCTTGTCGGAATAGATGTCGCGCAGATAGGCGTTCAACGCGTCGACACGCTGCTTCAGACCGGCTTCCATCCCGTCGAATTCATCTGATTCGATGATGCGGGGAATCGGATCATACGGGAACAGCCGATCATGGTACGTGCCGTTCTGGTAAATGCCGAAACGCACGCCGTTACGGCTCAGCTCGCGATTGATGGCGTCCCTGTGGCCCACCAATTCCATGGCCAGCTTTCGTGCGGCGGATTCGATCATCGTTCCACGCTCCTCTTCCCCACGCCGATGCGGCGCATGCATGCCACCGCGGCTTTCGCTGTGATAGAAGAGAACGTATCGACCCACAGTTACCGGAAAAAGCAACGCATTGTTACGGCAATGTCTCGGTCATGGACTTGTTCGCTCGTTGTAACCCCGTCGTGACATTTCCCGTCGCGCACCCCGGTTTCCTGCCGTATATCCCGCGCAGGCTCCGTCTACAGCGTGCGTTTGGCGCGGATTGCCTCCGCCCGCGCGGCAAGCTGGTCGTCGGCCGGATATTCGATATGCTCCAAAGTCAGTCCCTGCGGCGCAATCGGTCCTGTGGACCCTTCGCGCAACGGCGTGGCCATCTTCCCCGCGAACCAATCGAGCGAACGTTTGCCGATGCCGACCTGCACGCAGCCGTTGACGAGCGACCTGACCATATTGCGGGCGAAGGCGTCCGCGACGATCGTGAAGCAGACGAGTCCCGATTCCGCGGCCGGCGTGCGGTACCGCTCCCCCATCGTCATGCCGTCATCGATCAGAGGACGCTGGGGAATGCGGCGCCAGTACGCGGTCTTCACCTCGCGTATGGTGGTGCCTCCCGGATTGGGGGTTGCGAACGAACCGAAGTCATGCAGGCCGATCGTCATCGCCGCGGCCTCGTTCATGGCTTCGATATTGAGTTCGTTGTCGACGTGCAGGACGAAGTTCCTGGTACGGGGGTCGATTTCGCTGTTGCTGTCGGCGATGCGGTACACATACGTGCGCTCCAGCGCTGAGAAACGCGCGTCAAATCCGTCGGGAGCCTTGGAAACGGCGTGGATTGAAATATCGTCCGGCAGCATGCGGCGGAGCCGTCGGGCCAGCGCGGTGACGGGCGGCACATCCATATGCCCGACACAGCGCGCCAGCACGTCCTCGTCGACGTCGAGATGGCACACCTGATGCGATGCGTGCACGCCCGTATCGGTTCGGCCGGCCACGGTCAGACGCAGCGGTTCGTCCACGTCATGCTCAGGCACGCGAAGCACAGTATGCAGCGTTCGTTCGATTTCCCCCTGCACAGTGCGTATTTCAGGTTGTTTCGCCCATCCATAGAAGTGGGTGCCGTCGTATGCCAAGTCGATGCGTAGTCTCACGGCATCGAGCATAGCAAACGGCTGTCATAGCGGTACGTATATGAAAGAGCATGGAAAAAGGCCGGGAACCTTTCGATTCCCGGCCTTCAATCAGCCAAAATGGCGACTCACTCGGCCTTGTCGGCGGTGGTCTCCTCGGCGGCGGCTTCCGGAGCCTCAGCAGCCGGCGCTTCAGCGGCCGGAGCTTCTTCAGCGGCGACCTTGGTCGCAGCTTCGGCTTCCTTCACCACGGCCTGCTTCGGGCTCACCGGCTCGGTGACGAGCTCGATGATGGCTGCCGGAGCGGCATCGCCGCGACGCGGAGCGATCTTGACGATGCGGGTGTAGCCGCCTTCGCGCTGCTCCATCTGCTCGGCGATCTCAGTGAACAGCTTGTGCACGACGGACTTGTTGCGGATGACGCGCATCACGCGACGACGGTTGTGCAGATCACCACGCTTGGCGAGCGTGATCAGACGCTCGGCCAGCGGACGAAGACGCTTGGCCTTCGGCAGGGTGGTGGTGATACGGCCGTTCTGGAACAGGCTGGTGGCCATGTTCGCGAGCATAAGACGCTCATGAGCCGGGCTGGAGGCCAGACGCGGACCCTTCTTTGGTGTAGGCATTGTTTCTCCTTGAAAGCCCCGTTGGATTCAGGTGGGCAATCGCCCGAACATCCGAATCCAACGAAGCGGTTAGGTCAAAAGTGGCGAATCACTCGTCTTCCGGCGAGAAGAAGGTACCACCTTCGAGGTTGTTGGTATCGAAGTTGCCCAACGGGGAAGCCTTGAGGGCGAGGCCCAGAGACTGGAGCTTCTCCTTGACTTCGTCGATGGACTTCATACCGAAATTGCGGATGTCGAGCAGATCCTGCTCGGTGTGGGCGACCAGCTCACCGATCGTGTGGATGCCTTCGCGCTTCAGGCAGTTGTAGCTGCGCTGGGTGAGGTTCAGGTCCTCGATCGGAATGTTCATCTCCGGGTTGGTTTCCTCTGCTACCGGAGCAGGGCCAACCTCGACGCCTTCCGCCTGGGTGTTGAGCTCACGGCACAGGCCGAAGAGCTCCACCAGGGTGGATCCTGCGGATGCGACCGCATCACGCGGGGAGATTGCCGGCTTGGTCTCCACGTCCAGGATGAGCTTGTCGAAGTCGGTGCGCTGTTCAACGCGCGTGGCTTCCACACGATAGCTCACCTTGAGCACCGGGGAGTAAATCGAGTCGACCGGAATACGGCCGATCTCGGAGTTATCCTGCTTGTTCATCTGGGCGGGCACATAACCGCGGCCACGTTCGACGGTGAACTCGATCTCGAGCTCGCCATCCTCCGCGAGGGTTGCGATGTGCATGTCCGGATTGGCGATGGTGACGCCGGCCGGCGGGGTGATATCACCCGCGGTGGCCTCGCCCTTGCCGCTCTTGCGCAGATACATGACAACCGGCTCATCGTATTCGCTGGTGAGCACGATGCCCTTGATGTTCAGCAGGATCTCGGTAACGTCCTCTTCAACACCCGGCAGAGTGGTGAACTCATGCGGGACGCCGGAGATACGCACCGAAGTCACAGCCGCTCCCGGAATGGAGCTCAGGAGGGTGCGGCGCAGCGAGTTGCCAAGCGTGTAGCCGAAACCAGGCTCAAGAGGCTCGATGGTGAAGCGGGAACGCTGAGGGTTGAGAGATTCCTCGGTAAGTGTCGGACGCTGTGCGATAAGCACTGTGGTTATCCTTTCAGCTTCAGGCCGGTGGTGCACTCACCGGCCGTAAGCGGCGTTGGATTGATGATTTTTTCTAGTGCTCAGACGCGACGGCGCTTCGGAGGACGAACGCCGTTGTGTGCCTGCGGGGTGACGTCGGTGATGGAACCGACTTCGAGTCCGGCGGACTGCAGGGAACGGATGGCGGTCTCACGACCGGAACCCGGGCCCTTCACGAACACGTCGACCTTCTTGAGACCGTGCTCCATAGCCTTGCGGGCTGCGGATTCGGCGGCCATGCCAGCGGCGTACGGCGTGGACTTACGGGAGCCCTTGAAACCGACATCGCCACCGGACGCCCAGGACACGACAGCGCCGGACGGGTCGGTGATCGAAATAATGGTGTTGTTGAAAGTGGACTTGATGTGCGCCTGCCCAACCGGGACCGACTTGCGGTCGCGGCGACGCGGCTTGCGCGCGGCTTGCTTTTGAGCTGCCATTGACCCTCGTTTCCTAATAACGAATTTGCTTTGATGCCCAGACGATGGGACTCATGCCCCGTGGCCCGGACTGCCAACCACCGATTACTTGGTGGCCTTCTTCTTTCCGGCGACCGTGCGCTTCGGGCCCTTGCGGGTACGAGCATTGGTCTTGGTGCGCTGACCACGCACAGGAAGTCCCTTACGGTGACGCTGGCCTTGATAGCAGTTGATCTGAATCTTACGACGGATGTCCGCATCGATTTCACGACGCAGATCGCCCTCGATCTTGTAATTGCCTTCGAGGTAATCACGCAGCGTGATCAGCTGCTCATCCGTCAGATCCTTGACGCGAGTATCCGGGTTGATACCGGTCGCGGCAAGCGTTTCCTTGGCGCGAGTGCGACCCACACCAAAAATGTAGGTGAGGGCGATCTCGATGCGCTTCTCATTGGGGATGTCGACTCCGGCAAGACGTGCCATTGCGATTCCTTCTGTTTTCCGCAGGTCTTGCACCGAGTCGTCCGGTTTCCCGGCCCGGGCCTGCGTACCCGGGGTTCATCTCGTTCTCACGAGCTGTGACTCAGCGCCTGTACTTAATTTGTGCCGCTGGATCTGCTCTCAGCCCTGGCGCTGCTTATGGCGCGGGTTGACGCAGATCACCATGACGCGGCCGTGACGACGGATCACGCGGCAGTTCTCGCAGATCCTCTTCACACTAGGGCTGACCTTCATGGTTTTCCTTTGCTTGTGTACCTTACTTGTAACGGTACGTAATACGGCCGCGGTTCAGATCGTATGGGCTCATTTCCAACACAACGCGATCCTGCGGCAGAATGCGGATGTAGTTCTTCCTCATCTTGCCCGAGATGGTTGCGAGCACGATATGCTTGTTCTCGAGTTCGACACGAAACATCGCGTTCGGCAGTGCCTCCACCACCTGTCCTTCGACTTCAATCACACCGTCTTTAGCCATGAGCCTCGTTCCGTTCTTTGGCGATTACTACGCGTGCCCGAAGACACGCCAACTTGTAAGAGTACACGAAAGCGGGAACCAAGACACGTTCGGCGTGTCGCGATTCCCGCTTTCGTTGAAAATATGTTATTCTGCTTGTTTTTGCTTTCAGCCGAGCTCTGCCACGATGGTGGCTTGGATCTCGTCGACGGCGCCGACGCCGTCGAAGGTCTTGAGCAGTCCGCGCTGACGATAGATGTCCAGCAGCGGTGCGGTTTCCTTGGCATACACGTCGAGGCGCTTGGCGATGGCTTCCGGGGTGTCGTCGGAACGGCCTTCGATCTCGGCGCGCTTCTTCATGCGCTCCATGAGCACGTCATGGTCCGCGTCCAGGGCGACCACTGCGTCGAGCGGGGTTCCCAGCTCGTCCAGGATGGCGTCCAGAGCCTCCACCTGGGAGGCGTTGCGCGGATATCCGTCGAGGATCCAGCCGTTCTTGGCGTCGTCCATGGCCAGACGGTCCTTGACGATCTTGTTGGTGAGCTCGTCCGGGACCAGTTCGCCCTTGTCGATGTACTTGAGCGCCTCGACGCCCAGCTCGGTCTTGTTCTTGATGTTGTAGCGGAAGATGTCTCCCGTGGAGATGGCGGGGATTCCGTAATGCTTGCTCAGCAGAGCGGCCTGCGTGCCCTTGCCAACGCCTTGCGGTCCCATGATCAGCAGTCGCATGTTGTTTCTCTCCGTTTCGCTAGGTCCTTGAAGGACGTTCGGATAATCGGTTGATTACAAAAAATCGTGATACCGTCCCGCTATCGGGACGGTATCACGATTCAAGTGGTTACTTGCCTTCCTTGTGGTCGGTGTCCTCGAACAGGAAGCCGGCGTACTGGAACTGTTCGGTCTGTGCCTTGGCCTGGCGCAGGGTGTCAAGGCCAACGCCCGCGATGATCAGGATGGTGGTGCCACCGAACGGCAGCTTGGTGTTCAGGTTCAGGGCCATAATCAGCACCGTCGGGATGAGGGCCACGAACAGCAGGTAGACCGCGCCGACCGTGTTCAGACGGTTCATCACGTAGCTCAGGTAGTTGCTGGTGGCGCTGCCCGCACGAATGCCAGGAATGAATCCGCCGTACTGCTTCATGTTGTCAGCGGTCTCATCGGGGTTGAAGGTGATCTCGGTGTAGAAGAAGCAGAAGAACACGATCATCAGCGCGTACAGAACGATGTACCACACGGACGTGGTGTTGGCCAGATTGCTGTTGATCCACTTGACCCAGGACTGGTCCGAGTTGCCGAACTGCGCGATCAGGGTCGGCACGGCCAGAATGGAGGATGCGAAGATCGGCGGGATGACGCCGCTCATGTTGATCTTCAGCGGCAGGTACGTGGAGGAGCCGCCATACATCTTGCGTCCGATCATACGGCGGGTGTACTGCACCGGGATACGGCGCTGGGACAGCTCGACGTAGATGACGAGGATCATGATGACCAGAAGCACGCCGACGACCGCAGCGAACTTGCCCCAATTGCCATCGGTGCCATTAGTGCCCCAGCCGATCTCCCACAGCTGCGGCAGGAAGCCGGAGCAGATGGACATGAAGATAAGGATGGACATGCCCTGGCCGAGTCCCTTGTCGGTGATCAGTTCGGCCATCCACATGATGAGGCCGGTGCCGCCGGTCATGATCAGCACCATGACGATGAGGTTCCAGACGGAGCCGTCAGGAACGACCTGGGAGCACTGGTAGTTGAACAGCGCGCCGGAGCGTGCGGTCACCAGAATGGTGGTGGACTGCAGCACGGCAAGGCCGATGGTCAGATAACGGGTGTACTGGGTCAGCTTGGCCTCGCCCGACTGTCCTTCCTTGTGCAGCATCTCGAAACGAGGGATGACCACGCGAAGCAGCTGGATGACGATGGACGCGGTGATGTACGGCATGACGCCCAGCGCGAAGATCGACAGCTGCAGCATGGCGCCGCCGGAGAAGAGGTTCACCAAGCCAATGAAGTTCTCGGAGGTGCTGTTCATCTTGCCGACGCACTGGTGGACGACGGTATAGTCGACGCCCGGGGTCGGAATGAACGAACCGATACGATAAATGATGATGATGCCAAGGGTGAAGAGGATCTTATTCCTCAACTCCTTGGTCTTCAAGGCCTGGATTAACGTCCTCACCTGGGATTCCTTCCATCGTCGTGCGCGCCTGCGCACACGTGCAAAAACAGACTCTAAAAGCCGAGTTTAGCGTATGGCGTCTACCGATACGCCCTATTTCTCCAGTATTTGTCCGTTTTTTGAATTCTTCGCGCGGTTTTCCCCGCATGGATCCTCTGCAAAAAAGAAGTGAGGCCTCCCTCGCATAAGCAGGGAAGCCTCACTTCTTTCGAGCTTCAGTCAGCTATGTTTCCTGGAATCAGTCCTCGGAAACGGAACCACCGGCAGCTTCGATCTTGGACTTGGCGGAAGCGGAAGCCTTAACACCCTTGATGGTGTAGGCGGCCGAAACCTCGCCGTCGCCCAGGACCTTGACCGGATAGCCGCCACGGACAACGCCCTTGGCGACCAGATCCGCCACGGTGATCTCTCCACCCTGCGGGAACAGTTCCGCGAGGGAGGCCACGTTGACGACCTGGTATTCCTTCTTGAACGGGCTCTTGAAGCCGCGCAGCTTCGGAAGGCGCATGTACAGCGGCAGCTGGCCACCTTCGAAGCCCGGGCGAACCTGGTAACGCTTCTTGGTGCCCTTGTCGCCACGGCCCGAGGTCTTACCCTTGGAGCCTTCACCACGACCGACGCGAATGCGGTCCTTCTTGGCGCCCGGAGCCGGCTTCAGGTCATGCATCTGCAGAATGTCTGCCATAATCAGTCAGCCTCCTCAACGGTGATCAGGTGACGGAGAACCTGCAGCTGGCCACGAAGAGCCGGGGTGTCCTCACGAGTCACGGTCTTGCCGATCTTGTTCAGGCCCAGAGTCTGAGCCGCAGCGCGCTGCTTCGGAGTGGAGTTCACCAGACCGTGGTGCAGCTTGATGTTCAGGTTAGTCATCACTCACCGTCCTTCTGAGCAGCCTTGGCCTGAGCCTCTTCACGAGCCTTGCGGGCCTCGGCGATGCCTTCGGCGCGAGCACGCAGCAACGCATCCGGAGCCACCTCTTCAAGGGACATGCCACGACGTGCGGCAATCTCCTCCGGCTCTTCGAGCTTCTTGAGGGCGTCGACGGTAGCGCGCACCACGTTGACGGCGGTGGCGGAGCCCATCGACTTGGTCAGGACGTCGGTGATGCCAGCGCATTCCATGACGGCGCGAACCGCACCGCCGGCGATAACGCCGGTGCCCGGAGCGGCCGGACGCAGCAGCACGGTGCCAGCGGCATCATGGCCGATCACCGGATGGGTGACGGTGCCCTTGATGCGCGGCACGGTGAACATGTGCTTCTTGGCATCCAGCTGGCCCTTGGCGATTGCGGCCGGGACCTCACGGGACTTGCCGTAGCCGACACCAACGGTGCCCTTGCCGTCGCCGACCACCACGAGGGCGGCGAAGCTGAACGTACGACCACCCTTATGGGTCTTGGACACACGGTTGATGGTCACCACACGGTCGAGCATCTCGTTCTCGTGAGATTCCTCACGACGGTTGCGACGCTCTCCACGGCGACCCTCACCGCGCTGGCCACGACGAGACTTGCGGTCCTCGTTGTTGGACTCAGCGGCAGCCTGAGTGTTCTGAGTTTCTTCAGCCACTTGGGTTTCCTTTTCGTTGTCGCTCACAGTGCCAGACCTCCCTCGCGGGCGCCTTCAGCGACAGCTGCGACGCGGCCATGATACTTGTTGCCGCCACGATCGAACACGACCGCGGTGATGCCTGCGTCCTGAGCCTTCTTGGCAATCAGTTCGCCGACCTTCTTTGCGGCTTCGGTCTTGGTGCCCTCGAAACCAGCGAAATCGCTGGTCAGAGTGGATTCGCTCACCAGGGTAACGCCCTTGGTGTCGTCGATGATCTGGGCAACCATGTGACGGTTGGAGCGGGTGACCACCAGACGCGGAAGCTCCGGGGTGCCGCTGATGTGCTTGCGCAGACGAGCGTGGCGGCGCTTAAGCGCGACCTTCTTGCCCTTACCGAGAATCTGGACGCTCATTACTTACCAGCCTTTCCAGCCTTGCGCAGAATGTGCTCATCCGCGTACTTGATGCCCTTGCCCTTGTAGGGTTCCGGAGCGCGAAGCTTGCGGATGTTGGCGGCGCACTGGCCAACAGCCTGCTTGTCGATGCCCTTGACGATCACCTGGTTCGGGTTCGGCAGCTCGAATTCGATGCCTGCCGGAGGCTCGACGGTGATGGTGTGGGAATAGCCGAGGGAGAACTCGATGCCCTTGCCCTTCATCTGGGCGCGGTAACCGGTACCGACGATCTCCAGAGTCTTGGCGTAGCCTTCGTGCACGCCCTTAACCATGCCCGCCACGATGGAACGAGCCAGGCCGTGCTTGGCCCTGGTCGGACGCAGGTCATCGGCCGGGGTGAGGACGACTTCGTTGCCCTCGACCACAGCGGTGATGCCCTCAGGAATCTCGTAAGAATCAGTGCCCTTGACACCCTTTGCGGTGAAGGACTGACCGTCGATCTTGACTTCCACGCCAGCCGGAATGGTGACGGGGAGCTTACCAATATGCGATGCCATGTTTCAGCTCTCCTTTCTCACCAAACGAAAGCGACGATCTCGCCGCCGATGCCTCGATCGAGGCATTCCTTCTGGGTCAGCAGTCCCGAGCTAGTCGAGATGATTGCGATGCCAAGACCACCGAGCGGCATCGGCAGAGCATCGGACTTTGCGTAACGACGCAGGCCCGGCTTGGAGATGCGCTTGATGCCCTGGATGGAACGCTCGCCGTTCGGGCCGTACTTGAGGGTGACCTCAAGAGTCTGGCCGACCTTGGCTTCCTTGGCGGTGAAGTCCTTGATGTAGCCTTCACGCTTCAGAATCTCGGCGATGTTCGCCTTGAACTTGGAGTACGGCATATCCACGGTCTCGTGCTTTGCCGCGCTCGCATTACGCAGACGCGTAAGCATGTCTGCGATCGGATCTGTCATTGTCATTTGGGCTAACGCCCTTTCTCGCCATGGTTTCCGCCGCCCTCACGCCTTACTGGCGATCGGCCGCGGACCTTCAGCGTCGATATTTACCAACTGGACTTCGTAACGCCGGGCAGCTCGCCGCGGTGGGCCTTCTCACGAAGGCAGATGCGGCAGAGGCCGAACTTGCGGTAGACGGAGTGGGGACGACCGCAGACCTGGCAACGCGTGTAAGCGCGCACCTTGAACTTCGGCTTAGCGGCCGCCTTGTTCTTAAGAGCGGTTTTTGCCATATCAGTTCTCCTTGAAGGGGAAGCCGAGGTGCTTCAGCAGCACGCTTGCTTCCTTGTCGTCCTTGGTGCTGGTCACCACAGTGATGTCCATACCGCGCTGGTGATCGATCGAATCCGGATCGATCTCGTGGAACATGGACTGCTCGGTGAGGCCAAAGTTGTAGTTGCCCTGACCATCGAACTGCTTGCCGTTGATGCCGCGGAAATCGCGGATACGCGGCAGAGCCATGGTCAGCAGACGGTCCAGGAACTCCCACATGCGGTCGCCGCGCAGGGTGACGTATGCGCCGATGGCCTGGCCTTCACGCAGATGGAACTGAGCGACAGACTTCTTGGCCTTGGTGATCTTCGGCTTCTGGCCGGTGATCAGGGTGAGGTCCTTGACTGCGCCTTCGATGAGCTTGGAGTCGCGAGCCGCGGCACCGACGCCCATGGAGACGACGACCTTCTGGACGCGAGCGACCTGCATCGGGTTGGAGTAGTGGAATTCCTTCTCCAGCTCCGGCACAATCTGCTCGTTGTACTTCTGCTTCAAGCGCGGAGTTGCCGGCGCTTCGACAGTGGTATCGGTCATGCCAGCTCCTTTCCGGACTTCTTGGCGACACGCACGCGCACGGTCTTCACCTTGCCGTCACGAGCCTCTTCCTTTTCGACGATGCGCACGCGGGTCGGCTGCTTGGTCTCCGGATCGATGACCATCACGTTGGAGCGATGGATCGGAGCTTCAACAGCCACGATGCCGGCCTGCTGGCCCTGCTGCGTGGCGCGGACGTGCTTCTTGACGATCTGCACGCCCTCAACGATCAGACGATCGTCCTTGAGCACCTTCTTGACGGTGCCTTCCTTACCGCGGTCCTTGCCGCGGATGACCTTGACCAGGTCGCCGCTCTTGATCTTGGCTGCCATGTCAGATCACCTCCGGGGCGAGGGACACGATCTTCATGAAGCGCTTGTCACGCAGTTCACGACCGACCGGTCCGAAAATACGAGTGCCCTTCGGGTCACGGCCGGAGCCGAGAATGACGGCGGCGTTCTCGTCGAACTTGATGTAGGAGCCGTCAACACGACGGTGCTCCTTGACAGTGCGGACGACGACAGCCTTGACGACGTCGCCCTTCTTGACCGACCCGCCAGGGATGGCGTCCTTGACGGAGGCGACGATCACGTCACCGATGCCGGCATAGCGTCGCTTCGATCCGCCGAGCACTCGGATGGCGAGGAGTTCCTTCGCACCCGTGTTGTCGGCGACATGAAGCCGCGTTTCCTGCTGAATCATTGATTCTCCTTAGCCGAGCTGGTTCTCCCCAAGCACCCCGCCTGCCTGCTGGAAGCAGGCGGGGTGACTCACGGAGCCTTGCCGAACTTATTTACTTAGCGCGCTCGATAATGCTATCGAGACGCCAACGCTTGGTCTTGCTCAGGGGCCGAGTCTCCATAATACTCACGAGGTCGCCAATGTGAGCCTCGTTGTGTTCATCATGGACCTTGACCGTACGAGTGGAGCGCACAACCTTGCCGTAAAGCGGGTGGGTCGAACGCTGCTCGAGCTCGACGGAAATCGTCTTGTCCATCTTATCGGACACGACGTAACCGCGACGAACCTTGCGGAAGTTACGCTCTTCAGCCATTACTTCTCCTCAGCTTTCGTTTCGGTCGCCTCGGGGGCCTGGCTGATGCCGAGCTCACGCTCGCGCAGGACGGTGTACATCCTGGCGATGTCGTGCTTGACCGCCTTGAGGCGGGCGGTGTTTTCGAGCTGACCGGTCGCGGACTGGAAGCGCAGGTTGAACAGCTCTTCCTTGGACTTCTTGAGGAAGCCCTCAATCTCCTCGTTGGTCTTCTCGTTCAGATTCTTCATGGTGTAGTCTGCAGTTCCGACTGCCATCAGATGTCACCGCCTTCACGAGCAATAACACGGCACTTCATGGGGAGTTTGTCGATTGCGCGGCGCAGAGCCTCGCGAGCGACATCCTCGGACACGCCACCGATCTCGAACATGACGCGACCCGGGTGGACGTTGGCGATCCAGAATTCCGGAGTACCCTTACCGGAACCCATTCGGGTGCCGAGCGGCTTCTTGGTCAGCGGACGATCCGGGAAGATCGTGATCCACACGCGGCCACCACGCTTGATGTAGCGGGTCATGGCGATACGAGCGGCCTCGATCTGGCGGTTGGTCACATAAGCCGGAGCCAGAGCCTGGATACCGAAATCGCCGAAAGCGATCTCGTTGCCGCCCTTGGACATGCCACGGCGGACCGGACGGTGCTGCTTACGATACTTGGTTCTCTTTGGGATAAGCATTTCTCAGCTCACTCCTTCGTTTCCGTTGCGGCAGGCGCCTCGGCGGCGGCCGGAGCCTCCGCTGCAGCGTTCTGCTGCGGAGCAGCGTTGCGCTGGCCACGACGCGGACGGCGATCGCCGCGACGGCCCTGGCGGTTGTTGCTCTGCTGTGCCTGCTGCTCTTCGAACTCACGCTCGGTCATGTCGCCCTTGTAGATCCAGACCTTCACGCCGATGCGGCCGTAAGTGGTCTTGGCCTCGAAGAAGCCGTAATCAATGAGGGCGCGCAGGGTCTGCAGCGGAACGCGACCCTCGCGATAGAACTCGGAACGGCTCATCTCGGCGCCGCCAAGACGACCGGAGAGCTTGATGCGGATACCCTTGGCGCCTGCGCGCATGGCATCCTGCTGGGCCTTGCGCATCGCGCGACGGAAGGTCACGCGGTTGGTCAGCTGCTCAGCGATGCCCTGGGCGACGAGCTGGGCGTCCAGTGCTGCGTTCTTCACTTCGAAGATGTTGAGCTGGACCTGCTTGCCGGTGAGCTTCTCGAGCTTTGCGCGGACGCGCTCTGCTTCGGCTCCACGGCGGCCGATGACGATGCCCGGACGAGCGGTGTGGATGTCCACACGCACGCGGTCGCGGGTACGCTCGATGACGATACGGGACACGCCCGCACGCTCGAGGTCCTTGCTCATGGCCTTGCGGATGGCGTCATCTTCGAGAACGAAGTCGCGGTAGCGTTCGCCGACCTTGTTGGAATCGGAGAACCACTTGGAACGATGGTTCTCAGTGATTCCCAGGCGGTAGCCAAACGGATTGATCTTCTGACCCATCTTTAGCGGTTTCCTTCCTTGTTAGCGACGACGACCGTGATGTGGCTGGTGCGCTTGTTGATACGAGCGGCACGGCCCTGTGCACGGGCGCGGAAACGCTTCAGCGTCACGCCTTCGTCCACATAGGTCTCCTTCACGACCAGGTCGTTCTCACGGAACGGCTCGCCGGCCTTGTCGGCCTTCACACGGGCGTTCGCGATGGCGCTCTCCAGGACCTTGCGCACCGGAAGGGATGCGTCCTGCGGAGCGAACTTCAGAATGGTGATGGCTTCGGTCGCCTTCTTGCCTCGGATGAGGTCGACCATACGGCGAGCCTTGCGCGGCGTCACGCGGACGTGACGAGCGATTGCTTTAGCTTCCATGTGTCCTTACTCTCCTTTAGCGGCGTGCCTTTTTGTCGTCCTTCACATGACCCTTGAAGGTCTTGGTCGGGGCGAACTCACCGAGCTTGTGGCCAACCATGGATTCGGTGACGAACACCGGAACATGCTTGCGGCCATCGTGAACGGCGAAGGTGTGTCCGATGAAATCAGGGGTGATCATCGAACGACGGGACCACGTCTTGATGACGTTGTGCGTGCCCTTCTCGTTCTGCTCGTCGACTTTCTTCTGCAGGTGGGCGTCGACGAAGGGGCCCTTCTTGATGCTACGAGTCATCTACTCGACACTCCCTTACTTACGGTTCTTACCATTCGGGCGACGACGAACAATCATCTTGTTCGAAGCCTTCTTCGGACGGCGGGTACGAACCTCGCCCTTGCCCCACGGAGAAACCGGCGGCTTGCCACCGCGGGTACGACCGCCGTGCGGGTGATCGACAGGGTTCATGGACTCACCACGGGTGATCGGGCGCTTGCCCATCCAACGAGCGCGGCCTGCCTTGCCAAGCTGGATGTTGGCGTGATCGGAATTGCCGACCTCACCAACGGTCGCGCGGCAGCGAGCGTCCACGTTGCGGATTTCGCCGGACGGCATACGCAGCTGGGCGTAGGCGCCATCCTTGGCGACGAGCTGCACGGCAGCACCGGCGGAGCGGGCGATCTTGGCGCCACCCAGCGGGCGGAGCTCAATCGCGTGCACCACGGTACCGGTCGGGATGTTGCGCAGCGGCAGGTTGTTGCCCGGCTTGATATCGGCCTGGGCGCCGGTCTCGATGACGTCGCCCTGCTTGATGCCTTCCGGAGCGATGATGTAACGCTTCTCACCGTCTGCGTAGTGCAGCAGCGCGATGCGGGCGGAACGGTTCGGGTCGTACTCGATGTGAGCGACCTTGGCCGGCACGCCGTCCTTGTCCCAACGCTTGAAGTCGATGAGACGGTACTGGCGCTTGTGACCGCCGCCGCGATGACGGGAGGTCATACGGCCGTAGGAGTTACGACCGCCAGTCTTGCTGAGCTTGCGAACCAGCGACTTCTCAGGCGTGGAGCGCGTGATCTCGGAGAAGTCCGAGACGGACGCGTTACGGCGGCCTGCAGTCGTCGGCTTATAAACGCGGATAGCCATAATCTAGTTCTTCCTTTAACTTTTCTCGGCTAGCCTTCAGTTACCGAAGATGTCGATCGTCTGGCCCTCGGCGACGGTCACGATGGCGCGCTTCTGATTGACGCGCTGACCGAAACCGTTGCGGGTGCGCTGGCGCTTGCCGGCGCGGTTGAGGGTGTTGACGTTCGTCACCTTGACATTGAAGATCTCTTCGATTGCCTGCTTGATCTGAACCTTGTTCGCGTTCGGGGCCACCACGAAGGTGTACTGACCGCGATCGGACAGAGCGTAGCTCTTCTCAGAAACGACAGGCTTGAGGATGATGTCGTGTGCGGGCTTGTGAATAGCGACCATGAAAATCAGGCCTCCTTTGCAGCCGGCTCAGCCTTCGCAGCGAGGAAAGCATCAAAGCCTTCCTTGGAGAAGACCACGTACTGAGCGGTGACCACATCGTACGTGTTGAGCTGATCGGCGAAGATCGGGTGAACGGTCGGGATGTTACGAACGGAAAGCCATTCGTTCACATTCTCGCGAGAGAGCACCACGGTGGTGAACTTGTTCTCGGTCACCGGGGTAAGAGCGGCAACGGCGGCCTTGGTGGACGGGGCTTCGGAAACACCGAAGTCGACAACGGCCACGTGACCGGCATTGGCGCGATCGGAAAGCACGTACTTCAGAGCAGCGGCCTTCATCTTCTTCGGGGTGCGCTGGGAGTAGTCACGCGGCTGCGGACCGAACACGGTGCCGCCGTGGTACCACTGCGGTGCACGGATGGAGCCCTGACGAGCACGACCGGTGCCCTTCTGCTTCCACGGCTTGCGGCCACCGCCGGAAACCATGCCACGAGTCTTGGTGGCGTGGGTGCCCTGGCGAGCAGCGGCGAGCTGGGCGATGACGACCTGGTGGATCAGCGGGATGCGGGACTGAACTTCTTCAGCGGAGAAGCCGAAGATCTCAGCCGGGGCATCGACGGTGCCGGTGGCCTTGCCCTGGTTATCGGTGACGTTCAGAGTAACGTTTGCCATGATTTATCAGGCTCCCTTCACTGCCGAACGGACGAGAACGATGCTGCCCTTCGGGCCCGGAATGGCGCCCTTGATAGCCAGCACGCCGTTCTCAACATCCGACGAAACGATGGTGAGGTTCAGCGCGGTGTTGGTCACATGACCCATGCGGCCAGCCATGCGCTTGCCCTTGAGGATGCGGCTCGGGGTGGCGCATGCGCCAACAGAGCCAGGACGACGCTCGTTCTTGTGAGAGCCGTGGGTACGACGATAGGACTTGAAGCCCCAACGCTTGATGGTGCCTGCGAAGCCCTTGCCCTTGGTGGTACCGGTCACGTCGACCAGGGTGCCTTCCGGGAACAGCTCAGCGGTCAGCTCCTGACCCGGCTCGAACTCTTCGGCGTTATCGGTGCGGACCTCAGCGAGGTGACGACGCGGGGTGACGCCAGCCTTGGCGAAGTGGCCGGCGAGCGGCTTGGTCACCTTGGTCGGGTCAACCTGGCCATAGCCAAGCTGAACAGCCTTGTAGCCGTCGGACTCTTCGGACTTGACAGCGGTCACCACGTTGGTGGACACGTCAACGAGGGTCACAGGAACGAAGAAACCGTTCTCGTCCCAGACCTGAGACATACCGAGCTTCTTGCCCAGCAGTGCAGTGCGATTAGACATAATGGTTCCCTCCTCCCTTACAGCTTGATCTCGATGTTCACGTCTGCGGGCAGATCAATATGCATGAGGGAGTCCACGGCCTTCGGGGTCGGGTCCACAATGTCGATGAGACGCTTATGAGTGCGCATCTCGAAATGCTCGCGAGAATCCTTGTACTTGTGAGGAGAACGGATAACGACGAACACGTTCTTCTCGGTCGGGAGCGGAACCGGGCCAACCACAGTTGCGCCCGCGTTCGTCACCGTTTCGACGATCTTCTTCGCCGATTGGTCGATGACCTCATGGTCATAGGACTTAAGCCTGATGCGGATTTTCTGTCCCGCCATTGCCTTCCGCCCTTTCTAGCGATTCGTTAGTTACTGTTTACCAGCCTGCTTCTCAAAGGGCACCGGCGCAGAAGACCCACAGAGCCATACAGCCCCGTGGTCATACCACATCAGTGCGTAGCCATGCAGATGCTCACTTACGTGAATCTCTGTGCCACGCTCGCTTTTTTAATTCCAATTTGCGAGCCCTAAAATCAGGCAACTTCTTTATTTAAGCATCAGGGGTGGCCTTAAGAAATTCTGGCGTGTCGCCGAATGCCATCAAAGCAATGCGCAGATGTTGAGTATCAGCGAGGCCGTGCTCGTCACGAATTCGGTGATGCCGACGGCCAACGGCCTGACCGTACGCCGACGTGCAATCATAGGCAGGGCGACGGCCCGTATGAGCAGCATCGCCGCCAATGCAATCAGATATCCGTTACCGACGAAGGTCCACCATGCCAGCATGACGGCATGCCAAATCCAGGAGGCCACGATGTACGACCTTCTCCCCCGCTCGCGAATCATCGTCTTGACAAACAGCACCGAGCCGAACTGCACCATGAAAAACGTAAGGAACAACGATATCCCGGGTATGCTGAGATACGGAATGTCAGGCGTATCGACGCCATAGCAGAACGTCAGCATCGGCATCAGGCAGGAGGCCGACACCGCCGCGGCGTTCGACCATAGCGAACGCTCCTTGCGCACCCACGAGGCACGGAACGAAATCGCGGCAAGCACCGCAAACGGCGGAGCCCAAGCGAGAATCCCCGGATGCAGCACCACAAACGGCAGACCGACCGCGCAAAGCACGATGCAGTACACCAATGGCTGCAGCATCCAGCGGTGGGCACCATGCGATTTGAACCAACGCGCGGCGGAAAACTGCACGCAGTAGCACAACAGCCAGCAGATGAGCAACCACCAAGGCGTCCACGCGAATCCACGGTACGCCCATGCGGCCACGATTCCCGCAACGGCCGGGGAAAGCACCATCATGAGCGCACCCGGCTGCCCGGGGAGCCATAAGCGCAATCCTCCGCGTCTTCGTGATTGCGCAGGTCGTTGATTCGAAATATCGGTCATTCCACTACACTACGAAAAAACAACAGTGAAATCCAGCCCCATTACGCTCAAAGCCACGCCATATCGCTCTCGCCGGGAATCCATGCTGTCGGCGGATACCCATCATCACGGAAGACCGTGGCAATGCCAAGGAGCCCGGCGGGACCGTTCCCGACCGGGCTCCTTACGGATTACTCCTTATATATACATGGACGTGCTGTGGTCCATATATACGGTGCGCTTCACGCGGACCTCACACGCGCTCGGAGGCTTCCTCCGTGGCGGCCTCGCCCTGACGCTGGACGCGCAGCTTGTGGCCTTCCTCCTGGCTGACGCCGTAGTAGGCCGCGATGGCGATATCCTTCATATCCTCGATCTGTGGGATACGCGGGTTCGCCGGCGCGCACTGATCCTCATAGGCACGCATGCCGATCTGGTCGATGATGGACCAATAGTAGTCCTCATCCACACCGCACTCCTGGAAGCTCTTGTTCATACCGAGCTTGTTGTCACGGTAATCCTCAACAGCCTTGGCCAGGTTCTCGACGCCCTCTTCCGGAGTCTTGCCCGGGTTCACGCCAAGGTTCTTGGCGATTTCCTGATAGCGTTCCGGAGCGATGTACTTGTTGTACTTCGGCCAGCTGGTCGGCTCCTCCGGCACGGAACCGTTGTAACGGATCACGTACGGCAGAAGGATGGAGTTGGTACGACCGTGGGCAACGTGGCACAGTGCACCAATGGTGTGGGCCATGCCGTGGCACATGCCGAGGAAGGCGGAGCCGAAAGCCATGCCGGCCATGGTGGCGGCATTATGCATCTTCTCCTGGGCACGGGTCTTCTCCTCACCCGGCTCGCCATTGACGGACTCAGCGAGGTTGTCCCAAACCAGCTTGGCAGCGTGCAGTGCCATACCATCGGTGAAGTCGTTGGCATACACGGACACATAAGCCTCAAAAGCGTGGGTCAGAGCATCGAAACCAGCATCGGAAGCCAGCTTGCGCGGCTGAGTACGTGCCAGCACCGGATCGACGATAGCGACGGACGGGGTCAGCGCGTAATCGGTAATCGGGTACTTATAGCCGGTCTTGTGGTCGGTAATCACAGCGAACGGCGTGACTTCGGAACCGGTGCCGGAAGAAGTCGGGATGCAGACTAGCTTGGCCTTCTTGCCCAGCGGCGGAATCTTGAACGCGCGCTTACGGATATCGAAGAACTTCTCACGCACATCGGAGAAGGAGATTTCCGGGTGCTCGTACAGCAGCCACATGATCTTGGACGCATCCATCGGGGAACCACCGCCGACGGCGATGATGGTATCCGGCTCGAACTCCTCGCGCATCATAGCGGCGCCACGTTCGACGGTTTCGACGCTCGGCTCCGGCTCGACATAATCGATGATACGGAAGGTCACGCGGTTGGAACGTGCACGCAGCTGATCGATGATCTTGTCAACGATGCCGAGCTGCTCCATGACCTTATCGCACACGATGACGGCCTTTTCGATGCCGTACATGTCGCGCAGGTACTTGATGGCGTTCGGCTCGAAGTAGGTCTTGGCCGGAATCTTGAACCACTGCATGTTGTTGTTCCTCCGAGCAATGCGCTTGATGTTGAGAAGGTTGACCGCCTGGACGTTGCCGGACACGGAGTTGCCGCCGTAGGAGCCGCAGCCCAGGGTCAGGGACGGGGCGATGGCGTTGTAGATGTCACCCACGCCGCCGAGGGAGCTCGGGGAGTTCCAGATGATGCGGCAGGCATGCATGCGCTGGCCGTATTCGCGGACCAGATCCTGGTTGTTGGTGTGGATGGCGGCGGTGTGGCCGGCGCCATGCTTCAGCATGGCCTCGCACATCTCGAAGCCTTGTTCCTTGTCGTCGGACTTCAGCACGGCCTGGACCGGAGCGAGCTTCTCCATGGTCAGCGGCTCGTTCTCGCCAACTTCCTTGCACTCGGCGGCGAGGATGGTGGCGTCTTCCGGAATCTCGAAGCCGGCAGCCTTGGCGATGTACTGCGGGGACTTGCCCGGCACCACGGAGTTGAGCTTCGGGGTTTGTCCGGAATAGGCGGTGCAGCCGAACATGTACTGCTCGAGCTTGGCCTTCTCCTCGTCGTTCACGAAGTAGGCCCTGCGGCGCTTGAGTTCCTTGACGAGCGGATCGTAGATGTCCTTGTCGGCGATGATGGCCTGCTCGGTGGCGCAGATCATGCCGTAATCGAAGTGCTTGGACAGGATCAGGTCGTTGGCGGCGCGCACGACATCGACGTTCTTGTCGACGTACGCCGGAGCGTTGCCAGCGCCGACGCCCAAAGCGGGCTTGCCGGAGGAGTACGCGGCCTTGACCATGCCCGGACCGCCGGTGGCGAGGATGGTGGCAACGCCGTCATGCTTCATCAGCGCGCCGGTCGCCTCGATGGACGGATGCTCGATCCACTGGATGCAGTTCTCAGGAGCGCCAGCCTCGATGGCGGCATCGCGCACGATCTTGGCGGCCGCGACGGAGCAGTTCTGGGCGCCCGGGTGGAAGCCGAAGATGATCGGACAACGGGTCTTCAACGCGATCAGGGACTTGAAGATGGCGGTGGAGGTCGGGTTAGTGACCGGGGTCACGCCGGCGACGACGCCGACCGGCTCGGCGATTTCGTCGATGCCCAGCACGTCGTCCTCACGGATGATGCCGACGGTCTTCTGTCCGGCCAGATAGTTGGTGACGTGCTCGCAGGCGAAGATGTTCTTGGTGGCCTTGTCCTCGACCAGGCCACGATGGGTTTCCTCGACAGCCATCTTGGCGAGCACCAAGTGCTTGTTCAGAGCCGCGACGGAAGCCTTGGCCACGATGTGGTCGACCTGCTTCTGATCGAGCTTTTCGAATTCGTCAAGAGCCTTCAGACCCTTCTTGACCAGGGCGTCGACCTCAGCTTCGGCTGCGGCGAGCTTCTCTTCCGGAGTCGGCTTGACCGGCTCTTCCTTCTTCTTTGCGTCTGCCACTTGAAGTCCTCCTCGATTCTTTGGGGAATTGCAAAGGTTTTTCAGTTATCTCCGCCCGTCCATATGACGGACGGCACGTTGCTGATCATGTTGTGACCTGAGTCACAATATACTCGACAATAATGGCGTTACATATTCTTCGTCGTGTCGTGTAATTCATGTTCGCTTCTTATCTTTTTTTGTTCTTTTTATCGATTTTTCCGAACATTTACCATGCAACAGACTCTCTTTTGACGCGTTTTGTTCACTTTACGTCCACTTATCGAACACTATTTTCACCATTTCCTAAAGAGCTTTTTTTTAAGTATTTTATTTTTCTTACGATTGACGGCACACTTCATAAAAATACTTTTGTAAAGGTATAATCGACAGAAGCAACATATCCCGTTAAGGAGCAGACATGAAAGCCGTTCCCACCATGGCAGTGAAGGAGCTCAACAAACGAGCTCTGACCAGATACCTGTATACGAATGGCCCAGCCACCAAACAGGTTCTGGAACGGGAACTTGGCCTCAGCCTGCCGACCATCACCCAGAACCTGCGCGCGCTAGAACAGGAGGGGCTCGTCGGCAAGGGCGAGCAATTGGAATCCACCGGCGGCAGAAAAGCGCAGACCTTCGTGTTCGAATCGCGGTGCAAGGCGGCCATCGGCGTGGCCATGCGAGCCAACAGGCTGAACCTGTGCGCGATCGATCTGCACGGTCATGTCATCGCGCGGCATCACGCCGCGCTCCCCTACCGCAACACCGACGCGTACTACCAGAAAATAGGCGGCATCATCAACGACTTCGCCGTAAAAGTCGAACGCGGCGGCAGCGGCATCCTGGGAGTCGCGTTCGCCATCCAAGGCATCGTGTCGGCAGATGGCACGACCATCAGCTTCGGCAGCATCATGGGCAACACGGGCGTTAAACTGGGCACCATCGCACAGAACGTACGCTATCCGAGCATCATGATCCATGATTCCGACGCTTCGGCCATGACCGAGCTCTGGCTCGACCACGCGCTCAGCGATGCGGTCTGCGTGTACCTCGAGATGCGGCCCGGCGGCGCGGTGATCATTGACGGTCAGCTGTATCAAGGTCCCAATCTGCGCAACGGCGTCATCGAACACATGACACTCGTTCCCGGCGGCAACAAATGCTATTGCGGTCAGTATGGTTGCATGGACACCTACTGTTCACCGGAAACCCTGCTGGAGGATGGCGAAAGCCTGTCCGGATTCTTCAGCGTGCTCAGACAGGGCGAGCACGGGCATAGGCAGCGCTTCGACCATTGGCTGGCCAACGTGGCGCAGGCCGTGAGCAACGTCCGCGCGCTGCTCGCCGGAGACATCATCATCGGCGGCGAGGCGGCACGATATCTCGATTCGGATGATATCGACCATCTCAAGGCGCTGGTCGAGGAGAAAAGCGCGTTCCACGACACACACTTCGTTCTGCGCAAAAGCCTGTGTGTGGAGGATCAGAACATCATCGGCGCTGCATTGCGATTCGTGCAATCCTATGTGGCCGACATCTGCAACACGGAAATCTGACGCGTTCCGCAGATATGAAAAAACGACAGGGGCGTGTCCCGACTTCGATAGTCGGGACACGCCCCTGTCGTAGTTCCGTCGTCTCAGACGATCTGGCAGAACTCGATGGTCTCGCCATTGGGACCGTACACGTTGAAGTAACGGATGCCGCGATCCCAGAAGCTGTCGATGTGCTGGATCTCGGTGTCCTTGAACTTCAGTCCGAGCTCCTTGGCGTTCTCGAAGGCGGCTTCGATATCCGGAGTGTCGAACGCCCAGTGGTTGATGGCGCCGGTGGTCATCGGGGCAGGCTCGCCCTCCCAGGTCTCGATGGTCAGATGGCCGTAGCGCAGGAAGGCGCAACGGTTCTCGCCGTTATGGAAGATGCCCGCCACTTCGAAGCCGAGCTTCTTGGTGTAGAACTCAATGGTCTCGTCCAGATCCTTGGCAATCATGCCGGAATGCTGGAAATCGGTGGTGAATGCGGTCATGGGCTTGCTCATGATGGTTCTCCTTTGCGATGGATATTGATCGGATATTGTGTTATCGATTATGACGTCTCAGTGCGCCGCTTCGGCCGATTCCACGGCAACCGGCGCTTCCGACGCGGTCTGGAACGCGACTTCAGCCGACTGCTCGCTCTTCTTGGCCGACTTGATACGAAGGCCATGCTCATCGAATCCAGGCTGCTTCGGGCGGATGAACAGCGTGAGAACGAACGCCAGCACGTACAGCGCGGCGTAGGTCCAGCACACACCGCCATAGCCAATGACCGGCAACAGAATCGTGGCGATGCCGGGGCCGGCGAACGTGGTCAGGCCGGCGGCGAGGTTGTATGCGGATAGCGCGGCTCCCTGCTTGCCTTCGCCTGCGTACAGCGTCATGATGGTCGGCAGCGACGAGAAGGCACAGGTACCGATGCCGACAATAATGGAGGCGATGATCATCATCAGTGCGTTTGCGCCGAACCACTGCGGAATGTAGTAGAACGCCACCGAGCCGACGGCGAGCACCGCGCAGCCGAACCAGCGCATCGGCCATACCCAGCCGAAGCGGTCCATGAACCAGCCCCAGAAGGTGTTGAAGATCAGGGTGACGACGAACACGAAGCCCCAGATGCGCATCCACTCCTCGGTCTTGAAGATGTTGATGCCGCCGTTATGCGTGGTGCACAGGTACAACGGCATGATGACGGGGAAGCCGTACAGCAGCAGGTTGTTGATGATGCGGATGATGGCGCAGATGAGGATCTTGCGATTGGTGAACAGGATGGTGGCGCCTTCGGTCAGCTCCTTGAGCTGTTCCTTGCGGCTGAGCCCCTCGCCCTTGACGACTTTGTTCTTCGGCACGAAGAAGAAGCACATGAGCGTACCGACGATGGAGAAGGGCAATGCGAACCAGAACGTCTTGTATTCGCCGAACACGGGCATGATGAAGCTTGGCAGATACGCGCCGAACACGCCGATGCCCAACGAGAAGCAGGTCCAGAAGAAGCCGGTGGCCGAAGCGAGTCTGGACGGGGAGATGTACTGCGCCATCAGCACCACGAAGCTGTAGATGAACAGCGGATAGCCGATGCCACGGATGGCGTACAGGCCCAGGATCAACGGATAGATATGGCTTGGAATGGCCACGCCGAGGAACAGCAGATGCACGCCGATCCACCAGCACGCGCCGAACATCATGACCTTGCGCGCGCCGAACATCTCGGCAAGCACGCCGGCGGACCAGCCGCCGAACGCCGCGAACAGACCATATACGGTGACCAGCAGCGAGGCCTGGGACGAGGTGAATCCCTGATCCACCATGAATTTCGACAGGAACGTCAGTTCAAAACCATCGCCGGTCATGAAGATCGCGACGGCGAGGAAGCCGAGCATCAGCGTACGCGGAACGCCGAGCCGTTCAAGAAGCTTAATCATGCGAGCATCCTTACCCGTTATCCTTCTCAACTATGAGAAAACATACAAACCAATATAGGTCTTCAATGGACGGGTGCCATGGCCACCCTGCCATGGCCACCCTGCCATGGCACCCGATGCGAATTGAACGATGGCCGCCGCAAGAGAGGTAACACGCGGCGGCCACGATTTCATCGGAACGATCGCGGAACCGTCCGCGACGTCACTTGCCGACCTTGACGACGGCCTTGGAAACGCCGGTGATCTTGCCGTCGAGGAAGTCCTGAACCTCTTCGAGCTTGAGCTCGTGGCTGATAAGGCCGCCGATGTTCATCTTGCCGGAGGAGACCAGCGAGATGGCGTCGCGGAAGGTCAGCGGGTTGATGAAGGAGCCCTGGATGGTGAGCTGCTTCTTGTAGATGTCGTAGGTGTTCATCTCGAAGTGGGCCTCCTGCGGGCCGACGCCGAACATCAGCACCTGCGCGCCCTTCTTGGCCGCGGCGACCGCCTGGGCCTGGGTGGCCGGCAGACCGACTGCCTCGACGATGACGTCGTAGGCGTCCGTCGGAACCGGCTCCTTCGTGGTGTTGAAGGTCTCGGTCACACCGAACTGCTCCTTGTTGCGCTGCAGCTTCTCGTCGAAGATGCCGGCCAGATCCACCTGGTGCACACCATAGGCCTGCAGCAGTTGGGCGAAGATCTGTCCCATGAAGCCGTCGCCGATGACCAGGGCCTTCTGGTAGGGGCGCAGCTTGAGCAGGTCGAGGCCGTGCACGGCGCAGGACACCGGTTCGATGGCGGCGGCGTCGCGCAGGGAGACGTTGTCCGGCAGCTTGTAGACCACGGTGGCCGGGGCGGTGAACTGCTCGGCCAAGCCGCCGTCACGGGTGACGCCGACGGCGCTTAGATGGTCGCACAGCTCCGGACGCTGGGTCAGGCAGTACTCGCACTGGCCGCAGTAGATGTTCGGATCGACGGCCACACGGTCGCCCACCTTGACGTTGGTGACCTCGGAGCCGATGGCGGCGACGACGCCGGAGTTCTCATGGCCGAGCACGATCGGCGGAACAGCCGGCGCGGAGCCCGGACGTCCGGCATACAGATCATGGTCAGTGCCGCACACACCGGCGTATGCGGTGTTGATCAGCACTTCATTCGGCTGAATCTCAGGGGTAGCCAGTTCCTGAATCTCGAACTGCTTGATGCCAGTCAAAACCAAAGCCTTCATGATAATTCCTTCCTCACTGAAAGATATTTTGTTTCCCGCATTCTCTGCGTGATGAATCACACTATACGCTTTTTTAAATAGTTTTGCAAATTGCTTTTCTTAAAGTGTCTTATAAAGCGTGTTGCCAATATTCCCAACGACTCCGTCGGCATGTGCCGGCGGCGACAGGCCGGAATCGCCAAGCAAAAATAAAAAAGAGCCCTGCTCATGCGTCATGCCGCGCCACACCCCCGCACGTCGAACGATTGACTGCTTCCGGCGTCTACAATATAGATATGAAGAATCCTCCCCTACATCGCTACGCCACACGTCCCGGACTGTATTTCACCGACGATGGCGGAGCGGACGCCGTCGTCCGTTCCGAAAGCGCCACACAAGCATGGTTCTGCGTGCTCGAGCCTCTTGACCAACCAAGCGTCTTCTACACCGACGCCACCCGCCTGTTCGACGAGCCGGATGTCACCTTCATCGATCAGGCGAAGGAACTCAACATCTGCACGAGACGGATACCGTCGCTCAACCTTCGGGAGACGCTGTTCCGCATGGACGGGCCGAACTACGGCCTATGGTACGTGCATGTGCCCAAAGCCTGGGACGGCATGCAATACGGATACCGCGTCAACGGCCCATGGGACCCGAACCACGGCGTAAGCTTCAATCCCTACAAACTGCTGCTCGACCCCTATGCCAAAGGCATCGAAGGCCAGATGGAGCTCGATCCGGGCGCGTTCGCCTACGCGTGCGAGATCAAAAACGGCAAGGTGTCGGGATCTCCGTTCGGTCCAATGAGCACCGTGGATTCCCTTGGCCACATGCCCGTCTCCGTGGCCATCGACGATCGCGCGACCGACAAACATGCGGGAGAACCGTCCCATCCGCACGTGGCCTGGAGCAAGACCATCATCTACGAACTGCACGTGAAAGGCTTCACCGCGAACGCCCCCTGGCTTCCCAAGGAACTCCGCGGCACCTACGCGGGCCTCGCCCATCCGGCGACACTCTCCTATCTGCAGGACCTTGGCGTCACGTCCATCGAGCTTCTCCCCATTCAGGCCAAACAGCCCGAACTGTTCCTGCAGGAACGCAATCGCACGAACTACTGGGGCTATTCCACCCTCGGCTACTTCGCCCCCGAACCCTCATACGCCACCAAGCAGGCACAGGAAGCCGGCGCCGCGGCCGTGCGGCAGGAAGTCATCGACATGGTTCGCGCGATGCACGAAGCCGGCTTCGAAGTGATCATGGACGTGGTCTACAACCACACCTGCGAATCTGGCCCCGAAGGCCCCACGATCTGCTGGAGAGGCCTCGACAACCTCACCTACTATCGGCGCACCAAAGACGAGGTCAGCAGGCTCTACGACACCACGGGCTGCGGCAATTCGCTGGATTTCACCAATACGCACGTCACCACGTTCGCCGTGGATTCGCTGCGATACTGGGCCAAACGAATCGGCATCGACGGATTCCGCTTCGACCTTGCCGCGACATTGGCCCGGCTCGACGGCGAATTCACCCGATACCACCCGTTCCTGTACGCGCTACGCTCCGATATGCTGCTTGGCAACCTCAAAATGATCATGGAGCCTTGGGATTGCGGTCCAGGCGGCTGGCGAACCGGCCAATTCGGCATTCCCTTCGCGGAATGGAACGACCGTTTCCGCGACTGCACACGCAAATTCTGGCTAACGGACGTGGAACGCGCGCGCGGCGGCGAGCCCGGGGAGACGACCATGCAATCGCTGGCCACGCGTCTGTGCGGTTCGGCCGACCTGTTCGCCACGGATCCCGGACGCGGATCGACGGCTTCCGTGAATTTCGTGGCCTGCCACGACGGCTTCACCACCGCCGATCTGACCCGCTACAGCCATAAGCACAACAAAGCCAACGGCGAGAACAACCAGGATGGCAGCAACGACAACCATTCCGTCAACTTCGGGCACGAGGGCCCATGCGACGATCCGATCATCACACAGCAACGCGAACGCGCCACCATGAACCTGCTGGGCACGCTGCTGCTGTCCCTGGGCACTCCGATGCTGCTCGCCGGCGATGAATTCGGCAATTCCCAGAACGGCAACAACAACGCCTACACGCAAGACAACGAGACCGCATGGCTCGACTGGGACTGGCTGTACAGCACCGAGCAGACGACGGAGCTCAGACTGTTCAACCTCACGTCGAGGCTGATCGCCCTGCGGAAATCACGCGACCTGTACAACCATGAGGACTTCTTCACCCGACTGAGCAAAATCGGACTGTTGAAGAAATCCGACCGTGTGCACTGGTTCATGCCGAACGGCAAGGCGCCACACGACGCCGATTGGACCAATCCGTCCGTCCGATCGTTCGCCATGCAGCTGCTCTCCCCCGACGAGCCAAGCCTGCTCATTCTGGTCAATGGGTCCGACGAGAACGTCAGATTCCATCTGCCCAACGACATCGAATGGGAAATGATCTGGTCCTCGGCGGAAATCGCCGGCGAATACCCCGGACAGGGCACGCGAATCGAGAAGCTGGCCGAATTCGACGAGGAGTCGGACGACAAACCGGCCGGACGTTTCCGCGAACATCTTCAGCGGCTCAACACGATGTACTGGCATCTGGAGGATGAGGCCACCGACAATCTGAAATCAGTGGATGACGGACTGTCCGAGGATGATCCCACACTATGGACGCTGCCGTCTTTGAGTATCAGCGTTCTGAAGCAGATGTCCGACTGAGGCGTCCGGCTGGCATGACCAGCCGACGCGCAAAACGGCTGAAATAATAGGCCGAAAACGAGAAAACCCCTCGGAGACCGAATGGTTTCCGAGGGGTTTCGTAAAGCTTGATAAGCTTTAGCGCTTCGAGAACTGCGGAGCGCGACGTGCCTTGTGCAGACCGGCCTTCTTGCGTTCCACGACGCGGGCGTCGCGGGTCAGGAAGCCAGCCTTCTTCAGGGTGGCGCGGTTCGCATCGCGATCGATGGCGTTCAGAGCGCGGGCAACGCCCAGGCGGATTGCGCCAGCCTGGCCGGTGGTGCCGCCACCGTCGACGAGGACGATAGCGTCGAACTTGCCTTCGAGCTTGAGCAGCACGATCGGGGAGTTGACCTCACGCTGCAGCAGCTTGGCCGGGAAGTACTCTTCCAGGGTGCGACCATTAATGGTCCACTTGCCGGTGCCCGGAACCAGGCGGACACGAGCGACGGCTTCCTTACGACGACCGGTGCCATAGCCCGGAGCGATGGTGGAAGTACCGGTGCCAGCGCCAGCGTTGGTCTCGGTGGTGTACGAGGTGAGCTCCTCTTCGGTCTCGAGAACCGCGGAGTTGTTGGTGTTTTCAGCCATGTTTCTTATCTCCCTTCGGTTCACTTAGCCTGCTGCGAGACCTGGGCGATCTCGAAAACCTGCGGCTTCATGCCAGCGTACGGATGCTCGGCACCGCGAACGATGTGGAGACGATCCAGCTGAACCTTGGCCAGACGGTTCTTCGGCAGCATGCCCTTGATGGCAGACTTGATGATGCGCTCGGGGTTGGTCTTGAGCAGCTGAGCGTAGCTATCGCGACGCAGGCCACCCGGACGACCGGAGTGCATGTACAGTTCCTTGCTCAACTTGTTGCCGGTCAGAGCGATCTTGTCGGCATTGAGGATGATCACGTGGTTGCCGGAATCGGCGTGCGGAGCGTAGGTCGGCTTGTTCTTGCCACGCAGCAGAATCGCTGCCTGGGAAGCGAGACGGCCGAGCACCACGTCGGTGGCGTCGATGACGTACCAGTCGTGAGTCAGATCAGCTGGCTTCGGAGTGAAAGTTTTCACGATGTACCTTTTCTATATATTGTGTTCCGGACCATCCATCAGCATCATGCACGTTGGTTAGGCGCGGAATAATGCCGTTTTCAGGTCTCATTATCCGTGGGCTCCCTGAAAGTCCTCGATGGCGAGTGGGAAAAGCGCTTTGAAGGACCCCGTAGGGAAACACAACAATCTACTAGTGTATCGTCCGCCTTGACATTCGGCAACACGAAAAACAAGGGTGTCCACGGACGACTTGCCCGTGGACACCCTGCCGCATGTCTTCGGAACGATCAGCCACGCATGATGGCGGTGATCTCCTGCAGGCGGGGCTCGTCGAAGAGCTTCTCAAGCGGCACCACGTTGCCTTCGCCGTCAGCCAGCGGAATGCGCCAGTTCGGATATTCGTTGTTGGTGCCCGGCTGGTTCTGCGTGCGCTTCTCACCGACCGCATCCACGATGGAGGCCGCCATGAGCTTGCACGGGGAACCCTTCAGTCCGCGGTACAAAGCGTCGATAATCTCATTCTCGTTGGCGGCTTCGTCCTCCAACGCGGCCTGGTCGAGATAGCCTTCCTCAACCAGCATGCGCAGCATGGCGTTGTGCTCGGCCGTCGCGGACTTCTGGAATTCCTCCACCGGTCCGGACAGCAGCCCGAGCTCCTCGCGCAGTTTGACATGGCCGTACTCGAGATAGCCGGCCGCCGGCGGCATGTCGTGCGTGTTGACGGAGGCCAACGCGTACGGACGCCAATCCTTCGGCGCGCGGAACACGCCATCGTTCTGCTCGAACCATTCCACGGCGCAACCAAGAATGCCATGCTCGGACAGCGACTTGGATACGTAGGCCGGTACCACGCCAAGGTCCTCGCCCACCACGACGCCGCCTGCGCGGGACGCCTCCAGAGCCAGGATGCCCAGCATGATATCGGAATCGTAATGCACGTATGTGCCGTCGGTGGCCGGCTTGCCTTCCGGAATCCACCACAGGCGGAACAGGCCGAGGATATGGTCGATGCGCACCGCGCCAGCGTTGGCAAACATGCCATGCACCATGTCGCGGTAGACCTGGAAACCGGTCTGCTCCAAGGCGATCGGGTTCAGCGGCGGCTGGCTCCAATCCTGCCCCTGCTGGTTGAACATGTCAGGCGGAGCGCCGACCGTGGCGCCCTTGGCGAACCGTTCCGGATTCCACCACACATCGGAGCCCGCGGGATGCACGCCAACGGCCATGTCCGCGACGATGCCGATCTTCATGCCGACCCTGCGGGCGGCCTGCTGCGCGGAGTGGAGCTGCTCGGTGGCGACCCATTCCAGCCAGCGGTAGAACTCCAGGGTGTCCGGGTACTTCTCGCGCAGATGCGCGACTTCCTCGGAATCGCGATTGTATTTGCGGACCCAATTGTCGGCGTCGTCGGCGGGAGCGCCCCACTTGTCGTAGCACAGGCACCACGTCGCATAGGATTCGATCTCGTCGCCGCAATCGGCGAGGTAACGATCGAAATCCGCCTGACGAGCCTTGGTACGACCGGCCTTGTAAATGATCCACAGCGCGTGTTTCTTGACACGCCACATGGCGTCCCTGTCAATGAGGTTCGCATCGTCGTTCAGCGATTCGACCTGCTCGTGCAGCGCGTCGACCTCGGCCCTGTCCTCATGGGAGAGCGTGAGGTATTCCGGCATGGATTCCGGACGGATATAGCTGAAATTAATGAAGCGACGGGAGATCGGCAGATACGGCGACGGCGTCAACGGAGGCACGGGTTCCGCGGCGTGCATCGGGTTGATGAGCATGAAGTCGGCGCCGGTCTTCTTCTTGGATTCGACCAGCATGGTCTTGAGATCCTCGAAATCGCCCACACCCCAAGAGCCCTTGGAACGAATGGAGTACAGCTGGCTCATCCAGCCCCACAAGGAGCCCTGCTTCATATCGTCGAGCAGCTCGATTTTCTCCGGCGCGCTGATAACGGTTGCAGTCGCCTTTCGATCGCCGACGGCGACGGTAAGGGTGTGGTACCCCTCGGGCAGGTCGGCTGGCAGCACCAGATACGACGTGCAGAAGAAATCTCCGCCGACGCTGCTGGCCGCCTTCTCGCCACCCTCATGGGCGATGGCGCCGGTGAACCGTTCGCCGTTCTCCAGCGTGATGGTGGCTTCCGGCACGTCGAACACGCCGCCGTGGACCTCCACCTTGCTTTCCTTGCCGACGATATGCAGCACCGTCGGAGCCACGACGCGCGTCTCGCGCTCGGACTTGATGGATGTGATGGACTGGTTGATCGCCTCGTCGTTGGAAGCGTCAATACCAAGCGCCTTGAGCACCGCCACTAGAACATCGTCTTCGATTTCGTGGTAATCATGGCTCATACCGACGTAGCTGGTGGCGACACCCACCAGCTTTGCCAGACGAATGAGCGGACGGGCGAGACGCGTTGCGTTTTCGGTCTGTTCTGTCATGCCTCCCAGTGTAGGCATAAAACAAGCGCACCACGCGCGAAAATCTCATAAAAATGACAACGTATGCAACTATTTTTCCGCAAGGTGGCGTTCGGCCGCCTTCCGCACATCGCCAGCATCGTCCTGCGCCAGCTGTTGGAGCATCCGATCGGAGACGTTCGGGTTCAGCGCCACGGCCCTACGCACCATGGTGGCGAGTACCACCGGGGCATCCGGCTCGATCTGCGTGCCCAGCGCGCCGAGGAAGTCCAGCGTGTCGGCATCCATGCTCGGATCCTCGGCGCCTTCAAGACGCATCTTCCACGACGTGCGCTTGTTGCGCAACGCGGTCGCGCGCACTTCGGGGGATTCGTCCTTGGTCAGCCTGCCGACCAGCCAATTCTTGTCATCGGAATTTCCAGCGACGGCCTTGCGCACCTCAGGCGATTCGTCGGTGGACAGTTTGACCAGGATGTTCGGGAACGGCATGGTCTCGGCTAGGAACACGCGATCCTCCAGCGGCGTGTGGGCGTTTCCCGCGACCGCCTCCAGCAGTGCGGTGGCCCGGGAAAACGCAGCCTGATCGGAACGGTCCGGCAACGGACGTCTCGCGAATTCGCTCAAGGCGGCGGAATCATCGGAATGCCGCAACCGTTCATACGTGGCGGTCAGCGGCTCGAAATCCGCGGTTCCATCGGTTCCATCGGTTTTCTGATTGTCATCGTTCGGGTTGTTCCCAGCCTCACTCATAGTGCTCACCTCACGCTTTCATCATTTTCGGCTTCATAGCCTGACCGGCCGGTTGGACATGCCCACGGGCTGCGGCGAAACCGTGGCGTTGAACATCTCCGTGACCCGCGCCTCGAAGACGCCCGCATGCTCCATCGGCACCACCACGGACAATACGACCCGGTCGGTGTACTGCGCGTCAGCCTGCTCGCCCTCCACCGACGCCAATAGGTTCTGGAAACCGCCGAGCTGCGGATAGTCGAGCTTCACCCGATATTCACGGCATGGCACGATCCTCGCTTTGGACGCGGCCTTGACGGCGATCGAGGCGCCCGTCGAATAGGCGCGGATCAATCCGCCCGATCCAAGCAGGATGCCGCCGAAATACCGCGTGACCGCGACCACGCAATCGGTCATCTCGTTGGCGCGCAGCACATCGAGGATAGGCTTGCCCGCGGTGCCGGAAGGCTCGCCGTCATCGCTCATACGCTCCGCAAGACGACCGCCGGAGCCTCCGCACACCGCCGCGTAGGCGACATGGCGGGCCTTTGGATGCAGGTCGCGAATCGTCTGGACGAACGCAAGGGCGTCATCCAGCGATTCGATATGGCAGGCGTCACCGATGAATTCCGACTTCTTTTCGATGAAGGCGTCGTGCGCCGGCCGATCGGCGGAATCAAGTATGGTCTGCATGCCATCCAACCTATCCAACCGCGCCGACCAGCCGCATAAGCTCCGGCGCAGGATTCCAGATCAGACGACGACGTTGAAATCCTCGCCCTTGAAGAAGGCCGTGATGGACTGCACGACCTGCTTGGTCAGACCGATGTATGCGCCATCGGTGCGCCATGCGATATGCGGGGTGAGCACGATGCCGGGGATCTTGCACAGCGGGTCGTCGGCGGTCAGCGGCTCATGCTCGAACACGTCGAGCGCCGCCGGAATGTCTCCACGCTGGAGCCTTGCCAGCAGGGCGCCAGGTTCGATCACTTCGGCACGCGCGGTGTTGACGAACAAGGTTCCCGGGCGCAGCGCCTCGAGGTTCTCCGCGGCGATGATGCCACGGGTGGAATCAAGCAGCGGCATATGCACGGAGACCACATCGGAACCGGCAATCAGCTCGTTCATATCGTCCACAGGGGTGACGCCCAGATCGGCGAACACCTGCGCCGGCACATGGGAGTTCCATGCGGACACCTTCATGCCGAATGCCTTGGCGATGCCGGCCACGGTCTGCCCGATGCCGCCGAGGCCGATGATGCCGAGCCTCTTGCCGAACAGTTCGAAGCCGTCGGCGCCATCCCAATCCCCCTGCTTGACCTGCGCGTCGAGCGCGCCGGCATGCCTGGTCAGCTCCATAAGCAGCGCCATCGTATGCTCCGCGACGGCATGGTCGCCATAGTGCAGCACATTGCAGACGCGGATGCCGCGTTCCTTCGACTTGTCCAGGTTGATGTAGCTGGCCACGCCGGTGCCGCCGAACGCGTAGCATTTGACGTTCGGAAGGCGGTCGAGGATGGCGTCGGTGCAGTGGAATCCGATGACCATGACGGCGTCCGCATCCTTGCACCGTTCCACAATGGTGTCCTCGTCGAGTGTGAAATCCTCATACATGCGTACGCGGGCCACGTTCTCCAGCATCGCGAAGTTCTTCTTGAACGGTTCGATCATCGAAGCGATGACCACCGGCATGACCACCAGCGGCAGATCGGTCCGTTCGGGTTGGGTCTCGAAGATTCCATCCATGTCTTTCACCTCACAGCGCGCGGAACCACGCATATCATTGCAGCTTCTACATGGCACATTGTGCCACGAAACGCTATTTCCCGGACGAATTCGTCTGCTCCGCGGTGATATTCCACTCGCGAACCACCTGCTGATCGGCCCCCATGGAGTAAATCACGTTCCAGATACGTTGCCGCTGGCTGGCGTCTTCGGTCTCGTTCCAACAGGCTCCGTCCGGATGATCGCTGGATATCGGACACCACTGGTACCGTCCTTGGCGCATGTTCGCGGTCGGCACCCAGTCGATGCGGCTGACCCTCCACGATCCGGCCACGCCCTTTTTGCCGGCGAACTGCACGCGAGCCGTCACACCTTGGTTGTTGACCAGGGTGTCCGGCGTGTTGGCCGACTCGGTCACAGCATTGCCCAAACCGTAGATGATCCACGTGCCGTTGTAGTTCTCGATGGGCTGAGCGCAATGGCATCCGGCGCCGTAAATCACGTCGAACGCGCCCGTATCGGCCAATTCGTGGGCTTCGGACTGCTGCCAGGAATCGGCATAGTCGAGGTATTCCTGCACGGAATGCATGGCGATGGCCACCACATCGGCTCCCTGTTTGCGGGCCTCCTTGACTTTGGCCACGGCTCTGTCGATGTCGGATTGGTGGTTCGGATCGCCGCTTTCACGCAGACGATCCACACGCCAGTCGTAGTCAGGAGTCTGCGCGTTCAGCGAGACGGTTCCCGCGACCAGACCCAGCTTGCCACCTCCAGTCGGTGAATCGATGACCAACGGTTTGGTGGAATCCTCCTCGGTCTTATACGAACCCGTCTGAGCGATGCCATCCTGTTCAAGGGTGTCCCACAGACGAGCGATGCCATCCGCGCCCTGATCCCACGAATGGTTCGACGCGTGCGTACAGGCGCGGTATCCGACTTTTGCCGCCGCGTCGGCGACTTCGGAGGGGATGTTGAAAACCGGATATCCGGCGTACGGACCTCCACGGGGCGCAATCGGCGTCTCGAATTCGCAGACCGCGATGTCGGAGGCGTCGATGTATTTGCGCATCGGCTCGAACAAGCTGGTGAAGTCATAGGCCGTTCCATCAGTCGCGGTGGTATCGGCTCCGGCGAAATTGTCCCACAATCCCGGATGGAACAGCAGATCGCCATTGACCATCATGGCGATGCAGTCGGTATCCGGACAATCAGGGGAATTGCCGCGATGCTCCTTCGGCTCGCCTTCCTTCACGCTCGGCTTCTTTTGCTTGACCGTATCCGCCCGCGTTGCGGATTGCGTTTCCGCAGCATGCCGTGTTACGACGAAATGCCTTGTCAGGAACCATCCACCCGCCGCAAGCGCCGCGACGAGCACGACCACGCAGATGATGGCCAGCCTGCGACGCCTCGCGGTCAGCACTTCCGGATTGCGGGCATACACCGCGTTCTTCCGGTATTTCATAACATCCCCTTTTCTATCTCTTTCTCTCTCGATATCCAAGATTATCCGATGCGCCGCCCGTCATATCCCCAAATGGGCAACGCCGTTGCCATATTTGAGCCGCACCGCGTCCAACGCGGCCTCGGCGCCGCGCATCCGCTCCGATTGAGCCACCGAACCAGTCGATTCATGGCCCCGATCATCGAACATGTCATCGAAGGAAGGCTGCATCACCGCATCCTCCGCCTTGACCAGTCCACCCGCGCTCATGCCGGCGAGACGCACAGGCCTTGCCAAGGACACCGCGCCGGCGGAATCCTCAGGCATGTCCATCATGGACAGCAGCAGAGATACGCACTGCGGATAGAGCACGCCAGCCACATCCGTCGGACTTTCCAGCGTGCGCCCCTTCGTGGCATAGCTCAGATCGGGAAAACGCAGCTTCACCATGACCTTTCGCGCCACGAAACCCTTCCGCCGCAATGCGCTTGCCACGTCATCGCAGCATCTGCGGAGCATGGACGTCACCTTGCGCATATCCTGGGTGTCCGTGTCGAACGTACGCTCCGCGCCAACGGATTTCTCCGGGGCACGCGGCGCGACGGGACGATCGTCCATTCCACGCGCCGCCATGTACAGCCCGCGAGCGCCGACGGCCGACCCTGTGACGCGTTCAAGCGATTCGACACTCATTTTCGCCAGATCGGCCACGGAATCGACGCCCCACGCGTTCAGACGTTTCTCCAAGGATGGTCCGATGCCCGGAATGCCTCGCAACGGCATCATCTGCACGAATTCGGCGTGCCGAGCCAAAGGAATCATGAGCATGCCGTCCGGTTTGGCGTTGGTGGACGCCATTTTGGCGACCAGTTTGTTTCCCGCGATGCCGACCGAGCATGTGATGCGGTATCTGGCCGCGACCCTCTCACGGATCCAGGCGCCGATGGCACGCGGGCTTTTCCACTTCAGCAGCGCGCCGGACACGTCCATGTAGCATTCGTCCACGGAAACCTGTTCGATGCGGTCGGTGACTTGAGAGAACACCTCGGTGAAGATGCGCCTGGACATCTCACGGTAGTAGCGTATGTCCACCGGCAGGAAGACGCCGTCGGGGCATAGTCTTCGTGCCCGAGAACTCGCCATGGCCGAGTTGATGCCGTATCTGCGAGCTTCGTAATTCGCCGCCGACACCACGGATCGGTTGCCAATGCCGATGATCACCGGCCTGCCCGCATACTCAGGATGTCTGGCCACTTCAAGGGACGCGAAGAAGGCGTCCATGTCGATGTGCAGCACCGTGCATCCGGTCTCATCGTGACCCCAGTCACGTTTGGCCGCTGCTATTCTCGGTGCCGTGCTCATGGTTCCATGATATACGACATTCCATCATTTTTGGAACAAATGTTCGAACACTCTGGAATGAGCGAACATGACGGCGTGTCACATCCGGGCATTCCGCAAGGAGCGCCAAAGAAGGCTCGAGGGTTCGAATCCCTCCGGCTCCGCCCGAGCTCTTTTCCACGTTTTTCCCGAATATGGTGTTTTGCGCGGAGAATAGGTGCTATAGTCATATGCTGTTGCGTCATGTATTGGCGTATACAGTGGAGTCATGCCTGAGTGGCCGATAGGGGCACCCTGCTAAGGTGTTAGTCGTGTTTAGCGGCTCGAGGGTTCGAATCCCTCTGACTCCGCCACAAAAAAGGACCTCCGATCGTTCGGAGGTCCTTTTCGTTTTCCACCGTCTTTCGGCCGACGTCACCGGGCCAGTCTTTCGGCAGCGGCCGCGATCGCCTCATCGCTGGCGGTGGCGGAGAACCGCAGATATTCCGGAGCTCCATAAAACTCACCGGGACTGGCGATGATGCCGATTTCGGCAAGCTGTCGCATATCCTCCCAGCAATCGCCGGATTTGGCCTTCACCCACACATACAACGCGCCTTGGGGCATGTCCGTGCAATAGCCGTACGCGCGCAAAGCGCCCACCAATGTGCCGAGACGCTCCTCGTAACGCGCGTGCTGCGTCCGGACGGCGTCCATGTCACGCAGTCCGGCGGCCATCGCGGCCTGCACCGGACCGGGAATGATCTGTCCGATCTGCTTGCGATAAGCCGTCATCGGCTCAACCAACGACCGGTCTCCGGCGATGAACGCCGTACGATATCCGGCCATATTGCTCTGCTTGCTCAACGAATACAGCACCAGCACGCCTTCGGCGGAGCCGCCGCACACGTCAGCCTGCAACGCGCACGGCGCCGCGCCCTCGGCTCCCCATCGCATCAGCGCATAGCATTCATCCGACAGCACGACGGCGCCAATCGAGCGCGCGGCATGGACGATGCCGGACATCCGTTCCGCGGACAGCACCTCGCCGGTCGGATTGCATGGCGAATTGACCCATACGGCCTTGACGCCGGGCACGTCCTTCCAAGAATCGACGTCGGACACGTCGTCGACCTTCAATGTTCGCGCACCCGCCAGCTGCGTGCCGATCTCGTAGGTCGGATACGACACTTTCGGCTGCACCACGACATCGCCCTCGCCGAAATGTAACAGCGACGCCATCAACGCGACGCCTTCCTTGGAACCGACCGTTGGCACCACGTCGGCGTCCAACGCATGCAGGTCGACGCCGCGATTGGAGGAGAACCATTCATGGATGGCGTCGCGCAAATCGGCGGTGCCGGCCGTGACGGGATAACCGTACGCGTTCGGATCGTTCGACGAGATGGCGAGCGCCTTGCGCACCGAATCGGGCACGGGGTCGACGGGAGATCCGACGGACAGGTCGATCATGCCGCCGAACGCGGCCTTCGCCGTGCGCTTGTAGGATGCGATGCGCGACCAATCGTACGGTGACGAGAACTCATGAAAGCCCATCCGTAAGTCTCCTTTTCCAACGGGAATCTCAAACCATGCTCCAGCATACGGCAATCGGCCCGACGGCATGGTCGTCCGTCCATACGAAAAACCGGTTCGCCTTCGGCGCATGGAAACGTCGAAGTCGAACCGGTCCAGAAAACGAATCGGCCGTCCAAATCCGCTCGACGAGCAAAATGGACGGCACGACGGTTCAACAAGCCATGGTCACTGGTTCTGCGGAGGAAGCGCGGCGACCTGCTCCGGGTCCTTGCCGATCGGGCCAGCGGCGGAAGCGCCGCCCAGATCGCCCACTTCGGCGAAGAAGCTGACGGCGGCATCCTTGTACCAAGCCCACTCCTCCGGCAGGTCATCCTCGTAGAAGATGGCCTCGGTCGGGCACACCGGCTCGCAGGCGCCGCAATCGACGCATTCGTTCGGATTGATGTACAGGGAACGGGAGCCCTCGTAGATGCAATCGACCGGACATTCGTCCACACAGGCCTTGTCCTTGACATCCACACACGGCTGAGCGACGACATATGGCATGGTTACCTCCTCAACAACACGTACCGTTCCAGATTACTCTTGCTTGGCAACTTCGAGTTCGCCGGTGCCGAGCCGGGCGTGGCGGTAGCCGTAGCCGAAGTAGATGGCGAAGCCGACGATGAGCCAGACCACGAAGCGGATCCAAGTGAGCACGCTCAGATTGACCATCAGCCACAGGTTGGCGATCGCGATCAGAATCGGCACCCACGGATTGCCTGGGATCTTGAAGGAGCGTTCCAGATCGGGGCGCTTCTTGCGCATGATCGGGATGGAGATGGCGACGAGCGTGAACGCCGAAAGCGTGCCGATGTTCACCATGTCGGACAGGATGCCGACGTTGCAGCAGGCCGCGATCAACGCCATGACCACGCCGACGATGATCTGCAGGCGCACCGGAGTGCCATGCTTGCCGGTATGGCTCAGACCGCGAGGCAGCAGACCGTCACGGCTCATGGCGAACACCACTCGCGTCAGACCCAGCAGCAGCACCATGACCACGGTGGCCATGCCGATGACGATGCCGAGGCTGATGATCTTCGCGGCCCAGTCGGCGCCGACCATCTTGAACGCGACGGCCAACGACGGATCCTTCTGCTTGGCGAGGTCCTTGTAGGAGACCATGCCGGTAGTGACGACGGCCACGAGGGTGTACAGCACAATGATCAGTCCCATGCCCACGCCGATGCCCAGCGGAACGTTCTTCTTGGGGTTGATGGTTTCTTCGGAGGCGGTGGCCACGACGTCGAAGCCGAGGAACGCGAAGAACACCAGGGCGGCGCCGGAGATGATGCCCGTCACGCCGTAGATGCTGGGCGCCATGCCGGTGGCCCACTGCCACAGCGGCTGCTCCATGGCGGCGGAGAAGCCGGAGCCGTCGGTGGAGGCGGCCGGTTCGCTCGGCGGGATGAATGGGGTGAAATTCTCGGCTTTGACGTAGAAGAAGCCAACAACCACGATGAACACCACGATGGCGATTTTCAGGATGGTGAGCGCGCCGTCCACGCGCGCGCCGATTTTGGTGCCGAGCACCAGCAGCGTGGTGAAGAAGGCGACGATGACGATCGGAGCCAGGTCGAAGTTGAACGAGCCGATGGAGATATTGGTGTTGATGTTCCAGCCGATCAGTTCGAAGAACTGGTTCAGGTACACGCCCCAGTATTTGGAGACGACCGAGCCGGCCATGAGCATCTCAAGAATCAGATCCCAGCCGATCACCCATGCCACGATCTCGCCGACGGTGGTGTAGGTGAAGGTGTATGCGGAGCCGGCCACCGGAATCATGGAGGCGAATTCGGCGTAGCACATCACGGCCGCGCCGCACACCACGCCAGCGATCAGGAAGCTCAGCACCACCGCCGGTCCGGCATGGAATGCGGCCGCCTGCGCGCCGATGGAGAAGATGCCTGCTCCCACGGCCACCGCCACGCCCATGATGGCGAGATCCCACCAGGTCAGGTCGCGCTTGAGCGCATGGCCGGACTCCCCTGTCTCCGCCAGGGTCTGTTCGACGGATTTCTTACGGAACACGTTCATATGTCGTCCTTCGTTCTCTGCCTATTCCACGCTTCAATCGTCACATTCTCGTGGAACAAGGGGCAAGTATAGGACGCGAATGTCACATCATGCGTGTTTCGTACGCCACCTGAGATATCGGTTCAGCGAAGATCCATGCCGATGACGACGGGCTCCGGCACCAGCCGGATGCCGTAGGCTTTTTCGACGCCGTCCTGGATGGCGCGGGCGAGACGCGCGACGTCCTTCGAACCGGCGCCACCGCGATTGGTCAACGCCAAGGTGTGCAACGTGGACAGTCCGGCTGGCGCGGCCTCGTTGATCTTGAATCCCTTGTGGAATCCGGCATGGTCGATGAGCCATGCGGCGGAGGTCTTGACGCCCGGACGGCCGTCCGGCAGCACGGCGTCGAAGCGCGGCGCGTCCTCGGGGAGCGTTTCGGACTGTTCCGCAGTCAGAATCGGGTTCATGAAAAAGCTTCCGCAACTATGCCGATTGGGATCCACGCCATCGACGCCGCCTTTGGCTTGCGCTTCGAGCGCGATGTCGACCAGACGCGGCTTCTTGGTGCCCTGCATGGCCGGTTCCGCATAGCGATGCGCATCCTCCAGCATGCCTTTCGCGGCGCGCACTTTGAGTACCGCGTTGCGGATATCCGCGGTTTCCATGCGATCGCCCACTTCGACGCCCAACGCCTTGGCGAGCTGTCCATAGCCGACCACGCCGGTCGCGCTACGGCGCAACGCGAAGGTAACCGACAGCACCACATAACGCGGCGTCGGGAAGAACTCCCCCGCCGGAGTGGCTGGAGCGCTGTACATGCTGGCCTTGAGGGCGCTCATGCGGTATCCGAACGCAAGCTGATCCTTGCGCAGCTGCGCAATCGTATGCTCCTTGCGATCCCATACCTCCACGTTTTCGACGCTGGAGGCGACCTCCTGGCCGTACGCGCCGATGTTCTGCACCACGGACGCGCCGACGGTGCCGGGGATGCCGGACAGTCCTTCCACGCCCTCCAGACCGAGACCTATGCAATAATCGACGAAATCATCCCAATTGCAGCCCGCCTCGGCGTTGACACGCACGACACGCCCATCTTCCTCCGAAGAAGACGTTCCATCCAGCACGTTGATGGAACGTCGTGCGTCGCGAACCACCACTCCGTCGAAGGGAGCGTCGTCCACGAGCATGTTGGATCCGCCGCCGATCACGCACAGCGGCTTGCCTTTGGAATACGCGTCCTCGACGGCTTCGATGACGCCGTCGCGCGTGGTTGGTTCCAGGAAAACGGCGATATGTCCGCCGACGCCGATGGTGGTGAGATCTGCAAAACTTGTCATAACGCTCCAGAGTAACAAAAAACCCGACCAAATTGGTCGGGTTTCGAAAGTTTGTTTCCGTTCAGCGGGTTTCGCGATGCACGGTCTGCTTGCCGCAGCGGGAGCAGAACTTCTTGAGCTCAAGACGATCCGGCGTGTTACGGCGGTTCTTCGTCGTGATGTAGTTACGCTCCTTGCACTCGGTGCATGCCAGCGTGATGCCCGGACGAATGTCGGCGCTCTTGCTTGCCATCTAGTTCACCTCTTGTGGTTCGTTGCTATACCGACATGCCGTCGGCCTTTGTAGCGAGAAAGAGACTCGAACTCTTGACCTTACGATTATGAGTCGTACGCTCTAGCCAGCTGAGCTATCCCGCCATGAGAGCCTCGAGTGAGAATCGGACTCACGACCTCTTCCTTACCAAGGAAGTGCTCTACCACTGAGCTATCGAGGCGTGGCGGATAGTGGATTCGAACCACTGAAGCACGAGGCGACTGATTTACAGTCAGTTCCCTTTGACCGCTTGGGAAATCCGCCGTGCTGCCTGTTTGGTTGAACCCCAACCGGCAACCCGTTTAGTATGCCACAGACCGGCCGACTTATGCAAATACGGCGTGTCGCAACGCTCGAAATCATCGTAAATCGTTGAAATTCCAACGATTTACGCCAATCGACGCCATACGACGTAAATCGGAGCCGCAAAACGAAGAAACCCCGCCTCCCACATCTTGCGAATCGCAATATGCGGGAAACGGGGTTTCGACGGCTACGCGCAGCTCTCAGCCGAGGATGGCCAGGATGTCGCGGGCGGAAACGATGAGGTAGTCCTCACCCTGATAGTGCACCTCGGTGCCGCCGTACTTGGAGTACAGAACCTTGTCGCCGACCTTGACGTCGACCGGAATACGCTCGCCGGCATCGTTACGACGACCCGGGCCGACAGCCAGGACTTCACCCTGCTGCGGCTTCTCCTTGGCGTTGTCCGGAATGAACAGACCAGATGCGGTCTGGGTCTCGGCTTCCGCCTGCTTGACGATGATCTTGTCTTCCAACGGTGTGAGTGAGATCGACACTGTGGACCTCCTCTTTCTTAAGAGAAATCGATACTTACCGCGCCGGGACCCGCTAGCAAGAGGCTGACGATCACTTACGGCGTCGTCCTTTTCGCGCTGAGCCTTATCCTAGCGCGATTATTAGCACTCTGCCAACTCGAGTGCTAACGCTGTGAGAGAAATTATGAAAAAAGCCTGGAACCAATAAGGTTCCAGGCTTCGCGAACAATCGTCCAAGCGTTTCGTCAGGCGCTGCGACGGGCCAGAATCGCCTCGAGACCGGTTCCCAAGGAATCGGAGGTGGCATCCGGAGCGTCCACGTCGGCGCGGACTTCGGCATCATGGAATCCCGAGACATCCACCGCCTTGAGATGCACGCCTTCCTCCACACGGACGGCGGCCTCATCGGAATCCATGGCGCTGATCGCGCCGCTCGGCACGATCAGCGGCTCATCGCCAGTCCCGCCATCCGAAACGGGCACGGCCTTGGCGACCTGTTTGGTGGATTTGATCTCCATGCTTTCCGGAGCGTCCTCGGCAATGTCGTTTCCGTCACGCGGCGACCCCAGCGAGAAGGAAATCAGATCCTGGGGCGCATTGGTGCGGACAACCGCGGAAGTCTCATCCGAATCCTCGCGTTCATCATGGATGGACAGTCCCGCTTCCCTGTCCGTGGCCGGTGAAGCCTCTTCCGCAGGAACGCGGTGCGCTTCGACCTTGGAAGCAGCATTCTCCCTGCGTTTCAGCACCGCGGCATCACGATCGGCCTTGCCTTGATCAATCGCCTGGCGGATCTCGCCGGCGGGCACCACGTCGGTCTTGGTCTGCTCGTCATCGACGCTTCGACGGTCTTCGGATGGCTCCCGTCCGTCGAGCTTGGCGCGCTCCGCCTGCTCCTTCTGCGCGCGGACACGCTCCGCCGCGGCACGCTTCCTCATTCTGGAACGGTATCGGGAAACCTTCCGCTCCCATGCGACAGCCTGCTTGGACGCCCTGATGCCCAATGCCAGCACCACCGCCAGCAACGCCGCGGGAATCAATGCGAACAGCGGACTGAAATGCAACGCAAGCGCGCACACCAGCACGACGACCGTAATCGCCAGCAAAGAAAGCACAATCATCCGCCTACGACGAATGGCGGCGCGTCGAAGAGACCGGACCTGCGCGATCCGTTCCTCGGACATTCCACCCGCATGCGCCTGCGTGGACTGCATCAAAACCCCTTTCGCTTTCGCGACGGTATCATCGGAAAACCGTGTCCCGCTATCGGCATCAACCAGATGCAGCGACGGCGAAAAGCGATCCTCGCGATGTTCGATCACCCTCTTCATGCCCTTGACTGTCCGTCTCGGAAGCCATACGGCCATAAGGATGACAACGATCGCAAGCACGACCACCGTGCTTAACGATTCATAACCCATATGTCACAAGAATAAGTGACATTCCGACATTCTCGGCGACGAGCCACCGGCGTGTCGGATTCTGAATGTTAGCTGAATGAGATGGAGGACATCAGACGCGCTGTGAAGCCGTTGGGCGCGTCCTCCGCCATCAGCACATAGCTTTCATGATCCCGCCACCGTCCATTGACGTACATATACGCGCGACGTCTCCCCTCGTATGTCGCCCCGAGCTTGATCGCAACGTTCCGGGAACGCTCGTTCTCAGGCAACATGTCGATTTCCATGCGATGCAGTCGGGGGCCCGTCGCATCGAACATCGCCCAATCCGCCATCAACGCGACCGCCATCGGCGCGTAATTCCGCCCCGCGCACCGCTCGTCCACCCAATAGCCGACCACACCGGAACGCATGGCGCCATAGCAGATCGCGCCCAACGACACCTGTCCGACAATCCGGCCATGATGCTCGATGGCGAACACGGCCCCGCTGCCGTCGCGCTCGTTGCGACGCAGCCTGCGCATCCATTCCTTATACGAAATGGACTCGCCATGCATCGGATCATTCGATTCCCAAGGCTTGAGCCAGGCGTCGTTGCGCCATCGGACCTCGTTCCATTCGTCATAATCAGCCGACGTCAACGGACGCAGACTCACCGGAACACGCATGCTGTGAGATTGGATGAATTCCGGCATCTCAAAGTCATCTGTCCCCGGATGATGCAGCATACCGTTTAAGGATTGAAAGAACGTCACCCCTCCATTGTGCCCCACCCACGTCCCATCACCATTCCCATGCAACAGACGCGTGATACAACAAGGGTCATGGACATGCACGGAAGAACCATCGAGACCGAAGATGCGGAGGCACAACGCGCGCTGAAGCAGCAATGGCGCAAGGACGCCCTGGCAAAACGCAAAAAGACAACCATCGCACAACGGCAGGAGGCGGGCCGACTGCTCGCCATACGCGCGCGGGAAACGGCATTGGTCCGACCCGGGTCGACGGTCGCAGCCTTCGTCTCCATGGGCAGCGAAATTCCGATGACGCCCCTGCTGGAAACGTTGTTCGACATGGACTGCCGTGTGCTGGTGCCACGTCTGGGTGCCGGCATGGAAATCGGCTGGAGCGAATTGGACGGCATCGACGGCCTGCGGGATCAGCACAACGCGGACGGCTCCGTCAACACTCACCGCCCGCAGGAACCGGACAATGCCGCCGATGGCCCCGAGGCGCTCGCGGAGGCCGAGCTGGTCATCGTGCCCGCGTTCGCCGTGGACGAACATGGTTTTCGACTGGGACGCGGCGGCGGATGGTACGACCGCGCCCTGTTGCGCCGCAGCGCGACGGCCCGCGTCATCGCCGTATGCTGGCCTTGGGAGACAACGGATACGACGGTGCCGCACGAGCCGCACGACATCCCCGTCGACGGCACGCTCACTCCGGACGGCTACCACGCCGTCCGCGGATAGGACGGTTGCGGGACGGGAACGTACTAGGATATGTCCCGTTAAGAAATTTGGGATTGCGCGCAAAGCGAGGACATCATGCCTACTTATCATTACCGTTGCAAGAGCTGCGATTACGATTTCACCAAGCAGCAGTCGTTCACCGACGATCCGATCACCGTATGCCCGGAATGTGGCAAGGAACAGGTCCGCAAGGTCTATTCCGCGGTTCCGATCGAGTTCAAGGGTTCGGGCTTCTACCACACCGACAAGTCCAAGTGATCCGGCCGGCGCGGAACCGGAAGCGACACGCCGGAGCCTGTGGATAACCCGCATTCTCCGACCACAACCCCGAATCCGGCTTGCGCCCTTTGCGAACATCAGGTCATCATCAGCGCATGATGACCTTTTTTCATACCTTGATGGAACGGCCGCGACGAAACATCGGCGGCGCGGAACGGGCACGAAGTCGCTCCACACGGGAAACGGAGCCGAACAGGAGCCGCCGAACCGCACGGAAAGCCGATGCGACGCCCAGCAACAGACGACGTGACGCGCGACTGCATCGCATCCTAGCCTCGGTCTGCGCCGGATTGGCGGTGTTCGCCGCATTGCAAAGCGTGCGCCTGTCCTTCGCCACGCAACCCGTCGTGGTCGCGACGCAGGCCATCGTCAAAGGAGACACCATCGCACGTGGAATGGTGGAGTTGCGCGACATCCCGTTCGACGAATCGCTGCGTGGTGCCATCCATACCATCGATGATGCCGTCGGAGCAATCGCCCAAGTGGATATCGGGAAAAACAATGCAGTGATGGCATCGATGGCACGCGCCTCGCCCACCGTGCCTCAGGGGCATACCAGTGTGGAAGTGCGTCTGGCGAGCGCCGCCGATGGTCTGCTGCCAGGCGATAGGGTGACGCTTTCCGGCGCCGTGGCGACCGGTTCGGGCGCGCCGGACGGTTCGGGCATGCCGGATGCTGTCGACGCGGACGGGAATCCGCCGGCAACGAGATTGAGCACGCTCAGCTCCGACGCGCTGCTGACAACCAAGCCATCGAAGGATGCCCAAGGCAATGCCGTCGCGGTGTTCGCGATGCCTCCTGAGGAGGCGGCGATCGTACTGCATGCTCAGGAATACAGCGCCGTCATAGCGACCGTCAATCGGCGTCCATGACGGAATTCAGCATGAGGAATTCAGCGACCGCGTTCAGAGAAGACGGCCCAATGCGGCGGAAGCTCGCCGAGGATGCGCTTGTCGTCATCCGCTTCGCGCTGGCGTTCCGTAAGCGTGTCCGAAGGCTCGAGCTTGACGCCATCGGCGTCGAATAGCTCCGTGCCCCGACGTACCACGCGCCTATGCACGCGCGCGGTACGTCGCGTGGACGAATAGCCGGGCTGCCCGGAAGCGGCGGGTTCCGACGCTTCGGATCCGGTCTCACCGGAAACGGACTGGACGCTCACTTGTCCTCCTGATACAGATCACCCAAGCGGGCCACGATGCGGTCGACCTCCCTGTCGGGATTCACGAACGCGCCGACGCTCCATACCGTCATCACCGACCAGCCCAATGATTCGATGTCCTGCAACAACACGCGATGGCGTTCCCTGGTGGACTGCAATCCCATGAACTGCGCCTCATCGGTCAGCACAGCCAATGCGAACGGCTTGCCCTTCAAGCCGACCACCAACGGCAGTTTGATGCCATTGTCGAAGCCATAATCGACGGCCACGTCCAGACCGCGCTCGCGAATCCGCTGGGCGAGATCGTTGAACAGCACGTTTTCGCCGGATTCCTTGACCGCGGGGCGGACCACCGCATTGGCGTCAAGCTGCTCGGCCCAGCGCAGCACGGTCTTGAGCATCTTCGGCCCGTCCTGATGCAGACGGCTGTCGTCCATGTCTTCGGACGTGAACGCGGACACGATGTCCAGATGACGATCGGGCACGGCCAAGGCGTCAAGCAGCATGCCACGGCCGCCGTCGGATTCCAACGCGCCGAACTGCTGCAGCAGCCTGCCATGCGTGGTTTTGGCGTAGCACATAGCAAGAATGGCGTCTGTGGCGTGGGCGCCGGCCACATCGTCGATGTCCATGATGCGCACGTGGCGCAGGAACATGCCCATGGCCTTGTCCTTGTTGGCAAGCGACTTGAGCTCGGCTCCCAACCGCATACGGAACGTATGGGTCAGCGCGACCACGGTGAGCACGTACGATGCGGGAACGATGGTGAATCCGGCCGCACGCTGGCCGATGATCCTCACCACCTCGTCGATCTCCTGCTGGCTCGATTCCACCAGACCGGAATTGATGACCGGAACGCCGTTGGCATCCGGCACGAAATGGTACAGCACCTCGCCCTGGGAGCCCTCGCGGGCCACATCGCACGTCACGCTGCCGTATCCTTCCGATTCAAGGAAGGCATTGAGCTTCGGCGCGCGGCGAACCGGACGGTCTTCTATCTTCACGCTCGGCAGCAACGAAATCAGCCTTCGCATGCCATCGGATGTGATGGTTTGGCGATGCGCGACCACCACGATCTGCTTGGCCCTACTGATGATGCTGAGCAGCTCGATGGATGGGATATGCGCTGCCGCGTCGATGATGACGACGTCGGCGAGCGGAGCCACATCGGTGACGGCGGCGAGCGTGGCCGGAGTCGCCACCAGAATCGGCTTCGCCGCGGACAGAATCTGCGGATGCTCCCTGCGCAATCTGTTCAACGGCACATTGCGGGAACCCGCAAGCATGGTATGCAGCAGATTGGCCTCCTGGGTGCGGGAGAACAGCATGTCGCACAAACGGCGCACGGATTCCTGGGAGATCATCGGGCCGACGGAACGCACATGCTCCACATCCACCTGCGTAAAGCGGTCGGCCGCCGCCTGCAAGGCGGAGCCGTCCTGATTGGAGATGATGGCGGAGGATTTCACGATGTCCTCGAACGCGGTGGTCCACCACGCCAGCTGCAGCTCTCCGCCGACGGCCTCATTTGGCACGCCGCGGTTGTTGAGGTCAGCCACGAGCTCGTCCAGACCGGCCGAATGGAACTCACGTTCCAGACGAGCGCGTTCCGGCAGGGTGTCCAGCGCCTGCTTGTCGTCGTACAGCGCCTTGAGACGTTCCTCGACCTGGTTGAAATCGACGGTTTCCAGATTCCCGCCCTGCGGAGTGGTCGCCAGCACCATGTCCAGCGAGGTCATGTCGTTGGACAGCCTGTCCTGGGTGTCGATGATGTCGTCGAGCTTGGCGGGCAGCACCGGCCAGCCGCCGTGCGGCACGAACATGTGCCACTGCTCGGCCTGCTTGGCGACCACGAGCAGCGCCTCGTGCAGGTTCTCCACCTGCGCTCCGACGCGGAGCATCGCCTTGGCTTCCTTGATATGCCGGCGACGGTCCCAGAATCCCATGGAACTGCCTTCGGCCTTGCGCCGGGCCTTCGGCTTGGTGGCCTCAATCATGGAATCGATGTCCCGTTCGAAGATCTCCGGTTGGAACACGTCAAGCACGCGACGCAGGTTCTTAAGCACCATGACCTGCCGTCCCCATTCCTGCGCGGTCGTGGGGATGGGGAAACCGCAGGTCTGCACGGTGCTGGCCACCTGCTCGCGTGTGGCGGGCAGTACCTTGCGCAGCAGCTCGACCACGCGCTGGTACGCGCTGACCGCCTCGTCCTCGGAATACAGCGACGCCTTGTACCAGGCGGTGTCCTGCTCACCAATGGTGTATTCGCCGAGTTCGCCCGCACGATACAGCTTCTGCGCCCACTCCTCCATCTTGTCCGCGATGGAATGGGCCGCCTTCTTGTCGAGGCGCACATGCGTGGTCGGATGCGTGGGCAGCACCGCGATCTGGGCAAGGTTCTGGATGGTCTGGTAGGCGGATACACCCCATTCCTGGTTGACGCCGTGGAGGTCACCCAGGTATCTGGCCAGGCGGGAGCGCACGCCGACCAGCTCATCCGCGATCTGGTCGAAACGCGAGGTCGCGACGCCCGACTGGAAGCCGACGGCCGTAATCAGCTGCCTGTCGATTGCGGCATTGACACCGTCATCGGCGATGTCCAGCAGCTGTCCGCTCATTTCGTTCGCAGCGATCGTTTGCATGAAACGACGCTTCTGATCGGTGACGCATGGCACGTACAGCACGGAATGGCCCGCCATCACGCAACGGGAGGCGATCGCGGCCGACTGCTCGGCGGTGTTGTTGCAGGCCGCGCTGTCGACGAAGACCGAATGGCCGTCGGCGGCAAGCTGTGCCGCATAGCGGACGGTGTTGTCGACATCGCCGATCTCATACTCGCCGTGCGGATCGGCGTCGAAAGGACTGTACGGCGGAATCTGGGTTCCCTCCAGCGATTCCATCGCCGGCTTGTCTCCGGCGAGCGCGTCCAGCACGGTGTTGCCGGTCGGCCCCTGCGCCAGCTCGTCGATAATCTGCTGGCTTTCCACCAGCATCTGCGACGAGGGGTCCATGAAGCAGCCGAGTATGATGTGCCGTTCGATTTCGAAATCGGGGAACACCGTGGACGCTCGCGCCGTGATGGTGGAGAACACCGCCGAAGTCTCCGGCGTGCCGCTTTCGTAGTTCGAACCGTCGAACAGCTTGCTCTCGTCCAGCACCACGTTGTTCTCGCGCATCGCTGCGACGAAGGCGGCATTCAGACGCACCCGTCCGGTGAACGCTATGACGGTGCCGTCCTCGACGGTGCGTCCTTCCTTGCGCACCTCGACCGGATACATGAGCACCGGCATCTGATTGCCCTTCCACAGGGCGACTCCGACCACCATCGAAAGCTCGCCGACACCGCTGATACGGTTCTTCGTCTCCTGGTCGTCGAGCACGCGCTCCACGCGTCTGCCGGCGGCACGCAGCATGCCGTTGTCACGGAACAACGAATCCAGCGTGACGTGGCCGCTGGCGAACAGCTGCGCGATTCCCGAGGGATGCGCATGCGTCAGGTCAAGCTGGGCTCCCAGCTGGGTCACGTCCTCGAGCGGGGATGGCGAAAGTCCGAGACGGTATTCCTCGCGCCATCCGCGGATACGATCCAATGCGGTGGTCGTCTCTTTGGTTTCGCTCATTGCAAACTCACTTCCCTACTGCCTTACGATATTCCTCATATCCCGGATTATGCGACAGCGCCGCGTCGATGTCCTGGTTGCCCAAAGCGCCCAGCCAGGCGTACAAATCGTCGTACAGGGACGGATTCATGGCCAGGAACGGCAGCAGCTCCGGATGCCGCGCCATTTGGAATTGCACGGTGAAATCATCGGTGCGCTTGGCGTCATCGGAGGTCAGTCCGTCGACCTCAATGGTCTGTTCCTGCTTGGCAAGCCCGCCTTTGGAGACGCGGTCGAACACTGAACCGGGTTCGAAGATGGGCTTGAACGCCGTGGTCTCGTCCGGCGCGGGCTGGGATCGCGCGACCTGCGGACGGAATCGTTCGTCATCGTCGGGCCGTGTTTCAGTGGCCTCGGCAGGAACGGCGTTCGCCGGTTCCTGCGATTGCGCGGCCGCCTGTCGCGCGGCGTCGTCGGATGGCTTGGTTTCCGGCGCACGCGACTGGTCTTCGGCGGATTCGTCCGGCTTCCGTTCCTCTCCATCCGTATCTGGTCTGGTCGGCAACGCGACCGCCACCGGGGTCTTCGGACGGGCTCCAAACAGCCTGTCCACGGGAATCGTGTCATGTTCGGCGTTGTTACTGGAGACGTTGTCCGGAAGCGCCGGAGACTTGTCTTCGTTCTTGTTCGCGTCTTCGGCTGAAGCCGATTCCGCCGCGGCCGCCTGTGCCGCCGCGTCGGCGAACAAATCGCGCGGCTTGTCCTCGATCGGAGCGTTCTCCTGCACCAGGGAGACCGAGGGGAAATCGTCGACAGACTGAGGCTTGTCATCTTGCGCGGGCGTGAACTCCTGCCGCTCGGCCTGGCGCATGGCGACGGCGCGGTCGGTGATGTTGCGGGCGTGGAAGAACGCAGTCGGCTCGCCGGCGCGCAGGTTGAGGATGTCATCCACGGACATGTCGGCCGCATCCGGCTCCTGAGGGATATCGTCCGAAACCGCATACTCGAACAGGTTCGAAACCGCTTCATGCGCGACATTCGCGTCGTCGGAAGCGGAATCGTCCTTCGTGTCCTCACAGCCGGCTTCGAACCTGAGACGGACGTCGCCGAACTGCAGGGTGACTGACGTGGAATGCAACGGAATGGCCTCATCCACCGGCAGACGCATCAGCTGTCCGCCATCAGTCACGACGAACGATCCGTTGGTGGAATGCAGGTCGCGTATTGAGCCGTTTCCTTGTTCGTCGACAGAGAAGACGGCATGCCTTTTCGACATGGATTTGTTTGGATCCTGGATGTCAAGTCGGGAGAATCCATCCTCAGGCAATGGGCGTAGCGGTTTGCGTCCGATTTCAACACTTTCGCCGTTATGAAGCACCTTCAAATCGTTTCCGTCAACACTGACGATCCATTGCCGCGCCATTCGTTGATCCTCGCCCACCGTGTCGGCCTTCCTTTCACACATTGCACTATCTGCCATTGTGTCATGATTCATCGAGAAAGTAAGGATTATGCATTGATAAATCGACAACTTCCGCCCATTTTACCCATTTCGGAGCGGATCGGGAAAATGCGCCCGTATAAACGGGAAACCCCGCCGCCGAATGGCGGAACGGGGTTTCCACTACAGCTTGGTGATCGCGGCTTCAAGCCGCGAGAATCACTTGAGCTCGACGGTGGCGCCGGCTTCCTCGAGCTGGGACTTGGCCTTCTCGGCGTCTTCCTTCTTGGCCTTCTCCAGAACGGCCTTCGGAGCGCCGTCGACCAGAGCCTTGGCCTCGGCCAGACCCAGGGAGGTGATGGCGCGGACGGCCTTGATGACCTGGATCTTCTTGTCGCCAACGGCGGAGAGGATGACGTCGAACTCGTCCTTCTCTTCCTCAGCAGCAGCGCCAGCAGCCGGAGCAGCGGCAACAGCGGCGACCGGAGCGGCAGCCTCGACGTCGAACTTGTCCTCGAAAGCCTTGACGAACTCGGAGAGCTCAACCAGGGTCATCTCACCGAAAGCTTCGAGCAGCTCATCGTTGGTGTACTTAGCCATAATGGCTTCCTTTCATTCTTGGTGACGGGTTGATTGAAGAGGTATCCGTCACCTAAAACAATTTTTTACTTTATTGGTTGCGTCATTCATGCGGCGAGCCGCAATGAAATCAGGCAGCCTTTTCCTGCTTCTCGCGGAGCGCATCGATCGTACGCACGGCCTTGGTAGGCAGAGCGTTGAACAGGTACGCGGCCTTGGACATCGTAGCCTTGATGTCGCCGGCGAATTCGGCGAGCAGCTGCGGGCGAGACTTGAGGTCTGCCAGCTTCTTGGCGCCTTCGGCATCGTAGACGGTGCCATCAGCGAAGCCGCCCTTGATGATCAGTGCCTTGTTGGTCTTGGCGAAGTCACGCAGGGTCTTCGCAGCTTCGATGAAGTCACCCTTCACGAAGGTCACAGCGGTCGGACCGGCGAGAAGTTCATCAAGACCTTCGACGCCAGCTTCCTTGGCTGCGATGCGAATGAGCGTGTTCTTTGCCACAGTGTAGGAAGTATCGCGGCCTAGCTTTTCGCGCAGCTCAGAGATCTGCGGAACGGTAAGCCCGCGGTACTCGGTCAGGTAGATAGCATCAGCGTCACGGAACTTATCCGTAAGCTGAGCGACCACCGCTTCCTTTTCGGGCCTCTTCATGGCGTTCCTTCCTTAGTCAACCGTCGACTGCGAAATCCGGAACACCTAGCAGGGCAATAAAAAAGCCCTGCACGCAGGCAGAGCAACATTCGACCGCTAAGCGGAAAGCCCTTGGTGGGCGTATGTTCTTCAACCTGCGCTGGCTTGGCAATCCAAACTTCGTGAGCGCTTGCACGCTCCAACCAACGGTCTGTGGTTTACAAGATGTTCAATGTACGGATTGGGGTGGACTAGTGCCTGTTCGGCGTGTCGCACAATGAAACCGTATCCGCTCCATACCGACCCATGCCGTGCCGTCAATGCCCGAATCGCAACATCACATCGCATTATTGATAACGGTTCTCATTTGTGCTATGGTGGATCGCATCGAGAAATCCGACCCAACGCCGGCATCGCCCGGAATCACGCGCATCATGTAAGGAAAATCCCTTGTCCCGTATATGGAACATCATCAGCGCCACCGTTTGCGCGGCGCTTCTGCTGGCGAGCGGCGCCTGCGGCGCCACGAACAACTCCGCACGCGGCGCACAGGACGGAACCATCGCCGTCACCGCCTCCATCAACCAATGGGGCACGCTCGCCAAGGAGCTGGGCGGCGATCTCGTCAAGGTGAACAGCATCATCAATTCCACCAATGCGGAGGCGCACGACTACGAACCGACCACCGCCGACGTGAAACGCCTGTGCACCGCGACCGTCGCCATCGTCAACGGAGCCGACTACGACTCGTGGGCGCTCAAAGCCGCGACGAACGGCAAAGGCACCATAGTGAACGCCGCGCAAGCCGGCGGCAAGAAGGCCGGCGACAACCCCCACGTATGGTTCTCCGCCAAGGTCCGCACCAAAACAGCCGACGCGATCACCGCCGCATACCGCAAGGCGATGCCCGGCAAAGCCGACGAATTCGAAAAACTCAACCGCCACTGGCATGCCAGGGAAGCAGAACTTGAGGAACGCATCGCCAAAACCAAGGAAGCGACCAAAGGCATGAGCTACGGCGCGACCGAATCCGTGGCACACTACCTTGCCGACGACCTCGGCATGGTCGACCGCACGCCGACCGGATACACGCGGGCCGTCGCGAACGACAGCGAGCCGACGCCAGGCGACATCACGCAATTCGTCAAGGCGCTGAAGACCAAACGAATCACCATGCTCATCCTCAATCCGCAGGAAGCCAACGACATGACCAAACAGCTCACCGACACCGCGAAACAGGCCGACGTGCCGGTAGTCGACATCAGCGAGCAGATGCCCGGCGAGTACGACAGCCTGCTGGACTGGATGAGCGCCCTCGTCAACGCCATAGGCCATACCAGCTGACAGCCGACGTTCTGTCCGACGTCCCATCGACGCGTGCAACTGCAAGAAGCGCCCGACTCCCCTTCAAGGGAATCGGGCGCTTCTCATGTCAGACTGCCTGACCGCAGCAATCGCAGCACATGCGATTGCTGCGGTCAGGCCATGACGGATCACAGAATGGCGGTCACGATGAAGTCCAGAATGAACAGGATCGCCACAACCCAGATCACCGGATGGACCTCCTTGGCCTTCTTCTTGCAGGTCATCACGATGCAGTACGTGATGAAACCGCCGGCGATGCCGTAGGAGATGGAGTAGCTGAACGCCATGAACACGGAGGCGAAGAACGCCGGAATGGCCTCGGAGATGTCGCCCCACTCGATCTCCTTGAGCGAGGACGCCATCATGCAGCCGACCACAACCAGCACGCCGGCGGTAGCGGCGGACGGCACTGCGGAGATGACCGGGGACAGGAACGCGGACAGTGCGAAGCAGATCGCCACGACCACGGAGGTCAGGCCGGTACGGCCACCAGCGGCAATGCCAGCGGAGGACTCCACGTAGGTGGTGGTGTTGGACGTGCCGCAGATAGCGCCGATGGAGGTGGCGATGGAATCGGCGAACAGGGCCTTATCCATCTTGGAGGAGAAGCCGGAACCGTTCTCCAGGGCCTTCTCGTCCTCTTCGGAGAAGATGCCAGTACGACGGCCGGTACCGATGAAGGTGCCGATGGTGTCGAAGGTGTCGGACATGGAGAACGCGAAGATGGTCAGCAGGATGATCGGCAGCTTCGACACGTCGGAGAACAGCGCCGGGAAGCCATCCTTGGTGAAGATCACGCCGAAGGTCTGCGGCAGCTGGGCGAAGGTGTCGGCGATGGACACGGAGTTGGCCATGGTGGTCTGGCCCATCGGGATGCCGACGATGGCGGTGATGATGATGGACAGCAGCATGCCGCCACGCACCTTGAGCACAGTGAAGACGATGGCGAGGATCAGACCGATGATGAACAGCCAGATGGTCGGATTGTTCATCACGGCCAGGCCCGGGGTCGCGGCCGTGGCGAGGCCCTTGCCAGCGGCCTTGGCGTCCTTGGTGGTGAAGGTGAAAAAGCCGACGTTCAGGAAGCCGACATAGGCCACGAACAGACCGATGCCGCCGCCGATGGCGTTCTGCAGCAGCTCGGGGATGGCCTTGATGATCATCTTACGGATCTTGGTGACGGTGATGATGATGTTGATCAGACCGCACAGGAACACCATGCACAGGGTCTGCTGCCACGAGAAGCCGAGGCCGAAGCAGACGGTGTAGGTGAAGAACGCGTTCAGGCCCATACCGGCGGCCTGAGCGTACGGCACATTGGCGAACAGGCCCATGACGAGTGTGCCGATGATGGCCGCAATGATAGTGGCCAGGAACACGCCGCCCCACGGCATACCCGTCTGGGACAGGATCTGCGGGTTGACGATGATGATGTAGGACATGGCGAAGAACGTGGTCAGGCCGGCCATGACCTCAGTGGACGCGGTGGTGCCGTTCTCCTTCAGATGGAAAAACTTTTCCATTATCTCTTCTCTGCTTATGGTTCTTGGGTTGATAGGAACGCGCACGTTCAGCACGCGCTCCGGCGAGAATCGCGACTCGCCATGGAACGTAAGTTCCGAACGCGCTTACCCTAGCACCGCCACGGGTCATCGGGATTACGGGTGCATCGCCCTACCCCAGCCTGAGGTCGGAGAAATCCGTGCGGCTAACGCCACACCATGCGCCCCAAAACACCCACCGGCTGGATAAAAATGGCCACTGGCAAGCCACTCAGACAACCAAACCATCCACCGACTGGGAGAAACGGATGCTGGGAGGAATTTCAGACAACCAAAACATCCAGCCAATGGATGGCAATGACTAACGGGGCAATGTTCAGCGATCAAAACATCCAGCCAATGGGAGAATCCGCCCGCCGAACATGACCCAGCGGGCGGATTCCTCCAGTCAGTAAGACCATGTGCCGATCAGCCGCACGAGCGATTACGGAACTGCGCTGCGTGCAATTGCTTATCCGCCGCCCGTCGCTGCTGCATCGAGACGAATGAGCGGACAGCCCACTGGACTGTCCGCTCATTCGAGTCGCCACGTTTTGGCGGATCGGCGGTACCGATCAGCCGAAACGTCCCGATACGTATCGCTCGGCTTCTTCGTTCTGGGGGTTGTTGAACATGGTGGTGGTGTCGGTGAAGTACTCGAGGTGGCCCGGCTGCCCCACGGCCTTCAGATTGAAAAAGGCGGTGTAGTCGGCGATTCGGGCGGCCTGCTGCATGTTGTGCGTCACGATCACGATGGTGTAGTCGTTCTTCAGCTCGTTGATCAGGTCCTCCACGGCCAGCGTCGAGATCGGGTCGAGCGCGGAGCACGGTTCGTCCATGAGCAGCACCTGCGGATGCACGGCCACGGCGCGCGCGATGCACAGCCTCTGCTGCTGGCCACCGGACAGGCCGATGCCCGGATTGTCCAGACGATCCTTGACCTCGTTCCACAGGTTGGCGCCGCGCAGGGCCCATTCGACCAGATCGTCCGCGTCGGACTTCGAGATCTTGCGGTTGTTGAGCTTCACGCCGGCAAGCACGTTCTCGCGGATGGACATGGTCGGGAACGGGTTCGGACGCTGGAACACCATGCCGACGTCACGTCGGACGGCGACCGGATCCACATCCTTGTCGTACAGGTTCTTGCCTTCCAGCAACACCTCGCCCTTGCAGTGGGCGCCCGGAATGATCTCATGCATGCGGTCGAGCGTGCGCAGCACGGTGGACTTGCCACAGCCGGAGGGGCCGATGAACGCGGTGACCTTGTTGGCTTCGATGTTGATGTTCACATCCTCCACGGCCAGGAAGTCGCCGTAGTAGATGTTCAGATGGTTGACATCGATACGTTGTCCCATTTGATTTCCTTAATTTGTGTGTGTTCGACTATGTGCGGCCGCGCTCAGCGTTCCGATTTAACGGCGAAGACCTTCGCCACGAGACGTCCGATGAGGTTGAGGATCAGCACGATGAGAATCAGGACCAGAGCTGCAGCCCAGGCACGTTCCATCGGGATGGTGGTGACGCAGGCCGCGCTGGCGGAAGCCGGGCAGTTCGCGTTGAGCTTCGAATACTCCTGGTAGACGTACACCGGCAGGGTGGTCATCTGGCCGGAGAACAGATTGAAGTTCGTGGAAGCGATGTAGCCGGCGGTCATCAGCAGCGGCGCGGTCTCGCCGATCACACGCGCGACGGCGAGAATCGCACCCGAGACGATGCCGGGCAGCGCGGTGCGCAGCACGATCTTCGTGATCGTGCGCTGCTTCGTGACGCCCAACGCGTAGGAGGCCTCACGCAGGTCGTGCGGCACAATCTTCAGCATCTCTTCGGACGACTTGACCACGGTCGGCAGCATCAGCAGCGACAGCGCGACGGAGCCTTCGAAGCCGTTGATGGTGCCCGGGCCGATCAGAATCGTGAACATCGAAAAAGCGAACAAACCAGCGACAATGGACGGAATGCCGCTCATCACGTCGACCAGCAGCGTGATGACCCTGGCGAGCCTGCCGCGGTTGGAGTATTCCACGAGATACACGGCGCACATCAAACCGATCGGAATGGAGATGAGCATGGCGCCGAAGGTTATTTCCAGAGTGCCGATGATGGCGTGCAGGATACCGCCATAGCCGCCGGACGGAGTCGGATTGCCTCCGACCACGCCGGTCATGTTGTAGCTCAGGAAATTGAGGTTCAGCCTCTTGACACCGTTGATAATAGTGGTGATCAGCACCGAGAACAGCGGAATCAGCGCCACGATGAACGCCACCGCGATGAGCGCGCGCATGGCGAGGTCCTTGCGTTTGCGGGCCGCGATGAAGGAACGGGTCGGCTTGAACTTGTCGAAGTCGATGACGGGAGCGCCGTCCATCGGCGAAGCGTCGTTATTTGCGGCGGTCATCATGCACTCGCTTTCTCGGTGAGCTTACGGGCGACGAAATTCACCACGAAGGTGATCAGGAACAGGACCAGACCGGTGCCGATCAGCACGGAAACGCCCAGATCGTTGGCTTCCGGATACTGGGATGCGATGTTCGCGGCGATGGTCTGGTTCTGCGAGGCCTGCAGCAGCTTGACGGAGTAGTTGAGACCCGGGGACAGGATCATGAGCACGGCCATCGTCTCGCCGAGCGCACGGCCGAGGCCGAGCATGGAGGCGGACACGACGCCGGACTTGCCGAACGGCAGCACCGCGAGCTTGACCATCTCCCATTTCGTGGCGCCGAGGGCCAGTGCGGCCTCCTCCTGAAGACGCGGGGTCTGCAGGAAGATGTCGCGCGACATCGAGGTGATGATCGGCAGGATCATCACAGCCAACACCACAGACACCGTGGCTACGGTACGGGAAGGATTGGCGGCGGGACCGGCGAAGATCGGAATCCAGCCGAGGTACTTGGCCACCCAGTTCCAGAACGGATAAATGGCGGGAACCAGCACCAGGCCGCCCCACAGACCATAGATCACGGAGGGGATGGCGGCAAGCAGATCCACCACGTAGCTCAGAATCGTGGCGAGCTTCTTCGGCGCGTAATGCGAGATGAACAACGCGATGCCGACGGACACGAAGAAGGAAATCAGCAGCGCCAGCGCGGAAATCAGCACGGTGCCGAACAGCAACGGGCCGACATAGCTCCAGAAGCTGGTCGCCTTGCCGCCGGTGAAATTGCTGATGGTGTCGCTGTTGGCCTTCTGGTCGCCGCCAATCAACGGCCACGCGCGGAACAGCAGGAACAGCGCGACCGCGGCAAGTACGACGAGGATCAGGATGCCGCAGGCGTAGGCCACGCCTTTGAACACCTTGTCCGCGTTCTTGCCGCTCACCGGCTGTTGCGCCGTTTTGCTTTGCGAACTCACGGGTTCTCCTTTTGGTTTGCTTGCGACCGCTTACGATCGGACGGCTTTGTTTCCGCCGTAGGCACCAGTTCAGGCCACAGCCGTCATTGCAACGCGGCTGCGGCCTGAAACCTACGATCAGTCGCCGTTCACCGAAAGCGATCCACCCACTTCGATGGGCTTACTTGGTCTCGATGGCGTCGATGGACTTGGCGATCTTCTGACGCATGGTGTCGGACATCGGGGCGGAACCGGCCGCGGAGGCGGCGGTCTGCTGGCCTTCGTCGCTGGTCACGTAGGACAGCCAGGACTTGACGAACTTGGCGGTGTTGGCGTCCTTATATGCCGGGCAGGCGATGTCGTAGGAGACCAGCACGATCGGGTAGGCACCCTTTTCGGTGGTGTTGTGGTCAAGCTTGACGACCACGCGGTTGTCGCCCTTGGCGGAATCGTCGAGCGGGGAAGCGTCCACGACCTTGGCGGCGGCTTCAGCGGAGAACGGAACGTAATCGTCACCAACCTTCACCGCCACGGTGCCGAGGTTGCCGGCCTGGGAGGCATCGGCGTAACCGATGGTGCCGTCAGCCTGCTGCACGGTGGAAATCACGCCGGAAGTTCCCTTGGCGCCCTGTCCGACCTCGTTCGGCCAGTTCTCACCGAGGTCATAGCTCCAGGCGTCACCGGCGGCGTCCTTGACATAGCTCAGGAAGTTCTTGGTGGTGCCGGACTTATCGGAACGATGCACCACGGTGATGTCGAGATCCGGAAGATCCACCTTCGGATTCTGGCTCTTGATGGCGTTGTCATTCCACTTGGTGATCTTGCCGTCGAAGATCTTGGCGATGGTCTCGGCGTCCATGTTCAGGGTCTTGCCCTTGCCGGACACGCCCTGGAGGTTGAACACCACGGCGATCGGGGAGATGTAGACCGGAATGTCGAAGGCGTTTCCGGAGGCGCACACCTTCTTGGACTGCTCAACCTCATCGTCGGACAGGGCCGCATCGGAACCTGCCCACGCGGTGGCGCCGGTCAGGAAGGTGGAGACGCCGGCGCCGGAACCGGACGGATTGTAAGCGACCTTGGCATCCGGATTGGTGCCCTGGAAGCCTGCGATCCAGGCTTCGACAGCGGCCTGCTGGGAGGAAGCGCCGGCGCCGCTGAAGCTGCCGGAGACGGCTTCGGTCTTGGTGTCGGACTTGGCTGAAGCATCAGTGGAAGCGGTGGTGTTGTCACCGCAGGCCGCGACGGAAGCCAGCATCACGATGCCGGACACGGCGGCGATGGAGCGCACGAGAATGGAGTTACGCATTATCTTTCCCTCTGTCAACATTCGGATGGCGTGTGTTTCTGGTATGTCGTTTTCTGTTGTCGCCATCGTTCTTCATGACAGTTCCAGCCTATTGGGCGTTTCGGGTGCCAAAAACCAAAAACGGTGAACGGAAGATGAACAGTCTTCGACACCTTCGTCGTTCCCGGTTTTTCGATCGTTCGATCATTCGGCAGGCGTATCGATTTTGTAGCCGAGTCCGCGCACGGTGGTCAGGTACTTGGGATGGCCCGGATCCTCCTCGATTTTGGCGCGCACACGCTTGACGTGCACGTCCAAGGTTTTGGTGTCACCGACATAATCGGATCCCCAGATGCGGTCGATCAACTGATGACGGGTCATCACGCGTCCCTTGTTCTGCATGAGGTATTCCAATAGCTCGAATTCCTTCAATGGGAAGAACACGTTCTCTCCACGGACCGTCACCTCATGCTGGCCGACCTTCATGGAGATGTCGCCGCACACCAGCGGAATGTCGTCATCGGCGGTCTCGCCGGTCTCGGCGATCATCTGGTTGCGGCGCAACACCGCGCGAATTCGAGCCAGCAGCTCACGGAAGGAATATGGCTTGGTGATGTAATCGTCCGCACCGATCTCAAGACCGACGACCTTGTCGATTTCCGCACTTTTCGCGGTCAGCATGATGATCGGCACACGGCTTTGCTCGCGGATTCTGCGGCATAGCGCGGTGCCGTCGAGCCCCGGCAGCATCAGATCGAGCAGCACCAAGTCGATGCCGCCTTTGGTGAACAGCTCCAGCCCCTCCTCGCCGGTGGCGGCCGCGGACACGTCATACCCCTCACGGGTCAGCTGGTAAACCAGCGGCTCTCGGTACGACTCCTCGTCCTCGACGATCAGAATCCGTGTCATCAGTGGTTCTCCTCTGTATTCTCTGTGGTATTGGATCTATCGGGCCGCGCCTCGTCGGATTGCGGATCAGGCTGTGAATCGGGCGCCTGCGGCAAGGTGATGGTGAAGGTGGATCCCTCCCCCTCACGCGACCACACGGCGATGGTGCCGCCACAATCCTCGACGCAATGCTTGGTGATGGCCAAACCCAGACCGGTGCCTCCGGTCTCGCGCGAACGCGCCGGATCGACGCGGTAGAATCGCTCGAAAATCCTGCTCAACGAAGCCGCGGGAATGCCAATGCCCTGATCCACGACGCGAATGGCCACCTTGCCGTTCTCGACGCCGATGCCAACGGCCACCGTAGTGCGTTCCGGCGAATAATTGATGGCGTTCTCCACCAGATTCTTCACCGCCGTTTTGATGGTTTCATGGTCAGCCACCACGAACACGTCCAGATTCCGCTTGGATTCCTTGGCGAGTTCCTCAGCGTTCGCATGGACCAGCACCTGTTGTCCGTTCACGGACAACACTAGGCCGATATGCTTCGATTCGGCCTTCACCTGGTTTTCGGCGAGCGCCTCTCGTGCGATGGACAGCACGGACAGTCGTTCGGCGTTGAGCATCGCCGCTGCGCTTTGCGCTTTCTGCAGGTCGATCAGACGATGCACCAGTTCCGTCAATCGTTCGGATTCCTTGGCGATGCGTCCGGAGAAATATTTCACCGCATCCGGATCGTCCGCCGCGTCGCCGATCGTCTCGGCGAGCAACGAAATCGCTCCGGCCGGGGTTTTGAGCTCGTGCGACACGTTGGTGACGAAATCGCGGCGCATGGCTTCGAAACGGCGCTGCTCGCTCATATCGGAAATGAAAACCGCGAACAGGCCGTCGGCTATCTGCCCGACACGGACGTGCAGATAGAGCGTGTCCTCCGGCAACGGCTTGCCGGCTTCGACGCCCCTGCCGCGCGTATCCGGCACTCCCGCATGCGCGCGGCCATGCAGGGGAATCGTCAGCTCGCGTTCGCGCACCATGCCGTCCGCGGACACCAGTTTCACGATGTCGCGGAGCTCCGCGAACGTCATCACCTGATCGTGGATGATGCCGAAACGTCGCGCTTCGGATGACGCGTACCGGACCGTGGCCAGCGAATCGACGACGATCAAGGCTTCGGGCATGACGGCCACCAGCTGGCGTTCCGTGGACTGCACCGGCACGTGGGAGCCGAACAGCGACGTGTTCTTCGACGCTCCGAACAGGCTCGGATCGTTCGGGTCGACACCGTCCTCAGCTGACCGGACGCCCCGCGCGCGGCCGATGGCGTACGCCACGACGAACACGACCACGGCGACGGCCACCAGCACGGCGACCACCTGCGGCGTCGTCAGCATCTGGCCCAACGTCATGAATTCACCTTCCGATCATCCTGCATTCTCCATCCAGACTAGCGGGTTCGCATGGCTTTCGCGCATGTGATTCCCTCACGCCATCGGAAGTTTCCCCGCCGTTCACTTTTCAGGACGTGTTCGGCATGCGTTTGGGACGCGTTCAGGACGCATTCGGAATGCGTCGTGCCGGAATACGGAACGTCCCATCCTCCGATGCCACGGAAGGATGGGACGTCAACGGATCCGCATACGGCTGGCTACATGCGCTTGACGATGTCCACTGTCAGCTTCGCCGCGGTGTCCGCGTATTCGGAGATGTCGAATTCCTTGAAATCCTCGTAATCGGTGTCCGCGTTGTCGCTCAGCGCGCGGATCACCAGCGCGGGAATGTCGTTGCGCGCCGCGACATGCGCCACGGCGGTGCCTTCCATCTCCACCGCGTCGGCGCCGGTCTCGCGGATCACCTGCTCGACCTTCTTCGGATCGTCGACGAAATAGTTGCCGGTGGCGATGATGCCGACGATATGGTGGATGCCCATGTCGTCAAGCGCCTGGTCGGCAAGCCCGATCAGACGATCGTCGCTATGGTATTCCTCGACCGGATGGTCTGCGGTGCCGGGCTTGAACTGCCCCACCAGCCGCATGTCGGTGTCGAGGTAGCGCAGTGTGCCGCCGAGCACCACATCGTTGACATGCAGATTCGTGTTGAGGTTGCCTGCGATACCGGAGAAGATCACGGCGTCGGGCCGGTCCGTGTCGATGAGATGCTGCGTGGTGGCGGCGATGTTGACGGTGCCCATGCCTCCGACCGTGGCGACGACGCCTATGGAGGCGCCCCTGTTGGTTTCGATGGTGCCGCGCGTCACCTTGACGCCGGCCTCCTCGGTGACGGTGACGCCGTCCAGCGCCGCGGCGATATGGGCGATTTCCTCATCCATGGCGCCGATGATGGCGATTGCGGTCATACGTTCCCCTTTTATCTTGGTTTGTCTTGGTCTTTTTCTGCGATTGTCCTGCGATCGTCTCCGATGGCGTCACTTCCAGCGACGCTCGCCCACGGCATGGGCGAGCTCGCGCAGCAGTTGCTCGGTGGTCGGCCAGCTCAGGCATTTGTCGGTGATGGATTTGCCGTAGACGAGTTTGTCGAGCGTCGCCGCTGGCTGGTTGCCGCCTTCGATGAAGCTTTCCATCATGATGCCGGTGATCCCCTGCTCCCCTGCCGCGATGCGTCCGGCGATGTCACGCACCACTTCGGCCTGGCGATGATCGTCCTTGCCGGAGTTGCCATGGGAACAATCCACGATCAGACCGTGCGCCGCGGCGGAATCGGTCGGCATTTCCGCACGGATGGTGTCCATGGCTTTGGCGATGGAATCCGCATCGTAGTTGGGGCCGTGCGAGGAGCCGCGCAGCACCACGTGGCAGTCGGGATTGCCGAGCGTCTTGACCACGGCGGCGCGGCCAAGATGGTCGATGCCGAAGAACGTGTGCTGCTGGGCGGACGCGAAACATGAATCGGTCGGGGCTTTGATGGAGCCGTCGGTGGCATTCTTGAAGCCGATTGGCATGGACAGGCCGGACGCGAGCTGCCGGTGCACTTGGCTTTCGGTGTTGCGCGCGCCGATCGCGCCCCAGCTGACCGCATCGGAAATGTACTGCGGACTGGTCGGTTCCAAAAATTCCGTGGCCGCGGGCAATCCCTCGTCAAGCACGCCGAGCAGTGTGCGACGGGCCAAAAGCAGGCCTTTTTTGATGTTGCAGCTGCCGTCGATGTCGGGATCGTTGATCAGACCCTTCCAACCGACCGTGGTGCGCGGCTTCTCGAAATACACGCGCATGACGATGAGCAATTCGCCGTCCAGCTCTTTTTTCAGCGCGGCCAGCCGACGCGCGTAATCGAGCGCGGCCTTCGGATCATGGACGGAACAAGGACCGACGATCACCAGCAGCCGGTCGTCCTGGCCATACAGGCAGGCGCGAATCTCATCACGCGAGTAGGCGACGAGATCACGGGCATCGGCGCTCAAAGGCAGATCGCCCAGCACTTGGGCGGGAGTGGGCAGCACTTCGAATTCCAGCACACGGCGGTTCACGATGCGGCTGATGCCGACCTGATCCTCCCAACGCGGCACATCGGTCTCCACCAGCGGATTCTTGCCCTCGTCCATGGCCTGTTTGATCGCGCGAAGATCCTCAGGCGTGTTCAGCTGCTGCTGCATGGTCTTGCTCTCCTTGGTCCGTATTCCATCCCAAGGATAGCAATGGCGGTGCAGAACCTCCGTATTCCCGGCTTTCCGGCGTTCGAAATATCCCTACCGCCGAAAAATCGAATCAGGCGGCGAGACGGCGACGCGCGTCGACCGCGTCGGCAAGCGTGTGCAACAATTGCTCGGTGCGATCCCACGGCACGCAGGCGTCCGTGATGGATTTGCCGTATTCGAGCTGGTCGAGCGGAGCCGGCTTCTGGTTGCCCGCCTTGAGGAAGCTTTCCATCATGACGCCGAGGATTCCCGGCTCGCCGGCTGCTATGCGCGCGGCGATCTCCTCGACCACTTCGGCCTCACGTACCTCGTTCTTGCCGCAATTGCCGTGTGCCGCGTCGATGATCAGACCATGTTCGCTCGGCCCAGACGCCTTGGATACCTTGAGATCGGCCAACGCCTGCGCCACGGAGGCGGCATCGCAATTCGGACCGTGCGAGGAGCCGCGCAGCACCAGATGGCAGTCGGGATTGCCCTTGGTTTCCGCGGAGATCACGCGTCCGTCGAGATTGATGGACAGGAAATGATGCTCGAAGGCGGCCGCATAGCATGAATCGGCGGCCGGCTTGATGGAACCGTCGGTGGCGTTCTTGAAGCCGATCGGCATGGACATGCCGGACGCCAGCTCGCGATGCACCTGGCTTTCGGTGTTGCGCGCGCCGATCGCGCCCCAGCTGATCAGATCGCAGATGTACTGCGGGGTGATCGGATCAAGCCATTCCGTGGCCGCGGGCAGGCCGAGCCCCAACACGTCGGTGAGCACCTTGCGTGCCAGGAACATGCCCTTGCGGATGTTGAACTGGCCGTCGAGATCCGGATCGTTGATCAGACCCTTCCAGCCGATGGTGGTGCGCGGCTTCTCGAAATACACGCGCATGACGATGACCAGACGATCCTCAAGCTCGTTCTTGACGGCGGCCAGCTTCTCGGCGTACTCGTGCGCCGCCTTGGGATCGTGGATCGAGCATGGGCCGACGATGGCCAGCAGACGATCGTCGCGGCCGTGCAGCACGTCGCGGATCTCCTGACGGGACTTCAGAACCAGATCGCTCATCTCGTCGGTGAGCGGAAGCTCCTTAAGGAAATATCGGGGCGCGGGAATCGGGTCGAGCTGCCGGATATTGACATCCACGGTCTCCGGAAACACGGCGCGCTCATCCAACAACTGCGCATCCTTCGAACTATCCGGACCGCGAAGACCTGCCATCGCTTCCATTCCTCCCCTGCATCATTATGCTTGCGTAGCGCGATAACGCCACCGTCGTTACCTTAACGGATGGGGACGGAATATGGGGATGGGCGACTGCATGGTGGAATGGGTGGGGGTGACGTGGGAAAGACAAAAGAAAAACCCGGGCTGGTTGACCCGGGCTAAATCTAAATGAAAACGCCTGTCGGCGTTTTCTCCTCGCTACGAGAGCCCACTGGGCTCTCGCTTAACGCTCGGCGCGTGTTGGCTACGCGCGCTTCGCGCGCTACATAGCCAACGCGCCCATCGGATCCCACGCGGGAAGCATGGTGGCGGGTTCTTCTAGGGCTTTGAGGTATTCGTCGGGGAGGAGGGCCTTCGGGACAGCGACCTCGTAGACGTATTCGGTGAACCAGTCGTCGCTCATAGTGAAATAGCCCTTGTCGGCGATCTTGTCGCCCCAGGAGTTCTCCACACGCCAACGACGGGTGGTGTGGCCGTCATCCGCCACATCCACGCCGACGAAAGCCATCGCGTGGTTCATCGCGGAATCGCCGAAACGTACGCGACCTTCCTTGTCCAGATCGAAATCGACATCGTACACGCGGCCATATTCGAACAGGTCGGTGGCCCACGCGCCGTTCACGCGGTCCATCATCGGATGGCAATCGGCGCCGAACCACACCGGAATGCCCTGCTCCTCGAGAATGCGGCGCGCGCAATCCTTCATGAACTGGTTCGGCACGTTGAGGTATTCGGTCGGGTCGCCGCCCGCCACATTGCCCAGGTGCTCGATGCCGATCTTCCTGCCCTTGGCATGCTCGCGGCGCGGATCGTCCACGAGGCACACATAGCTTTCCAAATCGGCGGAACCGACGTACTTCTTCCAGAACTCGACCGGCGTGATCTCGCCGTCGCGGTGGAATTCACCATCCTTGTCGGTCCACTCCCAGTCGAAGCTCTTCGGCGGCTCACCCAAGTGGATCGTCAGAATGCGATGGCCGGCGGCGGCGGCTTCGGCGATGATGCCGTCAATCGAGGACGGATCGGCGTACATATGCGCCACGGCGGTGCGCAGCATGCGGCGCAGCTGCGTGTTCATCTCGCCGGTGTTCTTGGACGACTCGGTCTCCGGATACAGATCCTTCGGCACCGCGCCGTACTTCTTGTAGACGTTCATGGCCATGGTCCACTGGCCGCCGTCGCCCATCACGTCGGCGAGCAGATGCTGTATCAGACGCGAATCGGACGGCTCGCCCGCGCGCACCAGCGCGGCCACATCCTTCAGGAAGTAGTTGACGCGCTCAAGCTTGTCATAATACATGGCGTAGTTCTGGGAGAACTCGAACTCCTCGAGACCCATGTTCCGCTTGGCCACGAAACGAGCCACGTTCAGCGAGCTGAACAGCCAGCAGCGGCCGGAACGGTCCTGATGGGTGACGGTGCCATTATCCACGACGGTGGAGAAGCGGCGCTGCATCAGACGCGCGCGGTCGTAGTTGCGCGCCACCTTGTCGATGCCGGCCGCCGTGACGGCGTTCATGGCCATGCGATTATGCTCGCTCGCCTCGAAATCATCGACGAGCTTGTTCAATTCATCACCGCTCAATGGCGTGATGTCAGTCATTATCAGATTCCTCCTGGTTGTCATCATCTGAAACGAACTGTTCGTCCACGGACGAATCCACCGTCGTGTCCGCGGCGTCGAAGTCCACAGCGTCCGCATCCGCAGCCACATCCTGCGACTGCCCATCCTCGTTCTGCGCCTCGTCGGCGGACTGCACGTCTTCGGACGCGGCGCCCTCGTCGACGGCATTGACCACAGACAGGCCATTTGCGCCGAAGCCGGAGAAGGCGTTGGCGAACATGGCGCGCAGCTCGGTGACGCGCTGCGTGATCTGCGATTCTCGGGCCTGCAGGTCGGCGATGCGCTTCTGGATGCCTTCCATCTCTTTCTTGGCGGCCTCGCGACGCTCATTGATCTGCTCGTCGGCGTCCTCGGTGGCCTGCTTAAGGATGCTCGCCGCGTTCGTGTCGGCCTCCTCGCGCTTGCTCTTGGCGTACGTCTCGGCCTCGTCACGGATGGTCTGGGCCTTGGACGTCAGCTCGTCGGCCTGCTTCTTGGCGGCCTCACGACGCTCGTTCAGATCGGTGAGCAGCTCGTTGACCTTCTTCGTGGCCTCGTCCTGCTGGTTCGAGATGTCGGCGCGGATCTGCTCCACCTCGGCATTGACCTGGCTCATGGTCTGGGTGCGGTGCACTTCGGCCTCGTCGGTGATCTCCTGCGCCTTCGACTTGGCGGCATCGGTGATCTCGGCGGCACGACGCTGCGCGTCGGTCATCATCTTGGACACCTGCTCGCGCACGTCGGCCAGCTTCTTGTTGGCTTCCGCAAGCGCGGATTCGATCTGGTCGTTGGTTTCGCTCTTCAGACGGGAGATCTCCTCATTGGCGCTCTTGCGCTGTTCGGCGATCTTGCTGGTCGCCTCGGCGCGCATGTCGGAGATCTCACGCTCCTGCTTGGCGCGTTCGGCGGCGAGACGCTTATTGTGCTCCTCACGGGAATTGGTCAGTTCCAAATCCACGGTCTGACGCTGGGCGACCACGGCCTTCTGCGTCTCGCTGCGCATCTGCTCCACCTCATGCTGGGCGCTGGCACGCAGCTTGTCCGATTCCTCCTTGGCCTTGCCGAGAATGTCGGCGGATTTGGCTTTGGCGTCGTCCATCATGCGCTTGGAATCGATTTTGGCGTTGTTCAGCAGCGTTTCGGCCTGCAGCTGCACCGTGGCGCGCGCAGCGGTGGCGTCCTTCTTGGCGCGTTCAAGCAGTTCGGCGCTGGTCTGTTCGGCGCTGGCGAGCATCTGCTGAGCGTTGGCGCCGAGGGAGGCGAAGGACTTCGGCGAGGACTTCTTGTTCTTCTCCTCCTGCAGCTGCGCCTGCAGCTCAAGGATGGTCTGGTCGTCGGCCTTGACCTGCTCACGCAGGCGGTTCACCGTCTCCTGCGCCGAGGCGAACGCCTCGTCGACCCTGTCCTTGTCATACCCCCTCAACACGATTGGGAACTGCTCAACCATGCCCTTTTCCTTTCACGAATTCCCTTGTCTCGCGCATTTGGCCGCGCATACTCGCTCTGTACTTTAACTCAGTCTATGCACGCCACGCAGACAGAACGCATTATTCTCACAGAGAGTACAGAAAACGTTCGAAAAGGGGGCAGGGAAAGGATGGGCCGCCATGTCCGTCGGCACGGCATGCCGCAACCACTCAGCCGAGCAGGATATCCCCCGATGACGGCTGCAGGAAATATCGCACGGATTCGCGCAGCACGTCGTCGACCGCGGCCGTCTGCTGTTCGACCGACAGACCGCGCTCATGCGGACGTTCGTTGACGATCGGCAGGCTGACGAAACCCGACAGAATACGCTTCGGTTGCGATGCCGACCAATCCAGCAAATGGTAGAACAGCGAATTGCAGACGAATGTGCCGGCGTCGGAGCTCAACGTCGCGGGAATCTCATGCTTGGCGAAATCGCGCAGAATCGACCGCAACGGCAGACGCGTCCAATACGCGGCCGGCCCGTTCGGATCGATGGGGCGCCGCTCCGGAATCACATTGTCCGCGTCCGGCCTGGCCGCGTCCATAAGATTCGTGGCGCATCGTTCCAGCAGGATGCCTCGGGACGTGCGTTTGAGCCCGGTGGCGATGACGATGTCCGGCTTGGTCTGTTCGATGGCCTTCAGCAGGGTGGGCCACGCGTTGGCGAAGCTCACCGGCAGCGTGACATTGGTGACGGCGATGGAAACGTCCTGCAGCAGGTCCTCCGATACGGCCTGCGACATCGCCGGATCCGCCCATTGCCTGGCGACCGCCGCCGGCACGAGCACGGCCGGATTGACGTCGACGCCTTCATATGGCGCGAAACCGGAGATGACGATGTTGATCTGCTGCATGGTTTCCAGTGTACGTGGCGGTACGTGATGCCGCATGGCGGACGCGCCGCGCAGCACGCCACCAGACGAGTCAGTACGATTCAGTAACCGGTTCAGCGACCGGATCCGTGGCCGTGCATCTGCGAGAACGCCTCGGCGAACACCTCGTGCATGCGCGCCTTGGCAGCCTCCTTGACGTGTTCGGGGTCGAGGCTGTTCGCGATACCTTCTGCTATCGGCATATCGGACGGCGTGGTGATCTTGAGGTTCGTTTCGGAGCCTTCCACGATGGCCACCGGCTCGTCCGGCAGATAGTCCACCACCACGCGCGTGTCGTCGGTCGGATGGAAATCAGGGTCGGCCGAGGCCAGTTCGTACGCTTTGACGATGGTGCCGAAACGGAAGGCCTGCGGGGTCTGCGCGCGGTAGGTGTCCGGACGGTCAGGCACGGATCCGACCACCTTGCGGTCGCCCAGATCCTTCGTGAGCAGAATCGTGTCAGTGGACGCGAACGCCACGGTGGCCGCGTTGAACCGATCCAGCGCGTCGATACAGCCGTCGATGGAACGCTGCTCGACGAACGGCCGCACGCCGTCGTGGATAAGCACCTTCGCATCGGACGGGATGCCGGATTGCCTGAGCAGGTCCAGTGCCGCAAGCGTGCTGTCCACGCGTTCGGCGCCGCCGGGGACGATGGCGCGCACCTTGGCGTAGCCGGCCTGGTCGATGAGCTCGCTCACCGTCTCCTCCACACGGTCGTTGACCACGACGATGATGTCGCTGACCCGGTCGTTGTTCTCGAACGCCTCGATGCTCCAGCAGACGATCGGCTTGCCGCCCAACGACACCAGCTGCTTGGGATTGTCCTCGTCGAATCGCGTGCCGAATCCCGCGGCCAGTACCACGGCCACGACCGGCATTCTCTGTTCCTGCATCACTCCGCCCCTTCGGTTTTTCCGTTTTCGATGTTTGTTCGATGATTGCGATATTCGATTATTCGCGCACGATCAGCGCCAGCATGCGCCCTTCGTGTGTTTTCCCGGCAAGCGAAGCACGGCGATGCGAGAACCACAGCGGATTCTCGTACGTGCACAGGCTGCGGCGGATCTTGTTAAAACGTTCGGCGAGTTGCGCATCGCCCTCACCATCGGCGGCGCAGATGCCGGCCAGTTCCTCATCCTCCGACAGATACTGCGTGGCCGCGTTGACGCGAGGACGCGAGGATACGACGTTGTCGGCCGGCACGCCCGCCTTGGCGAGCTCCTGCAGCGCGGCGGCGGCGATATCGATGCCCGGCTGGCCGAAGCGGCTCAGCGTAAAGGTTCCCGGGAACTGCGCATCGAATTCGTCCGCGATGTCTCCGCCCACCTCGTAGCAATCGCCGCAAATGCGCGGACCGAGCGTGGCGACGATGCGTTCCGTCTTGGCTCCTTTGGCTACCATCTTCTCGACGGTGGCGCCGATCACGCCTTTCTGCAGGCCGCGACGTCCGCAATGCGCGGCGCCGATGATGCCGGCTTCAGGGTCGGCCATGAGCACCGGCAGGCAATCGGCGGCGAACATGCCGAGCGCCACATGCCTGCGGGATGTCACCTGGCCGTCGGCTTCGATGACGGTCGGCTCGGTCTCATCCTCGGAACCGTCGGCAGGCGCGTCGTCCGCGTCCTCCGCACCGGATTCCGCTCCGCTCTTCGTGCCGGACACGTCGAATCCGAACGGCTTGTTAATGGTGAACGATTCGTCCACGTCCACCGCGTCGCCGGAATGCACCTGGCTGATGAGGCTGATCTTCGCACCGAGCACGCCGGCAAGCGCCACACGGTTGGCGAGCACATGCTCCGGATCATCGCCGGACTTGCCACCGAGGTTGAAATGCGCGAAATCGCCTTCGCTGGTGCCGCCGAGACGGGTGGTGTACACCACTTTGATGCCCGGTGCCAGCATGATCGGGATGGTCACCGGAATCGGGTTGCCATGCTTGTCGGTGGGGTCGATGGCGTTGGAATCGAGAATCGCGTCATCGTATTGTGTGCTGCTCATGTCTTGCTTTCCTTGGTTTTTCTGCGGTTTGAAGAATTTTCGGCGATTGGCGGGCCGTCAGCCCCGATTTCGTCCGTCCGCTCATTCGGCTTTCATCGTCGGCTTCTTCGTGCGCGACCGGATGGCTGCGTTGACCGGCACCTCGCGCGGGCATGGCATGGAGAAGACGTGCGCCGGGTTGTTGATGGCCTCCACCCAGTGTCCATCGGCGTCGCGGAAGCCGCCCGCCGGAACGGTGTAGGAGAAGGGCGCGGCGCCGGGCAGCACGAATTCGACCTCCTGTCCGGCTTCGATCTTGTTGCGGCTCATGATGGTCACGCGGCCGCCGTCCTCCGGGCTCCAGGACAGCACTTCGCCGACTACGAGCCATGCACGGAAGTAGGCGGAGCGGTCGGTGCTCTGCTTCACCTTGTGCTCCGGATAGTAGAAGCCGGTGGAGTAGTCGCGGTGCGCCACCTTGTCGGGTTCCTCAAGCAGCCAGTCGGGCAGCTTGACGTGCGGTGCCGGGCGCACGCCCGCATGATGCCAGCCTTCAGGCAGGATCTCGGCCGCGGTGTTCGACTTGCGACGGGTGCTGCGCGCATGGTAGCTCAGGTTGTCCGGCTCTCCGATGGCGATGTTGCCGGACGAGGCGCCGCCGACGGGCATAGCGTCGAGGTCGGGTTTGCCGGCGAACGCCCCATCGGCGTTGGCCATGATCGCGTCCTCGGTTTCCGGCTTGCCGTAGTCTGGGTCGCCGGGGCGGATCACGCGGTCATGGAAGGGCTTCAGCTCGTTGCCGTCGGCGTCCTCGAAGCCGCGCTGGATCATGTACTCGTTGACGGCCGTCTTGTAGGCGTTGGTCATGGCCGCGATGTAGTAGGCGCTCTTGGAACGGCCTTCGATTTTGAGGCTCGTCGCGCCCGAATCGATGAGGTCGTCGATGTGGGCGAGCATGTTCATGTCCTGCGAATTGAACAGGTACGCGCCTTCCGCGGTCTGTTCGATCGGAAAATACCGACCGGGGCGTTTCTCCTCCACGATGGAATACTTCCAGCGGCACGGCTGCGCGCATTCGCCATGGTTGCCGTCGCGTCCGGTCAGATAGTTGGAGAACAGGCAGCGTCCGGAGAAGGCCATACACATGGCGCCGTGGACGAAACATTCGATGTCGAGGTCGTCGGGGATGCGCGCGCGGATGTCTCGCACGGCTTGCAGATCCATTTCACGGGCCAGCACCACGCGGCGCGCGCCCAACTCGTAGAACGCGTTGGCGGCCTGGTAGTTGGTGACGCCGGCCTGCGTGCTCACGTGCAGTTCGAGGTTCGGAGCCACCTGCTTGGCCATGAGCATCACGCCGATGTCGGAGACGATCAGCGCGTCCACACCGGTGTCCTTCAATTTGCCGAGATATTCGCGCATGGCTTCCACCTCGTTGTTGCGCGGCAGCACGTTGAAGGTGACGTACACACGGGCGCCGCGCTCGTGCGCATACCGGCTGCCCTCCTCGAAATCCTCGAGGCTCAGGTTCTTCGGCGCGCTGCGCATGCCGAATGCCTTGCCGCCGCAATAGACGGCGTCCGCGCCGTAGTCGACCGCGGTTTTCAGTCCCCTCAGATTACCTGCGGGGGCCAGTACTTCAGGCTTGTTTCTTCTTTGCACGGATGTTCCTCTTACTCGTAAAAGACCATCAGATATTGTCGTAGATTCACGGGACAGGCAAAGCCCGTCCAGCCGTTACGCAAGCTCGGGCTACGCCAGGCGCTACGCCAGCTCGCGTGCGACGGCGGCGAGTACGTCCACTGCGTCGGCGAACTCTTCCGGCGTGGTGTAGGAGTAGCTCAGGCGCAGGGAGTTGTCGGCGGCGAAATCGTAGATGTCGCCGGGATTGAGCAGCACGCCACGTTCGGCGGCCAGCTGGAACAGGCGGTTCATGCGTATCGGCCGGTCGAAGGTCATCCAAATGTAGAAGCCGCCGGACGGCACGTTCCAGTGGGCGAGCCCGTCCATTTTCTCCTGCAGCGTAACGAGCGCGCGGTCGCGGCGGTGCCGCAGCTCCCGTTTCAGGCCGGCCACGTATTCGTCGTACATGCCGTTCGTGAGGAATCGCGCGAACGTCCACTGGCTCAGCACGCTCGCACCGTAGTCCATCTGCATTTTCACGTCGGCGAGCCGCTGCACGATCGGTTCGGCGGCGACCAGCCATCCGATGCGCAGTCCGGGAGCCAGCGACTTGGACGCGCTGCCGAGCGTGATGACCATGCCGGTCTCATCGAGGGCCTTCAGCGACGGCAGCGGGGCATCATCCTCGAAATACAGGTCGCGGTAGGCGCCGTCCTCGATGATTGGCAGTCGGCTGTCCACGGAAAGCTCGACCAGTTCATGCCGGCGTTTGTCGCTCATGGTGACGCCTGTCGGATTGTGATTGGTCGGAATCGTGTACAGGATCGCATTGCCTTTGCGGTTGCGCGCGTTGAGCGGCGCCGGACGGCCGGCGTCAAGCTCCCCTTCCGCCAGCAGGCCGCGCAATGCCTGCACGTTGAGGCCGTCGTCGTCCATCGGCACGCCTTCCAGATGCATGCCGGCCGACTGGAACACCTGCAGCGACTTGATGTAGCTCGGCGATTCCGCGTATACGGTGGTGCCGGCCGGCAGCAGGCTCACCGAAATCATCTGCAGCGCCTGCAACGCGCCGGATGTGACCAGCACCTGGCTTGCCGTGCAGTCGACGCCGGTGGCGCGCATGTGCGCCGCAATGGCCTCGCGCAGTTCGGGCAGGCCTTCGGGCGGCGGGTAGCCGAGCGTTTCGATCTCGTCCGCGGCCTCGCCGAGCACCTGCCGCCACATGGCTTTCGGGAAGAGCCGCGGGTCGAGCTCGCCGGTGCCGATGCGCGTCATGTTCGGCGTGAACTCGTACCGGTTGATGGCTTGGATGGTGTCGTTGTTGGCTTTGAAGAAGCCGGAATCCACGTAATCGGCCCAGTCGGGCGCGCCCGGCAGCATCAGCGACCACGTGTTGCTGACGATTCGCGTGCCCGCTCCATGCTGCCCTTCGACGATGCCATAATCGGACAGCTCGTTGATGGCTGCGATGACGGTGGACCGGTTCACGCCGAACCATTCGGCGAGCGCGCGTTGCGACGGCAGACGCGAGCCAATCGGCCAGTTGCCGCTGTGCACCTGTTCGCACATGTACCCGACGATTTGTTCGGTGACGGGTTCGCCGGTGGTACGGTCCGGTTTCCAATCGATGTTCAGCGGCGCGATGCGTGCCATGACGCTCCTTCACATTGGTGGTGTCGGTATGGTTCGGCGTTTTCCGCGGTCGGCGCATCTGCTTTCTGACAGTGGACCGTCCTGCGATTGGCTGAGCCAAACCTCAGCTTTTGGCTGGTTGCCTATTGTAGCAACACTTATACAATATGACACTGGTTACGTTGTTTTTCGCAGAATAGAGTTTTTCCTGCGATTACAAAATGAGCGATTTGGTTGGTTTTGGCTGGGTTGATTATAACCAACCAAATATGTTTGGATGGATAAGAGGCGAGTATGGGATTCTTTTTCCAAGGGCTGACGTTGGGATTGGCGTATGTCGCGCCGATCGGTATGCAGAATCTGTTCGTCATCGATTCGGCGCTCACCAAGCCGCGCCGTCGCGCGCTGCTGACCGCGCTGATCGTGCTGTGCTTCGACGCATCGCTGTCGCTGGCCTGCTTCTTCGGCGTCGGCAGGCTTATGCAGGATCATGCGTGGCTGAAGCTGGGCGTGCTCGCCGTGGGAGGCCTAGTGGTCATCCGGATCGGTGCCGGACTGCTGTTCCCCCGTAAAGGCGGCGACGCGCAAAGCCCGCAATCACAAGAGAATCCTCAAAATCCGAAACCGCAGGGACTCGCGCAACGCATCGGTGCGAAGGTCGGCGGCAACGGGCTGCTGCACACCATCGTCACCGCCGGTGTGGTGACGTGGTGCAATCCGCAGGCCATCATCGACGGCACGCTTATGCTCGGAGCGTTCAGCGCGACGCTCACCGTCGGCCAGTCCACGCCGTTCATCACCGGCGTGGAAACCGCTTCGGCACTGTGGTTCTTCGGCATCACCCTGCTGGTGTCGCTGTTCAGCCACAGGTTCAGCCCGCGAATCGTCACCGCGATGAACCGCGTGTGTGGCGCGGTGGTGGTGCTCTACGGCGTCAAGCTACTAGCTGATTTCGTGATGGCCGTGCTGTAATCCCCGATAGCCGTCCGGTTCCGCAAAAACGTATGCCCGTCCGTGTTTTGCTACCCGAGCTGAGTGGTTGGGTTAACAAAATGCGGACGGGCAGTGCTTTTTCAGCCGAGGAAGGCAAGCTCCTCGCGGCTGAGTTCGAGCTCGTCCGCCTTGAGTGAATCGAGGATGGTTTCGGGATGGTGCGCGCCGGGGATCACGAACATGTGGTCGCCCTTGGCCAGCTCCCAGGCCAGCACCACACGCTGATAGCTCATGCCATGCTTGGCGGCCACCTCGCGGAACGGGTCGAACAGGTGCTCGTCGTACGGGTGGCGATAGCCGCCGAGCGGGCTCCAACACACGAAGGCGAGGCCTTCCTTGGCGCAGTATTCCAACGTGTCCTGGGTTTCCAGGTGGATCGGGGAATACTGGTTCTGCACGGCAACGAGCTTGTCACCGAGAATCTCCTGCGCGATCTTGAGCTGTTCGATGCTCACATTGGACACGCCTGCCCACTGCGCGACACCCTGGTCGAGCAGCGCCTTGATGCCTTCGCACGACTCGTTGTACGGCACTTCCGGGTCATGGCGGTGCAGGTAGAGCAGGTCGATCGAATCGACGCCGAGCGCCTGCGCGGACTGCTTGCCGTATTCGATGAGATGCTCCGGCTTGCCATCGCGCGGCCAGATCGGCTTGTCGCCGTCCCATGCGCGGCGCAGACCCACCTTGGTGGCCACGGTGACCTCGTCGCGCGGTCCCTTCCAGGTTTCCAGAGCCTCGCGCACCAGCTTCTCGCCGGTCTGCTCCTCCTCACCGGGAGTGTAGTAGGCCCACGCGGTGTCGATGTGGCGGCAGCCGGCGTCCAGCGAGGCGTGCAGGGTTTCGATGCCTACGTCGTGTCCACGATTGTTTTCGATGGTCAGCGGCATCTCGCCGTGGCCGATGGCGGTGGTGTGGAACGGTCCGAGATTACGGAACAACGTCATGTCTTCTCCTTCGAAAGTGGTGTCTTCCGGCTGGTCGGAACCAAGCCGAAACCAAGTCGGGACCATGTCGGACGGCACCTCGTTCAGGTTCTGCCAATGGAAAAGCCTACCAATCGCCATAGGCGAAAGGTAGGCTTTCCAAAGACGAACCGGGCGTGGACAATCGCAATACCGTAATCGCAATACGACAACCGCAATACCGCAGATATGCGGCGCCCGGCTCGGGTTGCCGGGTTGGATTGCCGGACTTGGGTATCGAGCTGGGTTGCCGATACGGATCGTCAGGCATGCATTGTTCGACGGCAGACAGCGAGTCGACGGCTCAGCGGCCGCCACCGCCTCCGCCGCCACC
>ERZ1034669.8-NODE-8-length-184631-cov-36.746424_pt1 | contig 184631 bp, 148 predicted proteins | sample MGYA00520705_ERZ1034669 | MGnify/ENA primary metagenome ERZ1034669 (study PRJEB33766, sample SAMN09781766) | gut metagenome | biome: gut microbiome | host: Homo sapiens | place: Madagascar | study: EMG produced TPA metagenomics assembly of the PRJNA485056 data set... | reverse complement strand
AGAGCCTGCCGTCCTTCACGCCGTCGCCAGAGATGGAGACGGAGGAGACCGGAACGGTCGTGTCGCAGGTGATCGCGGTCAGGGCCGAGGACGAGCCGTCCCACTTCACGGTGCCGCCGTTGTAGTCCAGGCCCGGCTCGCTCGCGCCCGGGTACTGCTGGCTGCCGCCGTCGGTGAAGATCACCTTCGCGCCCTTGGCGAGGCTGTCCGGAACAACGTACTTGTAACCGGTCTGATCGCAGTTGTCGGCCACTTCCATCTTCTCGCCCGGCCATGCCGCGTTGTTCACCGCGGTCGCGCCGTCGCCGGTGTACACGTAGGCGTACATCTGGCTCCAACCCGCAGGCTTGGCGGCGTAGATGGTGTTCGCAGCAACCGGCGGCTGCTTCTTGATGCCGGTCACCGTAACGGTGATCGAAGCGGTGGCCTTACCGGACTTCGCGGTGATCGTGGCCTTGCCGGCCTTCACCGGGGTAACCACACCCTTCGAGTTGACGGTCGCGACCGCCGTGTTGGAGGAGCTCCACGAAACGGAGTTGCCTGCCGGGTCGGTGGTGGCGGTCAGCTGCTTGGTGGTGGCGCCGTCGGTGATGTCGGTGGTGTAATCACCCTGGTTGATCTTCACGGACTTGGTTTCGACCGGAGGCTCTTCGCCGCCGATGTTGGCCATCTTCACGCTGAACATGTCGTCATCGGACTTCTCGAAGGAGTTATTCACCTGAGAACCGGTGTCCGGCAGGTCGGCATTGTCGTTCATTGCCAGATCGTACGGCAGGGAATCCATGGCGGACAGACCGAAGGTGGCTGCCAGCTCGATGCCGATACCGTTCGAGGCGATGCGGTCAGCGGTGGTGCCGATCTCTTCCAGCGGGATGGCGATCTCGTAGTGATCATCCATCTGAGCAGAGTTGTGGCCCTTCTCATTGAAGTTGACCCACTTGGCCTTGTCCTGGTTCTCGGCCTTCATATCGCCGATGACTCGGCCGTTGCTCTCGCCCCAGCCGCCGTCGATGCCGATGACATCCTTGCTCAGAATGCCATTGCCATAGCCGAACTTGATGCCGGACTTCTTGGTGTTGGTCTTGGCATTGGCAGCCGGACCATACGCGGCGTTGGCGTTCAGACCGGTCTCGTCACCCTTGTAGATCCACGGGCCGTTGGAACCGTTGGTGGAAATGGTCACCACATTGTTGAGCTTCTGCTCGCCACCCCAAGTGATGTTGGACGCCCACAGGGAACCACCGGTTTTCAGACCACCATTGTTGCCGACACGGGTGCTGTCATCCTTGGTATCGATGGCAATGTGGAACGGCAGGTTCTGGGTCTGCCACAGATGTCCTTGACTCAACGGGTAATCATCGCCAGTATCGACCACATCCTGAACGTTGGTCATTTCCCACATGAGGTACAGGTTGTTGTCATCATAGGCACCGTACAGCGCATACAAATCAATCGGAACCTCATACATGGAATTCGGACGGTACACGCGCGGATCGTCGTTGGCCGCACCTTGCGCGATGAGCATAGAGCTATCCCAATCGGCAATGCTCGCGCCCTTGCCGGACGTGAAGTTAATGGTCTTCTTGACGCCGTTGCCTACCTTGTTGGTGCTGTACTGCGCGGCAAGGTTCTGCGGCGGAACCTCCACCTTCTTCACAGTCACGGAAGCGCTCAGCGCCTGACCCTTCTTGACCTTCTTGCCATCCTTGGCCGCGGTGCCGGTCACCTTGACGGTAGCGGTCTCGCCAACGGAAAGAGTGTTACCAACGGAAATGACCTTTCCGTCAGTGAAGGAGCCGTTCTCGCCCTCGGTGGTGGTGTACTTCAGATTGTCGGCATCCTGCGCGCGCAACGTGACCTTGACATTGTCGGAGGAGAATTCCTTGGAAGCCGCTTCCACGGACACGTTCGGATCGGATTCGCCCTTCACGTAGAAGACGCTGACCGCGCCGCCCTTGGCGGTACCGGAAACGATCTTATGGTTGGAGACCACAATCTGACCACCATTGACCTCATCCGGGTAGGTGCCATCATCAAGCGTGGTGTCCATGCCGGAAAGGCTCTTGTCGCCGCCCATGTTGGCAATGACCACACCATCGTTCTGGATGCCGTCAGCCGTGGAGCGCTCAACCATCAGGCAGGACTTGTCGCCGCAGTTCTGCAGGTTCTCGCCCTTGCCATCCATGGCGTTACGGAAGTGGTTGACTGCCGCGACGGACTTGTTCTTCCACATGTCGTCACCGGCGTCGCCCAGCTGGGACTGCTCGGCGAACTGCGGGTTGGTGCCGCCAGAGCCCTTCGGACGGTTGAAGTACAGCGGAGCGCCGGCCCTACGAGAACCAACGACCGCCCAGCCCATCATGATCTGATAGTCGGTGAGGCCGGTGGATTCCTTGTCGCCGTTGGCGTAGTTATCATGGGACTCAACCCAGGTGACCAGCTGGTCTTCGCTTGCGCCGCCGGTATCGATGTTCTTCACCATCTTGACATCAAGGTTGTTCGAGCCGACAGCGGCGCGAATGGTCTTGCCGTAGTTGGAAGCGGTGTTGCCGCCGCCATCGGAGGAATTGTCGCGGAACATGTTGGCGTATGCCTTGTAGTCGAGACCGGAATCGCCCTGCAGCACCTCGCCGTACTGGAACTGGGACCCATTCTTCAGAATGGTGTTCCAGTAGTTCGACTGCTTATTGTCGAAGACTTCGGTCGGCAGCTCGACGTGCTTGGCGGCATCGTAACGGAAGCCGTCAACACCGTCCGCCACAGCGGTCTTCAGGAACTTCTGCATACGATCGGCAACAGCCTGGTTCTGCGTATTCAGATCCCACAAGCCAAGCAGGTGGCACTGCGTCACCTTGTAACGGTTGGAATAATCGTTGATCTCGCCGTTGGGGCCGTCACAACCGGTGCGCTTGTGGAAATAATCCGTGTTTTGCCAGTCGGTGTCGATGGCGTTCCAATCGGAGGTGAAGTGGTTGGCGACCACATCCACGATCACGCGCACGCCGTACTTGTGGGCGGTGGCGGTCATTTCCTTCAGATCAGCCTCAGTGCCGACCACGAAATTGCCGATGGAGGTGTTCGCCGGCTGGTACACGTAGTACCAGTTCTCGGTGAACTTCTTGCCATTGGCGGCGACTTCCTTGATCTTGCTCATCGGCTCGGTCTGCACGGAGGTGTAGCCGGCCGCGGCAATCTCAGGCATGTGCTGCGTGATGGTCTTGAACGACCACATCCATGCGTGCAGAATGGCACCGTTCTTCATATGCTTGGTCAGACCGTATTGGTTACGGGCAGCCTCGAAAGAAGAATTTCCAACGGTGTCCTGGTAGCTGTCACGATCGGCGGCAAGTGCGGTGGATGCCACACCCATACCGCCGAACAACGTGGCTACCGCCACTGCTCCGGCCGCGGCCTTCTTCCAGGCCTTCACCGCGCGGGCCTTACGCGCCGCGCGCCTGCGCTCCACACGAGTCATCATCTCTGGCTCGTCATGCGGAGGCTCTTTTTTGGTGAGTGCATTCGCCATTCCGGCGAACGTATGAGTGCTTAGCCGCACCTTACCCTCCCTGCTTCTTTGCGTCTTCAATGTGGTAACGTTCGTTTTGCAAACGTTATCCTTAAAAATATCATGTTTTTTCCCTATGAAAATTAGTACTTTTGCCTGCAATCGAATGAAACAATGAACTACTTTTTCTGACGATTTGCAAACGCTATCAGCGCACCGGCACACCCTATTTACACAGGAAAAGGCTTTGGACAGCCCATGATGCGCAAATGCAAGTGTTTCAGAAAATTTGCAGTCTGCACCGAGCGCACAAGACAGGATAGAATGCAAGGGGACTCGTCAAGGAGTGGAAAATGACATTCAATCTTTACATTTCGTTCCGCATGGTCGTCGAATTCGTAGGCGCCGCGGCCTGCGCGACGCAACTGTTCCAACATCGCACCTGGCCAGGCATCATCATGATGTCGTCAATCGCCCTGCTCTGGATTATCGGCGAACTGTGGCTCACCATGGTGTACAACCGCGCGCATCCGCGCCGCGACGAGCTGTCCGACGAGCATCAGGCCACCGCCATCCGCTTCACCTTCTTCATACTAGTGGCGGCACTGGTGGTGCTGGGCTTCATCGGCATGATCGTCTCGCTGTTCAAGCATGTGCCATTCAACATTCCCGCCATGGCGCTGCCGACCCTCGGCATGCTGGCGCTGGCCATCGCCGACGCGCGATACCTGTGGCTGGAACGTGCGGGCGGGGAAAACGGAGAAGACGATGAAGACTAGTCTGAAATTCAAACGTATGGAACGCGGGCTCAAACAGTCCGACCTCGCCGACCTCGTCAACGTGCGCCGCGAAACAATCGGACGACTCGAGCAGGGTCAGTACTGCCCATCGCTCAGGCTTGCCATGGATCTGGCAAAAGCGCTCGACACCACCGTCGAAGACCTGTTCAGTTTCGACGACGAGGAATAGCTTCGGCGTGTCGTTTCCCAATTGTCCTCAAGAATGGCGAGTTCCCAACGAAAATTCGATATTTGACGATTCGGGGGCATGTGCGAAGCTCGTCACATGATGAGACATCGACGTCACATATGTGCGAATGGCGTCACACCACGGGAAGGGCGCCATTCCAAGCGAAGCGTATAGTCAAGGCAGTAGCAGGGAACCGCAAGGCGAACTGCTGAAGACACTTCCACTTATTAGAGAGGAATTACGATCATGAAGAAGAAGATCGTTGCAATCCTGGCTACCATCGCCGCCGTGTTTGGCTTCGGTTTTGCCGCCAACTCCGCAATGGCTGTTGATCAGTATGGCGCAACCGGCAAGGTCGAAGGCTCCACTGTCACCTTCACTTTCACCAACCTGCCTAAGGGCAGGTACTACGTCGCTTCCGAGTCTGAAGCCGTTTCGGCCATCACACTCGCCGCCGCCAAGTCCAACATCGTGTCCATCACCGTTGACAATGGCACCGCCACTGCCACCTTCACCGTCAAAGCTTCCTGCAATGACACCAAAGTGACCGCCACCCTGTACAACGCTGACACAAACGAGGCGCTTACCAGTGCCGACGTCACCGTTCCCGCTACCGGCGCTTGCGAAACCACCACCAATGGCTCCGCTCAGACTGCTAACACCGGCGCTGCTATCGCTCCGTACATTGTGGCTGTCGTGCTGCTCGCCGCTGCCGGCATCTCCCTGGTCGCCGTTCGCAAGAGCTCTGCTCGCTGAATTTGATTCAGCCGGAACAACCGGAAAATAACTGAACATAACGTTCATAGACAAAAGGGGCTTGGGCCAATCCCAAGCCCCTTTTCTACATCTGGATCGCAAGCATTGACAATACTAAGTCAATGAAAAAACGTGAATCCACACAGTAAGAAGGAAACCGATGAAGGTTGTATTCGTCTGCACCGGCAACGTCTGCCGTTCCCCCATGGGAGAGCTGTTGCTCCCTCACTATATGCCCGATCTCGAGGCCGACAGCGCCGGCACGAGAGGACTCGACGCGCATGAAATCGCGCCAAACAGCGCAAAACTGCTGGCCGCGCATGGCATCGATACCAAACAGTTCCGTTCCAAACGCATCACCCCGCAACTGGCGAACAGCAGCGGCCTGATTCTGTGCTTTGAGCACGAACAGCGCAAGGAGATCGCGGTGATCGCTCCAACGGCGGCGCGCAGGACTTTCCTCATCAACGACTTCGCCAACATGTGCGCGTATTGCAAAGAACAGGGGTATATGGATGGCGATACGCGCGAGGAACGACTCGAATCCGTTATCGATAATGCCAGCATGATCCGCCCTATGATTCCCGATACCGCCAATATCGAAGACCCTATGGGTAAAGATTACGCGGTCTACGAGCGTTCATATCAGGAGATTTGCAAGGCTTTGCAGACCATTGCTGATACCACCACTCGATAACCCCTTACTGTAAGGGAGTCAAGCTGAAACCATGGTCACGCTCAGCGCCCTCCCCCACAAGGAGCTTTCCCCCATCTGGGAGGGCTCCTTGCTATTATGAGTTTGTTTTGGATTTTGAAAATCTCTGAGAGGGAAACATGGCCGCAGCAGAAAGTACAGCGCCACAAAACGGTCAGGTAGTGGTTGAGCCTACCGAAACGGAAGACAACGGCATCACCCTGATGGACCTGTTCCGTATTGTCCGCAAGCATATTGTGGTCGGCATCATCACTTTTGTGGTGGTCTTTGCCGCCGTGTGCGCCTACACGTTCCTGGTTCCGCCGAAATATTCGGCCACTTCCCAGGTGTTCGCCACGTACAGCGATTCCTCGGTGCAGGATAATAACATTTCCAACATCAACAGCGCCAGTACGTACATCACTAACCAGATTCAGTCGTACCCGACTCTGGCCACCACTGAATCCGTGCTGAAGCCAGTCATCGATGACTTGGGTCTCGACACTACTGTGGTGGGTCTTGCTGGTCAGCTGACGGTCACGAACCCGACGAACACCGCCTTCGTGAATATCACCGCGCAGAGCGGCGATGCGAAGCAGTCGTCCGACATCGCCAATGCGGTAGCCGAATCGTTAAGCAACGTAGTGGAAAAGTCGCTGTATGCGTCCGGCAAGGAATCACCGGTGAAGCTGTCCATCGTGCAGCGCGCCAGCGTGCCGGTCTCCCCCAGCTCTCCGAAGGTCGCACTGTATCTTGCCATCGGACTTGTCGGCGGCCTGATTCTCGGCGTCTTCGCCACGTTGATTCGCGATCTTATGGCCACCCGCGTGGAGGAAGCCAACGATCTGCAAGACATCATCAACGCCCCTATCATGGGCCGTATTCCAACAGACGACAGTCTGAAGGGCATCAAGCCGATCATCATCTCCTCCCCTGCCGGTCGTATTTCCGAGGAATTCCGCCGTATCCGCACCAACCTATCGTTCACGTCGAAGGTTGAAGGCTCCAACGCCCGCATGATTGTCATCACATCCGTCGGCCCGTCCGAAGGCAAGACCACCGTTTCCGTGAATGTGGCCGCAGCCTTGGCCGAGAACGGTGCCAAGGTGCTGCTCATCGACGCCGACCTGCGTCACCCGTCCGTGGCCGACCGACTTGGTTTGGAAGGCGGTGCTGGCTTGGCGCACGTCCTGTCCGGACAGGCCACTGTCAAGGATGTGGTGCAGCGCTATTGGAAGCCGAATCTGCATATCATGCCTGCCGGTCCGAAGCCGCCGAACGCTTCCATGCTGCTGAATTCGAAGACCATGACCGAAATGCTGGACATGGCCCTGCAGACCTACGATTACGTGATTGTGGATACCTCCCCGATGGTCGTGGCCAATGATGCCGCCGTATTCGGTGCGAAGAGCGATGGCGTGGTACTGGTTTCCGGCCGCGACGTCACCATGAAGCGCGATCTGAAGGATATTGCCGTTCAGCTTGAGAACCTCAACGTTCCGGTTGTTGGATTCGTGTTCAACTTCGAGAAGGAGCGCAAGACCTCCAACAACGACAATTACTACTATTACTACTATTACGACGAGGGCGGCAAGACGAGACACAAGGCTCCTAAGTCCCGCTCCGGAGCCAAGCGCAAGAAGTAGCTCGGGGTTAAAGTCCGCTGATTCAAGAGAAGGCTGGAAACCGCTGTGGTTTCCAGCCTTTCTTTATGTCTTCAAGGCTGACAGGTGAGGTGGATTCGATCTTTTCGTTTCGAGTCGGTTTTCGTCTCGTCTTATGCGCCTTTCCTTGTACGCCCTCTCTGCGCCCACAGCTGATATGGCACTTGCCGGATGCCGCTATCATGTGGGTATGAGACTTCTTGGCAATATTCTGTGGCTGATTCTGGGTGGACTGTTCCTGGCCGCCGGCTGGGCCGTCATCGGACTGGTGCTGTGCGTCACCATCGTCGGCATCCCGCTGGGCGTGCAGGCGTTCAAGATGGCGGGGCTGACGTTGACTCCGTTCGGCAAGACCGTGGTCTATGGAGGCGGCGTGGGCTCGGTGCTGGTCAATATCGTGTGGTTCGTGCTGGCCGGCGTGTGGATGGCGATCGGCTACGTGTGCGCCGGACTGCTGAACTGCATTACCATCATCGGCATTCCGTTCGGTATCCAGTCGTTCAAAATGGCCAAACTGGCGCTGTGGCCGTTTGGTTCGCAAATCCGCAGCCTGTAATCGCTCCAAAACACTCCAAATCACTTCAAATTACTTCATCCAACGTAGACGGCCATCAGCCGCCGTTTTGCATGTAAGTATTGAGGAGCTGCGGTCCGATTGGGCCGTGGCTCCTGCGGTTGAGCAGAAAGCGCCACCGTGGGCCGTGCCAAGCGATGTGGCCGCTGGAGCTTGTTGTTGCTGCCGTTGCTGCTGTTGTTGCTGAGCGACTTGGGCCAGCCTCTGCTCCTCCTGGGCCTTCTTCTTGGATTCCTCCCGCTGCGCAATGTTCTTCTCACGCTCGTCGAGCTGCGATTGGCGCTGGTCCTGCTCCTGCTGTTTCTGATCCTGTTGCTGTTGCGTCTGGTCCTGTTCGGACTTCTGCTCGTCAAGCTGCTTCTGCAACGAATCCTGTTCAGTTTTCTGCTGCTCCAGCTGTTTCTTGAGGTCTTGGATGCCGTCCAGTTGCTGGCTGAGCTTGTCAACTTGATGTTGCAGCTTGTCGTTCTGTTCCTGCTGCGAAGTCAATTGCCGCTGCAGTTCCTTGTATTGGCTGCTTTGCGTTGGATCCGCGCTCATGTTGCCAATGCCGAACGCCACGATGGCAACGAGAATAATGACGATCCACCGTTTCCAAGAGCCTGGCTGCTTGGACTTTTTCGTATGTTTTCCACCGGTTGGAGGGTCGGTTGGACCGTTTGGGGCCGAAGGCTCATTGTTTGAGACGGGCGTAGTGTTGGTCAAAGTCAGATTGTCCGCATCGGAAGGATATGGCATGACGGTGGTTTCCACTGGCGAAGTGGTCAGCGACAGTTGTGCAGCATCCGCTTTGGATCGTTTTGTGTTCTTCTTGGCTTTCTTCGCCTTGGCGGGCTTCTCATCTGAGATCTTTTGGCTGTAGCTGATGCCGGTTCCCGGAACACTGGCTCCGACATAGGTACCGCGCTTCCCCACTGTGACGTGTGGCGCTCCGCGTTTGCCGAATGTGACGCTGCTGATGCCGTTTTTGCCGAGATTGACGCGCACGCCTTTACCCAAGCTGATGCTTTTTCGAATCCTGAATCCCATGCTCTCCCCTTTGATAGCGTCTCTCTTGCTAGTCATTATATGACTTTCGGGGGTCGGTTCCGTTATTTCAGTACTCAAACGGAAACGTCATGCGCCTTCCGACTTGAGGGATTGCCAATTCTCCGGCGGCAAATCGAGTTTGAGGTATTCATATGGGTTCGTTTTGATTTCGGAAAGGATGCCCTTGGCATCGCGAATCCAGTTATTGCCCTTGTTGTCCCGAAAAGCAATGGCCGATTCGATACGTGCATGCATCCCTTCGCCAGGACAAGGAACATACGTAGCGAATTTTCCCGGAGGGACCGTACCGATACAAGCAGTGAAATCCGTTCCGCTCAGATAGTCGGAGCCGGCCCCTTGATATGTTCCGGAAGTGAGCACGACATCATAAATTGGCTGATCCGAACCATTATCGATAGAGACCTTCATCAAAGACATATCCTCTGTTTTCTGGATATTGCCTTTTGCATCATGCATCACCCAAGACGATATCTCATTCGCCTGCGCGAATTTAGCAATCTGCTGATCATGATCTTTCGTGTAGTTATACGACGCAAAAGCAATAATGATAGAAGCAGCAGAAATAATAACTGTAAGAAAGTTGGCAACGTTATTAAGCCCTGGATGCTCAGTACTCAAGAAAGTTTTCAAGAAAACCCACACATCCTTGACCGTTTCCTCAATCTTTTGCCCAATACAGCATATACACATATCCCTCAAAATACGCGCCGCATCGAGACATCCATAAAAATCAGGAAGCACCCTTGAGATGGATATCTCTCGAGAATAAGCTCTTCTGGTTGGGGACGAGCATGATCTCGCCGTCGGCGATGCCCTTGAGATGCTGGCTGTACGGGCTCTTGCCATAACGCTCCGCGGACTCCATGAGCTGGTCGCGCGTGATCCAACCGTTCTCGAAGGCGATCTCCTCCACAATCGCAATCGGCAGACCTTGCAACAATAAACGCAAGGCAAGCAGCGCACTACCTCGAATCTATAATGTTTCTTCTTCACCCTTATTAATCAATGTTTTATACTCTTCAATCAGCGTATCCACAATTTTCGGAATGTCCGTCCACGGCGCATAATCCCCGCTAGAGGGTCTGTTGTCTCGTATCCGGCGATGTTGCTCGCCCATATGCTTCTGCGCATTTTTAGCCGCCGTGGCATACTTCCCAGCTATCGCTTCCTGGCGAATGTGCTTGGGATTATTTCGATTCCGGCTCATGTCAATCAGCCCAAGTCGTTTAGCGAGCTTCTCACATTCCGAAGTCTGAGTGTATGACAGGGGGCATGGCTGCTTGTGGTCAATCAGCCATACGTCAAAACACGGATTGGAGATGATTACTTCGACACCGCTTTGACGTCCTTTGTCTACGGCTGCACGCAGCTTGTCGCCGTTTTTGCCGAAATCGTCCACGTCCGTCACCGCCCACACCACCGCAAACGGATCATATGACTCTTTCTTCGCGTCCTTCTTGTCTTCGCGCAACAGCTTTGCCGCACCCTCTACAAGAGTTTTGGGATCAACTCCGTCTGCTTCCACACGAACTGGATCATCCACTTCGCCGCTTTTAATCCGAAGGTTCTTTACATAGTCTCCGAACAGATGCCGTCTGACATATTGGAAGTATTCCACTTCTGTAACAATGCCTCCACTGTAGATGAGGAACCGTTTGTTTCTCGGCTTTGATTTCCCCCGGTGCCCGGCATTTGGCTTGTGTACCACTATTCCTCCCTTCAGACGTTATTCATTCATCCCGTTGCCAACGCGCAACTATCTATTGCACTATGCCTACATATCAGCGTTGGGATTCTTTTCCGGCGTTTTTGGCATTGTCGAAATGCTCTTTCACGGTCGCATACAGATTCGGCTGTGCAAGACCGCCATATACGCCATGACGGTAGTTCTTCCCAAAATTCTCCTTGGAGTTCGGGCTCCAATCCATCAGCCAATTCAGCGTGGATTCACCGGTATTGGGGTCTTTCTTTACGATCCATATCTGATCTCGGTCCAATACCCGGTCGTCGGTACCCGACGCACTGATCAACGTCTCGTTATGTGTAGTGAAGATCAGCTGCGAGTTGTTAGGGTTCGTTGCCGGATCCCTATACAGTTTGATGATTTCAGAAAACAGGCTCGTACTGATGCTGACATCCGGCTCATCAAGTAATGTGATCGAAGGTCGCTCCAGCGAATCAAGCACCCAGTCGAACAGCAACATCACGTTTTTGGTACCTTGCGATTCCCACTGTTCCGAAAGCTGACGGATCACGCCCCTCCCCTGATGGCTGAACAGTACGCGAGGCATAAAATACTCGGAGGAAGGTGATGAGCTAGAGGAATCGCCCAGCGGCTCATCGCCTGCTGGGGCCGAACTGCCCGATATTCCGCTTTCCGCCAGTTTTCGCAGTTCTTCCAGCAATTCTTCCGGAACGTCTTTTTCTTCGAAATCGACATCGGTTATACCGAGATCGGCCACTCTGATCAGTTTCGACAGCAACAATGCCCGTCTTGGATTCTTGCGGATTCGATGCACGAAAACTCCGAAGGAATTATCAAAATCTACGGCGGGATAGCACTGGATGCCATTTGCGATAGTGTCATATGCAGGCATCACACTTGTAATGTTCAGTGCTGCCGCGGCCGAAAGGAGAAGCGCGTTCTCCCGAACAAGGTGGGCAATCTTTCCTATGTTGTGGAATTGAGCGCCGATCTTGGTCTTCTTTCCGTCTTCACGTTCGAATATCACGGTGCGCCGATTAGTTTCGGAACGGAACATCCACAGCACTTCCTCCCGCACCTTGTGGGCATCGATACTGAACCAGTATTGGTAGCGGTTTTCGTCTTTGGCGATGAATTCGATATAGAACGTCGATGGCTGTTTTGCGCTTTCGTTATCCAGCAAAAAAGGCTGTGTATTGATGCCTTCGCGAGGTGCGAAACTGTTACGCACAAAGTTAGAGAAAAAATTCATGCATTTGAGCAGATTCGACTTGCCGGCAGCATTATCACCATAAATGACAGCAACCGGGGAAATCCGGTTCCATGCCCCTTGCTCATCTTGTGCACTATGTTGACCTTTGCGGAGCATGGTAAATTCCTGCTCGCTCTTAAAACTCAGACAATTTTCAACAGTGAAATTGAGCAGCATTCATTCCGCCCCTTGGTTTTCTGATTTTTCTCTACTGCAACGATATGATACATGAAACTCAGCAAATCTCAATCTTCAAGGCTCTTTTTAGACTTTATTAGCAGAATTCAGCCTGAAGCTATATAAATACACAGCTCCATCGCTTCATATGTCTCGCGTGACGAAAGAAGCCAGCAGTCGGTGACCTTTGGTAGGCAATAACGGCAACCTTGCAACGAGCAAATATTCCTTCTACATTTCTTCTGCGTGGCGGGTATCTCTTCCCCGCAGCAGTCATTCCGGCCCCGTACAATTTCACACGAGAGAACAAAGTCAGAGGAGAGAATCATGGACGAGAGCATCCAAAGAGCGAACGGCAGTGGCGCACACATCAGACACGCCGCACCGGCACACTCCAGAAATTCAAATGGGGGGGGGTGCAGGAATTCCAGCATCGAGCTGCTGCGCATCATCGCGATGTTCATGATCCTCATGCACCACTTCATCGTCCACAACGGCTATGACGTGCTGAAACTCCCCCTGGGACCGGAACGCATCTTCTTCCAACTCGTCATGCAGGGCGGCGGCAAGGTCGGCGTCGTCATCTTCTTCTCCATCTCCGCATGGTTCTTCCTCGACAAGGAACAAACCATCAAAACCAACCTCAAGCGCGTATGGATCATGGAACGCGAACTCCTGTTCTGGAGTCTCATCCTTATGGCGTTCTATCTCGTATTCGACCGTGCCGACATCGGCATGAAACTCATGGTGAAAAGCGTCATGCCGTCGAGCATGGGCGTGTGGTGGTACGCCACAGCATACGCCATCTTCTTGGCGCTACTCCCTTTTCTGTCCAAGGGACTGAAGGCGCTCGGCCGCGAATACCATCTGGCGCTGGCAGCGATGGTGCTGGTCATATGGGGATTGACCAGTTTCATCCCCAAGACTTTAGGAAATTCCACCCTGACCGGAGTGTTCGGTTTTGTTTACCTGTTCATCTTGATTTCTGCTTACAAGTGGTACATGAAACCGTTCACCACCAAGCAGACCTGGCTGATGATTGGCTTCGGACTTAGCTTCTTCCTGCTCTACACTTGCGTTTCCATATCGTTATCATTGCTCGGCCACAACATTGGTATATTCATCGTCGGCGATTGGAAACTGCCCGTCATCATGGTCGGCTTCGGCATGTTCCTACTGTTCGACCGTGTCACCTTCCACAGCCGCATAATCAACCGGATCGCGCAGTCAGCGTTCGCCGTATACCTGATCACCGACTACGCCGCATCCGAGAAACTGCTCTGGGCACGGCTGTTCAATCTGAAGAACCTCTACCAGCAGCCACTCGCGATTCTGCAGATCTTCGGCATCCTGCTGGCGATCTACGCAATCTGCACTCTGCTTGATTTCATCCGCCAGGCACTGTTCGCCATCACCATCGACCGGCGACGTGGACACTGGTTCGAGCTGCTGTGGGATAGGGTTTCCAAGTTGAAGCGCAGTAGGCTGAATCCCCCGCTGGACGATTCAGCCAATACCCGATGAGTTCCCATTGATACAGGAATCTGGTTTTTCTTACTTACCTTTCATATTTCTAGATAGGGGCTGCGGAGACACTGTGGAGACCACCATCAAAGATCCATGTAAAGCAATGAGTAACGGCGAGCGCTAAAAACGACACTAGTTTGATGGCAATCAAGCACGAGAGAAATGGTTCATTGTTATTTGTTGAAGAGCGGATGGCGAGCGGGCAACTAGCCCGCAGAACAGACCGGCATTGAAAAGGACATGGCAGATAGAGCAGACAGGTGACAGCCCGTCATCATTCATCAGTTAAACGTCCGCTTCTCCTCAGGCTTGCGGCAAATTGTTCTTCCGTGATTTCTTCCGTCACTAGTCTGGAAATGAGTTTATATAAGGTATTTCGTTTTGGCTCTGGGTCATCATCGATGTCCAAATCGATTCTTTCCATTTTCAGGATGGCCAAAGATATGGCCATCGCAGTGCGCTTGTTGCCATCAGCGAAATAGTGATTTTTGGCTAGGTGAAAGGTGAGATGAGCCACCTGCCGGAACAGATCATCGAATCGTTCTTTCGGCGATTGCCCGAATACCAGCAGAAAAGTTGAATCAACAACGCTGCTTACGGAACCGATGTCGCTGGTTCTTTCCACGGTAAATCCGCCGATGTCGGCAAGTTGTTTCCTGTGTACCTGAACGATTGCCTGTGCCATTGCCTCAGCGAGGTCATCGGACTGAAAGACGAGTGGCGGCGCTTGGATATGCCACCACTCGTTAGTGTATTGCTCAGGCATTGCGCAGAATCCTGAAGGTGTTCTGCCATTTTGCATTTACTTCATCCAAACTAGATGCAAGAGTGTTTTTGGGGAAGGTCAGGCCGTCGTCGGATGCGAGAATGTCATCGTTGGTGATTTCGACGTTTTCTCCTTCCCTGTAGACATTCTTCCAAGCGGAGTTCTTTCGGTGGGAAAATCCCACAAGATCGAATGCCGTCAGAAAACCGTATTTCCTTGCCGTCCTGTCAACAACGGATAAAGTCTGTTCGTCTTTTGCGGCTTCGCCCTCGGACTTTGAAATCCTGTTGCGCCCATACTTCTGGAAAGTGTAATAAACGTCCTTCTCGACTGGGCCGTAGGACCAAGCCTCGATCTTGTCTTCGAACAACGGCTTTCCGGTTTCGCGCAGGGATTCGACCTGCGCGAAATAAACAAGTTTGTTCAGCACAAGATTCGTGATGTCAATATCAGAGCCATGGCGAAGAATAAAAGCATTCGCCACCTGTATCGATTTCATGACTCCTCCTTTTTGCCACGGAAAACTCCCACACCCAAGTATATGAGAACTGATTTCGGAAAAGATTATTTCATTGTCTCTGACCGCAGAACGCAAGGTGACATTCGTTTCTACGGATTTTGGTGACGCTTGCTTCGATACCGGAGCCCTATATGGCTCCAAGCCGAAATCGGCGGAACCGGAACGCAGTTCGGTGATTACTCGCAACCTATAATTGGGGGTATGAGCGACGATATCATGTTCAATGATCTGCTTCACCTCACGGACGAGGAGATCGGCAGTACGAAAATCCGTTTCATCATGCATTTCTCGAAGTCCGATCCCATCTATGTGTTCATGAACAACCCTGACGAGCTCAACACCGAGTGGCTGCTGTCCCGCAAGAAGAGCAACAGCGGGAAGGACGCGGAGCATCTGCACAAGGGAGAGAACGTAATCGGCCTGGTGCGTCTCCCCGACGACAAGGATCTTTGGCTGTTCACGTGCATTAAGCACATCAGCGGTCCTCTTGATCGACCGAGAGAGGATAACGGCACCGACTATTACGTTGGCTATGAGGGCGAGGAATTGGCCGAATATCGCAAATTCTACGGGAGGGTCATCCTTCGCTATCACAAAGGCAAAGGGCAACAGGGGTCAATACGATGGGCGGAAGGGCTGCTGGACAAGATCCACGTTGTCAAGGTTCTTTCCGACGCCTATGCCGGCGATGAATTTCCAGGCTATGACTGCGTAAGCCTTTCCTATGCGCAGCTTAAGACGATATGGGACAAGGACAAGTCAAGCTGGAAGAGCACGTTGTCGCGCCAGCAGGGCGTGTATGTGATCACCGATACCGCGACGGGGAATCTGTATGTGGGAAGCGCCACCGGAAGGAACGGCATATACCAGCGTTGGCAAGACTACATCAGCAATGGTCACGGAAACGATACGGGGCTGATTGCCATTGTGAAACAGCACGGGTTGGAGTACGTGCAGACGCATTTCCGCTACACGCTTCTGGAACATTACGACTTCACCGTGCCTAAAGACGTCGTGCTCACCAGGGAATCCTATTGGAAGGAGGCTCTGGATACGCGCAAGCATGGGTATAACGGTAACTAGATATCTCCAATACGGCAACAATAAGCACAATGAAACCACCGCCTTTAGCAGAAAATTGCAAAATGAGTATATTTCTGGATATAATCTCAGTATCAAAGGAGCAAAATATACTTACGAGGCAACCCGATGCTGATTGATTTTAGTTTTTCGAACTTCAGGAGTTTCCGAGACGAGCAGTCTTTCTCCATGACTCGCGAAAAACGGTTCATGGAATCTGATGAGTCTCTCCATTCTCCAATCGCAGCCATATACGGCGCCAATGCATCGGGAAAGTCCAATTTTCTGAAGGCATTGCGCGCTATGCGCAACATGGTGGTAAATAGCTACAGCCAAGGGGATGCAAGCAGTCCTATCCCCAGGGAACCTTTTCTGTTACGAAAGGATCCTTTCTCGCATTCGTCCGTGTTCTTCCTTGCATTCATCGCGAACGATGGACTGAAATACCAGTATTGGTTCCGCTATGACAATGAACGGATTCTTGAGGAAGATCTCATCTTCTTCAAAAAACTGCAAGGACGTTTTTCCACGCACTCCTCTCTGCTGTTTTCCCGTTCCTCAACGGATGGGGTGAAATTCGGCCCTTCCTTCAAAGGACCTCGCTCACAAGTACGCAAGACCATAGAACTCAGGCCGAATGCACTTCTGCTTTCCGCAGCCGCAGCTGCCGGTATTGAGTCCATTCGGCCGGCATTTTCATTCTTCCAAAGTGGCATAGCCTATTACGAAGCAAGCGCTTTCGAACAGGAGCAGCCTACGCTGTTGGATGAGTTCAAGAAAGAGACACCGCTTTCGAAACATCTGGCCACATTGATTAGGTATGCAGACTTCGGCATCAGTGACGTGAAAAGCGTTCCTGTGGACGTCCCACCGGATCTCTGGGCTCAGTTCAAGGAAGAGATGCATAAGCAACTCGGCATGGATGAGAACAAAGTGGATGAGACATTCAATGTCAAGAACGCTTCCCAGCTGATGTTCACTCATACCGGCGAATCATCTTCCGCAGGATTCGGTCCTGATGATGAGTCCAGGGGCACCGTTGCTGCGCTGTCATTCTTCTCGCTTGCTCTTCGCCAGCTGTCGAAGCAGTCGGTGACGCTTATCGACGAGATCGATACCAGTCTGCATCCGGCTCTGGTGAAGGAGCTGGTGGCGCTGTATGCCGACGCGGAAACGAATCCTCACGGTTCCCAGCTTATTTTCACGACTCATGACGTGTCGCTGATCAATCAGTCCGGTTCGGCAAAGCGTTTACTGGCACCAGATCAAATCTGGCTTGTGGAAAAGAACAAGGAAGGCGTTTCGGAATTGTTCCCGGTGACCAATCTGGGTATTCGGAATATGGAAAACATCGGCAAGAACTATCTCAACGGCGTGTACGGCGCCATACCACGGCCTGATTTTCATACCGCTTTCGCCCAGATCGTGAATGTGGTTGATGCCTGATGTCGAAAAAGCGAAACGTTCCTGCACATGGACGTAAAGCCGCACGGTCGCGCCGACCGCGCAAGAGACGCTTTCTTGTCGTGGCCGGCGGAGCAGTCACTGAGAAACAGTATTTCAAGCAGCTTGAGTCCCTATACGATGTCATCATTGACTATCAACAGAAGAACAGCAGCCCTAAGCAGCTCGCGAAGCTCGCTGTTAAGTTGAAGAGGGAAGACAAGCGAGATACTTCTACAGATTGTTATGAACGAATCTGGGTGGTGGTCGATGTTGACGATTTTCACGACCACGGCGAAGCAGCGAGAATCTGCAATGACAATGGAATCGAACTCATCATTTCCAATCCTTGCTTCGAGGTCTGGCTGCTCGACTATGTGAAGGCTTGCCCGTCAAGCTATACACTGACACCTGATGTCGAGTCAGCTGCAGCAGAAGCTAAAGTTGTCGGCGGAAACCGTAACAAATACATCAACACCGAGCTCATTGACAAAGAACATCTCGATGCCGCCATACGCAATGCAGCCCGGCACAATACAACGGAAAACCGCCAGGAGCGTAACAGACTCGCGCCTAATCATGAGCAGGAATACGCCCCTTGGACCGATATGCCAAAAGTAATCGAAACGCTGAAATCTAATAAACAGAGCTGAAAGGAGAAACATGGCTCTACCCATCCGGGTAAATTTCGAAAACCCCTTCATAGATATTCACACTGGACGAGGTCAAGGTAGCTGCACATTCGCAAATGGATTCGACTGCATCTGTTCATGCGCAGGTATCGCACACGCCCAATTACTCAGAATGGTCCTTACTCCCGAAAACAGTAAGAAACTACCTGACAAATATAAGAAGGCTCTTGCTGATAAAATCCAAACTGTCCAAGCCCATATTGTCGATATTCCACACGATAAAGCAACGGCAATCATCCATGCGCAGAGACAACCTGAGCGCGTGTTCTTTCTTTGCGAGGATATAACTCATCCCATAATTGATTATTGCCGAGTAATTGATATACTTCACTGGGCAAAAGAGAATTCCATGACGAGTCAGCAAGTGTCAAGACTTTGCGCTTGTGTACAAAGACACGGCATTGATTCTTTCAAGGATTTAGCCCCTAAAGCCGGCGAATATTTGTCCCAAGCACACGTACTTTGCGACATCGTAGCTTCTATCGCATTCGCGCTCAGCGAAGCCGCAGACACGATTCCGGATGAAGATACGTTTATCAATGCCTGCAAAGCAGCATTCACTCTCTCACGACGTAACTCACTAGGATTCGGCCCATCGCGAAATAGACATAGGAAAAACACAGTCGCAGCACGCAAATCACGGCAGGAAAACGATGATGAGGAAAGCCAAAAACGATACTCTGATGGAGACTCCATCTCAAGTAATCTGCTCACCAAGATTTTAATGGATATCAGTAAGGACGTTTACGCCCTACTGATGGAGTACAAACCCCAGACGAAGCAATTCCTCCAAGCGGTTCAGGCCACAGCAATATTGTTTTGCCCCGATCCGGATAGCCATAAGCTCACATGGGACGTGTGCTTCATTCCACTATTCCAAACGGAAATCTGTGATGACCTGCGTAGCAAGTTGAATCAAGACATCATTACTGCACTTGAATATGGGAAAACGGATATCTGGGACAACGGGGCTAGGGCATACTGGTAGGCAGAGCTGACTTGATGCGGCGCCTTGAAGACGCTGCATCAAGTCAGTTCTTTTGGTTGGGGACGAGCATGATCTCGCCGTCGGCAATGCCCTTGAGATGCCGGCCGTAGGGGCTCTTGCCGTAGCGCTCGGCGGACTCCATGAGCTCGTCGCGCGTGATCCAACCGTTCTCGAAGGCGATCTCCTCCACGATCGCGATCGGCAGGTCCTGCGCCCGCTGCACGGTGCGCACGCCCCCCGACGCAAGCACAAACTCCCGGAAAGAAAAGCATTGTCAGAATTCAATGCAAGCTCTGCTATCCTCAGTCCTAACCTTGCTTGAGGTCTGTGCCTTTGGCAGAATACAGCGCAACATTCTGAGCAGGCGGCTGCTGTCTTTCCCGTGCTCTTTTGCTGGCCCGCCTTGGCCCACGACGCACCGGTCGTCGGTATGGTTGTCTGAGTAAATCTTTTTGATATTCCGAAAGAACCTCGTCGTCACGCATCTGATTAAACTCGATGGCTCTTGTCAGCAACAACTCTATGGCATCAAACTGCTGGGTAAGATGGTCATGGACGCTTTCCGAGTTGTGATACCAATCATAGTGACGCCGCATACGCTTGATAAAAAGCTCAATCTGTTTAACAACACCAGAACGCATGCCAATGCTCTGAACCAGATTGATATGTGCAATCAAAACACAAGCAAAATCATGAATCAAAGGGTCCGTCTCGGCCAATTTAAGCGTCTTCGCAGACTCCTTACTATCAGGCAGAAATACTTTTAAGAGCTTATCAAGATCTTCCGTTCGTTTGATGTCTTCCTGAGACGGAATTAACAAGCAATTATGATGCGATGCAGCATTTCGCAATAGGCGAACGCCATAAAGCAGAGAATACGTAACATCCTGGAATCGTCTATGCGTCAAGAAAGAGCGATAGCAGCGTATAAGATTGCTGAAAGTACAGGTTTCCCAAAATAGCCAGACGGGCTTATCTTTCAGGAATTTGTCAATCATCCCTTTTGTATATACAGATTGTTGATAGCACGAATCGGAATCGTAAATTCTACCGTTTTTCTCATAGTATTTCGCTTGCTCATCCTCATAATCGCGAATTACTTGATAACCATCCTCGTTAACCTGCGAGAGTAGATTATTGAATCGTACGCGTAAGGCATGCTCGATATCTCCAGTCATGCGCAGAATCAGAACCCTGAATTCAAAATCTATAGTGGATAAATCCTTCAGATAAGCGAAATCCAGATTCAGATATGTTCCCTTATCATCGCGCACGAAATTATTATCGAAGGCTTTGAGTTTAAAGAAATAGGTATTATCTTTGAGGAAATGCTTGGCATCTTCTCTACAGCACTGCTCAAACTTGATTCCATGACGCGCCAAAAGCTGACATTGCTCATCGACGGACAAAGCTCGACGTCGACACTGATGGGCAGAACATTTTTCTTCGACCGACACTTCTATTCTCCCTAAGAAATGAAAAGCGGATAGCTCTTAAGAGCTAACCGCTTCCCATGGGAGACCGCCTCACGCCACAAAGACCGGTCGAGTCATCCCTCGTTCATGTGAAGAACAAATATACTCTTAATTATTTGATTTTTCTAGTTAACGGCGTGTTGTGTTCTTTTCAGTCTCCGTGAGAAAGGTTATGGCCGATGTGCGATAGGTGCAGACTCACCTGCCGCAAGTACAAGTCCCTTGGAAAGACAAGGCTGGTGCCACAAGACACCGCTGAGCTCGGCGCGAGCCCACCTGCCCCTCTCAGCCCCGGCTATGGCTCGGGGTTGACTCAGGGTTGACGCCCCTGGCACTAATAGCAGCAGCCATCGGCAGGGCACAGCGCAACGTTCTGAGTAATCAGCTCATTCGCATTGCACTGCCGAAACCGTCCACGGCCACGTGGCAAAAGACGATACGTCACTGGTTTCATGATCCAAAATGATGTATTTCATCAAATCAAGGTAGAAATGTCCGGTGCTTAGTCTGTGCCGCGCACAAACAACTGTTGCTCTCGTGGATCTTGCGCACCAATTCGCTCATAATGGACAAACTGGGTCTTCTCCCAAAAACCTACAGCTTTAGGAAGAGCCAAAAGCGTAAGGTAATCAAATCCAGAAGATAAAAGATCAATTGCCTCCTTGCCGATTCCACGTCCGTGACAATCTCTTCTGACTTCAAAAAGATAGAGGTATCTATAGGATTCCTCATGATCAATATTTATTCCAACATAGGTATCAGCATAATCCCGCCAATCCACCCAAGCTCGCGCTACTTCTTCCTCTGCCTCGTTAGTAAAACTGTAGAATTCATCTCTAGAAGACATGGCATCAAAGACTAGCTGCAACCACCATTTTTCTTCGAACCCGTCAATGTTTTTACCGAAAGGAGTCTCATAAGATCCTTCTGAATACAGCCTTCTAATTTTAAGCATTCATTCTCCCGTCAATTCCATATCAACTTTTTTAAAAAGAATTTATATTAGGCACCCAGTCTTTCTTTTAATGATTTTCTTAGAGAAGAGCCTATTGAATCTTCCATTGCGATAAGTTGTTCTCTCATTCTGGCAGGAATGTCCTCAGTGGCTTCGATCGCCGCCTCAGCCACCCCTTCTTTCTAAGCAAGGTTACCCACTTGTTGCTATGTTTTTAATGATTTCAGTTACAGTTGCACCACCGAAATTGCATAGCTCGTGCTTGGCCAACGCACCGGCCGCAACATCACATGTGCCAGTAGCCCCCATTTTCAGCATGGTTACCATCAACTGTACGTACCGCTCTCAGTGGGGAACCGTTGAACTATGTGAGCGACCGCATTGTATCGCTTATTCGCTATTAGATAATCAAGAATGTTTTGATGTTCATTCTCACACAGTGATGCCATCGCCTCATACGCTAGCCAATAGACAGTATTGGTCTTATCCTCAAAGTTTTTGACAAAACACGACAACATGCTAAAAAGTTCCTGTCGAATTCCATCAGGTAATTCATTACCGAAGTGTATGAGGAATTTCAGAGGCCATATTTTATCTTGGGATGATTCAGCATTGGACAGCATAATGTTCGCGAACGAGCTCCATTGAGAATCAGTTTCGTCAGTTCTTCTGATTCGGCACCAACATGATCTCACCGTCGGCGATGCCCTTCAGATGCTGCCCGTAGGGGCTCTTGCCGTAGCGCTCCGCGGACTCCATGAGCTGGCCGCGCGTGATCCAGCCGTTCTCGAAGGCGATCTCCTCCACGATCGCGATGGGCAGGTCCTACGCGCGCTGCACGGTGCGCACGAACTCCCCCGCCTCGAACAGGGGGAGTCCATCGTGTCTGTGTCCAGCCACGCGTAGCCGCAGTGTATTTATTCAAGTCGGCGTTTCGGAACTAATCACGAAACACCGACTTGAATACAGCCTCAACACCCAGCATTGCATTGAGGATGTCTGCCATCTTCTCGATGACAGACAGTCGACCCCGACCTCGAACATGTGCTAGTCGATTTGTATGATGTTGTCTGGCATAGTCGTGTATTCTGCTTTTCAGTCTTGGTTTTTATTGTTGGCAACTGAAAATTGTACATAGGAGACGAGCCACGTCTTTCATATCAGAAAAGTACGTGAGAATTCGGTCGTTATCACCACACCGAAGCGGTATAGCAAACTCTGAAAAGATATATCATGAAAGCATGAGTAGTTTACCAAAGGAACAGCAAACGAATACCCCCCCCCCAACCTTTTTTGGCGTAACAATCCACTGCTAGTTCCAGGCAAAAAAGCCGCCACCTTCCCATATCAAAAAACAGTTTTGATGATTGTACGTAGTCCAACGACTCTGGAACGTTCAGTTGAGCTCGCTCAACATCTCTTCAATGACATACGCATTCAGACCTTTTTCACAGTTCCAGATAATCGCTCCTCATTTGGCAATGATCTTGAACTGCGTATTCATCAAAAGCATCTTCCTTTTATCCCATGGCAACAAGCTAGAGCTACGTCTTTCGATCTAGGAATTATCGCAAGTTCTATTGATGATTTTCCTGAACTCGATATGCCTCTCCTTCTTATCTCTCACGGCCCTGGAGCTACCAGCAATCGCTCATTGCATGGCGTCAACAATGCGCATAGTGACATATCGACAGCTTCCATATCCAAACATTCTCGAACTATATGTCTTGTTTCTGAAGATGAAAGAGCACTGTATTCTTCTCATCGAGACCTTATAACTATCGGTGACCCAGTCTTCGATTCCTTATTTCTTTCCATTCATCATAGGCAGGAATTTCGTAATGCTTTGCAAGCGGAGACACGCAAAATCATAGTCGTTTCGTCAACTTGGAATCTTAATTCATCTGTTGCGTCCCATCCTCAATTCATCAATGAGTTGCTGCAACGCCTACCTCAAGATGAATACATTATCGCAGCCATACTGCATCCAAATATTTGGGTTGGACATGGCGAATGGCAGATCTACACATGGCTTCATGACGCCATTGATGCCGGGCTACGCCTCATTCCCTACGACGGAGGGTGGCAGGCAACTATTGTGGCTGCCGATTATGTCTTGGGAGACAATGGATCCGTCAGCATATATGCCAATGAACTTGGCATCCCCACAGGCTTAATCAGTTATTCGCCCGATGAGAATCTGGACCAACGAGGAGTTATTCGCAAACTTGCAAACACTACTCGAATCAACACTATTGATGGAGTACTTGACTTCATATCAGATGAATCCAATCATGATGTGCATCTGGATGAACATCATATACGCGCACGTGCAGCAACGGACTTCGCCAATCTTGGAAATTCGATGTCCGCATTTGCACAGCTTGCCTATTCAAAGCTTGGATTGACCCCGCCCCAACCCGTGTTGGAAGGACTTCAGCTCAAGCCACCACAAGTACAGATTATTCAGCCACTCTCGAATTGGTGCACTTTCCATCAAAAAACAGAACAGCCTACTTTCTTTTCTATCACTCGCACTCCAGCCACTGTGGGACCACAGACACCTCAAAATCGGTCATCCATTCTCATTGCGGATATCAAGGAACATAATTACCGTTTATTGCAAAACGCATCCGGAATAATACTGCATTCATATGATGATTTATCATACTGGCATTGCATTGGCAATGCTCATTCTTTCGCGTATCTTCCGCAAGCCAATAAACATAAAGCAGGCGTACTAACCCACAATGACGGCAGCTTATGGAACATACAAATCGACGAGCCTAGCACAGATAAATTAGCTCAAATTACTGCTATGTCAATTCATAGCATTACCAATTGTATTCCTTGGGCAACATATCTACTACATCAGCATGCTTTCCTTGTTACCTTAGAGAACAGTTCCATTATCATTCACTCTGCAACCCATCAATAAACTCACGGAAATCCTGGTATTCCTTTCCATCAGATAGACCAATTTCCCGATAAATTTCTGCAGCTTTTTTAGAGAAGGAGACGGCATCGTCAGTTTTATGCAACTCTTTGGCAGCTTTTGCTGCCACAAATAGTGTTCTGCCAAGACGTCGCTTTTCACCATGTTTAGCATATCGAAGTGCAGCACCGCATGCCATTTCCTGAGCTTGGTCATACTCTGCCGTTCGAAGATACAGTTCAGAAGTCTCATACATGATGTTCGCCATAGTATGGTCGTCCTTATCCTGATTTATTCCCTGCAATGCTCTATGAGCCGCTTCACGAGCCTTATTCCAATCACCTAATTTCCGATATTGACGCAGCATGAGTTGATCCTGTATGACACAGCCTCTTTGATTGTTTAGCGCATGATACCCATCCCAGGCAATTTGGAAACATTTCAAGGCGGATTCAGAATCCTTTAGAGCGTCATAGCAAATTCCACGGCACTCTATAAGAGAATAAAGAACATCCTCACATTTCAGAGCTTCACATTCCTTAATGCTATTTTCCAAGCACACCATGGCCTCTTGTGGTCGTCCGAGCGGAATCAGCATATGTGCAACTAGGCCCCGCAGCCTTACCGCAGCCAATGCATTACCACATTGTTGAGCAGCTTGCACGCATGCATCAAAAACTTCTAACCCCTCTGAGTAGCGACCACTTCCATTGTAAAAGGACCATAACGCCTCGCCAATAGGCCAATATTGTTCAGGGGCTATTCCCGGCATATTAGCGTATTCCGGAAGATGATTCAGCATTCCGATTTCTCTTTCAAACACATGAAATGCTTCCTCTTCGAGGTATCCGTTAATTAAATCAGGAACCGGCAGACGCTCCATTAACCGCAGACGATTCGGTTTTAATTGAAAATCCATTTCCTGCGTCAGCAAGCGATAATACTTTACTAATAGCTTAATCACCCCACAACGAATCTTCTTATATTCATAGCTTCCCCTTAAATTGTCGCGCACATATTCACGAATCACATTGGAAAGAGTTATCTCGCTTTCATAATCAAGCGGAAGCTGGCAATCCTCATCACATTCAATAATTCCGAAGCTCTTCAGCTCTCCAACAAGCTCAGTTACTGTTTTAAAATCGCATTCCCACACTGCGCTCAGTGTCGGTACCGTCACTTTGGTTGACGGCAGCACTGCCAATCTTTTCAAAGCACTCAGTGCATTTGGACTTAAAGAACAACAGCATTCGCGCCATAATCCTTGAAGATCTTTGTGGCGGAAAAGCTCTTGTCCATTGCTCAATCGACGGTGAAACCTTGAAATATCCTTATTCTTACTATTGGCAAGCATTCCAGCACACACCCTGACAGCCAAAGGCATGCCATAACAATGGGAAAGAATATCCTCAAAATCATCATTTTGCCTTGAGTTCCAAGAGTTCCTCATCTCACCAACATCGGCTCCGTAAGCTATCCGGCAGAATAATTTTGCCGAATCATCATTATTTAGCGGCTGCAACTGGTAGCGATGAATTTCAGTCGTATATGAATCAATATCTGAATAATGGCTAGTGGCTACTACTACGCTTTTGGAAGAATTAGGAACAAAACACTCAATTTCTTGAATTTTATCCACATTATCAAGGACAACCAGCATGTCCTTATCTGTGGTGCAAGATCGGTACTGAGCTTCAAGCTCTGGTAACGACATACTGCCATCTACTCGAGAACCAAGAATGCTTCCTATTTTTGATCTGAGTAAATCCTCCAAAGAAACAGCGCCGGACTGCCGCCATTGATCAAAATCTACATATATCTGCCCATCTCTAAAGTAGTCTTTCCTTTGTTCATTTCCCCACTGTGCAACTAGGCTGCTTTTCCCAACACCGGGGATACCGCTGATTAAAACTACTCCATAAAAACATTTTAATGACAACATATCGGATAGAGTTTTCCTGATATCATCACGATCAACAAAATCTGTCAGAGGAGCAGGCAACTCTTTAGGAATCATCGTCTTAGGAACTTCTATGATATCCTCAATTGTTTGCAATAATCGTTTCGTATCGTCAATACGGTTGGTAATATTGTGAGTGCTGTCATCAATTTTATTGGAAATTACAGAAATCTGAAGATTGCTCAGTGCAATATCCCTATCCCCGGTTTCAGATTCACAGTAAGATAAATTCAATTTTTCGATGAGCTCTTGCACACACTGCTTCACATGATTACGACGTAAAATATCATTACCTTCATCCCCTATACCAGCAGCGTGGCACAATATATCGACCATATTAGATATCTCGCACTCTCGCTGATCAGCACTGGCCATCGGAGCTAGAACAATACTCTGAATTAACTCAATTCGTTTTGAAAGCTCATCAAGAAGAATCTTGCACTGCCGCTCCGAGCAGGAAGGGACTGTATCAAGTAATATAAAAAACCTGCGAGAGCTTTGATCGATAAAATATTCGATTTCTTTTTGTTGATACCAAGATTCATAGAGCTTTCCTAATGTCTGTCGCAACAAATTCGTTAAAAAATCTTTTGCCATATCTTGCAGTGCATCATCTAGGCTCATGAATTTGATGCTAGCACGAAAAAAGGGGGCTGCAGACGTTTTCTTGGAGACCGAATGGAAGATTTTTCATATGTCCAGTCCCGATGAACGACAGCGCGCCGTAGAACCGTACTTCAGCGCACCGATAACAACGGCCCAGGTGGTCGAGCATCTGGAATATCCGACCAAGCAGTATGTGTTTTTAGTCGAGTCGGCGTTCGCAATGAGGACGGTGTCCATTCCGAACGCCGACGGTGTTCAAATTAACTGGTGACAACGAGGTGGTGACGTTTTCTTGGACTCCCCGACCGGGAGGAGAACCCCCTTATGGCGAAGTACAGCAGGGAGCAGCGTGACAGGGCCGTGGACCTGTATGTCAGATACGAGCGCTGCGCCGCGGACGTGATCCGCGAGCTCGGCTATCCCAGCAGGGGGATGCTGCCGGTGTGGTACCGGGAACGTCTCGAGGAGGAACGCACCGGCGTCCCCTCCAGGCGCGGGGAACGCTACAGGCGCTACACGGACGAGCAGAAGCGGGCCGCGGTGGACCATTACCTCGGACACGGCAGGCGTCTGAAACGCACCATGCGCGCGCTCGGCTATCCGAAAAGCCATGAGCTGCTCACCGCGTGGATCGACGAGCTGGCGCCCGGCCGACGCAAACCGGGGCAACGGCCCGGTTCCCGAGGAACTGAAGCGGAAGGCGGTGGTCGCGGTCGCGTCCGGAAGGTCGGAATCACGCGATGCCGCCGCCGGACTGGGCGTGGAGGCGTCCGTCGTCGGGAAACTGGAAACGGCAGATGCTCGCCGGATCCAAGGAGACGCACGTGACGAAGACACCTGGAGAGAAGCCCCCCCGACGGCCGGGGAAGGGAAAACCAGCGTGGAGCCCTCTACGCCGGCGGCCCGCGGGACACGGCCGGCCTGGCGGACGCGGTGGCGTCGATGGAGCGGAGACTTGCGGAGATGCAGGCCCGTCTGGACGGGCTGGACGCCGGCATCGAGGCCAGACGACGGACCGAACGCGAGCTCGACATCCAGATCGCGATCCGGAAGGGCACGTTGGAGCTGTTGGGAAAAGAGCCGGGCACAGACCCGGAAAACCTGACCAGCCGCGAGAAGGCCATCCTCGTCAGACAGACCAGTGGAAGCTCGGCGTGACCGCCAGAAGCCTGTTGGACGTGGTCGGCATCGCGCGCAGCACGTACCACTACCAGATCAAGGCCATGGACAGACCGGACAAGGACGCGTGGCTGCTGCCCCTGGTCGAGGAGGCGTTCGGGAACAGCGAGCGGCGCTACGGGTACAAGCGGATCCACCTGGAGCTGAAAAGCATGGGCGTCAGAGTATCTGCCAAACGGGTCATGCGGCTGATGACTTCGCATGGTCTGGTGCCCCTGTTCAAGAGCGCGAAGCGGTACAGCTCGTACAAGGGCGAGCTGACCAAGGCGCCGAAGAACCTGGTGAACCGCGACTTCCACGCCGAGCGTCCGAACATGCTGTGGGTCACGGACCTCACGGAGTTCTCGATTCCCGCGGGCAAGGTCTACATGTCGCCCGTGATCGACTGCTACGACGGCATGCCGGTCGCCTGGACGATCGGCACCAGCCCGAACGCGGCATTGGCCAACGGCATGCTCGCCGACGCGTGCTCCACGCTCAGGGACGGGGAGAAACCAATCATCCATTCCGACCGTGTCTGCCACTACCGGTGGCCCGAGTGGATCCGCATCTGCAAGGAGCATGGTCTGACGCGTTCGATGAGCGCGAAAGGCTGTTCTCCGGACAACGCGGCCGCGGAAGGGTTCTTCGGCCGGATCAAGCAGGAGTTCTTCCACAAGCGGAGCTTCACGGGCGTCTCTATGGACGGGTTCATCGGCATACTCGACGAGTACATGGTCTGGTACCGGGACAAGCGCATCAAGACGGAGTTCGGCATGAGCATCATGGACCGTCGACGCGGGCTCGGTCTTGTGGCATGATTGGTGGTGATGGAATCAACGGCGAGTCCAACAAAACGGCACCGCCCCCATCGGCCTAACTTCTATTGAACAGACACACATGGAGACGGCCAGACGGCTGCCGTTGACACGGGACGTGCTCGCCGAGGCCATCGGACGGGCGACGCCCGCCCAGCTGGACCTGATGGAAGGCTGGCTCGACGCGGAGATCGAGTCCAGGGAACGGTCGAAACGCGCCAGGCTCCTCAAGGCCGCGGGATTCCCGAACGCGAAGGACATCGAGGGATACGGCTGGTCGGACCTGCGCATGCCCGCCGACTGGGGGCGCGCGCAGCTCGAGACGCTCGACTTCGTCGACCGTTGCGAGGACCTCGTGCTCTACGGGCCCGTCGGCACCGGCAAGACCCATCTTGCGGTCGCGTTGGGCAGGCTCGCGTGCATGCGCGCGATACCTGTCAGGTTCTTCACCGCGACCGGGCTGCTCATGCGGCTGCGCCGCGCGAAGCGGGAGGACCGGCTCGACACGGAGCTCCGGCAGATCGCCAGGGCGAGGCTCCCGGTCATCGACGAGTTCGGCTACATGCCGATCGACGAGGAGGGTTCCAGGCTCCTGTTCCAGGTCATATCGGATTCCTATGAGACCCGGAGCGTGGTCTGTACCACGAACATCGAGTTCTCCGGCTGGGGACGCGTGCTCGGAGACAAGAACATGGCCGCCGCGTTGATCGACCGCACCGTGCACCACGGCAGGCTCGCCGGATTCGAGGGAGGCTCCTACCGCAGCGAGCACGCCCTCATGACCAGATAACCAAGGAAAAAGGGGCGGCGGGTTCCGACGACGCAGTTTCTGTCGGAAACCAGCCGCCTATGCTGCTGAAAAATAGTGCCCATACTGTGGACGCCAACTTGCAGAAACACAACTCGACGGTTTTGACGAAGGCCGCGTACGCAGCGGAATAGTTCGATTCACGGTCAAACATGTAATGCCATGCTTCGGAAAGCTGCTTTCCGCATCCGCTCGATGAATCCATGACATCATCCGCCATCTGCTGCATGGCCGGCTCCACACGCTCTTCAGTCTCGGAACTTGAATTTACGTAATGCGTAAGATAATGGGCATTATCTATTCTTTAAAGGGCACAACTAAAAAGCAAATAACAAACATCTAGACCCGAGTGAATATATGTATGTTACCGAATCTGTGAATATTCCCGAAGAATTGGAAAGGCAGCTTAAAAGGGACCGTTTGGTCCTTTTTGTAGGCGCTGGAGTATCTGTTCCTTCCGGACTTCCAGGTTTTTTCGGACTCGCTGCCGAACTAGCTGGGCAGAGCGGCCACTTGTCCCCTGCCAAAAAGGACGCTGACCGACTGGACTATTTCATAGGCCGGCTTTCCGACGATCATTTCAACACCCATGAAATAACAAAAAAGATTTTTCAAGAGAAACAGCCCGCCGCCAACAGCGAACATGCGGCTGTCATGGCGTTAGCCACAGCCTGCAAAACACCACGAATCATCACTACGAACTACGACAATCTTCTTGCAGAAGCGGCGGATGAACAAGGCCTTGATTATGGCGAACAATACTTCGCACCGGCTCTCCCTCTCGGACGTGATTTCAAAGGATTAGTTCATCTTCATGGTTCCATACTTAGACCCAGCAAAAATATGGTGCTTGATGATAGAGACTTTGGAAAAGCCTACTTCACTGACGGTTGGGCAACGCGTTTCCTCACTGAAGTGTTCGCCAACTACACCGTTTTATTCATTGGCTACAGTGTCAACGATCCTGTCATCAGATATCTGTCTCTCGGTCTGCATTCCAATGGACCTAAACATTTCATTTTCCTCGGTCATGACAACGAAGAGCCGAAAGACCATTATGAAACCACCTTGGCCAATTTCGAACATCTACAGTTCCAGACCATTGAGTATCCCGTTCAGAACGGGAGTCACCAAGCACTAATCGATGCTCTTAACGCTTGGGCCGAACACGAAACGCAGTCAGTTCCGGATTACATTCGAAAAACAAAAGAACTTGTTGAAGCGGGTATTCCGCAAACACAGCATGACACAGATAGTCTCCTTAGCGAACTCTCCACACCGTCGGGCTTAGACACTTTTATTCAAACCGCAAAAGAACCAATATGGATTAATTGGCTCTACGAGCAAAAACGATATTCAACGCTGTTCGATGGCACAGAGCCTCAAACACCCCAACAGCGGCAACTCCTCAACTGGATTACACGAATCTGCAACATAAACTTCAATAGCGAGAGTATAACCCTGCAGTACATCAAGCTATGCCAGCAGAGACTGTCCGATTATGCTTTCCAGTCATTTTCAACATCCGCAATTCAACCTAGCAACGATGGAACGCCGAAGAAAGCGCTGCAAGCATTCCTCTCAACATCCATAAAAGATAAAACAATGCCGTATATGCCGCATGATTCTTTATTGTGCGGCTTCGAAGACCAATTCCGCGCTTCCAATATTGTTTGGGAAGCCGCATTGCGCCCATTTTTGGAGTTTGATCGAAGCTCAAAATTCTATGAGCCAGATCCGGTTCCTTTTTCTTCCGGCGAGAAGCCCGATGTCAACGTTAGTTGGAACATTCCGTCAAGCTTTGGACAAGGAATCATCGATGACCTCGCCTCAAGATGCGAGCACTCGCCGTCCTTCGAAAGGATCATCGAAAATTCAATAAATCAGGCAATGAATTTGCTTTCAGAATATTATTCGGATTCGAATCACGAACATTGGAACGCGTTCATTCGCATTTGGATACCTGAAATTGAAGCTTGTGGAAATACACGAGGCGATCTACATCTCATTATCGATACACTTCGCGTATTTGGAGAGCAGCACAATGAGAAAAACGAACTCGCCAATCGCTGGATCCACAGTGATCAAATCGTTTTGCGGCGTCTTGCCATCCATGAACAGGAAATCAGCGAAGCAGCTCCTGATGAAAAGCTTGAGTGGTTGCTGAAGCAGAATCTTCTTTTTGGCAGATTTTGCGAACATGAAGTTCGGCAGCTCTTCAAGGCTGTTATAGAACATGTTTCAGCAGCACAGAAAGCGTCACTTCTAGAAGAACTGCAGCCTCCGTATAGCCCTGAAGATATTCCGAATAGAGCCAAAACCACAGACAAAGACGAAAGACAACGGCTCATACGCTTGTATGAGTTATTTAATCGGGTCTGCTGGCTGTCTGCAGCCGACCCGAATTGGCATGAAATACAGCAGCTGCAATCACTCTATGAAAAAGATTTTGGCTTTGTTCCAGACCCGGACTCAGACGTTTCGCTCAAGATTTATCATTCAGTAAAAGGACGAATCTCTCTAGAGGAATTCGCCTCATTAGTCAAACAATCTCCCAGTAAAGCGATTTCCAAAATTTTGTCTTTGCCTAAGGACGCCGATGCCTTTGACTCATTCTCTTTTGAAGCTGGATGCAGACTCATCGGCGAATATTGTTCAGAGCATCCGCAGGATACCCGCGGCCTTTGGGACGCCATCCTAGCCGCTCCAAACACCACTGAATATGAAAGAGCGCAGATTGTTCTGTTTATTACCAACGAGATTCGAAGCGCAGACTTCAAGAATGATGTTTGCAACATCACACAACGCGTATGCGCTTTCGATTGGAACGAGGCTAATCTTTATTCACCGATTTTCTTTGTCACAGAGCAAATCAGTCGAATTGAATCAGAAAACGCAGAATCATTTTTCCAGACAGCCCAGCATTTCATAGATTCTTTGATTCCAAAATATGGCCAGGCTTTTCATACAGAGAAGCCAAACATTAACCAATTTGACTATGTAGCCTGTAACCTATGGCCAGCTCTCATCATCACGTATCAGATTAAAACAGTGTTATACCGATACACAAATACCTCGCCAACCGATTGGAATGGAATTCCCAGCAACGAAAAAGATAGAATACAGAATCTCTTAAACCAGCCCAATAACCTCATCTGGCCAATACAGATAGCGTGCGCCCAAAAACTAGCCACGTTCTTTATCCTTGATAAAAAATTTGCCAGAGAGTGCATAATGCCTCTATTCCATGATGAAAGCACCCAACATCAAACATGGGCTGCTTTCCTCGCTTTTCCGCGTATTACCAGTAGTTTTTCCGAAAAAGATGTGTCCGGTCTTCTCGAAGATCAAATCGCAGAGGCTAGAAATCTTTGCGAATACAAGGATCAAGGACTCCGAAATAACTACTGGGATGTTCTCTTCAATTTCATGAACATGCCACCCAATACAAGCAACGCATATGATGCAGTACTGAAAAAAGTACTTTATAACAGTGGATTCTCTACACTGTCTGAGATTGCAAAGTTTCTCCCCTATTGGTGCCGTCAGCAGAATGATGAACAAATAGATATCGCATGGAAAAATTGGCTTAAGACGTACATCACCAATCGTTTCCAAGGAATTCCTCGCGATCTTGATTCTGAAGAACAAAAAGCTCTCATCTGCCTTATTCCAAGCCTAAGAGGGCATATCTCCGAAGCTCTAGAAATACTCTCCACGACAGATAACACCGACATCGACTTTTCCCAAGACCATTACCCAGTCCCCGAAGGATATGACGAAAAGGAACAGCAGCAATTATTACTGTTTTATCAGTGGCAGGTTAAGCACCAAACCGGCGAATGCGATTCAACGTTGCTTAGGTGGTGGTTACATCGGATTCTCAGAAACCTGACAAATGAATACCCTGATTTGGATCTGACTGCGCTCCGCGAAACAATGCAAGACCAGTTCGGATTCACAGGAATAGCCGGAATCGATTGACTCACCTGACCGTTTCACAGCGAACGTTGCTGGGACGAACCTACCAATCAGCTCAGGCAATTGCGAGCAGCGGGACCACGGAAGAAAACGACGAATTTTTGTTGCACGATTCCGATTTTCGGGGCAAATTTCGAATCGTGCAACATTTTTCCTGCCGAAATGCGGTTTTTCCACGTATTCCATACCCCCGAACCGGCTTTTCCGACACTTCCGCGCAACTACGGGGGTGTGCGATGTAGCACGATTCCAAAAAATGACCGAAAAATGGAATCGTGCGACATTTACGGAGTGCAGAACGTGCCGAAACAGACGAAACCATGTGACCATGGCAAGGAAAACGCATTCCAAGCTCCGCTTTTCATGCATTTTGATGCTCCGGGTCTCCCCTATCGGTAACAGGAATCGAGAGTCCCGAAAATGCCGCCGTCTCGATCGAAACGACTCCTATCCCGATATAGAAGGGAATACATCGCGAAGGCTGCCGCACGTAAACAGGAAGCACCAAGGCAATGCCCCGGATTGTATGATGTTGTTCCGTATTGCCGTTTATTTCCAGAAAAATGAGGATGGTATGGTGCGCTTCGCGCTTCGCCTTGCAGACGTGCTAATCGACGTTACGGTGCAACATGATTATGCTCGGAACTTCTGAAACGATTGGATCATGGATTCCAGCGAATCCACGGATCCTCGGCTCACCATCACCGTCATGCAAGCCGACATCGAGGAAATGTTCGTAGTCCCCTCTTAATCTTTTACCAACAATTGCAAAAGCTCTGATCCTGAATCTTTCAATCCCCAACCTTCCAAGACCTTATTCGCCTGATCAGCAGTAATCTGAACCTTGCCATTTTGATTTGTTACACCATTACCTTTGAGCGCAAAGGAATATGCCGCATGACACAACTGCTGCTCACGCCGCCCACTAGTTTTATGTTGCAATTCATTATCGCTAACATATGACGCGACCATATTCAGATATTCAGCAGGATCAAACAAATATTCGGCAGTCTGAACATCGGCTACATAGCTTCCATCATCTTGTTTTGTTACCAATGCTGCCGCAGAAAGAAAAACAAATTGATCTTCGTCCTCGACATATTTACGAAGTGCAAGTAATGCACTCTTCAAATCATCCGGCACATTACCGAACAACCATCCCAACATCACCATTGTCAAACGCAATTCACAAAAACTCAAACGCCCTGGTAATACGGCAAGATTATTATTCTGAACACACTTTTTAGCAAGAAGCAAAACCCGCTTTTCGAAGAGTTCAGCGTAGCTTTTCCAATCAATCTCTCCCAACGCAAACTGCGAATGGCCATACCCTAAAGTTTCTACCCGAACATTCCATGTCTCAAGCATTTTATTGCGCTGCTGGTCATCCTCTTGAGACGACAGGGATTGCAGTTCACATAGCACAGCCAAATAAATATCAAACAGAAACGCACCAACATTGTCGTTCTGAAGACATTCTTTCAAAAGCAATTCGACATCAACCGCATTCCAGCCCCTTCTACATACCATAGTAAATAAATTCAGCACATAAGGATAATATTCTTGCAATGTCTTGCAGAAACTATTCTTCAAGTAAAAACGAAGCAACATACGCATTCTTATCACATTGCCCTGTGTATCCTGAGATAAGTATCGCTTGATTTTTTCTTGTAATCTTGGAGAATAAGCAATCTGCAGCAAATCAGCATCCAATTTTGCGGCATCAAGATTGATTTCACAAAGGAATCGTTTATACCACTTCTCCGGAAAATCTCCCGACGATGAATTCAGCTGGAAATATGCATCAACATAATCCCTTTTGCATATCGCCCGATATGAATCCGGAACATCGTTTTCAGAAAGAAAATACTCATCTTCCCTGGAGATTTTATCAAAAAAAGGAAATAATATACGAATTATTTTCTTCCATTCGATTGAATATTTGTTAAATATTTTCTTTTCGTCAGCTTGTTTTATGATTCCTTTAAGATCAACGGTTTGATCAGAATGAACCATATAATTTGCATCCTCAGAAACAGGATCCACCATTAAACACCGATTCTCGCTTATCCACTGATGCAACTCCGGACAGAAGATACGCAATGCGGTAATGCCAGCCAAATCCAATAACTCGACATCATCGCCAAGCGCCTCATAGTACAAACGGAAGTCGTTCAGGAATCGCACTATATCTCGCTTGTTCTGAATGAATGGGCAAATGCAATAATTGAAAATACCCTGTTCCCTCCCTAATGACAGGCTGCCACGCCAACCGACGCGCAATATTTCATGTTTCAGGGATTCGCGCAATTCGCTAAGCGACAACTCAGGGACTACTGCAGGAATTTGAACTATCTTCTCAAGGAATTCGGAGCCACGATTATGACTTGCTTTATCGAGCGCGTGCGTTACATATGCCTTGTCATAGAGCAACACATATGTGACATGTGGGAGATCCCCCACCGCTTTTACCGCTTGGATAAGCGAACTGATTTCATCATCCAGAAGACGATCTAAATCATCGATGAATACAACAATCTTGTCTGATTGCGATTGAAGATCATACTTCAGCCTGCTTCTTGTTTGACGTAAATCACCAGTTCTATATTTCTTAGTAGATAATAATTTTGATAAATTTTGGAAACTCCAAGAGATACATCCAATAGAAATACCAATCTCAGAATAAGGAAGTACAGCGTTTATCGCTCTATAAATCAAATGAATCACAGAGGTGATTGCATTATTATTAAAGCAATCAAACCTCATCAATAGCTTTTGATACCACTTTAATCGGGGAGAAAGACCTGCCGAGATTTCGGAGAACAATGCAGATACTATCTCACCGGACCTGGAGTACATCCATGCGTCAAATTCAATGAGGTGCGTCTTGCGATCCGGTAAAGGCATCTGTTGAAGACGTTCAATGAGCATGTTCTTGAGGGATGTTTTACCGCTGCCCCACTCTCCCTCTATCCCAACCACTAAGCCATCCGAATCATCGCCGGTTAAAAGAGCATAGGCAAGGTTATCAACGTACTTCTCACGCCCATATTCATCATCTTCAGCATACCGTATAGGCTTATCCGCGACAAACAATTATTTCTCCCGAGACATGGATATTTAAATTCAACCAATACCCACTGCACTATCTTATGCCGTTTGCCCACAGCAATACCCCCACCACCCTTATACGCTCAGCCTATACCTTGCCAGCTCTTCTACCCCTCTGAATTTGCTCGTCACGTACAAACGGATGAATCAACGGATCACACTGCAACCCGTGAAGCAACTAATCTTTGGACACACCCAAACGTAATACAACCCAACCACGAAACACCAAAACACCTTCTCTCCACACGTTAAGGCTTACAGCCGACCAACAGGCGTCCGACTCGTATGCTTGAATCATTTTTCTCGTTAAAACGTTTGAGGGTGCGAATCCATATCAACAGATCCGCACCCTCAAACGCGCCTTTTAAAAATCGTGATTAATAACTCTAACGAGATATTTTTTATTATATTTTCTCTTAGAGAGGTTGTCAACCTCAGCGCGAGACACAGCCCACCCGTTGCCCACCTTCATACCATTCAATGAACCTTCATGAATCAACTGGAGCACACGTTGACGAGAAACCCCAAGAATCGCCGCAGCCTCGGTAACAGAGACAAGCGAAGGAACCGGAACAAAACCGTTCAATTTGTCATACTCGCTTGAACGCATCACATCTATACGGCAAGCATCCGGCAGTGAATCGTGCATGGACAGCAGAGCGAGCGACTGCAGACATGCCTGACGCATGTCCTCGGCAACCACAGAAATCGTGACTTCAATGTTGCGGTTTGCCGCAGAAGCCACGACGGCATGCCAGTCCATGAAAGCGTCGAGGATGTCTTCGTCGACGCCATCATCCTCATAGTGGTGATTGAACTCAATGACGACGTTCCAGTATTCCATATTCTTCCTTGTCATATTGCGATAGCAGGAGGCCGGACACCCTTTCGGAAGCCCGGCCTGACGTTCACGGACGATAGCCCGCTCTTTTAAGAGCTGCAGTGCAGTTCCTCAAAGAACGCCAGTCGCTCGGCGTACACGGAAGAGTGGCCACCAGCCGACCATCCTTGAATACCTTATAATGGTTCTTCTTAGTCTTTTCGACGGTGAACTCCTGTCTCTCCAGCTTCCGGAGCAACTCCTTAATCTCGTTTGAGATAATAATCACCTCCTTTCTAAAAGGCAAGTAAATTATACCCATTTACTTGTCATCTGAAAAATTTCGCTACAAATCGTAGGTAACAGTCACCGCTAAAACCATATCTACGGCGTGTCGCCACCAGTCAATCCGCATACCATCAGTATCCGAAACAGACCGCACTGCCAGAAATCAGGGCCACGCCCCACCACCGACCAACTCATCAAAATGCAGCTATTGCGATACATCCCAATCCCCATGAGTCTCATGCGTCATTTCATCGCCCATAATGGACACGACGATTCCCCTAAAATACCCCCCTAACTTGCCATGCCAAATGACACAAGGCCCTCGCATGCACACTCAGACAAGAGGCAAACCATTAGGTTCAACTTGCGGTGCGCATGAATCCGGGACGCGGACCCACGACCACATCGAACAAAAAGTCATCAATTTCAAATTAGAACGTATGTTCGACACTGTGATAGCATGAAGGCATGTCCCTTAATATGCTTCGTCTCCACCCAACGCAGGACTATGAGACTCCTTATGAATACGATACCGATGGTTTTACTGAGAGGTGGTGGCATAGCCCGTTCATCACTGAAACCATAGAAGAGCAGAAAGGAAATGACTACTGGTCTTTCCAAGAAGAAGAAAAAGAAAACGTCCGCGCATGGCTTGAAAAAATAACACTGGACGACTGCTACACACATTTCATTCCATCATCAACAGCTACAAAAATCAGCTTCTTCGAAGTCAGACAATCATACAGAAGACTGGGTTATGGGACAGCCGCAATCGGGATGTCCATATCCCACTACAGCAATCAGCTAATAGCCGCCTTCCCTGTCGATGAAGCAGCAGACGCATTTTGGCATTCGGTTGGATTTATTTATCAGCCAAGGAAAGATGGCACGGACCGTCGTGACTCAGTTCCTCAGAGATATAGTCCTCTCTTCATCTATGACAATCGACAAGACGTAACTGCCGATTACCCAGCTACATGATTCCAACCCACAAGTCTTATAGCGTGCCAAAATCCAAGGAGATATGACAATGCCCGGACGCATTCCATGGGAGAGAATATCCGGCGACGATGTGGAAACCATTATCGCGGTGTACGTATGCAGAGAAAACCCAGACGCCGTAAAAGTTCGCCCGTCTAGAGGAGATGGCGGCATTGATCTCCTCCACAAGAGAGATGATGATACATACGATGTGTATCAAGTAAAGAAATTTGCTACCAATCTTTCCAGTGGACAGAAAACGCAGATTCTTAATTCATGGGAAAAGGCGCAAAAATTCTTCGACGAACATCACTGGACCATGAGCAACTGGTATTTAGCGCTTCCTCTAGACCCTACGCCAGAGAATATTCTGTGGTTTAAAGAGACGATACAGAGTCGCTCCTCTTTTAAATGTCATTGGCTGGGCCTTGCCAATGTAGAAGCTTGGGCATCGGCCATGCCAGAAGTCTATGATTATTACATGTCCAATGGCCGAGAAGCCGTTGACCAGCAAATCGAAAGTTTACTAAAAGCTGCCCAGAAACCTGATTTACGCGACTCTAAAGAATTGACGAAAAAGCTTTTTGAAGATGCAGAATTCCTCAGCAAAATTGATCCGCATTATGCTTACTCCGTTCGCCTCATAAGCAAATACGATAAGAATGGATTCACGTTTTCCAACCGTCCAAATCTTATGTATTCCGAAATCATGACCAACAGTGAGGGCTATTCTGTAGTAATAGAAGCGATAGCCAAATACAAAGCCGCTCCTGATTTTTCCCCACTAAAAACATCCTGTACCTTATATGCAGAAACCCCGGAAGATAAGAAAAAACTCCATGATTTTGCAAAATATGGTACACCTTTTGATGAATTACCAGTAAAAAATATAAAAGAGAATCTGAAACTTCCTGCTCTTGAGACGCAGCAGGATGAAATGTTTTCTCGCATCGGTTTGCTGGGACAGATAGATCCACATCCATTGACCTTGATTCTAATTTCAGACGATACACACATTGCCTTGGAACAAAAGAGCCGCACAAGCGGTCGTATAGGAGGCGAATGGACTGGAGAAGATAAATCTGGCGCAATTCATATAAGATTAAGGACGGAAGCTAATTCTTTAGAAACAACGCTAGAGATAACGCCCCATCTCACTTCCCTATCAGGAAGCGAAGTGTTACCCGCTTTTAAGGCCATAGACTTCCTATACACCAATTATCCAAAAATCTAGAACTGCAGACTTTGCATGGAAAGAGCATTTACTCCAATCCTACAAGTACAAACATGCAAATCCTGGATCAGGAAACAATTCTCCCATGGTATGAGCTGCTCTTATCATTGAAAGAAATCCACGATGAAGCATTAGTTGATTTTCAATGGATAACGCCCGAATTCTTGCGCACTTTCGGATTCCGGCCCTGACGTAAGAGGGCATGGCCCGCGTCCTGTGTACGATTTTCATTCGCCAAAACAAAAAACCGCGATTGGAAGCCAGGAGACGGAACCATGCCCGAGAACATCATACAGATCGACCAGAACCTGCTCGAGACCAGGCTCGACCGGCTGATCACCGAGAAGATGACGCAGATCCTCAACGCGATGCTCGACGCCGAGGCCGACGAGATCACCGGGGCCGCCAGATACGAGCGCAGCGGGGGACGGAAGGCGTACAGGGCCGGCCACTACGAACGCAAGCTCACCGCCAAGGCCGGCAGGCTCGAGCTGAAGGTGCCGAAACTCAAGGGCGCCCTGTTCGAGTCCGCGGTGATCGAACGCTACCGGCGGCGCGAGCAGAGCGTCGAGGAATCCCTGATCGACATGTATCTGGCGGGCGTGAGCACCCGCCAGGTCGACGACATCAGCCAATTGCTGTGGGGAGACCGCATGCCCTCGCAGACATTGAGCGACAAGCTCAAAAGGATCTACGGGGAGATCGACCAGTGGCGCACGAGGCCGTTGGAATCCGAATACCCGTACGTGTTCGTGGACGGCGTGTGGCACAAGCGCTCATGGGGCGGGCACGTGGAGAACGTGAGCGTCCTGGTCGCCATCGGAATCAACGCGGAGGGGCATCGCGAGGTCATCGGCGTCACGGAGGGCATGAGGGAGGACTCGGCCAGCTGGGAGCAGTTCTTCAGAGGCATGATCGAACGCGGCCTGAAGGGCGTCAGGCTCGTGTGTTTTGCTTCAATTTTTCTTAAGCAATTTCTGCACTATTTTTCCGCAGCATAGGCTGCCGGTTTCCAGCAGGAACTGCACCGTATGACCGCCCAGACGAAAACAGGCACCAGCCCGCCGTGCCTGTATATTCCCGAGACGCAGCCCAAAAACGAATCCGCCGGCTGCAACCGGCGGTGCTCGGGAAGGAAAGGACGATGGCGATACCGATGCCCAAACAGCAAGATATCAGGAGACTGGACCGTCAGGGAGTGTCCAGATCGGAGATTGCGAGGAGGCCGGACGTGGACCGCGCCACGGTCGCGAAATACGCCGATATGGACGACATGACCCCGAAACCGCCCACGGACCGGCGCCGCGGTTCCAAGATCGACCCGTACGCGGCGTTGGTCGACGGATGGCTCGAGGCCGACCGCATGCTGCCGCGCAAACAACGCCACACCGCCAAACGCGTGCACGACAGGCTTCGCGCGGAGACGGACTACGACGGCGAGTACACGACGACGTTGAGGTATGTGAGGCGCTGGCGCGAGGCGAACCGGAGCGGTTCCGACGGATACGGCGAGCTTGTCTGGTCGCCCGGCGTCGCGCAGATCGATTTCGGCGTGGCGAAGGCCCGCATCGCGGGCGAGCTCGTGGACGACCACTGCCTGGTGGTCACTTTCCCCCATTCGAACATGCGCTACGTGACGAGCCTGCCCGGGGAGAACGCGGAATGCCTGTGCCACGGTCTGATCGAGGTGTTCGAGCACATCGGCGGCGTCCCGCCCGTGATCGTCATGGACAACGCCACCGGCACGGGACGCAGGAACGCGAGGGGAGAGGTGACGATCACCGCGGTGTTCGACGCGTTCCTCGCGCACAACCGCATCGACGCGAGGTTCTGCAACCCCTATTCCGGATGGGAGAAAGGCGCGGTGGAGAACGCGGTCGGGTTCCTGCGCCGCAACCTCATGGTCCCGCCGCTGGAGGCCGAGACCCACACGCAGCTCGGACGGCTCATGCTCGCAAGATGCGACGAACTGGCCGCCTCGTCGAGGCACTACCGCCGGAACATCGCCATCGGGGACGCGTTCGAGGAGGACAGGGCCGCGCTGATGCCGGTGCCGTCCACCACGTTCGACCCGATCAGATGGGAGAGCCGCAGGGCCGACAAATACGGACGGATCGACATCGACTCGAACAAGTACCTCGCCGGCGCCGCGCTGCACGGCAGACGGCTCCTGGCCGCGGTCCGCTGGGACAGCGTGCAGATCACCGACCCCGGCACCGGCGAGATCGTCGCGCGGTATCCCCGTGTATACGGAAGGGGTCCGTCCACGCTGCAGGACCCGGAACTGGCCATGCCCGTGCTCGCGGCCAAACCCGGTTCATGGAGGGAATCATCGATACGCCCGGACTTCCCCGAGGACGTGCGCGCATGGCTCGACGAAGCCGATTCCAAACGCCTCGCCCAGAGCCTCAGGGCGATAGGGGCGGCGTGCGCGGCGGCCGGGTTCGGCAACGCGGTATCCGCCGCGGGCCACGTGATATCCGGCAGGCCCGATTCGGCGTTGGACGAATCCACGCTCGTCACCCTCGCACTGCGCGCACGCGACACCGACGACGGCGTCATCACCGACGACGGGCCCGACCTGGCCGGATACGACAGGTTCATCACCGGAAACGGCGGGAAGGAGGACGGACGATGAACGACGCGACCGGACGGAACACGGCACGCAGGCGCAGGGCCGACACCATCGCCGGATGCGAGAGGATCATGGAGACGGCCAGACGGCTGCCGTTGACCCGGGACGTGCTCGCCGAGGCCATCGGACAGGCGACGCCCGCCCAGCTGGACCTGATGGAACGCTGGCTCGACGCGGAGATCGCCTCCAGGGAGCGGTCGAAACGCGTCCGGCTGCTCAAGGCCGCGGGATTCCCGAACGCGAAGGACATCGAGGGATACGACTGGTCCAACCTGCGCATGCCCGCCGACTGGGGACGCGCGCAGCTCGAGACGCTCGACTTCATAGACCGCTGCGAGGACCTCGTGCTCTACGGGCCCGTCGGCACCGGCAAGACGCATCTCGCGGTCGCGTTGGGCAGGCGCGCGTGCATGCGCGCGATACCTGTCAGGTTCTTCACCGCGACCGGGTTGCTCATGCGGCTGCGCCGCGCGAAACGGGAGGACCGGCTCGACGCGGAGCTCCGGCAGATCGCCAGGGCGAGGCTCCTGATCATCGACGAGTTCGGCTACATGCCGATAGACGAGGAGGGCTCCAGGCTCCTGTTCCAGGTCATATCGGATTCCTATGAGACCCGGAGCGTGATCTACACCACGAACATCGAGTTCTCCGGCTGGGGACGCGTGCTCGGCGACAAGAACATGGCCGCCGCGTTGATCGACCGCACCGTGCACCACGGAAGGCTCATCAGATTCGAGGGAGGCTCCTACCGCAGCGAGCACGCCCTCATGACCAGATAGCCAGGAAGAAAAGGGCGGCGGGTTCCGACGACGCAGTTTCTGTCGGAAACCAGCCGCCTATGCTGCTGAAAAATAGTGCCCATACTGTGGACGCCAATTTGCAGAAACACAACCGTGGCTGCCGTTACCGGTGACCGGTGGCCCAGATGACTAGATTTCATGGAACGGTGCGACCTGATGCGCTCAATGAGCGCAAGGAGCTGTTCTCCGGACAGCGCCACCGCAGAGGAGCTCTTCGGCAGGATGAAGACAAAATCCGTCTATACCGATCATTGAGAAGCGCGTACCGCGACGCGGTGTTTTTCTAATCGACGATTACATCCGCTGGTACAACCATAAGCACATCAAGCAGTCGCTCGGTTGGATGAGTCCGGTACAATACCATCAGAACCAAGGAATGGCTGCATGATTATCTCTAAGATAATGTCCGCAGCCCCTTATCTATATAAGGAAACATATTATCACTTCCAAAAAATATATTCACTTATCGTTTTAATTTTTTACACAAAAAAGAGTGGAGTTTTTTACGCTCTTCAGAAGAGAATGAAAATCGCATTGCACAAACACCAAATAGAGCTGTGTAAACAATTCCCCATAGAATAAACATGGGAATAGATGTTATAGGAAAAACAAAAACCCCAAACAAACATAGAGCCACTATGACTAAAGCAAAAACAATGGTCGGCAATTGCTGCTTCCAGAAATAAAACATATCTAATCCAATACGCGTGTGATAATACCAATTCATAAAGAAACCTGTTCCTAGTACAATACTTAATACATAGCCAATTGCAGTAGCCCAGTATCCGCAACTAGGAATCAATAACACACTAACAATAATATCAATTAAAGCTGTAAATATATATATTACACTTCGAACTTTATGTCGATTTTTTGCACGTTGAATCTCAATACCCGTAGTTTGAGTAAGTGGAATCATAACAGGTAATGACATAACAAGAGCAAGCCAATAAGCATCCAAGTTTGATTTACCTGCCCACAATTCTACAAAAAACTTACCGAGAACAGCAAACCCTCCAAATAGATACCAAAAAATTACCATTTGATAACGACCAACACGAGTCATCAAATGAGTAAGAATTGAATTATCATCTGTCTCCGCAACAATACGATTGATTTGCGGGATAAACATATTCGACATTGTTGTCGACATCGAAAAGAACACATTCCTGATTTGCACTGCGATTGCGAACACGGCGACCGCTGCAGAACTGGACATAGCACCCAACAAAAAATTAGGCATGTTATTGTTTACCATATCAACAATTTGATTCAAAAAGATCCAGAAACTAAATAAAGCAATAGCTTTAAAAAGAGACCATTCCAAGCCAATAAATGTAAACCGCATACCAAGTCGACGTGTCGCAAAACAGGCATTCCATATAAGAAGAATAGTTGAAACCATCAACTGCGCACATGCAACGCCAATTGCTCCCATACCGATTTCAAGAAGCAAAACAGCAAGAAAAGGCTGTGCCAATGTTGTAAATAGCTGTCTCGACTGCTGAAAAACAAATTTCTCGTGCGCTACTATATAAGAATCAAACGGAGTTGACAAAAGCGTAACCGCTACATTAATGCCCATGATAACCATCAATTCTCGAGCAAGAATAATTTCTTTTGAAGTTAATCCACCTGAGAATAATACATGCACATTTGCAATCAAAATTACGGATCCAAGTATACATAACAAAGCGACTAAAAAATAGATCAGCAAAAACATGCCATTTAGCCGACGAATGCCAAGGCTGTTGTCATCACTTCCTTTAGCACGCTCACGCATATAGAAACGTACATAGCTGCCATAAAAACCTGCAGATAAAATAACTAAAGCAAATACTACACTATTAGTCATTTGGAATACGCCGTAATCACTTTGCCCCAAAAAATGCAATAACAAAGGAACATAAATTAAATTAACAACATTTTTTGTCAAAACAGCAGCATAACCTAATATAGCGCCGCCTTTTTTCTGATTTTTCATCTATTGGCCATCCTCCCTTATTTTTGCTTGAACTTGCATGTAGATCACAGCGGGGCACCGGTGATTGTCATAGTCGTCTATTGACATAATAGATATTTGTCACTCTATGTATTAAACTGCAACCTGTTTTAGAATTCAATAGCTCTATAACAAATTACAACATATAATCAACGATACTAGTCAATAGTTTTCCTTTGCATTCTAATTAAAATAACATTTAGGAAAACTTCTTATTCTTCATATAAATATTGCAAATATACTACTCACCATCCGTTTATAAAAAATATTAGACAAGCAACTGTCTGAGACCTATCATCTTCTAATAGAATTGCTACTATCTAGATATCTGCAAGCAGTATTCTCAGCAAACTCATCAAATGCACATTCCGCACGACTAGTAAGATATGCTACTGTTTCAAAAAATAATCATCTGTCAGCGTTACTCCACGCTTATGCATGTACTGTCACAACGTCTTCCACACTAAAACGTTTAGACATGCAGGTCCTAACCTCCGGCAGGAAATGTCCAACGGCAATATACATCACGAGAAATTCGCTGTCCGGCAGGTTCAGCAGTTTGCGGGTGGCGTCGTCACGTTCCATAGGCAGCATGGTGTTCAACGGGCATGCGGCCAGTTGCTGTTCCTCAAGCGCAAGCAGCAACGACATGCCGAACAGCCCACCATCCGTATAGCCTTCATTACGCTCATCCTGGTTCATGAACGCCTGATTGTCGGCGGTGAGCAGGATGAGTGCGGGCGGCATTTTGTATCCGCGGAATCCACCTTGCAACGGCATCAGCTTGGCGATCATATCGGCATTGGTGATGATATGAACGCGAGTGGGCTGCCGGTTGCATACCGACGGGGTGCGCATGGCGATGGCCACTGCCTGCTCGATATCTTCGGCACTGACCGGCTCGTCACTGAATTCACGTACAGAATGGCGAGCTTCGGACAGCTGCTCGAACGTAAGCTCGGCATTATGCACCTTATCGGCGGCCTTGATGGTCAGTACGCCTCCAGCATGCCCCTGAGCCTGGCCTATTTCCTCCCACAGATCATCCGGGAACAGGCGGCGCATGTAGTCGAGATCGTATCCGGCCTGCTCATGACGTGCCCTGTATTCGTGCAGCGCGCACATAGCCGATTGGAAAATCCCGTTGCTCTTGTATTGCGCGTCGACCTTGCGCAATGCCACCAGCAATGGAGCGAATTCCGCAAGCACGCCCTTGCCGAAGCCGAAACGGAAATCCTGATGGCTCAGTCCCTTTTCAATCTGGTGGGTGAAGAAAATGATGCGGGTTTCCAGATGTTCCTTCCGCATGGAACCACGCTTGGCATAGTTCCGTTCGAAACGCTTCATCTGGCGAATGGTTTCACGACGAAGTTTCATGGAGGCCTGCACTCCACGAATCCACGCAATCGCCGATTCGGGAACGATCTTCTTCAACGTCTTTTTCATCTTCCTCATCTCCTATTCCTGCAATGCCTGCCGCAGATACTGCTTGGACCGCTCGATTTCCCTGCCTAGCTTCTTATCGACCGACTGATAATCGATGGCCGAATCGTCCCAAGTCTCGCCTTCGATGAGCTGTCGACTGTCCAATCCGCACAGTGCTAGCAGGGAGCTCATACGATCATCCATATTGACCTTGCCGTTATGCTTGCCACGCACCACATAGAACTGCTTCTCGAATTTAATGGAGAACGCCGTGCCATGGAAGGACGCCGAAAGCACATAATCGGCATTCTTGATCAAGCTCAGATAATGGTTCGGCGCGGCGACCTCAAGCAGATGGAATCCGTACTTCTTCAGACCGTAGGATTTATTGCCGGTGAACATCACGTATACCGGCAGCCCCTTGCTCTGCGCAAAAGCCTGAACCGCCCTGGCCGCGGAATCGTTGAGTTCGATGGAGTCAATGGCGTAGTAGAAGATGTAAGGCTCACGGACAAGAGGCTCGGCAGTGATGGAATCATAAGTCCCAGCATCAAGTAGCAACGTGGGATCCAAGACCTGCTCCACGTGCTGCTTCACCAACGGCTGCAAGTACTCTTGAGCACTGAGTTCACGCACGCTGATCGCCTGGTAGTCCGCCAACAGCTTCGCATAATGGTCTGCAAGCGCCTTGTCTCCCTTCTTGTCGAGAATATGACCGCCCATACTGGAGGCATAGGAGATCTTGCGCCCCTCATGCACGAAGCTCAGCAGATAGGCGTCGGAATAGTCCCATGCATCCATGTTCCAAATCTGGTCGCTGCCGGACACGAACACGTCGTATTGCCCGTTCAGTTCCTCCAGTTGTTCGACGGTTTCATAGAATTTCGGCGTGAGTCGCAATGCGTTATGCTGCAATGCCACGAAATCATCATGGCGCTGTTGGATCAGCTTGTGATGAAAAAAGGCATACAGGTTCTTAGCAATGTCCTTCGGGCCGGACACCTTTTTATATACGTCATAAATATATTGTTGACGTGGCGTAGAAAAATCAATAATGTCACATTCATGTCCAAGCTGTTCAATGGCTTTCTGCGTGGCGAATGCCTGTAGAAACGAACCATTGTTATGAGCCGCATGGTAAGTAATCAGTGCTGTTTTCATTGCATAACCTCATTCAGTAGTTCCTGCCATTGGCACAGAATATGTTTTTTATCGTAGCTTTTAGCATTGCTATCGCTATTTACGGAATACGCTATACGCTTCTCACGGCTATCAAGTAATTCGTTCACTGCGGAAGCCAAGGCACGTGTATCCTCCGGTGCAGTAATTGTGCCGTTCACTCCATTCTCGATTACTTCAGATGGCCCTGTAGGACAGTCAAAACTTACTAGCGGCAGACGATAGGCTTTCGCTTCGAGTAACACCATCGGAAGTCCTTCAAAACGCGATGTCATTACAAATAAGCCAGCCTTGCGATAGTAATCATCAACATTTTTCACTCGTCCTCTGAGTATTAAACGTCCTTCAAGATTAGCATCGCGAATTTTCTGCTCCAACAGAGGTCTATCCTCCCCCTCACCAAGAATAATCCACTTCCAGTCAGAATGCTGTGGCAGCACCTGAGCTGCCACATCCACTAACAAATCAAACCCTTTCTGATAAGTCAGGCGACCAGAGCTGAGAACCAATCGGGAATCCGCATCATAAAGCACCTGATCGCTTGGAGTCTTCATCGGATTCGCTATAGCCACCACGGGGCATCTGAGATTAAGGTTTTCTTCATACAATGATTTGTCAGTTTTAGTAAGAGTCACGATGGCATCCGCCGAATGAGCTGCCCATCGACGAGTCAGCTTGCGATACGGCACATCGGGATTCTGGAGATAATTAAAATGCTCCCAAGATATCACCTTTATTCCCGTTGAATGCTTTACTGGCAGTGAGTACATATCAAGAATGCCGTCAATATCAATCAGCAAATCGATCTTTTGTCTCTTGACCATTTGCTTTAGCCGATAGCACGTATCAAAATAATGTTGGATACCATGTATCGCCTTTGGATACAGAACAAAACGTTCAATCTGCTTGTCAATAGTGAAAAAAGGGGATCTTTTCCCTTCAAAAAGACTAACAAAAGACACTTTGTATTCAGAAGAAAGATTCGCCAACTCGTTAGCAATGATAATCGACACGTTTTCCGTACCACCGGAACGAGTAATATCACCAGAAAAGAAAGCAATATGCATCTTCATAGCATCATACCTTATTCCTAACATAGCCAAAATATTCTGGCCATTTAGCGAATCTATTCGAGCCACATTCCATTATCCAATCGATTACTTTCATGTGACAACAATTACCTCTCAGAAGCATGAGCTGATAGTTCACTTGCTAGCGCATCAAAATAAAATTGTTGTAGCCACTCAGCATTAGCTTTAATATCAAAACCTGCGTTAGTCACAGCGTCAACGCCAGAAATCCGATTGGACTCATTATACGAAGCATGTTGATTCAAAATATGCTTGGCCCAGCAGGAGGGCATCTCATCCAGACCGATAATCTGCACATTACCCGTTACATCACACTGCTTGGGCACACGATCTGAAATCGTGCACGGCAAACCAGAAGCTTGTGCTTCAATCATGGTCACAGGTAGTCCCTCATACAAACTTGGCAAAATGAAAGAATCCATGCCTTGCAACAAACGATTCACATCGGAACGTACACCGAGGAATTTCACAACGTCATGCAAGCCAAGTTCATCAACCTTGGCTTTAATTTGGTTCTTTAATTCATCATTCAGCTCTCCCCCGCCCACGAGCCATAGCATACTATTCGGGTACTGCTTATGAACTTCAGCAAATATATCAATCAGGAACGTATGGTTCTTTTGAGGAAAGAAACGCCCTACATGCCCAAGAACAAATGTATTTGAATCAGTTACACCAAGTTCCGTACGCACCTGTGCCGCAAGAGAGGAATCATACCGGTAGGCAGCGGTATCAATAGCATTACGCTGCTGAATTACCTTGTCGCGATTTTTCTCACCAAATAACCAATCACCTGCCTCGGTACCACATGCGAACATGTGAGTCACGTATTTTGGCAACCGCATGCGGAAATATTCACGGAAAATGGACTTGATATCAAATCCGACTGGACGGTTATGTGCATGCGCTATGCGAACTGGGATACCCTTTTCTGCTGCAATACGAAGCGGAAAGTAGCTACGCTCTTCAAGATTGGAGTGAATAATCTGATATTCAGGATGCTGATCAAGAAAATCGCGGAACTCCTGCTTGTATCGACCAAAATACTGCGGATACATCGGACACATGCGGTAAATATGCCCACCAAGCGATTCAATCTCATCTTCATATGCAGCGTGATAGTCGCGATTAACGAGAAAATCGTAAACAATCTTATCGCGATCAAAATGACGCAAATAGTTCATCATCATAGTCTCGGCACCGCCACGATCCATAACAGTATCAAGTACCAACACACGCATCGGATTTTTTTCAAGCATGCCGTACCTCTTCTTTAATAAGATTTTGCTTCAAACGAACTACTGTGTTGCTAGGAATGTGTTCGGAAATGACACAGCCAGCCCCAATCACACAATTATCTCCAATAGAAGCTCCTTTAATAATGGTGACATTGCTACCAATCCAACAATGTTTTCCAATTATGACAGGTGCAGTAGAATATCCCTGATCCTTAATGGATTCATCGGTATCAGCGAAACGATGATTGTGATCATAGATACGCACATTCTCACCAAAAATAGTTCCATCTCCTATATGGATCTCCTCGATGGCATGTACCGCGCAGTCATTGTTGAAAAAAACATCATCTCCGATGGAGATAGTGCCTCCCAACTCGGCAGTCAGCTGTAGCCCCTTACGAAAATGCAGTGCCTTACCCCATCGAATGGATTTACCATAAATGAGCTTATACAGAGCTTTCAGAAGTACTCCAATAAATCGATACCACAGTTTTATTAATGCCACAACTTCTCCTTATTGTACATTTGCAACATTTTGTCGAATATTGGCCGGAGGCAATATTATAAATAAAAGGATTGGGAAAGCGGCAATTTCATGACGAACCCACGAGCCAAAATCCGGTTCGAAAAAGGCTGAAGCAAGAAAATATCCAATAAATACACTTAAAAGAATACGCTGTGTATGGGTTGAATTATTTAGACATGTTTTAATAGCCTTTGCAAGTAAATAAATGGTGAAAGTCTGGAAAAAGCAAAATGGTAGATAGGCTGCCCCCTTAAATAAAAGCTCTATTGGAATCATCATTCTTATTGCATTAATAAAATAGTTTAAAATGAACAGTATCGGATTAGAGTTTCTCTGACTGGGTAAAATCCAATCATTAATTACACTATTAGCGCTGGCACTGCCCGTTCGAGAGTCATTTGTTATATAACGCACTGCTGCCACTTGTGTATACATTGCATGCGATACAACAAACAATACAACCATTAAAGCAAATACAAATCCCAACACAAGAAAGAGAGCTCGAGCAAACACCACCCGATTAGAAAGCTCTTCTTTTTTTAGAGAAGAATATAAGCGCTCTAAAATATAAATAGAAAAAGTAACCAATACGGCTACCAGAATATAATAATCTCTAAAGAATAGACTTTCAGAAGAAAGAATTAATATAGTTGCGATTTCTTTCCATACATATTTTTTAGAAGGAATAACTAGAGCAATCGCTACAACTAAAAAAATGCAAAACTGAATAATATCCTTACCTATATTAAAAACATATATATTAAGTAAAGCATATGATGCAAGAATGTAGAAAGATTCAATGGTATTAGGCCCTGAAGCATAAAGCACTAGCAAAGCAAAAACAATCATGAATATAGCGCAGAGCAAAATTCTCCACTGAGAAAGAGTGGATAATTTAAAAACATCTAAAAATGAAAAAATATTAGCCGCTGTTTGATATGATCCTTCCCATGCTTCCATGGCGCCACTTTTAGTTACCATACTAAGGATTCGCGTATTATCAAAATAATATTTCGCAGGAAGAATCCTAATGCTAAGGAAAAGAGAAATTAGCAAAACAGGAAACAGTAACAATAAAACAGCTGTTTTATTGTTCTTCCGGAATGTGTTGCCCACAACATTTTCTCTGCTTCGCATGTCTGTCACGTCTCATTTCTCTCGATGTAGCACATATGTTGCCTCAGCGCTCTATAAAGAATACCAAGCACAGTTAAATAAACAGAAGCCTTTGTAGTTGCACGAATTTTTATTTCTCAAGTAGCTTCCTATAAAGCGATGTTAATTTTTTTGCATTTTGGCAAATATCAAAATTAATGAATGCTTCATCAGAAACATCATCACGCGTTTTAGGTTTCAGCTCTGACAAAATAGAGCTCCAATCCCTAGGAGATTCTATTGGCAAAAATTTAGATGTTTTTGTTACATCAACTTCTCGCGTAATCGTGTCAGAGAACATACATGGAAGTCCGGCACGTTGTGCTTCAATTCCAACCAAGCAGAGCCCTTCATATAGGCTTGGCAAGCAGAAGACATCAAAAGCTTGATACAGCCGATTGACCTCAGATCTTTGTCCAAGAAACAGCACATGACTGGCAATACCAAGTTCTTCGACATGATGCTGAACATCTGCTTTATCAGGACCGTCACCTACAAAAGCGAGCATGGTATTGGGCCTGCTAGGCAATAAATCTGCAAGCACATCCACCAAGAATGCTTGATTTTTCTGCGACATGAATCGACCGACATGCCCTATCAGAAAAGTATCCTCTGCAATGCCCAGTTTTTTTCGCGTTTCTTGTCGGGCAACAGGATCAAAACGGAATTTATCCAATTCAATTGCATTGGGGATTACTGTAAAATCATGGTTCTTTCCGAATAACCATTCACCCGCGTAATGACCACACGCAAAACGATTCGTCGGATATATATTCGCGAATGGGCGTAGCGCAAGTTTCATCATATTTTTTACAAACTCGCCTTTGCCCATAGTTGAATGTGAATGTGCAATACGAACAGGCACCCCTGCCTTCTTCGCTGCCGAGAGCGGGAAAATACTCAACGTATTGATATGGCTGTGCACAATAGGCCACTGCTGCTCACGTATCAGATGAATAAGTTCACGACGATAGCGAACCGGGTGCTGATAGGGAGAAATATAGAACACACGCCCGCCTAAGGAAGTAATTTCTTCCTCGGGAACGTATGTCGAATCCTCATCGACAATAAAATCAAATTGCACCTTATCGCGATCAATATGACGGTAGTAATTCATTACTACCGCTTCAACGCCGCCACCAATCATCTTGCCGATGATTTGAGCTACGCGAATTGGTTTTTGCTGACTATCCCCACCAGATTTTTCAGTCTGAAGACGTGTTCCGCGATCACACATATTGGCACAGCGTCCTTTCATTCTTCATATAGCTGTCATCATTCCCAATGCTCATGCCGGAATAATTCCTCATCTCAATATGCACCCTTATGGCTCAGCACCGCGCCGACCGTGCGGAACAGCAGCACGCAATCGCCCAGCATGGACCAGCTCTGCACATAGCCCACATCCAGGTTCTCGGATTCCTGCTGGCTCAGGTTGGAACGGCCGGAAACCTGCCAAGGGCCGGTGATACCAGGCTTCACCAGCATACGCGTGGCATAGGTCTGGTTGTACTGGGCCACTTCCTCAGGCAGCGGCGGGCGCGGGCCCACCACGCTCATATCGCCCCTCAACACGTTCAGGAACTGCGGGAACTCGTCGATGGAGAACTTGCGGATGAACTTACCTACCGGCGTAATTCTCGGGTCGTTCTTCATCTTGAAAATGAACCGCCCCTTCTGGCCACTCTCCTCAGCCAGCTCGGCCTTCATCTTGTCCGCGTTCACCACCATGGAACGGAACTTGATCATCTTGAACGGCTTGCCACGGCGACCCACACGGGTCTGAGTGTAGAAAATAGGCCCTCTATCGGTCACCTTGATGGCAATGGCCACCGGGATGGTAATAATCGCGGTGCCAACCAATGCCACCAGCGACACCACAATATCGAACACACGCTTCTTGAACATGGCCCACGGCGAATACTGCGGCAGGCTGATGGTCATCACCGTGGAACCCTGAATCACACGGATGTTGGTCTCATGGCCGCTCACATCCACCGCGGAGGTAATCAACGCCACTTCCAAGTTCATGGCCTCCACGTCCAGCACAAACGTGTTGAAATTGTCCGAGAACCGGTGCATCACATCCGTTACCATCACCGTCTGCACGCCCATGGCCACGGCACGTTCGGCGAAATTCTTACAATACGGCAGCGTCACGATGTCCCTGCCGCTGATCTCATGAATCCGCTGTTTGAACCCATCGGGCGCAGCGACGGCCTCCACAAGACCGGTCTTCTCGTTCAACCCAATCGGGCACACCGCAACGGCGTGGTAGTTCAGCTGGCTTTTCTTGCTCAGGAACTCCAAGGCGCGTTCAATGCCCTCGGGAGAGCCAACCAGCACGGTGCCATACGAATACGCGCCCTTCTCACGGCTGAACAGCACGCACTGACGAATGATGAAACGTTCGACAATGGTGACCAGCAACGCGCACAGCAGCGCCAATCCAGTGGTCACCAGAGGCACATACACGTTGAGAATGGAATTCAACGCGCAAACCATCAAACCCGCGAACAGCGCGCCCTTGATCAAGAACGCATTGAGCTGGTAACCATCACCCATCACATGACGGTGGTACACGCCTACGCTGTGCAGGCAATATATCCAAATCAGCGACCCAACAAGCATATACGCCCACAAAGCAATATGGAAGTGGAAACGCGTGGAATATAAATCACCGGTATTCCGCACCACGTATACAATCGCCGAAGCGATGATGAAGGCAGCCATATCGCACAACACCAACAGGGCGTTGACGAAGAAACGCCAGTAGGCAACGCTGAGCACATGCCTGCGTGAGGTCTCGCTCAGTTTCTCCCCACTATTACCACTGTAAGCCATTCTTCTTTCTCTCCAAGACTAAAAGCCATTACCCCCCCCCCCTGATTTGTTTGGGGCAATAAATTAGATTACTCGCACTTCCGTATAAAAGACACTCTCCGCTTGGCCGACACGCTCACCTGCCTTCGATAAGCGGAGTCTGGCGGACGGTGAGGGCATTCTTCGTGTTCGGAGCGGACTGCACGTGCAAGGTGATCTCATACTCCTCCCCCGGCTTCAACGTGACCTTGCCAACGGCGAGCGTCAAACCGTCATGCACAGTCACGCCCTGGTAATCGTTCTGGTTCTGGAACTTCCAATCCACCAAGCGGCCATTCGCCGGCGCGTACAGGAACAAGGCCGTCCGGATATCTCCAGGCTCGGTTCCATCCGTGCCACCGGTCACATAATTCGGAGCCGTGGCCAGTTCCTTGGTGGTCATCAGATTCTTCATCTTGATATGCACCGTGTACTGGTTGGCACCGTTCGCCGCCACCTTCTGGAATTCGGTGGTCACCTCGCGATGCAGATACCAATCCATCTTCGACTGCGTCTCGTCGGAGATGTACACGCCCACCTGCGGCTTGGCGCCTTCGGTAATCAAGCGGCCGGAAATGTCGGATTCGGCGATCAGATCCTGCTCGTCCTCGTGCGCGCTCCACAACAGCAGATGCCCCTGCTTCACGGATTGGGACAACGCATTGATATAGGCTTTCGGATCGCCGGAATTCTGCGTGATATGGTCGAACGCGGCCTGCGCGGCATCAGCGAAATACTTGTCCGTCTCCGCCGGAGTCATCTTCGCGTACACGGTGTTCAACAACGTCTGCGCGGTATTCGTACCATCCAATACGGAGCCGTCCGGCATAGTCACACCGCCTGTAACATCAAGCATGTTCTGCAGGAACAGTGGATCGATGGCTATCACACCATCCACTTGAAGGCCATACTGCTTGGCCCACATGGCACGCACGATCTCGCCGGTACGCGGGAAATCGGGAGTGAAGTTCACATCGCGGATATCCGTGCCCAGCTTGTTGGTGAACAGCATCCGTTCCTCGGCGGTGAGCTCCACCACCGGCTCGCTGGCCTTGGGAATCTCCGCATCCGAGACGAACGGCTGCAAGCTCAGATGGCCGCCCTGCACGGTGACCACGCCAAGCGAGCCGGTCAGACCGCCGGAAGGACGGGCCTCCGCGTTGGTCTGCGCCAGAATCAGATAGTTGCGCGGAGCGTCGTTGGCATGGCTGTCCGTGCCAAGCATGCCGGGCAGCAGCTGCGCCACGGTGTTCAATGTGTGCACGGTGCCGTTGAGCTTCGCGCAGTAGGTCTGGGCCGAATCAAGCGCATTGGCGACCTTTTGAATGTGTGGCCGTTTCGCCGCCTTGATCTCACGGGTGCTGTTGTCGATCACCTTGTCGGCAACGCTCAGCGGCTCCTGGGAATCCTCCAAACCAGGAAGGGAGACCGTGCCATTCTCCACGTGGATATTGCTCAGATTGACGTTCTTGGAGACCTTCGCCAATTGCGGCAACGCCTGCGAGGAAATATCCTCCAACGAGGCGACCGTGGTACGGACCGCGGAAACATCATCCCCCACATACGGAACATGCGATGCGACCGTCCATAGGAAGGACGACGTCTGCTTGTACGCCTTGTCCACATGTCCGGAGAATTCATTGACCTTCGTGTCAAGCTGTCGGCCGTCGGTCTGGGTGATGGTGTCCTGCAGTCCCTTCGCGCTTGTCACGGCCTGCTGGAGCTCGCTCCTGGCAATCATGACCGACCATACGAACGCGACGGCAAAGGCGGCGAGCGCCAGCAGCACGGCGACCACGGCGATCAGGATGCGGCGGTTGCGGCGTTTGCGTTTGATGCGACGGATGTGTTCGGCGCTCATGCGGCGACGGACGCGGCGGGAGTGGTGCTCCGATTGGTCCTGCGGGGTCTGCGAATCCTGCGAATCCTGCGGCTCCTGTGCGTCCGAATCCTGCAAGCCTGTATCCGAATCCCGCAAATCCGCGTTCTGCAAGTCCGTGCTCGAATCCCGAAAGTCCGCGTCCGGATCCTGCAGGCCCTGTTGGCCCGTGTCCGAATTCCGCGGCTCCTCCGCATTCCGCGGAGTCCCTTCGTTCTCCCGCTCAGCCATATTCTCTCCCGCTCACGTTCATCGATTCTCTGCTTTGCGATGCATTCACACATCGCAGCCATATGTCATGGCACACACTGGGTCAATAGTTTACCTCATACCCCCGGTGGAATCACAACGAATCTATGCGAGACAGCCATCCTCATCCGGCCATGAAATACCAAATTCATCTGGCAGAAGGCCAACATTCGAGCCACGTCTCAGCGAATTCACTCCTCTGAAAGCCCAATCCCAGGATGCTTTATAAGCATCGGCACCATGAAGCAAATCCGAAGAAAGCAGAAGCTGCTTGAAAAACGCTGGATCCTCCTCACAATGCTCAATGAATTCAAGAGACAGCTGTCTTTTCTCTTTCTTTCCTTGCTCACCCGTCAAGTTATCTGAAATGTTCCAAAGAGCATGCTCCAGATTCCTGGACATGAAGAAAGCACGAAAGGGCACTTTCCTTGAAGAAAACGAGATTTCCCGTTCCGCAATCAACTCGCCAATCCGTGTTTTCTTCTCAGAATTACGCAATCTGATTCCTAGAACATCAGGCGTCCTGATTTCATCCGCCATGTATTCCAGCACGCGGCCTTCCGCCACACGATCATCCGGAATCAACGCACCATCCAAATCCATCAACAATGCGACGGCGAGAATATCCCGTTCCTTGAACTCGTGAGACTTGCTTATCTCCCGTTTAATCAGTCCCTTGATTTTGCCTTGGATTCCTTTGCCCGGAAGAACATGGAAATTCTCAGGATGGATTTTGTACAAGGTAATATCGCCGTCAGCGCTTATCCCCTGGAAATGAACCCGAACATCACTGAGAATCTCGTCGAAAGCATCAACCACGCATTCATCGGACTGACCTTCCACAATGAATGGCACAACTTTATTGGGCATGCTCCGGCTCCTTAACCGTAGGCGCAACAGTCATCTCAGCCACACGTCCGGCTTTGTTGAAAGCGACGGCGACCCGGGAAGGCGAAATCCGAGGAGCCAATTCCTCAGGCTGGTCGTTGATGTTCACCGACCGAATGTACATGTCCCTCAGGTTGCTGGTGTCACGAACCCCTTTAATAGATAGAAAACGATTCTTCGCATTCGACGTCGAAAATACAATCGCCTTGCTGGGAAGGACCTCCAAGACACGCAGATTATGAGCGGTGAAAATAAGCTGTCCCCGGCCACGTTCCGCCAGTACACGAAGGATATTCCCTAACAATATTTCGAATACTCCAGCATCGATCTCATCAATCGCTATACAGGCATCAGGCTCATTGAACATGCGGGTCAGCAAAGAGAGCATGCCCACGATCCGTTTGACTCCCTCGGACTCAGCCCAGAACGGGATATGCACCTCCTTGTCCCCGACGCTTCGGACGCTCTTGAGGAACACACGAACACCAGGCTTCTTGTCCTCAGTGACGGCCTCCTGCATGTCGCATTCCAATTGAAGATTCGGCACGACAGTCGGCAAAACTATATTCGACTGCTTTACCATCTGCTCTATGGTCAGTCGCAAATCCTCTGGAACGATAACCGGTCGCCCAATATCCAGAACATCAAAATTGGAACCATGCTCTATCGGCACGTACCCAAACGCGACCGACGCCCCCTCGCGCGTGGTCATGACCCTCATGTTCAAACGCGCATACTGGGACAAAATCTTTAAGACATCGATCAGTTGCCTGTTCATGTCTCTGGCGGCCATTTTTATTTTCGGCAAAACGTCATTCTTAGAAATCTCTCCATCGATCGCGGTAAGCGTGTCCATAAAGCTATGGGAAAAAACAAACGAACGATACTGGCTCCACGACAATGTCTCCTCTTGACGGAATCTCGCCTCGGCTTTGCGGACCGATTTCAGCGATCCCCATTTATTCGCAGGAGACATAGTTGAATCAAGCAACCCCAATTCCCCCTCAGAAACCGCATGGTCCAACAATGTCTGCCGGCGCCCCTTGCCGTTCCCTTCGTTTTTGGAGGCGCGCAATTCAATGGTTTCCCGGGAAACCTGCGTTTTCCCATCTTCCGTCGGTTGCAGATGCAGCCCATAGGTCACTTCACCCAGATCCGTGGAGAAAACAGCAACGATCGAAGCGGAATCACTCCCCTGCCTCACCAAACCAGTTCCGCATTCCAAAGGAAGCGGCCAGCCAGACATGAGATACCGAATGCACTGCAACGCAGTGATGACCGACGTTTTCCCCGAACCGTTCTGTCCATAGATACCCGTGATGCTTCCACCTGAAGGCAAATCGCGGAAAACGATACTGCCTTCTTCCGTATTCTTCACATCGACCAAGTCCAAAGATTCCAAACGAACCATAGGAAGCTCCCTTTATTCCTTACGATTCCTTACACAAAAATTAGAATATCGTATATTTTATACAAAAATCAAGAAAGGCAGCGACGAAATCGCCGCTTCACACGTTTTTACCACTTAGCCAAAAGAGACCAGGCCGGTGCGGATGGGTTCCGTCTGTCGTGCTCCCTGCTGCGTTTGCCGTTACGCTTTCCACCGCACTTTCTACCGCGCTTCGAGGGTAGCGAGGAGCGCGCGATGGTCGGAGCCGGGGATGTACTTCGTTTCAAGGTCGCCCACGACCACGCCTTTGTCGTGCACGATATGGTCGATCTCGGCCACCGGCAGCATGGCGGGATACGTCATGTGCAGGCCTTCGCCGGCCTGCTCGCCGGAATCCAGGAAACGATCGCCAAGAAGATACCGGAAGCTGGCATGGTCCCAGGTGGAGTTGAAATCGCCCATCAGCACGTAGAGGTTGTCATAGTGCTGCAGCTGGGCAAGCGAGTCGAGGCTGCGGTTCCACAGGCCCTGGTTGCTGGGGCGCGGCGAGAAGGGATGGACCGAGCCGAACCGCACCTTCGTGCCGGCGAAGTCGATGGTCGCCGCCGGAACGCTGCTTGATTCCACGGGAATCAGGTCCTGCTTGACGTCCTCCATCGGAGCCGCGCTGTACAGCACGTTCACACCGCCATTGTCATGCCATGTTTGCCGCGCGGCCACGGAATATGGCAGATAGTCGGCGATTCCAGCCTCGTCGAGCCGGTCGAGCAGGTTCCACGACACCTCCTGCAAGGCGAGCACCTCCACATGCTCGTTTTTTACGGTTTCGACGATTCTGCCGGCGTCGGCCGCGCCTTGTTTGGTGTTGAGGGTCATGATGCGCGCGTACTTGTCGGACGTGTCGGGCAGGCCGTCAGCCGCCGTCCGCGCCACGGCTTGGCGGGCGTTTCCGGAAATCGTCTGCCGTGGCTCGATATAGCCCCAATGCCAGCCAACCTGCACGACCACGCACATCGCGCCAACGACGGCGAGCAGCGCGCGGCCGCCGATCCGCCGGACGGCGAGCGCGGCGACCGTAATCGCCGCGGAAAGGAATCCCAGCCATGGCATCAGCGCGACGATGATCGGCACGTAGCGTTTGCCGTCGAGGCTGTTGGGGAGCATGCACAGCAGCATGGCCAGCAGGATGACTGCGGTGGCCGTCCAGAGCGCGATGGTCAGGATGCGGAGGATGGTGTCGCGCTGGGACATGCCGCGTTGGGCTTGGTCGAGGCTGGTGCGGTCGACGCGGCTGGTGTGGATAGCATGGCCAGTGCGGCTGGCACCGGCGGCGTCGAGCCGCGCGCCCAGATCCTCTATTCCGCATTCGACTTCATTTTCGCCGCCGCTTCCGCGTTCGCTGCCGCTCCCGCCTTTGCTTTCACCTTTGCCGGTTTGCCGCATGGTCGCCTTTCATTACGTTCCCGTTCACCATACGCAACGCGATATGGCTTCGTTGTAAACGGTCCGTGAGGTTCACAGTGCCTTTACGTGCCACCGTCCTTCGCATAGCCTTCTTGCCGGTTTTCCGACGCCTACCCGCCATATGGACGTCACTATGCGGACGCCGTTTTGGATGGTGTCATGCGGATGTAAGTCCCAAGTGGACGACGAAATGGAATCATCGCAAGAATTCGTCGCGCGCAACACCGCTCAACGAATACCGGATCGGCCGTCCGCAGACGTTGACATATCCGAAAATCCTCAAAATAGCCACAAGAGCCTTAAACCGTAGTAGTTATACCTACAAAACATCAAAAACGCAGGCATAGGTTGTGTGATTGGTGAGACTTATGGCTACGGAATGATGGAAACGTAGGCATGACGTAGACATGACGTAGACATGGATTTTGCTATTGGCAGCGGTTGATGCCAAGGCCGCCGACCAGATAAGTCAGACCGCGGTGTGGGCGTGCATGCGGCCAAGGGCGCGCTGGACGGTGTCGCGGGTGGATCCGGCGCCGTTGCCGCGCACGCCGAAGAAGACCATAAGCACCATCACGAAGCAGATCGCGGCGCTCACGCGCAGCGCCCACTGGATGCCGAACACGTTCGCCGCGGCGTACATCTTCTTCGCACCGCCGATCGCGGCCCAACGCAGGGACGTGAATGTCTCCATCAGAATCACCAGCACGGGGGCACCGATCGCGCCGGCAATCTGACGGACCGTGTTCGTGACGGCCGAACCGGCACTCACCTTTTCGGGCTCAAGGCAGTTGAGTGACCATGTGGTGATCGGCATCAGCACGAATCCCATGCCGATCTGACGGACGAACTGCCAGATCGACACCCACCAAATCCATGAGGTCATGGAAATCAGACTCATCATGATCGTGCCGAACAGCAGAGTGATCGAGCCGATCAACGCCACCGGACGCGCGCCGAAACGGTCAAGCGCCTTGCCGCCGAAGAACTGCGCGATGCACTGGCCGAGCGCGCCCGGAAGCATCACCAGGCCGCTGATCGTAGCGGAATAGCCACGGCAATCCTGGATGTAGAGCGGCATGATCACCATAATCGAGCTGAATGCGAAGAACGACAGCGCCGCGGTGACGGTGCCGACGGTGAAGCTCTTGTTTTTCAGCACGCTCAGGTTAAGCAGCGGAGGCTGCTGCTCGCGCTGGGTACGCTGCTCGCGCTGGGTACGCTGGGCGGATGCCGACGAAGAAGTTGCAGACGAGGAAGCTGCGACTGCGTTGACGGACCGCACGTCCGCCGCAGCACTCTGGGACACCGCAGCCCGTGCCGCCTCATACCGGCGAGCGCCATGAATCTGACGCAACACGAACCAAACGATACCGATCACGCCGATCAGCATGGCGAGCCACACCATCGGATGCGTGAACGGATACGATTCGATGTTCGTGAAGCCGAACATGAGGCCGCCGAAGCCGAAAATCGACAGGCCGACGGAGAAGAAGTCAGCTTTGGCGGACGCATCGCGCGTGCCGAAATTACGCAAGCCGAAAATCGCCAAAAACAGTGAAATCACGCCGATAACCGTCAGCGTGAGGAAAATCGATCGCCAGCCGTTCAAATCGGTCTGCACACCACCCAAAGTGGGTCCGATCGCGGGCGCGACGCTCATGGCCATACCGACGGTGCCCATCGCCATACCGCGGCGGGACAGAGGATAAATGGAGAATACCGTGATTTGCAGGACCGGCCACATCACGCCGGTGCCGACGGCTTCCAGCAGACGGCCGATCAAAACCAGCACGAACGATGAGCCGAGCCAGGCGAACACCGAACCGAGCGTGAACACCGCCATCGACGCGATCACAATCTGACGGGTGGAGAATCGGCGGGTCAGGTAGGCGGTGAGCGGCACCATAACGCCCATGACGAGCTGGAAAACCGACGTCAGCCATTGGCCGGTCGTGACGGAAATGCCGAAATCGGACACGATGGTGGGCAACGCGGCGCTCAACTGCAGCTGCGTGAAGTTGCCGACGAACGTGATGAAGGTGAGAATGGCGATCGATACGAATGCGGCATGCGTAAGATGGTCGTTTTTATACGACTCCTCGCCGGTAAGCGGCTGGGACAGGCCGTGGGTGCGGCCCTGTTTCGCGTTTATTTTCTTTTCCGGCTTCACTTCCGACCTCTTCTCCGGTTTCGACGGCAACCGACCGCCCTCCATCACTCATCCGCGCATATTCGCAGCGTATTGCGCAACTCCTGCAAAAACAGACTCAAAAAGTCTAGTACTGCGGGTGGTCGAACGCGAGATGAAACTATTCGAACACGTTCAATTCCAATTCAACCGAGAAAAATGGCAAAACCTCGTATTTGTTCACCTTGAGGTGGTATACGTATACGTTGGCAGTATTGGCACGATACAGGAAAGGGATACGCCGCGCAAGGGGTTTAGTAAGTATGACCGTAATCACGTTATTCAACATAGCGATGGAGCTATGGGGCGTTCTCATCTGCATCGTTTGCGCAGGTGGCGTCTACGTGGGCGCGATACGTAGGACGCGGCGTACCTATACGAAAGTTTCCATGCAGTTTCTATGTGCGCTGATGCTGCTGGCCGACGTGTCCGCCTGGTATCACAACGGCGGCTGCGACAAGCTTGACTTCTACATGACGCGCATCAGCAATCTTGGTGAATACCTGATCAATTTCATCTTCATCGCGCTGTTCGCCAACTATATCTGGCAAACCGTCAGCGGCGACGACATGCTTGAAAACGTCAGCCCGCACGAGTGGAGGGCCAGAACGAGCGGCGGAGCCAAGCGTAATCGTAAGAACCAACGTTCGGCCAACGCCCAATCCAAGCCGAAAAAGCCGCGTTCGAAGAAGCTTGACGTCATCTACGCAGCGTCCGCGCTCGGCATCGTACTGACGATTGCCACGCAGTTCAACCATATGGTCTACTACATCGACAGCCAGAACTACTACCGCCGCGGACCACTGTTCGCTATCCCGCAGATACTGGGTCTGGTAGAGCTCGCGCTGATTGTGATGCTGATCATCGAAAACCGCAAAAACCTCAGCCGATCGCTGTTCGTCACGTCGCTGTCGTTCTTCGTGCTGCCGATTGTGACAACCATCGTTCAGATTCTCCATTACGGACTGGCGTTGCAGGCCATCGCGATCACGATTTCCATCCAGTTCATGTTCGTGGTCGACACCATCGAAATGAACAAGAAGATCCGCTCGCAGGACGATGCCTATCAGAAGGTCAGCTACGAAGCGCAGCATGACGGTCTGACCGATTTGTGGAGCAAAAGCGCCGGCCGCGAGCAGATTGAGAATTATTTCGCGCACATGCAGGAAGACGACCAGGCTGTTCTGATTTTCGTTGACATCGACGATTTCAAGCAGATCAACGATACGCACGGCCATAAAGTGGGCGATTTCTGGATTCGTGAAGTGGCGCAGACGTTGAAGCGGCTGTACCGGCATGATGACATCATCGTCCGTTTCGGTGGCGATGAGTATGTGGCGCTGATAAAGAACACCGCGAACGAGCGCGTGATCGAAAGCACGCTGGACCTGTTCCGCCGCCAGTTGGCGCAGGCGTCCGCGCAATACGGGCAGGACGTGCATTGCAGTATCGGCGCATGCCGCGTGCTGTCCGGCAAGAACGTCGATCTGAGCCTCTGCTTGGGATTCGCCGACCATGCGTTGTACCAGTCCAAGCGTGAGGGGAAGGGCATGTACACCGTGGTCGATTATGACAGCGGGAAAGTGCAGGCAGCGTAGGTTTCGTGGAAAAATCCGCGGGAAATCTGCGGGAAAAACCCTAGAAAATCAGCTGAGAAACCACGAAAAAAGCACCGCAAATCCGCCGGAGATCGACGTAAAAATCACGGAAAATCAGGCTTTGCCGAGCATTGTCAGCACAATCAGCACCACGTTCAGAGCGACGATCAGCACGGCGACCATGATGTTCACGACGTGCTTGACCGGACCGTCCACGTACTCCCCCATCAGCGTGCGGTCATGCGTGTAGCGCATCAGCGGAATAATCGCAAATGGAATGCCGACCGACAACACGACCTGGCCGACGATCAGCGCTTCCGTCGGATTGTTGGCGAACCACAGCACCACCAGCGCGGGAACCAGCGTCACCACGCGGCACGCCCACATCGGCGCCTTGATGCGCAGCAGCCCGTGCATGATCTCGCTGCCCGCATATGTGCCGACCGACGTGGAACTCAGGCTCGAGGCGAGCAGACCGACCGAGAAAATCGTGCCGATCACCGGGCCGAGCACATGCTGGATAGCCCGCTGCGCGCCTTCGATCGTATCAGTGCCGGTCATGCCATACAGCGAATTCGCGGCGAGGATCAGCAGCGCGAGATTCACCGAACCGGCGAGAAGCAACGCCCAGACCACGTCGATCTTGCTGCCGTGAAGCAGTTTCCTGACGCTCGGCTTCTTCTCCCCCGGCGCGTAATGGTCGTTGACGAGCGTGGAATGCAGGTAGATGGCGTGCGGCATGACCGTGGCTCCCAGCATGGACGTGGCCATCAGCACGGTGTCGGTGCCTTTGAACCGCGGAATCAGGCCGTTCAGCACGTCCTTCGGATTCGGCGGGGCGATGAACAGGCCCGCGATGAAGCCGAACGTGATCACCAGCAGCAGACCGATGATGAGCTTTTCGAATACGCGGTGCGTGGCGCCTTTCTCGAAAATCAGCAATACCGTGGAAACCGCGCCGATGATGCAGCCACCGATGAACAACGGCAGGCCGAACAGCAATTTCAATGCGATCGCGCCGCCGATCACCTCCGCCAAATCGGTGGCGATGGCGATCACCTCCGCCTGCATGAAGAACATGAACCGGCCGGCGTCGCCCAGCCGCTCGCCCAGAATCTCCGGCAGGCTCTTGCCGGTGACGATGCCGAGCTTCGCGGACTGGTATTGGATGAGCACGCTCATGCAATTGGCCAGCACCAGCACCCACACCAGCAGGTAGCCGTAACGCGCGCCGGACGTGATGTTCGCCGCCACATTGCCCGGATCCACGTAGGCGACGGCGGCCACGAACGCAGGGCCGAGAATGCCGGCGAGCGCGTGGCCGTGGTGGTGGGAGGGTTGGTTTTGGTTGGTTTTCTGGTCTCTCTGATCTGGTTGGTTCTGTTGCTGGTTTTGGTTGTGCTGCTGATTTTGCTGCCGGCTGGGCGCGGACTTGTGATCCGGGTCGGATGCCGGCTTGCGGTTGCGTTCGAGCAGGCGATCCTGTCCCTGCTCGAGTACGCCATCGTTCGTCTTCACTCTCTTCCCCCAATATGTATTTCCCCATATATATCCGTGCAATGTTATAGCGCGGTCGCATGTGCGGAATTGTTACGAAAGCACCGCCGCGGCCCTTCCGTACATCTTCCGCAAATCTTCCACAAATCTTCCACGGCGAACACTGCGTGCTCCGGTGCCGTTTGACGCTAAGCTGGGAAAATACGTCCGCTTCCGACACGAAAGGTTGTGGAGGATATGGCCGCCTTTCATACCCTGCCGAACACCCTGCCGAATGTCCCGATGATTGCACCTGTCAACGGCGTTCGCGTCGATGACGTTTACGCACACATGAGATTGCGCAGGCTGCGTGAAACGCGAAAAGTGTGCGGAGCGCGATGACAAGGCGTGGACCGCGTGATGGTACGCATTTTCGCAGGCGGCTGTTCAATGCCGACGGCCCGGTGGAACGCATACTGATCCTGCTGGTGGTCGCCGTGGTGGCGGGCGTCACGATCGGCCTGCTCATGCCGAAGGTGAATCCGACTGTCGGCGAATTGACGGGAGAGTACACCGCGTCCGGTACCGCCGCGCAGACATTGCAGCAGCTGACGGTCGACGACGATCCGCGCCGCGCCGGCTACGATCGCGATTCGTTTGGCTTCCGTCAGACGGACGATGACGGCAACGGATGCGACGTGCGCGAGGATGTGCTGGCACGCGATCTGACGGACGTGCGATACCAGCAGGGCTGCAAGGTGCAGTCGGGCACGTTGGACGATCCGTACACTGGCAAGACGATTCGTTTTGTACGCGGCGCGCGCACCTCGTCCGCCGTGCAGATCGATCATGTGGTGGCACTGGAAAACGCATGGCAGTCGGGCGCGAACGCATGGGACCGAGCCAAACGGATTCAGTTCGGCAATGATATGTACAACCTGCTCGCGGTGGACGGTCCCGCCAATCAGGAGAAGGGCTCCGCGTCGGCCGCGTACTGGCTGCCGACGAACGGCGCGTACCGTTGCGATTACGTGGCCCGGCAGATCGGCGTGAAGGCCAAGTACGGGCTGAGCGTCACCACCAAGGAAAAGCGGGCGATGCTGTCCGTGCTGCATGGCTGCCCGGCGCAAAGCGTGCCGGAGCGGTAGGTGTGTGGCTGTCATGTGGCGTAAATAGCCGGTACACCGCGACGCTAGGCGCGGGTGGTGGCGCGGGCGATCACGCGGGATTGGGTGGTTATCAACTCCGGCTCCAGCACCCGGCTACCGCCGATGCGGTTGATGATGCGGCTGACCGCGGTCGGCGCGACCCAATCAAGACACGAATCCATGGTGGTCAGCGGCGGCTGGAAATACGCGGATTCCTCGTTGTTGTCGAAGCCGATCACCTGCACCTGGCCAGGCACGGAGATCCCGTTGACCGCCAGCGTCGACAGCGCACCCATCGCAAGCTGGTCGTTCAGCGCGATCACGCCGTCGAACGGCACGCCGGAATCGATGACACGCTGCATATTGCGCGCGCCGGAACCGATTGACCAGTCGTGGCCGACGTTCGGCATCAGCTCCGCGGCAAGTTTGACGTCACGGTTGTCGCATGCTTCGATCACGCCGCGCATGCGCAACTGCGCGTTGCCTTCCTTCGCATCGCGCAAGGTCGCCATTTGCGCGAAATCAGTTCGCGTGCCGATCACCGCAGGCCGCTTCACACCGCGGTCGAGCAGATATTCCGCGGCGAGACGCGCGCTTAGCACATCGTCCGGTGTTACATGATCCACCTTGTTGTACGTGCATCGCGCGCCGACGCAAACCAGCGGATACCCAACAGACAAATCCTCGGGGGTAAGGTTCTCCATTTCGGAAAGCGACAGGATGATGCCGTCCGAAACGGAAGTGTTGAAGCCGCGCAGAAGCGAGGCGGCGCCGCGCGACGTGCCCTCGGCGTAGGTGGTGACGTACACGGAATAGTCGTAGATGCGCGCCGCGTCGATCACCCGATTGGCGAGCTCCGACAGGTACGGGGCGATAAGGCTCGGCAAGGCAAGCGTGATGAAGCCGGTGCTTCCGCGGTTGAGATTGCGGGCGGCCACGTTCACGCGGTAGCCAAGCCTGTCCACGACCTTCTGCACTTTCTCGCGCGTGGCCTCCGTCATACGGCCGGTATGGTTGACGACGTTCGACGCGGTCTTCAGAGAGACACCGGCCTCGTCGGCCACATCGCGCAGCGTGATCCTCTTTCTCCCGTTCGGCCTGGCACCTGATTCAGCGGACAGGCTCGATTCGTCCATGGCTCCCCCAGTATGGTTCGGAATACTGCCTCATATCCCATTTGCTCGATTGATTCTACCGCCTCAGCACGAGAACACCGTTGCGATGTACGACATACGAGCCGGACTCCTCCCCTTGTTCCGTTCGGAACAGGACGATTGGTTCGCCTTCGATTCCATGCAAAGCGATCTCCTTTTTGCCGCGCGGCAGATAGAAATCGAACGTGGCTTCGGGGGATTTGCGCACGGTGTGCAGGACATCGGGGGATTCGGCGGATTCTGGGGATTTAGCAGATTCGGCAGATTCTGGGGATGGCGCGTCCTTCGGCGACTGCACGGCGAGACAGCCGCGCACGAACCGCGTCAAATCCGACACATCCAAATCGCAACCGACGAAATACGCTTCGCCCGCGCCATACGGATTGCGGGTGACCGCCGCCGTGCCGTCGAGATCCCATTCATCCGCCGTCTCGCCGGCGTACGTGGCGAGTACCTGCGCGTGTTCGCCGGTGACGTTCACATCGTTCTGCCACAGGCGGGTCGTGGCGCCATTCAACACGGAAACCGCGGAATCAGCGGAGGCCGCGGAATCGCCGTCACCCAACCGAATCTCGCTGGGCTCGCCTTCGGCCTCGGCGCCGAGGATGTTGAATTCCTCGCCGCGGATGCCCAGCATGTCGCGCAGCAGGCCGTTGCCGGCACCCGGGTAGCCACCGAGCCACGTGTGGAAATGCTCGTCGATAAGACCGGTCGCGTAACCGACCACCACCCTGCCGCCGGCCGCCGCGAAATCGGCCAATCGCCGCGTATCGACGGCGCTCAGCATCAGGACGGTCGGCAAAACGACAGTCTTGTAATCGCTCCAATCGTATTTCAGCGGCACAATGTCAGCACGCGAACCCGCGTTCAGGAACGCGCGGTACCAGTCGCGCACGTCGTGCCAATGACTGAGTTTCATACTTGGCAACGTTTGAGAACGGGTGGCCCATTCCGATTCGGCGCTGAACAGGATCGCCGTGTCGGAGCGTTCCAGCTCACTACCCTGCACACCCGCATCGGCCAATGTTCGCAACGTTTCGCCCAGCTCGCACACTTGACGGAATAGCTTCGTGTCCTCTCCCGCGTGCGGAACCATGGCGGAGTGGAAGGATTCGGCGCCAAATGCGGACGCGCGCCACTGGAAGAAGTTGATCGCGTCGGCACCCATGGCAACGTGTGCAAGGGAATCGCGCACGGTCTCCCCCTTGCGCTTGCGCATGTTGAGCGGCTTCCACTGCACCGCCGAAGTGGAATGCTCCATGACATACCAAGGCTTGCCAAGCGCAAACGAATCCATGAGAGCGTCGGAGCACGCCAGCTCGTCAAGGTGCATCTCACCCCCTTCGTGGAAGTAGTGGTCGTTCGAGACGAAGTTCACTTCGTTGGCCCAGTCAGCGTAATCCATGCAGCACTGGTCCGTGGAGACCATGAAGTTCGTGGTGAACGGCTTGTCCGGGCAGATTTCGGCGATCGCGTCACGTTCGGCCTTGTAGAAATCGAGGAGCATGTCGTTGCCGAACCGTTCGAAATCGAGCTTCTGACCGGGGTTGACCATGGAATCGGCGCCCATGAACCGTGGGATGAGCACTTCGTCGAAGTCGTTCATCTCCTGACCCCAGAAGGTAGTGCCCCACGCCTGGTTGAGCGCGTCGATGGTGCCGTACTTGCGGCGGCACCACGCGCGGAAGACCTCGAGCGCATTGTCGGAGTAGTCCTCGCGGTTGTTCCAGCCGTATTCGTTGCCCATATGCCAGGCGGTCACGTACGGGTTGCTACCGTAGCGTTCGGCGAGTTTGCGGCACAGGGTCAGCGCGTATTCCTTGAATACCGGGCTGGTCGGACTCCAGGACTGGCGCGATCCGGCGTTGACCTGATGGCCGTACTTGTCGCGCGGCAGCACTTCGGGGTGCTTTTCGTACAGCCACAGCGGCGCGGTGGCCGTTGCGGAGGCCAGATCGGTTGCGATGCCGGCTTTGCCGAGTTTTTCTATGATGCGGTCGAGCCAGCCGAAATTCCAACGATCCTCGGTGGGTTGGATGCGGTCCCAGCTGAAGATGGCGAGGGCGACCGTGTTGACGCCGGCTTTTTCCATCAGGCGGATGTCGTCGTCCCAGATCTCCTCAGGCCATTGGTCGGGATTGTAGTCGCCGCCGAATGCGATACCGCGGCCGTTTTCCGTCAGCAGTTTCGGCCATGCGAAAGGCTGGCGATTGGGGGTTGCGGTGGGTACGGCGGGTTTGCCGGTATGAATCTGCACGTCATTGCCTTTCCGAACGTATTTGGTACAACCGTGTACCATTTGATATTTTTAATCTTAGATACTTTTGCGATTCTGTCAAATCCAGACATACGCATGTATTTGCGATCGACTGCGACCGGCTGGCATTCGCTCGCGATTAGTTACGCTCATTTGCGATCGACTGGCGCTCGACTGGCAGAATCGCCCTCATTCGATATCGCTTTTCGCACACATCCGGACGAAAGTCAATTTTCCGCAAGACGTGAGCGAAAGAGGGTGGTGCAGGACGGGAGAACACCCCCATCCGCTCACGGAACGACGAAACGGGACGAAATCGCAGGACGTGAGCGAAAAGCCTCTCCTTCAAAAATCGGAATCGTTGGAAAATAAAGGAAACAGCAACGGACAAACCGAAGCGGAATGCACCCTTCCGTTCACAAACGAATAAAACAGACAAAAATCGCAAGACGTGAAAGAAAGAGGGGGCCACAACACAGAGGAACATACCCCCATCCGCTCACGGAACGACGAAACGGGACGAAATCGCAGGACGTGAGCGAAAAGCCACGAATCTCATAAAAACAGAACCAGCAATACCCTCATCAAATGCAGAGGAAACAGCACCCCGCCACACAGGACCACGAGCCAGCATAGGATGCGCCAAATCACCAATGCGGCAGCCTCGACATAATCAGCCTTTCAAGCCGCGAAGAGAGCATTTCTACCAGGAAACCGGCGTATGCAACGCAACCGGATGACCCGATTTACGCGCACGAATCATGGCGACGTTCATGGCGAGCGCGGCACGATGCGGTTCATCCGACAAATCCAGTTGGGTGACCGCGACAATCGTCCATCCCATACTTTCCAGTTGACGGCGCTTCCAAACATCGCGACGCCACTGCATCTTATCCGTACGGTGGTGGTCGCCATCATATTCAATGCCGATCTTCAATTCCGGATCAGCGAGATCGAGCGTGACCGCAGCCCCATTCTCAAACGAAATTCCCGAAACCACGTATCCAACAGCGAAACCAGACAGACCATACGACAGTAAGCACAATCGCAATTCGGTCTCTTTGGGCGAATCACTGCCCGATTCCACCAGCAACAATGCCAGTTGGCACTTGCGACGGCCACGAAAGGAATTTCCCTCGAGGAAAACGGCAAGTTTTTCCTTCGTCGTCCGCCCATGACGCATCTGCGATTCAGCCAATTCGACCAGCATATCAACGCTCAACGTTTCCGCCATTGAAGCCCATGTCGGCTCTGGAGCAAGCACGTCGATGCCGTCTTGCGTATGACAGATATGTTCTTCGGACAGCCCTTTCCATACATGCGCGACCACTCCCGGAATACCTTTTCGGCGGTTTCGCGCGGTCTGTACCACGACATGAACCACGGGAACACCATCTGCCGTCCGCGCCGAATCCATCGACGGATCTGGCACACCCCACATTGCGATCGCGGAGTTCCGCGTCAGCACGCCATACAACTCGTTACGATCTTTCAACGCGCGGCATACGTTCCACACCTCCTGCTGCCGTTGCGCGATCGACTGCGCCTCCAACGGCTTATAGTGCTGTTGTCCGTTCGGACCATTCACATCGTTGATACCATTCATGGTCCGAAGGTATTGCTTCCGCCGATTCGATGTCCAGCTGCACCGGGGTTGTGGTCGGAGAACGCAGAAAATACACATGTTCGGCGTGTCTTCGGCGTGTCAGGCGGGGATAACTTGCGATTATGGTAGATGCTTTGTGCCGGCACGGCACGCTGCGGCATGGAGTGTGTATAAATCAGTGGACAAGCGGGGATAGGATTTCTGTGCGATTCCCCGCATTTCTGCTTGTGTATTTCGATTGGACGTTCCGTTTATGAACGGGCGGAATGGGCCCGGAACGCAAGACGTGAGCAAAAGAGGGCGTAAGGCCATACGGGACGATACCCCCATTCGCTCACGAACGAACGAAACGGGCGAAAACCGCAAGACGTGCGCGACGAGCCGGAATCTAGAGACTCAGGAACAACTCGTGAATGCGGGTATCGTCGGTGAGCTCAGGATGGAACGCAGTGGCAAGGATCTTGCCCTGGCGCAGACCGACCACGTTGCCGCCCACCGACGTCTCGACGGTGGCGGCGGGACCGACCTCGGCCACGAACGGTCCGCGAATGAAGACGAGCGGGAAGTCCTTCAGCACAATGGATTCGGACGGAACAGAACCAGCCGAAGCAGAACCAGCCGCACCGCCCTGCGGCACGCGCTCGCCCGGCGCGATCACAACGGCGGAATCGCCGGAAGCCGAGCCGAAATCGGCGGTGGCGGCAAACGAGCCCAGCTGGCGTCCATACGCATTGCGACGCACGACGGCGTCAAGCGCGCCGAAATAGACGTTCGAATCGTTATCCAATTTGCGAGCCAGCAGAATCATGCCGGCGCAGGTGCCGAACACCGGCTTGCCGGCGGCGATATGCGCCGCGATCGGCTCGAACAGGCCGGTCGAGCGCAGCAGCTTGCCTTGCGTGGTGCTTTCGCCACCCGGCAGGATGACCCGGTCAATCGAATCGTCGAAATCCTCGTCGGCGCGCAGCAGCTTCCACGGTGCGCCGAGACGATCGAGCATGGCCGCATGTTCGGCGAACGCGCCCTGCACCGCGAGAATGCCGGTCACGCCATGCTTGGCGGATTCCGCGTCTTCGGATTCTTCTTTGGAGATGTATTCGACTGCTACAACCATTGCTGTTCCTGTATTCTGACCGTGTTTTGAGGTTTCGTCGATTGATTTCGGCGTTTGTCTACGATTGGGGTTTCGGCGCGGCGGCAGCCGATGGAGGCCACCGTCGCATTTCACGCCCTATGCACGGCGAGCAACTGCCCGCGACCCCCAGGGGAGCCGCGCCCAATCACTCGCCGCGAGCCGCCATGATGGTCTGGATCTCGTCCTCGTTGATGCCGACCATGGCCTCGCCGAGGTTTTCGGACAGGCGCGCGAGCAGGTCGGCGTCCTGCCAGTTGGCGGTGGCCTGCACGATGGCGGCGGCGCGCTTGGCCGGGTCGCCGGACTTGAAGATGCCGGAGCCGACGAACACACCTTCGGCACCGAGTTCCATCATGAGGGCTGCATCGGCCGGGGTGGCCACACCGCCGGCTGCGAAGTTCACGACGGGCAGACGACCGTTGTCGTGCACGTACTTGGCAAGGTCGTACGGCACGGCCAGCTGCTTGGCGGCCTCGTACACCTCGTCGTCGCGCAGGGAGACAAGCTCGCGGATCTGCTTGTTCATAGTGCGCATGTGGCGTACGGCCTGGATGACGTCGCCGGTGCCCGGCTCTCCCTTGGTGCGGATCATGGACGCGCCTTCGGCGATGCGGCGCAGAGCCTCGCCCAAGTTCTTCGCGCCGCACACGAACGGCACATCGAACTGGTTCTTGTCGATGTGGTACACGTCGTCGGCGGGGCTCAACACTTCGGATTCGTCGATGTAGTCGATTTCGATGGCCTGCAGGATGCGGGCTTCAGCGATGTGGCCGATGCGCACCTTGGCCATGACCGGGATGGACACGGCTTCCTGGATGCCCTTGATCATGGCCGGGTCGCTCATACGGGAGACGCCGCCGGCTGCGCGGATGTCGGCCGGGATGCGCTCGAGCGCCATCACCGCGCATGCGCCCGCGTCCTGCGCGATCTTCGCCTGTTCCGGGGTGGTGACGTCCATGATCACGCCGCCCTTGAGCATCTGCGCCAGATTCTTGTTCAGTTCGTTCCTGTTGTCAGCCATCGCCAGCCTTTCGTCGAAGGATTTGCCTTTGACACAGATACTAACGATTTTCCATTTCGATTTCACGCGAACTGAATATTACGAGACGTAAATAAGTTGGTTTTATTAAAATTGCACGCCTATTTTCAGTATTGTTTCATTTTCCTGCTATTTCGATTCCGTCGACATTCCTCCGATTTCGCCCGCTTTTCTTGCCCCGTCCGCGACCGACGCTTTCGATTCGCACGCTTTTCCACCCCATCGCACGCGATATAGAAAACACGAATGACGTTCGTTTTTCATACGACCACATTGCGGACGCGCGTGTCGCACGGAAAGGCGTACGTGACGCGCGTCCGTCGGTCACATACGTATGACGTGGTCCGCGACGCGCATGGTGGAATCGCGGTGCGATACGAGCAGCACCGCGCTCCCCCGCTGCGCCAAGGCGTCGATCGATTGCAGAATCACGGATTCATTGTAGGCGTCGAGACGGCTCGTCGGCTCGTCGAACAGCACCAGGGACGCGTTGCGCAGGAAGATGCGAGCCAGACCGATACGCTGCCTCTCGCCTTCCGAAAGCCGGCCGCCGAGTTCGCCGACGGGGGTGTCAAGCCCCTTGGGAAGCGAATCGACCAGATCAAGCGCGGAAGCCTTGGCGAGGGCAGCACGCAGCACATCGTCGCTGGCTGGCGGAGCGGACGAATCGTCCACATCGCATGCCATCAGCAGATTCTCACGAATCGTGCCGTCGAACAGATACGTCTCCTGTCCCATCATCGTCTGCAGACGGCGGCGATGATGCGCGTCGACCTGCGGCAGCGGCACTTCGGACAGCGTGACCAGGCCGGAATCCGGATCCCAGTAGCGCATGAGCAGCTTCAGCAACGTCGATTTGCCGCGTCCGGACGGCCCCTGGATACCGAGGATGCCGCGCTGCGGAACGTCGAGCGAGACACCGTCGAGAATCGGTTCGGAGGCGGAGCCATCGCTGGAATTCCCATATCCGAACACGACATCATGCATGGACATGCCATGGTATTTCGGCAGGAAATCGCCGTTTTCCTTCACCGCGGGCGCCTCGTCCATCAAAGCGAACAAACGGCGCGCGGAAGCGAAGGTCTGCGTAAGGTTGGCCGGCAGCGCGCTCAAGGCAAGCGTCGGGCCGAACGAGCTGGCCAGCAGCGCGAACGCCGCGACGAGACCCGGCGCGGAGTCGGACATGGACCATTGCGCGGAGGCCATCATGCCGTCGGCTGCGAGAGGCGCTGCCGCGCCGGAAGTGATGATGACAAGCAGCGCGGCTATCGCGGTGAACAAGATGACCAGGACCGCGCCGAAACCTGCGAAATCACCGTTTTTGGCGCTGAGCCGGGCTCGTCGCGCCCATAGCGAGCGGGTGCGTGCGACGATGTCGGCGAGTCGCGCGGGGCCCTGGCCGAAGCGGATGACCTCGTCCAGGCCTCGCATGTTGTCGAGCATCTCGTCATCGAGGCTCGCGGACTCCTTGCGGATGCCGGAGCCGAGCCCGCCCACGGCAGTGGCGAAGAGTTTCGGCAGCACGATGCCGATGACCAGATGCGCGATCAGCAATTCGATGGCGATGGCTGGGTTCAGCGTGAGCAGCGCAATTGTGTAGATGGCCGTGGTCACGATGGCGATGACGACCGGCGAGATGGTGTGCGCAAAGAAAATCTCCAGCAGTTCGACGTCGGTAGTGACCAGCGCGATCAGGTCGCCCTTGCCCTTGCCGGACAGTTTGGCCGGCGCGAGACGGCGCAGCGCAGCGAACGTCTTCGACCGGAACAGCGCGAGCAAACGGAAGGCCACATTGTGGTTCATGTACTGCTCGGTGTAGCGCATGCCGCCGCGGATGAGCGCGCAGACGATCATGGCCGCGATTGCCACAGGAACGTTGAGATTCCAGACTTTGTGGCCGGCGGCCGCGAACAGGGCGGCCACGCCGAAGACCGGCAGGAAGGTGGCGGCGAGATGGCCTACGACGCCGCACGCGCAGGCGATCGCCATGTACTTGCGCAGAGGGCCGACCTCGTGCAGCAGCCGGGTGATGACTTTGGATACCGGCATGGCGGAATCGGCGGAATTGGCAGAACCGGAGGAATCGGCGGATTCAGCGGAATCAGCGGATTCTGAGGCATGCAAGACCTGGGATCCACGGGTCTCATGCCGGTTTTCGCAACGGCCTCCATCACGATCATCATCACGGCCATCATGGTGCGCGCAATCCAGCCGAGACACGCTGGACACCCCGCGGCGGCCCACCCGTTCCACATTCTCCTGCGCACGGAACAGCTTGGCGTACGTGCCATCCGCGGCTATGAGCCCATCGTGCGCGCCCTGCTCCGCGACGGACCCCCTATCGAACACGACCACATGGTCCGCGTCGGCCGCGTTCGCCATGCGGTGCGTGACCATCAGCACGGTTTTCCCATCATCGGCGAGCGCGCGAATCGTCCGTAGAATCAAGGTTTCGCTTTCCACGTCGACACTGCTGGTGGCCTCGTCGAAAATATAGACGGCCGATTGGCGTAGCAGCACGCGGGCGATCGCGATGCGCTGCTGTTGCCCTCCGGACAGGTTGCTTCCGTCCTGCATGATCCGCATGTCGAGTCCCTGCGATTGCGCGCGTACGAAATCGTCGATATGCGCCGCTTCCAGCGCCTGCCACAATTGGTCGTCGGTCGTATCGGGGCATGCCATGAGCAGGTTGTCGCGCAGGGTGCCGGCGAACAGATGGCTATGCGCGGAGACGATGGAGATTTCGCGGGTGAGGGATGCGGACGTGAGGCTGCGGATATGGAAGCAGGCCGGCTGAGCGTCGGCGAAGGATTGCCCGCATAGGTTCAGGCCGCCTTCGTATCCGGTCAGGGTGCCGGCGAGCAGTCGGATGGCCGTGGATTTGCCGGAGCCGGAGGGACCGACGATGGCAGTGACCTGGCCGGGCCGCGCTTGGAAGGACACGTCGCGTAGCGCGTAGCGCACTTCATCCGAATGGTCGGATCGGCCGGAATCCGTGCCGGAGGCGACGTTCGCGCCCTGTCGTTCGGAAGGCGGTTGGGAGGATACGCGTCGGGCCTGCGGAGCGCCATCCGCTTCCGCGTCCGCATACTGATACGAGACTCCGTCGAACTCCACACCGACGCCCTGCCCGGAAGCCCCGTATTCCGGCAGTTCTTCACTGCCATGTTCCGGTTCGGGCGCATCCAGCAGCGCGAAAATGCGCTTTGTGGACGTCATGCCGTTCATCGCGACATGGAAATACGAACCGAGCTGCCGCAGTGGAATGAAGAAATCGGCGGACAGCAGAATCGTCAGCACCACAGCAGCGATCGGCACCAGATTCAGTGGAATCAAGCCGAACAGCATACCGGAAGGCCGCATCGCGCCGGTCGCAAAACGCCATATCGCGACGCCGATGCCGGCCGCGGCTCCGCCATACGCGACCGCATCCATCGCCGTAAGCGAGCGCAGCTGGATCTGCAGCACGTTCATGGTCGTCACACGGAACTGCTCCGCCTTCTCGTCCATGACGCGCGCGGCACGGGCGTCCGCGTCGAAGGTCTTCAACGTTTCCAAGCCCTGCAGATCATCAAGGAACGTGGATCCCATGTCCGTGTATTTGCCCCAGTATTTCTTGAATACCCGGGAGGCGCGCATGGCCACCATGCCGACGATGAGCACGATCAGCGGCGCGCAGACGAGCAGCGTCGCCGCGGTGGGCAGGTCGACCGGCGCGAGCACCACGAACAGCGTGACGGGCGCGAGCACTGCGTAGAACAGTTGCGGCAGGAACAGTTCGAAGAAGCTTTGTATCTGTTCGATGCCTTCGCCCGCGGACTGCACCACGTCGGCGGTGCGCACGCGCTGCGCGTAGGACGGGCCGAGCGCGAGCATTTTGTTGAACAGTTTCTCACGCAGGGCGAGTTTGACGCGTTCGGCGGCTTCGGTGCCGAAGCGTGCGGCGGCGCGGGTTGCGGCGAATCGCACAATCGCGGCTGCCACAGCGACCGCAAGGCACGCCACGGTGGCCGGCCGGACGGACGCGAACAATGGCTGCAGCATGCGCACCATTGCCACGACGAAGGCGATGTTGGCCACCAGACCCAGCCATTGGCAGACAACCTTCGCCGCGACCAGCCGGCCGACGCCGTCAGCCAAGGAAAACAGCCTTTTATCGAACATTCCATCCCTTTCATCGTGATCGAATCAACCGCGTCCGAAACGCATCAGCGCAATCGTTCCGAAGCAATCGTTTCAAGCGTATCGGGCGCGCAGACGAAAGACAATGGCGTTGCGGCGAATCGCGGCGAATGATGGAATCACGGCATGGACCGAAGGTAACGGCGAAAAGTAGGTGGCTGAATGTTCGCCGTTGAGCAAACAGCCCTGACGCAAGGGGTAAGAGTTGCGTCAAGACTGAGTGTACACGGGAAACGCCGGCGCCCGCAACATCATTTCGACTTGTTTTGCCCGATTTTCCGCCGTTTCCAGAGCCGACCACACCCCGTTGCCCACGTGATCGGCAACGCGTCCGATATCCACGTCAAACCTTTTTTTGAACTGTTACAGCCGTGCACCAGATTCCAGCAGATTTGACGGTTCCATCCGATTTGTCATTTCATACAAACACCTCGGAATATTTCTTGTCGTTTCTTACAATGCGGACTTACGCCACCGTAACTTAGGATGTACGAGGCACGTGACGGCAACGCGGAGCGAAGCGGCGCGCAACCGTCACCAATCGCAGCAATCGCAAGAAAAGAGAACACTTCATGCTCACCGAGTACACGACCCCGGGCGAATCCGTCGAGGTACGCGACGACGAATCGATCTATTCACTGCTCACCGAGCGCATCGCGCGCACCGGCGAGGACACCGTGATCGCGGAGCGCAAAACCACCCCCGGACAGTGGACCAAGGTGACAACCGGCGAATTCCACAAAAACGTGATCTCCGCCGCCAAAGGCCTCATCGCGTTCGGCATCGCCAAGGGTGACGCCGTGACCCTCTTCTCCACCACCCGTTACGAATGGGGCGTGCTCGACTTCGCGCTGGCCGCGATCGGCGCGGTCAATGTGCCGATCTACGACACCGATTCCGCGGCGCAGGCCGAACGCATTCTCAACGATTCCGACGTGAAGCTGGCCATCGCGGACGATCGCGAGCGCTTCGACCGTCTCGATTCCGTGATCGACCACTGCCCGTCGCTGAAGCACATTCTGATGCTCGACTCCAATGCCATGGGGGCCTTGGAGGGGTTGGGCGTCACCGTGTCCGACGAGGAGCTGGACGAGCGCATCAAGTCGGTTCATGCCGACGACCTGGCCACCATCGTGTACACCTCCGGCTCTACGGGGGCACCGAAGGGCGCCGAACTGTCGCATCGCAATTTCGTGTCGATCACTCGCGCCGGCAGCCTTGCGCTGCACGAGATGATTCTCGAGGACCATCCGCGTCTGCTGCTGTTCCTGCCGCTCGCCCACTGCTTCGCGCGCTTCATCCAGTACGCGTCGATCGCCTCCGATGACGGCGTGGTCGGCTATCTACCGGACACCAAGACGCTGCTGCCGGACGTGCGTTCATTCGAGCCGACGTATCTGCTGGGCGTGCCGCGCGTGTTCGAGAAGGTGTACAACGCGGCTTCCCGCAAGGCCGGTATGGGCTGGAAGGGCCGCCTGTTCCTCAAGGCCGCCGAGTCCGCTCGCGACTGGTCGCGCATGCAGCAGGCCGGCGAGAAGCCGACCATGAAGCAGACGGCCGAGCATCTTTCGTACGAGGCGTCCGTGTACCGCACCGTGCGCGGCGCGCTGGGCCCGCGCATCCGTTACGTGGCGTGCGGCGGCGCTCCGCTGGACGTGTCGCTGGCGCATTTCTTCAACGGCATCGGCCTGCCGATGATCCAGGGTTACGGCATGACGGAAACCGCGGCGCCGTTCGCCGCGACCCGCGTCACGGACAATGTGATCGGCACCGTCGGTCAGCCTGCGCCGGGATCGTCCGTGCGCATTTCCGACGATGGCGAGCTGCAGGTCAAGGGACCGAACGTTTTCATGGGCTACCACAATCTGCCGGAGAAGACGGCGGAGGCGTTCACCGAGGACGGTTGGCTCAGGACCGGCGATCTGGCGTCGATCGATGACGAGGGCCGCATCACAATCACGGGACGTAAGAAGGACATCATCATCACAGCCGGCGGCAAGAACGTCTCCCCCATTCCGATGGAGCAGGAGATCGCGAAGTGCCCGATTGTGGAGCATGCCGTGGTGGTGGGCGACAATCGTCCGTTCATCGGCGCGCTGATCACGCTCGATCCGGAGGGCCTAGAGGCATGGCTGCCCTCCGTGGGACTGTCCGCGGACACTCCGCTCGACCGCGTGGCCACCACCGCCGCGGTGCACGACGAAATCCAGAAGTACGTGGACAAGGCGAACGCGACGGTGTCGCGCGCCGAATCCGTGCGCAAGTTCGTGGTGCTCGACGCGCAGTTCACGCAGGAGAACAAGTGCCTGACGCCGTCGCTGAAGGTGGTGCGCCCGGCCGTGAACCGCGTGTTCGCCGACGTGATCGACCAGCAGCTGTACGCGGGCAAGCGCTGACCGCGGTTTTTACCCCCGTGTATGCCGCTGCATGTGTCACGATCTCGATTTTCGGGCAAAAAAATGAATCGTGACACATTTGGCGATCGACAAATACCCCCTAATCGCAATTTCCATCCAAGGAATAGCGATTAGGGGGTATTTCTGTAATGGGGAATGAGTCACGATTCAAAATAAAGCCCGAAAATCAGAATCGTGACACATTTGGAAGCCTGTGCCGGCGGATTGGGACGGTTTCCGGCACTGCGTCCCGGAATCGAGCCGATCCCCGCCGGGCAACGCGGCCGCAAGAATTCGAATCAGCCAGACGGACACGGAAAGCGCGCATCAACGGCGGCGCACAGGCCCCAAGGAACTGCGGCTGATCACCTGCGCCGACACCAGTCCGACGCCGTGCTGCGACGAGCCGAAGGAGTTCTCCTCCCCCTCCCCCAGCAGGTACAGCGCCTCGCGCATGGCGGCGACGCCCAGCTGCTCGAAATCGGGACGCACCGTGGTCAGCGGCGGGAACATGTTGTCCATGGCGGGCATGTCGTCGAAGCCCACCAGGCTCACGTCCTGCGGGATCCGCACGCCATGCTCGTGCAGCGCGCGGGCCACGCCCACGGCCTGGCTGTCGTTGGCGCAGATCACGCAGGTCGGCAGACTGCCGCCGATGCGGCCGATGTTGTCGAGGATATGGTTCATCTTGCCGTACGCTTCGGAGGATTCCCAGGTATCGCACTGCACCGTCACCGAGCTGACCGAGTTCGCCGCGCACAGCTTGTTCCATGCCAGCAGACGCGTCGCCGCGTCACGCCACTCCTTGGGTCCCGCGAAATACAGCACCGAACGGTGGCCGTATCCCACAACGAGCCGCATCACGTCGGACATCGCGGACCACTGGTCCATACCGACGACGGACACGCGGCGACGATCGGCGGGCTTCATCAAGCGCAGGCCGTCCTGCACACCGATGCTCCCATGCGTGGATGTGACAATCACGCGCGGCGACGTGATCTGCGTGCGGCACGCGGCGGAGAACATGACGTCGGTCGGCGTGAGGAAGATGAACGCGTCGACGTTCATCTCATCGAAGGTGCGGCACAGGTCGTCGAATTCCTCCTGCGAGCACAGCGCCTCATGCACCATGCTCACCGCCATGAACAGGCCGTGCTGTCGGGCCATCGCCTCAATCGAGGAAATGGTGGAAACCGGACCGTAGAAATGCTGGCCGCCGGCGATGAGCCCGATGGTACGGGAACGGTGCGAAGCGAGCGCACGGGCGGAGTTGCTGGGGCGATATCCGAGTTCGTCGACGGCCTTCCGCACTTTTTCGCGGGTGGCGTCGGAGACGTCCGGCGAATGGTTGATGACGCGGGAAACCGTCTGGTGGCTCACACCCGCCAGTTTCGCCACTTCGAACATCGAAGGACGCTTATTGCCCGCATTGCGTTTGCCTGCCATGCCCCGTCGCCTTTCGCACACAACTGTTGGTACGTTCGCCTATTGTACACGCAACTTCAGTTAGCGCTAACGGTCTTCTTGTTCCTAGGTTTTGAAGACCTGCACGGGCACAGGCTACCGCTCGTTCCGTCCGTTATTGCGCACATCGGCCAGATCGCGCAGCCGCTTGGCGAAGTTGGGCCAGTCGGTGCGCATGGCGGTCAGCAGCTTGCGATTGGGCACCTCGTCGATCGGCACCCATTCGATCTCCATGCTTTCGTCGTCATTGGCCTTCGGCTCGACGCGATGCCCCGGTTTCTCGAACGCGAACACCGTGGTGTACGCCCACGGCCCATGATCCTCGCAGTACGAGCCGACCACGTCGATGTCCTCCGGCGTGATGTTGGCTTCCTCATACGATTCGCGCAACGCGCCTTCGATGGGGCTTTCGCCGTCCGCGGTGGCGCCGCCGGGAATGCCCCACGTGCCGCCCTCCGCGCTCCACGCGGCGCGATGCTGCATGACGACATGCGTCGCTTCGCCGGTCGTTTCGTCACGACGTGCCAGCAGCACGCCGGACGCGCCGTTCGTGCCCCAATGCTTGCGCCCGCAATCGCAGACCACCCAGCCATCGCCAGGCTGGTGCACATTTTCCTTGGGCGGCAGCGGCTTCTCAGCGCCCGTCTTCGAATCGTATTCAACGGTGGGAGCCAAATCGGAACGCTTGACGTTCCACAAATCCGTCCATTCGACGCCCAGTTGCGCCGCCAGCCGGCGTGCCAGCGGAAGGCTCAGTCCGATGATGCCATGCGGATCGCCTTCGATCGAATCGATGAACGCGCCGCCAAAGCCTTCCAGAGTGAATGATCCCGCCACTTCCAACGGCTCGCCTGTGGCGATGTAGCGTTCGATGTCGCGATCGGAATAATCACAGAAATGCAGCGTGGCCTTGCTGGCGCCGCGTACCATGCGTCCCGAAGCAAAGTCGATGAGGCAGTGTCCGGTCCACAGCTCGCCGGTGGAGCCGCGCATGGCGCGCAAACGTTCGCGCGCGACCTCCTCGCTGTGCGGCTTGCCATAGCATTCGCCGTCCATGAGGAACATGGAATCGCAACCCAGAATCAGCGGTCCGACCTTCGAGCGGGTCAGACTTGGCCGTCCGTCCAGAAAATCGGCAATCGGCTCGGTGACGGTGGGAACGGTGACGCCGGAGAAGTCGCGGGTCTTCACACTGTCGGCGGATTGGACCTCGTCGGCGCGCAGGGTGACGCGCTCGCCGGAGCCGGACGCCTGGCCAGTCGCCTTCAGCGGGAATCCGACGATCCGTTCGCCGCTCGCGTGCGATGCGGCGTCCGCGATGTTGCGGTACGCCTGATGCACGGCTTCGGCTTTGGCGGTGGCGAGGATCATCACACGCTGTTCGACGGTCAGATTGTCGACTGTGGTGCCGAGCGACGCGGCCTCGCGTTCCAGCGCTGCCGGCTCGTCCACATGCGAGACGCGGATGGTCGGGCAGATGCCGGCCGAGAACAGCACGTCACGGCGCGGACGGGACTGGGAGGCGAGGATCAGCGGAATGCTCATGCGCGCTCCACCTGCACGCCCTTGGTGTCGACCGCGAGGTGCAGTACACGCCAATGGCCGGACGCCAGCTCCTCGGCGGCGATCTGCTCAAGCTCCTCATGCGCGTCGCCATGATGCAGCACCAGCACGCACGGGCCGGCGCCGGACACCGTGGAGGCGAAGCCATGGGAACGCATTTTCTCGATCAGCGCCCAGGACGGTTCCATCAGCGGCGCACGGAACGGCTGGTGCAGACGATCCTGCGTGGCTGCGAACAGCAGCGCATTGGCGTTCTGGCGCGAGCCGGAGGCCAGCATCGCGGGGTTCATGGCGGCCGGCAGCAGGCTCACGCGGGAGACGTTGTGCACGGCATCTTTGAACGGAATCTCGGTCGGCAGCGCCTGACGGGCCTTTTCGGTGGACAGTTCGTAGTCCGGCACGAACACGGCCGCGGTCAGATCGTCCGCCACGCGGTAGTTGATGGCGTGGAAGCCGTTGTGCATCGGCTCGCCGCCCGGAATCGGCACGGAGCCGACGCCTTCCGCGGTCTCCATGTCCCAGGACATGGTCAGTCCGCCGTACACGGCCGGGGCCACGTTGTCCGGATGGCCTTCGATGGCGGCGGCCAGCTCGAACACGGCGTCGCGGTTGAGGTCGTCGTCCTGCGCGAAGGCGGCCGCGGCGGCGATGCCGGCGACGATGGCCTCGGCGGAGGAGCCCATGCCTCGTGCCTGCGGGATGTTGTTGTGCGCCTGCAGAATGAATCCGACACGCCCCAGGCCGAAGGTCTGGCATGCGCGGCGGAACGTGGAGACCACCAGGTGCGTCTCGTCACGCGGCAGGGTGTCCTCGCCCTCGCCTTCGATCATCACCTGCGCCGCGGTGTTCACCGGGTCGGCGCTCAGCGTGAATTCAAGCTCGTCATGGTAGTCCAAGGCCAAACCGACCGTATCGAAGCCGGAGCCAAGATTGGCGCTGGTGGCCGGAACCTTCACACGCACCTTGCGGGTAACTGGAGTCATCTCTCGTCGTCCTTCGTCACATCTTCATTACAAATCAAGCACCGTATACCGTGGCAGTGCCAGAGTCAAATTTCAGGGGGGAACCGCACCCATGTATCGCATTCGGGCCCATGATGGCGGCTTGGCATGGCTTGCATGCCAATCTCATCATGGGCCCGAATCGCATCCGATATCAGTTCAGCACGCGCAGGATCGACGGCTCTCCGCACACGCAATCCAGCTCGCACACGTCCTTGACGGTTTCGCGCAGGGTAAGCTCGTCGGTCATGTGGGTGACCAGACGCAGCTGCTGCAGTTCGCCATCGTAGCCCGGATCCTTCAGCGTCGGCTTCAAATCCTGGTTCACGCCGTTGATGGACACGCCATGGTCGGCGAACTTGGCTGCGATCGCGGCGAGCACGCCCGGATTGTCGTGAATCACGAAGCGGACAGCGAACTCGGCCTTGGAGGCCTCGATCGGAGCCTTCTTCAGATCCTTGTACAGCGGGATGGACGGGCCGGTGCAGCCCTGCGCGATATGGCGGGATTCGGTCACGACGTCTCCGACGACCGCGGAGGCGGTCGGAGCGCCGCCTGCGCCGCGGCCGTAGAACATGAGGTCGTCCGCGGCTTCGGCCTTGACGAACACGGCGTTGAAGGAACCGTGCACGGAGGCCAGCGGATGGGTATTGGAGATCAGTGCCGGGTAGACGCGCGCGGACACGCCGGCATCGGTGTTCTCCACGACGGCGAGCAGCTTGATCACCTTGTTTTCCGCGGTGGCGGCGGCGATGTCGTCGGCGGTGATCTTGGTGATGCCTTCGACGGAGACGTCGTCGATGGTGACGGAGGTATGGAAGCCGAGGGTGGCCATGATGGCGGCCTTGTTGGCCGCGTCGTAGCCCTCGATGTCGCCGGTCGGATCGGCTTCGGCGTAGCCCTTGGCCTGAGCGTCCTTGAGCACGTCGTCGAAGTCGAGGCCCTTGGTGGTCATCTCGTCGAGGATGTAGTTGGTGGTGCCGTTGACGATGCCGAGCATGCTCGTCACCTTGTCTCCGACGAGGGATTCGCGCAGCGGCTTGAGGAACGGGATGGCGCCTCCCACGGAGGCTTCGAAGTAGATGTCGACGCCCTTGGCTTCGGCGGCCGCGTAGATCTCCGGACCATACTTGGCCAGCAGCGCCTTGTTGGCGGTGACCACGGAGGCACCGGATTCGATGGCGGCAAGCACGAACTTGCGTGCCACGCCGGTGCCGCCGATCAGCTCGATGACGATATCGGAATTGGTGGCCACGCTCATGGTGTCGGTGGTCACGATGGCCTTGTCGATCCACGGGAACGGATCGGTTTCCGCCGGGTCAAGGCAGGCGACGCCGGTCAGCTCGATCGGGCGGCCGATACGTGCGGCAAGCTCGTCCTTCTGCTCGACCAGCAGGCGTGCGGTCTGGGAACCGACGGTACCCGCGCCCAGCAATCCAACGCGAATCGGCGCAACATCTTCCTGTGCCAAGGCATCCTCCCTTGAATGCGAAGTATTGGTATAACCATGCTCATTGTACGGTCTCAATATGACGTAAGGCCGCGGAATATCAAGAAAATGGACGGTTTCCGAAGCTTTCCCCGCAAGGAAGCCCGAAAACCGTCCATACCGTGAGACGCAATCGTGGACTATTCGCTGACGTCCCAGCTCAGCAGATCGTCGATCGTCTGACGGCGGATCATGACGTGCGCTCCGGCCTCGCCGACACCCACCACCGCCGGAATCAGCGCCTGGTTGTAGTTGCTGGCCATCGTGCGGCCGTACGCGCCGGTGACGGGCACGGCGAGAATGTCCCCGCGCCTGATGTCGGCCGGCAGACGCACTTCGTTAACGACGATGTCGCCCGATTCGCAGTGCATGCCGACCACGCGGCACAGCTTGGTTTCGTCGGATCCCTTGCGATTCGCGATTCTCGCGGTGTAGTCGGAGCCGTACAGCGCCGGGCGGATGTTGTCGGACATGCCGCCGTCCACGGACACGTACACGCGTTCCGTCACCGGATTGCCGCCTTTGTCTTTGGCTTCACCGGTCAGCTGCACCGGCTTGACGGTGCCCACGCGGTACAGCGTGACGCCCGTCGGGGCCACCGTCCAGCGGCCCGGCTCGAAGGAGATGACGGGGGCCGGCATGCCGAGCGCACGGTTCACGGTGTTGACCGCGTCGGCGAGCCTGCCGAGCTCCACGTCGATGTCCATGGAATCCTCACCGTCGGTGTAGGCCACGGAATAGCCACCGCCCAGATCAACCTCCGGCAGGGTGTACGCGTCGGTGGCGTAGAAGGTCTTGCGCAGCAGCATCATGCGCTTGGCCGCCTGGATGAAGGCGTCGGCGTCATGGATGTTGGAGCCGATGTGCGAATGCACGCCGACCAGTTCGAGCACATCCTGACGGCGGTAGATGTCCTTGAGCACGGCGAGCGCCGGGCCGTCGGCCACCATGGTCATGGCGTCGGCGAGCTTGCGGTCGCCTTCGGAGACCTTCTCGTGGCTCAGATCGTACGGGTATTTGATGTCGTACTGGAGCTTGCGTTCCGCGTGGGAAGCACCGTCAGCGTTCTCCCCCAGCCGCGCGTTCGATCCTGCCGGCGTCACGTCGGTCAGGTCGTCGAGCACGCCGAGTTTGGCGGTATCGGCGCCGGCGGGCAGCAGGGCCACGCCGAATTTCTGGTCCTCGTGCGCGGTAGACACGAATTCGTGACCGCCCGCGTGGATGCCGGACGTGACGCGCAGCATGACGCGTGCGCGCTTGCCGAGACGCTTGGCGATGGCGGCGATGCGTGCCGGCTCCCCCGGCTCGTCGACAACGATCTTGTTGAAGCCCTGTTCGATGGCCAGCTCGATTTCCGCGTCGGACTTGTTGTTGCCGTGCAGCACGAGGCGGCGGCCGGGAACGCCGGCTGCGAGCGCGATGCGCATCTCGCCCATGGTGCAGGTGTCGATGAGCATGCCGGATTCGGTGACGATGCGGCAAATCTCCTTGCTCAGCAGCGCCTTGCCGGCGAAGCTGACATGGGTGACGGTGTTGTTGAACGCGGTGGCGGCGGAGTGGACGAATTTCGTGGCGCGGGCGCGCACGTCATCGGTGTCGATGACGTAGAGCGGGGAGCCGAATTCGTCGAGCAGGCTTGCCGCGGTGCGGCCATGGAAGGTGATTTCGCCTTCGTCGTTCACGGCCGAGCCGGCCGGCCAGATTGGGCTTACAGGCATGGTTTTGCGTATCTCCCTTTTTCGTGGATTCGCTTCACATCTTGTCCGGGGCGGCGACGCCGAGCAGGTCGAGACCTTCGGCGATGACCGTCCTCACGGCGTCGTTGAGCTTCAGTCGTGCGGCGGCACGTGCCGGTTCCGGGGCTTTGGCGATGCGGATGGCTTCGGCTTGTTCGCCGCGCGCCTCCGGGTCGGTGAGCTCCATCGGCACGACGCGTTCCACGTTGTACCACTTGTGATACGTGGCGGCGAGGTCCTCCAGGTAGTGGGCCACGCGGTGCGGAGCGCGCAGGTCGCCGGCTTCCTTGAGCAGGGCCGGCCACTGGGCGAGCGCGGCGAGCACCTCGCCGTCAGCGGGGGTGTCGAGCAGGCTTACGTCGGCGCCTTCGTAGGTGATGCCGGCGGCGGCCGCGTTACGGTCCACGTTGCAGGAACGGGCGTGCGCGTACTGCACGTAGTACACCGGGTTCTCGTTGGAATGGGAGGACAGCAGGTTCAGGTCGATGTCCACCGGGGAGTTGTAATCGGTGCGCGCCAGCGAGTAACGGGAGGCGTCCACTCCGATGGCGTCGGTCAAATCGTCGATGGTGACGACGTTGCCGGCGCGCTTGGACATGCGCACGGCCTTGCCGTCCTTCATCACGTTGACGAGCTGGCCGATCAGGATCTGCATGTTCTCGCCCGGCTTGTCGCCGAACGCCTCGCACATGGCCATCATGCGGCCGATGTAGCCGTGGTGGTCGGCGCCGAGCATGTAGATGGCCACGTCGGCCGGGTTCACGTCGCGGTGGCGCTTGTTGCGGTAGTAGGCGATGTCGGCGGCGAAGTAGGCGTAGTTGCCGTCGGACTTGATGATCACGCGATCCTTGTCGTCGCCGTGCTTGGTGGACGCGAACCAGGTGGCGCCGTCCTTTTCGAAGATGTCGCCGCGCTCGCGCAGGTCGGCGATGGCCTTGTCGACCTCGCCGTCGGAATACAGGCTGTTCTCATGGAACCACACGTCGAAGTTGACGCGGAAGTTCTTCATGGACTTCTGGATCTCGTCGAACATCATCGGCACGGCGCGCTTGCGGAACTCCTCGCGCTGCTCGGAATCGCCTTCGCCCAGCGGCTCGCCGTCCTTGTCGACGCCGCCGTCCACGCGCGGCAGGTTCAGGATGTCGACGCCGTCCGCCGTGGCCTCGTCGATCACGCGCTTGGCGATCTCGTCGATGTACGCGCCCTTGTAGCCGTCGATCGGCGTGGTTTCGCTGTGCGCGGCGGCCACGAGGGACTTGGCGAAGCGGTTGATCTGCTCGCCGTGGTCGTTGAAGTAGTATTCGCGCACCACCTTGGCGCCGTTGGCTTCGAGCACGCGGGCCATGGAGTCGCCGACCGCGGCCCAGCGGGTGCCGCCGATGTGGATCGGGCCGGTCGGATTGGCGGAGACGAACTCGAGGTTCAGGGTCTTGCCGGACAGATGGTCGTTCTTGCCGTATGCGTCGCCGGCTTCGAGCACGGCGTCCACCACGGCCGCCGCGGAGGCGGAATCGAGCGTGATGTTGATGAAGCCGGGGCCCGCCACTTCGACGGATTTGATGCCGTCGGCCTTGGTGAGTTCCGCGGCGAACAGCTCCGCGAAGTCACGCGGCTTCATGCCGGCCTTCTTGGCCAGCTGCATGGCCGCGTTGGAGGCCCAATCGCCATGCGCGCGATCCTTCGGACGCATGACGGCGAATTTTGCCTGCGGTGGAATCAGGTCGGAGGTCAGGGTGCCGGCCTTGCCTTCGGAAACAAGGGTGTTGGCAATGTTGAAAATCAGTTCACTAAGCGCTTCTGGACTCATTCCTCCAAGTCTACCGGGCGCGCAGACAGATTCAGCCCTTCCGCCCATCCTTCCGAACGGGCTGCTGGACGTCCTGTCCGCCATGCCGTTTCGCACGCCAGGCCACGGACGCGTAATAGCCCGCGTAACACAGCGCGACAAACGGAATCATGTACAGCAGCGTCGATCGCTGCGACGGATCGCAGATCACCAGAACCAGCGCTCCAATGCACATCACGATCGCAGCAATAGGCACGAAAGGATAGCCGGGCGCGCGGTATTTGAGCTCGTCGACCGTATGCCCCTGCGCAAGCCATTGCCAACGGAACCGTATATGGCAGACGGAAACCGACATCCACACCACCAGCGTGGCCAAGCCGGAAATCGCCACCAATGCCAGATACACAGTCGAGGCGGCCACCACGGAAGACAGCAACGCCAGCAGGGAGCCGGCCATGCTGAACAGCACGGCGAACACGGGCACGCCATGGAAGTTGGTTTTGGCGAGCACACGCGGGATCATGCCTTCCTGCGCCAGCGACCACACCATGCGCGAGCACACGTACAGGCCGGAATTCGCGGCGGACAGGACGGCCGTCAGCACCACAAAATTCATGACGTCACCGGCGAACGGCATGCCGATCGACTGGAACACCAGCACGAACGGGCTCGTGTCCACGCCGGACTTGTGCCACGGAATCAGCGCGGCCATGACGCCGATCGACCCGATGAAGAAAATCGTCAGACGCAGCACAGTGGTGTGCACGGCCTTCGGAATCGCCTTGGACGGATCCTTCGTCTCGCCGGCCGCAACGCCGACCACTTCCGTGCCGGAGAAGGCGAACACCACTGTGAGCAGGGTGGAGAAGATCGGCAGCACGCCGTTCGGCAGCCAGCCGTCGTTATAGAAGTTCTCGAACAACGGCGCATGGTCGTAGCCGGCGATTGGAATCGCGCCGAACATGGCCAGCAGGCCGATGACGATGAACGCTACGATGGCGAACACCTTGATGGATGCGAACCAGAATTCCGATTCGCCGTACAACCGCACCGACAGGATGTTGAGCAGGAACACGACCGCGATGAACGCGGCCGACCAGATCCAGGCGGGCGAATGCGGGAACCATCGCTGCATCAGCAGGCCGGCAGCCGTGAATTCGGAGGCGAGCGCCACCGCCCAATTGAGCCAGTACAGCACGGCGATGGTGAACGCGGTGCCGGGGCCGATGAATTTCTTGGCGTACAGGTGGAAGCTGCCGGCGTACGGCATGGCTACGGACAGTTCGCCGAGGCTCAGCATGATGAAGTAGACGAGCGCGGAGCCGATGGCGTAGGCGATGATTGCGCCAAGGGGTCCGGCCTGATGGATGGTGTAGCCGGAGCTTAAGAACAGGCCCGTGCCGATGACGCCGCCAAGCGAGATCATCGTCAGGTGGCGCGTCTCCATCTTGCGTTCCAATCCGCCTTGTTCGGCGTTGGACTGCGGCTGCGGTTGCTGCGGTCCACCCGCCTGCGTCTGCGGCTTTGCTTGCGGCGATTGCGGTTGCGCGTGCGATTCGGCCATGCTTGATTCCGGCTCCTGTTGACTTTGGTTGGGCGCGGCACGCACTTTGGTTGGCCGCACAATCGCAATACTATACGGCAGGCTCACGGCAATGCGCGCCTGTCCCGTTCGACGGCGATGGCCCGCATGCCGGATGGAGCATGCGGGCCATCGATTGAGACGATTGCGATGTGCGCGACGTCTACGGAATACTCAGAGAGCGGCGATGGCGTCGATCTCCACAAGGGCGCCCTTCGGAATGTCGTTGCCGCCGAAGGCCACGCGGGCCGGCTTGACGGAACCGATGAAGGTCTGCGCGTACACGTCGTCGACCTCATGGAAGTCCTCGACGTTCTTCATGTAGATGGTGGCGCGAACCACATTCTCAAGGCCGGAACCGGCGGTGTCGAGAATGTGCTTGATGTTCTTCAGAGCCTGGGCGGCCTGCTCGCCCGCGGTGGCGCCGGCCAGCTCACCGGTGGCCGGGTCGATGCCCAGCTGGCCGGAGACGAACACGAATCCGTTGGCCTTCACGGCCTGGCTGTAGGCGCCGAGCGCCGCCGGGGCTTCGGAGGTGGCCACTGCTTCCAGCTTTTCGCTCATACTGTTCTCCTTTGTCGTAAGGTATGCGGGCGCACGTCTGATCGCGCGCCCAAAGCGTGTATGTAAAGCATACGTTCGCAATGGGTGGAAGCAGGGAAATCGTTCACAGGGCGATATGGCGGCGCCGGCAATCACGTCAACAATGGAGGCAGCAATGAAAAAGACTCCAGCCATTCGACTGGAGCCTTGCCCGGTGGGCTTGATGGGGATCGAACCCACGACCTTCTGTTCCGGAGACAGACGCTCTATCCGCTGAGCTACAAACCCGTGCGCCACACTACTTTACACGCTCGCCGCCCGTTTGCGACACGATACGGTGAAAAAAGTGGCGTGCCCCTTGCAATCGCAAGGAAAATCAGTACATGAGGGTGGCGAGACGACGACGCGCGCGCTTCAGACGCTCATCGGTCGGGTCGGGAATCGTGAAGTATTCCAGCAGACGCTTGCGCACCGGCTCGATGTCGGCCTTGTGACCCGCCGCCACGAAATCAAGCAGACGGTCGAACGCGTCCTGGATCTGTCCGCCGATCATGTCGACGTCGGCGACAGCAAGCTGCGCGTCCACATCATCCGGCTTGTCGGCAGCTGCGGCGCGCACCACGCGCACATCCGCATCGCCGGAACGAGCCAGCAGCAATGCCTTCGCACGTTCGCGGGCCGCGCGCGCATCGTTCGGATCGGCTTCCAAAACCTTCTCATAAGCGGCGGCGGCACCGGCGTAATCGCCCTGCTGCGCCAGCATGTACGCCTCCTGATGCTCCGGCGGCACCTGGTCCTGGACGCTGGACGCGGATGCGGAATTGGCCGCGTCGGAATCGGGATCGCCCGAATACGGCGCGGTGCCGGTCACTCCGGCCTGCTGCGCGGCCGCGATCAGCTTCGGCACAACCACGTCCGTGATCTGCTGCAGCTCCTCGTCGGAAGGCAGTCCCTGCAGAATCGGCATCGGACGGCCGCCAATCAACGCGAACAGCGCCGGAGCCCCCTGGATCTGGAACGCCTGCGCGATGGACGGATTGGATGCGATATCGATGCGGGACAGCTGGATCTGGCCATTGAGCTTGTTCACCGCGTCACCCAGCGTGCGTGCCATGGGGAACAGACGGTCGTCGGTCGGCACCCACAGGAACAGCAGAATCGGGAAGGTGGCGGAGGTCTGGACCATGGCCTGGAACGTGTTCTCCGTGGTGTCGATGACGTATCCGCCGGCCGCCGGCGCTCCCCCGGCCTGTCCCGGTTCGGCCTTGACCTGGTGCTTGAGTGCCTCCAGATCAACGGCTCCCGCCAATGAAACACCCGGATTGAATGCCTGCTTCTCTGCCATACATGCCTCCCAAAACACAAAATCGTTGCTGGCACCAACTATAGGTGCCAACAACGATTTCACGGTTTTCATTCCCGCGGGTGCGTCGAGGATGCCAAAGATACGCGACGGGCGGAAATCCGCCGTCAACGTGACTTCAGGACCGATGTCCGACGGCTTACAACGCCTCGACCTTCACGGGCTGGCGTTCGGAGCCGACCGCAGTGATCTTCTGCCCGGATTTCGCCGGCGGCACATACAGCGCGATCACGTTCACATAGCTTGTCTTCATAGTGCTGGTGGCTTTGCCGTCGCCGAACAGCGCCTTCTCCGCGTCGGAGGCCGGCTGCGATTCGCGTCCGGCTCCGGCGGTACGCGTCCATTCGGAGTTGATCTGGGCGACCACCAAGTCGCCGCCATCCGCGGAACGCATGATGGCGATGGCTCCATCGACAGGCGTGAATACCTGCTGCTGGGTGCCTTCATTGAGCTCCATGGCCTTCTGCACCTGATCGGTCAGCTCGGCCAGCTTCGTACGCAAATCGTCGTCCGCGAATTTGCCGGCGAACTTGCTGTTGGCCCCGTTCTGCAGCAGGTCCGCGTATGCGGCGACCGCGGCCTTCGGCGTCATGACCAGACCCGTGTCCGTCGGCGTGCCCTGCGCGCTGCCGGTCTGGGAGACCTCGAAACTCGGCATCTTCACACCGGAGAACAGACGTGCCACGCCCCACAGTTTGTAGTTCTGCCGTGCAGAATCCTGCTTCAGCACCAGCAGACGCTTGGACTGCTGGTCCTCGGTGGTCGTGGTGATCGAGAACACCGTGCGCGGCCAGCCGCTGTCCGTGGAGATCACGGTCTGTGCCAGATCGGTGGGGATGGTGGTCTTGCGGTCAAGGTTGCCCGTGGCTCTCGCCACGTTCAGCTCGCTGGTGCGGATATCCAGCTCCGGCCCTTCGAGAATCGATCCCAAAGTGGCGACGTCGAGATTCTGGTTGCACTGGTTGAGCGTCGAAAGAATGCCTGTGCGGATCTTCTTCTCCTGCTTGGCCGTCAGGACGGGCGATGTCTGGTTCGTCGACGACGTCTGAACCGGCGTCGGCAGCTGCCCCTCGCAGCCGCACAGTCCGATGCTCAGTCCCGCGGCGAGCACGGCCGCGATAATCGCGCTACTGCGTTTTCTCATCGCTGCTCCTCCTCGTCCTCGTCGTCGCCATCCTGTTTCTGCGGATCCCCGAATACATGCAATCCCTTGATTCCCTGCAATCCCTTGATCGCCTGCATGATGTCGATGCCTTCCGATTCCTGCGGTGTCCACACGCTGCCGACGGACGGCTCTTTGGCGTGCGAATCCTCTGACGCTTCCGGATGGCTACCGGACTCCGTTTCGGACGTTTCGGTGTCGGACGCAGTGTCTGACGATTCGGACGCTTCCGATTCGTCCGCTTCCGCCGAATCGTCGGTTTCATCCGGCTTCGCTGATTCCGTCGAATCGGAAGCAGTTTCGGCTTCCGCCGGTTCACTTGTTTCCGTCGATTCGGACGAATCATCTATCGGCTCTTCCGTCTGCGAATTCTCCGCTTGCGGGTCGGCCTGCGCTCCGTCCGACTGATCGGACTGCGGTGCGGTGGATTCCTCTTCCGCGGGTTCCACTGCGGATTCGGTTTTCGCAGGCTCCACGGGCTGCGCGGCCTGCTGTGCCTCGGACGATTCCTCACGGGCGAGTCGGGCGAAATACGCCAGCAGCTCATCCTGCGAAATCACGGAAGTCGCCTCCACGTCCTCCTCCGGAGGAACCGCAGCGGCGGAAGCGGCGGCATTCTGCTGGTCTGCGACCAGATTGCGGCTGGCCGGATCGACGATCCTCGGCTGTGCAGCCTCCTCCGGCTCCCTCGAAGCGCCTGCCGCGTGACTCGCGTGGCGACGACGACGCTTCGGAGCGGCGCCACCGCCGAACGAAGCGCTTGCTTCGGCATTGCGCACCCATTCGGCGACCTCCGTCTCGTCGCCCTCCATGGTGCCGGCGCCCTCGACCGAAGCGAAGGCACGGCGATGACGGCGCTTATGAGGAGGCATCGCGAACACGGAAGCGGAAAGCACAGCGAGAATCGCCAGCAGACCGCCGACAAGATAGAACGGCATGGCAAAGTTAGGAACGGAGCGGCGATTCCAATCAAGCGAAACCGTGCCGGCCTTGCCGTCACCGAAATCGATCAGCGCCACGGAATTATCGGCGTCATTCGAAGACGATTCCTGGATCCGCATATTCACCGAACCTGTGCCACACTTCACGGAACGCCACATGTCGGAATCCTTGAATGCCGTTTGATTCGCGGAAGCATCGGGGTCTCCCTGCGCCGCGGAATGTCGCGCGGACAGCGTGGTCCAGTCGGACAAACCGGTGATACGCGTGTACTTAGAACCGGCGATCCAGCCGGCTACGTCACGCGCGGACCCCAATGCGATGCAGACTTCGGTTTTCGCGTTCCGCGATTTCACGGAGGCAACGACATAATCATCCACCAACTGCAGCACGTTCGGGTCGGTGACGACGTATTGCGTGCCGTTCACCGACATCGTGGCCGCGATTCTGCTATCCGGCTTCCACACGGTCGCGTTCAGCGCGCCAAGCACGATGCACGTGATGGCCAGCAGACCGAAGATGGGCGTGACGATGCCACGCATGATCTTCGCGTGCCGGGTCGGGCCCGTCTTGATCCGCGGCTTCTCTTGTTCTTCCTGTGATAAAGTCATAGCACTCGCCATTCTACAGTGTCCACCTATAAAAGCCTGAAAACTGCATAAAAATCAAGGTTTGCCGCTATGGTTGATCCTATGCGTAAATCACTTCTTTCCAAGGCCGTCACGGCAGCCTGCGCGATGGTCTTGTGCCTCGGCGTTTCAGCGTGCGGCGGCAATTCCGACGCGAAAAACACTAAATCGGACTCGAAATCCTCCTCATCCTCAGAGAAAATCGAGATGCATCAGATTGCCGGAGTGACCGCCAAAGGCGAACTCGGCAAGAAGCCGACCATCTCCTTCAAAACGCCTATGACGGTCGAGAACAACAGCTACGTGGTGCTACAGAAGGGCGATGGCGCCCAGATCGAGGACGGCGACCGCGTCTGCTCGCAGGGCATCGCCATCAGCGTCAAGGACGGCTCCCAATTGGCCAGCACGTGGGAGAAGAACACCCCCGACTGCTCCACGGTGGTCACATCCGACACCAGTCAGATGAGGGAGGACTACTACAAGATCTTCAAGAGCCTCAAGCTCAACTCCACCGTGGCGTTCGGCGTCAACGACTCGAATTCCACCAGTTCCTCTTCCACCGGTCCCTCGTATCTCATGGTGCTCACGCTGGTTTCCAAGTCGAAGAATCTGAAGAAGGCCACCGGAGACAAGGTGGCGAACGTGCCCGCCGACCTGCCGAAGGTGACGCTCGCCAAGAATGGCAAGCCGTCGATCGACATGAACGGGTACAAGGGCTCCGATTCCCTGGTCTCCCAGGACCTCATCAAGGGCAAGGGCGCGGTGGTCAAGGACACGCAGACCGTGGTGGCCAACTACACCGGCTGGCTGCTTGACGGCACGCAGTTCGATTCCTCCTGGGATCGCGGCGAAGCCTCGTCCTTCTCGCTGGACAGCGTGATTGCTGGTTGGAAGCAGGGTCTGGCTGGACATACGGTCGGCTCGCAGGTGCTGCTGGTCGTTCCGCCGAGCCTCGGCTACAAGGATCAGAAGCAGGACAAGATTCCGGCGAACTCCACGCTGGTCTTCGTGGTCGACATCCTCGCCGCCTACTGATCCAGCTGGCTCCTCCAGCCTTCTAATGAAAAAGCCTCCCACCCGGGAGGCTTTTTCATTGCCATGACTTTCTCATAGAGGAAATTGCGGCAACGCGTGCGGTACCAAGGCGTACCGAAGGAAGGCGTACCAAGGTACGCCGACTAAGGAACAACGCAGGTAACGCTCCGTTGCCGCGATTTCCAGAGTTGGAACTAGAAGAGTCGTAGAGAGTCGTCTTCGATGCCCTTCATCTCCTCATAATCGAGAATCAGGCATTTGAAGCCACGGTCCTGCGCAAGCACCCGTGCCTGCGGGGTGATGGTCTGCGCGGCGAAAATGCCGTGCACGGGAGCGAGCAGCGGGTCACGGTTGAGCAGGTCGCAATACCGCGTGAGCTGTTCGACGCCGTCGATGCCGCCGTTGCGCTTGATTTCGATGGCTACGTGCTCGCCATTGCCATCGATGGCCATGATGTCGACCGGTCCGATGGCGGTCGGGTATTCGCGCCGCACAAGCTTCGCGCCTTCGCCGATGCGTTCGATCTGCTCGGCCAGGTATTTCTGCAGGTGGTCTTCGACGCCGTCCTTGATCAGTCCGGGGTCCTCGCCCAGATCGTAGGTTTCGTCCGAATAGATGTGTTGCAGGGTCACTTCGAGCACGTCGTTAGATTTGTCCGCCGAGGCTCGGATCACTTTCTGAGGCACTTCGGTGTCCACGTCGTCATCGGCGTGCTCCGGGGTGATGTCCTTGATGCTGCAGGGCGCTGACATCCAGTTGAGCGGCTTGTATGAGCCAAGTTCGGAGAAAATGAGTAGGCTGTTGTCCGCCTTGATGAGCAGCACGCGCTTGGCGAGCGGCAGGGAGGCGTTCAATCGTCCGGAATATTCGGCAGAGCAGTCAGCAACAATAATTCGCACGAGGCACTACCCTACCATGCGTGCGATGACGAGCGTGCGATGACGGTGGAAGCGAAGGCAAAAACAAAGGCGGCCCGTCGAATCGCAATACAAAATGCATTGCTATCGACGAACCGCCTGACGTTCGACGGAACCGGATTATTCGGCCCGCTTGACGTTGGTTCCACGCTCGACCGCGACGGTGAGCTTGTTCGAATCGAAGGAGATGAAGCCGTCGGTCACCTCGAAGGAGAGACGTTCGCCTTCAGGATCCACCACGACGATGGTTCCTTCCTTGATCACAGTCAGCACAGGCTCGTGGTCGGGCAGGATGCCCATTCCACCTTCGGAGGCGGGAATGGTAACGGACTTCGCCGTGCCGTGCCACACCGGGTGGTCAGCGGCGACGATGTTCACCTGCAATGTCGATCCGGCCATCACGCACCGTATTCCTTCTGCATGTCGTGCCACTTCTTCTCGAGGTCGTCGATACCGCCGATGCCGGAGAACGCCTGCTCCGGGACGTCGTCATACACGCCGTCGCAGATGCGGGTGAAGGCTTCGATGGTCTCATCGGCCGGAACATAGGAGCCCGGACGGCCGGTGAACTTTTCGGCGACGTAGAAGTTCTGGCCAAGGAACTGCTCGATCTTACGGGCGCGGTTCACAGTGGTCTTATCCTCTTCGCCGAGCTCGTCGATGCCAATCAGGGCGATGATGTCCTGCAGCTCCTTGTTACGCTGCAGAATCGCCTTGACGCGGTTTGCACAGTCGTAGTGCGCCTGACCCACGTAACGCGGATCAAGGATTCGCGAGGTGGAGCTCAGCGGGTCGACTGCCGGGTAGATGCCCTTGGAGGCGATGTCACGGGACAGCTCGGTGGTTGCGTCCAGGTGGGCGAAGGTCGTCGCAGGAGCCGGGTCGGTGTAATCATCGGCCGGCACGTAGATGGCCTGCAGGGAGGTGATGGAGTGGCCACGGGTCGACGTGATGCGCTCCTGCAGGGCGCCCATCTCATCGGCCAGGTTCGGCTGGTAGCCCACGGCGGACGGCATACGGCCGAGCAGGGTGGACACCTCGGAACCCGCCTGGGTGAAGCGGAAGATGTTGTCGATGAACAGCAGCACGTCCTGGTTCTGCACGTCACGGAAGTACTCTGCCATGGTCAGTGCGGTCAGCGGGACGCGCAGACGGGTACCCGGCTGCTCATCCATCTGGCCGAAGACCAGTGCGGTCTTCTCGAGCACGCCGGCCTCGTCCATCTCGCCGATCAGATCGTTACCCTCACGGGTACGCTCACCGACGCCTGCGAACACGGACACACCGCCGTGGTTCTGGGCCACGCGCTGGATCATTTCCTGGATCAGCACGGTCTTGCCGACGCCTGCGCCGCCGAACAGACCGATCTTGCCGCCCTGCACGTACGGGGTCAGCAGATCGATGACCTTGATGCCGGTTTCGAACATCTGGGTCTTGGATTCCAGCTGGTCGAATGCCGGCGGGTTGCGGTGGATGGGCCAACGCTCGGTGACCGTGACGGTCTCACCGGGCTTCTTGTTGAGGATGTTGCCGGACACGTCGAACACGTGGCCCTTGGTCACGTCGCCGACCGGCACGGAGATCGGGCCGCCGGTGTCGAGCACGGTCGCGCCACGGACCAGGCCGTCGGTCGGCTTCAGGGCGACGGTGCGCACGGTGGAATCGCCAAGGTGCTGCTCCACCTCGAGGGTGATCCTCTTGGTGGTCTCGCCCTCTTCGTGAACGCCGGTGCTGTTCAGCTCAACGGTAAGTGCATTGTAAATGTCGGGCAGGTGGCCCACCGGGAATTCGACGTCGATAACCGATCCCTGGATACGCGTGACGCGTCCGGCGGTCGGTTCCGCAGCCGTCTCGGGAGCCGCTGTGGTCTGATTGTCAGCCATATGCGTTCCTACTCTTCCTTCTTGTTCAGCGCATCAGCGCTGCCGATGATTTCGGTAAGTTCCTGGGTAATCGAAGCCTGTCGCGAAGCGTTGAGCTTGCGCGTCAGGTCGTCGATCAGGCTGCGGGCGTTGTCTGTAGCCGTGTGCATGGCGTTCTGTCGGCTTGCAGTCTCGGATGCCGCTGCGGTGAGCAGGCATTCATGGATACGGGACTGGATGTACTTCGGCAGAATGGCGTCAAGCACTTCGTCGACGCTCGGCTCGAACGCATACAGCGGAGTCGCGGCATCGGCATCGGATTCCGGCACGGGACCGGAGTCCGGCTGGTCCGGAAGCACGAGCTCAACGGGCAGCATGCGCAGCACGCGCACCTTCTGTACCACCATGTTCACGAATTCGGTGAACACAATGTAGAGTTCGGAGACTCCACCTTGGTCCGCCGGCTTCATATAGGCGTCCAGCAGTGCCTTCGAGATAGACTCTGCGACTTCCACGCCGGGCTGGTCGGTATCGCCTTCCCAAGTGCCGGCAACATCACGGTTGCGGTACTTGTAATACGTCACACCACGACGACCATACACATACAGTTCCGGCTGCTTGCCCTTCTCATCGAGTCGGGCCAACAGCGATTCCGTTTCGCGGATGATCGAGGAGGTGTACGGACCCGCCATACCACGATCCGAGGTGAGGGCGAGGACAGCCACTCGGGGGTTGTCCTCGTCCTTCTTCACGATCGGATGGTCGATATGGGTGTGGGCCACCAGCGCTTGCACGGCGTCGAAAATCGCATCGGTATACGGCTTCGCGTTCAAGGCCACGTCACGTGCCTTGGCGATGTGCGAAGACGCGATCATCTCCTGCGCGTTGAAGATTTTCTCCAGCGACGCGGTGGAGGCGATCCTAGATTTCAATGCGAGTTGCGAGCCCATGGATCACTTCTCTCCTGCGACGATCTTTTCCTGTTCGACCGGGGTGGCGTTCTTCGCGCTCGGCTTCTTCTCGACCAGCGGCTTGCCCGCGCTGGTCACATAAGTCTCACGGAACGCTTCCACAGCCTTATCGAGGGCAGCCTCGGTATCGGCGGTGAAGTCCTCGGTCTCGCGAATGGTCTTGAGGATATCGGTGTTGTGGTCCAGATAATCCAGCATGGCCTTCTCGAACGGCAGCACGTCGGCGATCGGCAGGTCATCCATCTTGCCATGGGTGCCGGCCCACACGGACACGACTTCCTGTTCCATCGAGTACGGGGAGAACTGCGGCTGCTTAAGCAGCTCGGTCAGGTGCGCGCCACGGTTCAGCTGAGCCTTCGAAGCCGCATCCAAATCGGAAGCGAACATGGCGAAGGATTCCAGCGAACGGTACTGCGCCAGCGAGATCTTCAGCGTACCGGAAACTTTCTTCAGTGCCTTGGTCTGGGCTGCGCCACCGACTCGGGACACGGAGATGCCGACGTCCACAGCAGGACGCTGGTTCGCGTTGAACAGGTCGGACTGCAGGAAGATCTGGCCATCGGTGATGGAGATCACGTTGGTCGGAATGTAGGCGGACACATCGTTCGCCTTGGTCTCGACGATCGGCAGGCCGGTCATCGAGCCGCCGCCGAGGTCATCGGAAACCTTGGCGCAACGTTCGAGCAGACGGGAGTGCAGGTAGAACACATCGCCCGGGTAAGCTTCACGCCCCGGCGGACGACGCAGCAGCAGGGAAATCGAGCGGTAAGCCTCGGCCTGCTTCGACAGATCGTCGAAGACGATGAGCACGTGCTTGCCGTTGTACATCCAGTGCTGTCCGATGGCGGAACCGGTGTACGGTGCGATGTACTTGAAGCCTGCGGAATCGGAAGCCGGGGAGGCCACGATGGTCGTGTACTCCATGGCGCCGGCCTCTTCCAGGGACTGCTTCACCGATGCGATGGTGGAGCCCTTCTGGCCGACGGCCACGTAGATGCAGCGGACCTGCTTCTTCGGGTCTCCGGATTCCCAGTTGCGCTTCTGGTTGATGATCGTATCGATTGCGATAGCGGTCTTACCGGTCTGACGGTCGCCGATGATGAGCTGACGCTGGCCACGGCCGATCGGCGTCATCGCGTCGATGGCCTTCAGGCCGGTGGACAGAGGCTCGTCAACCGGATGACGATGCATAACGTCAGGTGCCTGGGCCTCGAGAATACGACGGCCTTCGGTCTTGATCTCGCCAAGACCATCAATCGGGTTGCCTAGCGGGTCCACGACGCGGCCAAGGTAGCCGTCGCCGACGGGCACGGAGAGCACTTCGCCGGTACGACGCACTTCCTGGCCTTCCTCGATGCCGGTGAAATCGCCGAGGATAACCACGCCGATCTCGCGGGCGTCAAGGTTGAACGCCAGGCCAAGCGTGCCGTCTTCGAAGGTCAGCAGCTCATTGGCCATGCAACCAGGCAGTCCCGTCACGTGCGCAATGCCGTCGCCAGCGGTCGCGACATAGCCGACTTCCTGGGTCGGCGTGTCCGACGGCTTGTACGACTCGACGAACTCATCGAGCGCCTTGCGTATCGTGGTGGGATCAATGGTAAGTTCTGCCATGATCACTCCTTATTGTTGTTTATAAATTCAGTCAAGTCTTGTTTCAGGCTTGTTCACCGTGCGGCTCGCCGTCAGGCGGTCGCCTTCACCGTGCGCTGAAGATGTTGCAGCTGTGCGACCACCGTGTTGTCGGTGACCTCGTCACCCACCTGGATGCGCATGCCACCTATGACGGTCGGATCGACCACCGAGTTGATGTGCACCGGATGGCCGGTCTTCGCCGAATAGATGGCGATGAGCTTGTCGACCTGCTTCTTGCTCAGTGGCTTCGCCGTGGTGACGGTGACCATCGATTCGCCCATATGACGGGAGAACTTGTTGATCAGCCACTGAATGGTCTGCAGATAGCGGCGGTTGCGCAGGTTGCAGGTCGCATGCTCGGCCAGACGCTTGGTCACCACGTTGAAGTCGGCATTGCCGATCAGGCTGTACAGCAGCTTGATACGGGCTTCAGCGGGGACGGTCGCGTCATACAGCTTGCTGCGTACGACCGGAAGGTTGAGCAGTGCGGAATGCAGCTGGGCAAGCTCGATGGAGACCTGCAGAGTAGCATTCGTGTGGTCCGCGTAGTACATCATGCCATCCACACCGAAATCCTCGGTGGCGTTGGCGATGTCGGATACGCGGCTCCAGCGGCGGGCCACCAGATCGGACATGATTTCCATCGTCAACGGATGGGCATCATCTCCAATGAGGGTCTTGACTACCGCAACCTTGTCTTCGACTGGGCGCGACGGGTCGGTGAGGGCACGTTCAAGCTGAATGTTGTGGTCGAGCACATTGGTGATCGTGAACAGTTCGTTCCCGATACGCCATGCGTCCTCGCCGCTATCATGCAGCCTGGGGGCCAGCGAGTCACGCGAAACGCGGTCTGCGATACGCGATGCTTCTCCTCGCATTGGTCACCTCCCTTTCTTGAAGGTTTCGATCACTTCTTGTCGCTGTCCAGATCGGCGATCATCTGATCGATCATCGTCGACTGCACGTCGTCGCTTTCCAGCTTGCTTCCCAGGATCTTGCCGGCCAGTGCCGTTGCCAGCACGCCGACCTCACCCTTCAGGCTCACCAGAGCCTGCTGCTGCTGCGATTCGATGGAACGCTGGGCTGTGGCGGTGATCTGCGCCGCGTCGGCCTCCGCACGGGTGCGCGCGTCGGCGATGATGTGGGATGCCTCCGCACGAGCATCGTCGCGGATCTTGGAAGCCTCGACGCGCGCGTTGCTCAGCTGGGCATCATACTTCGCCTTGGCTTCGTCGGCATCCTTCTGGGCCTGTTCGGCCTTGGCGATGCCGCCTTCGATCTTGGCTGCGCGCTCATCGAACACGGCCTGGAACTTCGGCAGGAAGAACTTGTAGAAGAACACGGCGACGATGATCAGAATGACCAACGACCAGAAAATGTCGTAGCTTTTCGGAAGGAACAGTTCCATCTCGCTAGCTGCGGTCACCATAGTGTCTTCCTCCTTTCACGTTCGTTTGCGTCTTCGGTGTCTACCTTGGGAATCAAGTCTTACTTGATGAAGGCGAGCACGAAGCCGAGCAGTGCCAGCACCTCGACGAATGCCAGGCCCAGGAACATGAGGGTCTGCAGACGGCTGCCGAGCTCAGGCTGACGAGCGGTGCCTTCGATGGTCTTACCGATCAGGATGCCCAGACCGATGCCAGGGCCGATGGCGGCGAGGCCGTAGCCAACGACGTTCAGGTTGCCGGCAACCTCAGCGAGGGTAACGATATCCATGATTGTTTCCTTTCTGGTTATTGCTTGACAAGAAGCAACACTTAAAAAGCCGGTGGTCAGTCGATCTCCGGATAGCTCATATTGATGTATGCGGTGGTCAGGATGGCGAAGATGTAAGCCTGCAGGCAGGCGACCAGCGCCTCGAACAGGAACATGAACATGCCAGCCGCGAAGGTGATGATACCGAACGGCATCATCAGCTTGTTCACCACATCAACAAGGAAGAACTGCGTGGCCGAGAGGCACAACGCAAGGATCAGATGGCCCGAGACCATGTTGGCGAACAGTCGGATCGTCAACGAGAACGGGCGGATAATCAGCAGCTCAAGCAGCTGAATCGGGGACAGCAGAATATAGATCGGGGCCGGAACACCCTTCGGGAAGATCTCGTCCCTCAGGAAGTGGCCGAGGCCCTTTTCGCGGATGCCTGCAATCCAGTACTGGCAGAAGCACCACATGGCGAACACCAGAGGCAGCGTGATGGACGCGCTTGCCGCGATGTTGAAGCCTGGGATGATGCCGCACAGATTGAAGACCAGCAACGTGCAGAACACGGTGGTGATCATCGGCACGTAACGCTTGCCACGCAGCTCGCCCATCACCTGATAGACGATGTTGTCGCGGACAAACTCGATCAGCCATTCGACTGCGCCCTGCCAACGGCCAGGGATGAGCTTTGCACGGCTTGCCGTAATTCCGAGAACCAGCAGCATGATGACGGTCGCAAGGATACGAACGAGGATGATGCGGTTGATGGCGAACGGCGTGCCTTGAAAAACAAACGGATCGGGAAGGAAGTCATTGATGCTCGGCATCTCTGGACCATCGGCGATGGCCAGCATGCCCTCTCCCAATGCACTAATCATTCACGCCTCCTGCTCTTGTGTCAGCTGTCAGTTTAGCCCAACAGCCGAGTCGAATGTGACGTTCCGGTTACCAAAACCGCAACGTCCTTCGGGAATATGTTAGCGCGCCCGTAAACGCGTTCGCATACAAGCCCCGAACGGCTGGATAGGATTATTAGCCCGCGTATAGACAACGCCCACATGCACGGACAATCCCTTACTACTGTAAGGCTCGAACCGGCGTTTCGCATTGGTTGCGATGAATGTCGCGATAATTAGACACCGCCGCGATTTCCGTCGATTCTTCCATTTAAATTGTGCGCTTTTCCATCGTTAAAACGTTTTACCAAGCATATCGCACGATACACGTCACGACAAAATATGCCACGTCCCATGAAAGGACGCGGCATACAACGACGGAAGACACGTGGAATATGCGCGGGAATAAAGGAATAAATATGGAATCAGCCGCGGATGACGCCGTAGCCGTCATGCGAGAACGGCGTGAACGCGTCGACGCGCGGCGAGCCTGGCTCATGACGGATCGACCGATCGGTGCCAAGCCTTTTCTCCGCACGGAGCCTCGGCACTTCGGCCAGATCGTACGGCGTGGTCTGATATACCCAATTCAGCCAATTGCGCCACAGCAGGTTGGCGTGGGCGCGCCAGGCGAACAGCGGTTCGAGCTTCGGGTCGTCGTGCGGGAAGTAGTTCTTGGGGAACGGCACGTTGGTCATGCCCTTCTTCATATCCCGCTCGTACTCCTCGGCAAGCGTGTACTTGCCATATTCCCAATGGCCGAGCGCGAACACTTCGGAGAAGTCGCGGGTGGCGATGAGCCCCGGGCCCGACTCCGGCCCCCACGTGAGCACCTGCAGCTCGGGATTGTGCGCGATGTCGCCCTCGTTCACTCCGGCCAGACGCGAATGCGGCTGCAGGCAAATCTCGTCGAAGCCGTTGGTGAGGAAGCAGTACTCGTCCTGCAGATACTGCGGGAACACGCCGAAGATCTTCTTCGGCAGCAGCTCCTTGCGCACACCATAACGGTAGTTGAGCGCACCCATCGCGCCCCAGCACAGATACATGGTGGAGAAGACGTGGGTGGAGGCCCAATCGAGGATCTGCTTGAACTCGTCCCAGTAATCGACCTGTTCGAAATCGAGATGCTCGACGGGTGCGCCCGTCACCACGAAGCCGTCATAATAATTGTCCTTGAACGTGTCGAGCGTCTCATAGAACTTGACCAAGTGGTCGGCGCTCACATGCGTGGCCTCGTGGGTGGAGGTCTTCATGAAATCGACTTCCACCTGCAGCGGGCTCTTGGAGATCAGGCGCAGCAACTGCGTTTCGGTCTCGATTTTCTTCGGCATGAGATTCAGGACCACCAGCTTGAGGGGGCGCACACGCTGACGCTCCGCTTCGGGCTTTTCGAGCGCGAAGATTCGTTCGGAGTCGAGGATGTCTCTGGCCGGAAGGCCACTGGGGATCTTGATAGGCATGTCTCCTATTATGGTGCGGGCACGGATATGGCGTATTCGGAAGTTTCCCGAAGCGAACTCCGGCGATATATGAAAAATGGATAACGGGTTATCCGGCATACCTTTTCACTGGGGACGAGGTATGCGACACGCCGATTTGACATTACTCACCATATCCGTAAAGTAATAAGAGCTGTCTCAAGAAAGACAAGCCGACGCGGGGTGGAGCAGCTCGGTAGCTCGCTGGGCTCATAACCCAGAGGTCCATGGTTCAAATCCATGCCCCGCTACCAATTGAAACCGGAAACCTTTTGGTTTCCGGTTTTTTGTTTTTCTAGGACGTCTCGCTCCTTTTATATAAAGTCCCCATACATATCGAACGCAACCGACGCGCACAACGTATGGTCATGCCGCTGTAGCCTTCATAATCGAACATAATCGCAAATCATGTATTAAAACGCTTTACCAAAAGTATTTGAAGAAAGCACTTGTAGCCGCATCGCCGTAATCGTTACGAAAAGGGAAATCACAAAAAGAACACAACTACCTCTATAATCGGCTATATGAATGAAGCAACATCATCAAGCGCGACACCGCGCACGAAGGCAACAGCAAAGACAACAGCTAAGGCAGCGGCCACAAAGACAACGAGGACAGCCGCGAAATCAACCGCGAAGACGACAACCAAAAAACCAACCACCAAGCGCACTTCCAAGCCGAAAACCGCAACGAAGCGAACCGTCGGCGAAACTCCAGCACCTATCATCAACCGCACCAGCCCGGAACAGTTCGGCCGCGTAAACGTTCTTGACATCACTCCGTCCGCCGAAAACGGCCTGTACCCGGCCCGCGTGGAGCTTGGCGAGGCATTCAAGGTCACCGCGCAGGTGTTCATCGAAGGCCGCACCAAGGCCGGCGCCACCGTGTCCGTGCGCAACACGCGCGGCACCGAGAAGGGCCGCTTCCCGATGATCTGCACCAACCCCGGCCTGGACCGCTGGGAAGCGATGGTCAAGATCGGCGACCACAGCGACCTGAAGCCGTGGGAAGACGGCTACGCCGACGTCAAGAAGCAGCTCGGCGAATGGCACATCGTGGTCGAAGGCTGGGAGGATACGTACGCTTCCTGGCTGCACGACGCGCAAATCAAGGTCGAGGTCGGCGACGATGCGGAGAACGCGCTGGAATCCGGCGCGCAGCTGCTGGAACGTTGGGCTGGCGCACGCGATTCCAAGCTGACCGCCGACGACAAGAAGACGCTGCGCGAAGCGGCGAAGGCCGTTGCCGACAAGTCGCTCGACGCGACCGCGCGTCTTGCCGCGGCGACCACCGACGCAATCGCAAGCCTGCACGAAACCAATCCGCTGCGCGACGGCCTGAGCGCGTCGAATCCGCAGCGCTTCCGCGTGGAACGTCCGAAGTCGAGCTTCGCCGCATGGTACCAGTTCTTCCCGCGTTCCGAAGGCGCGTATTTCGACGCCGACGGCAAGATCGTGCAGGGCACGCTGAAGACGGCGCTGTCCGGCCTCGACCGCGCGAAGACCGAAGGCTTCGACATCGTGTACCTGCCGCCGATCTTCCCAATCGGCGTGACCAACCGCAAGGGCCGCAACAACACGCTGATCGCCGGACCGCACGATCCGGGCTCCCCGTTCGGCATCGGCTCCGAGCTGGGCGGCCACGACACCGTCGACCCGCTGCTCGGCACCATGGACGATTTCAAGGCGTTCTGCGATTACGCGCACAAGCTGGGCATCGAAGTGGCGCTCGACTTCGCGCTGCAGTGCTCGCCTGACCACCCGTGGGTCAAGCAGCATCCGAACTGGTTCCGCACCAAGCCGGACGGCACGATCGCATTCGCCGAGAATCCGCCGAAGAAGTACCAGGACATCTATCCGATCGACTTCAACGCCGACATGGAGGGCATCGAGGCCGAGGTCGAACGCATCATGGACCTGTGGATTAAGGCCGGCGTGACGATCTTCCGTGTGGACAATCCGCATACCAAGCCGGTGCGTTTCTGGCAGGACGTGATCGCCGCCGTGACGAAGAAGCATCCGGAGACGCTGTTCCTGGCCGAGACGTTCACCCGTCCGGGCATGATGCGCGCGCTGAGCTATGCCGGCTTCACGCAGTCGCACTGCTACTTCCCGTGGCGCAACACCAAGGAGGAGCTTGAGGAGTATTTGGAGGAGACCAACGGCGACGGTGGTTTCTACCAGCACAACACCTTCTGGCCGTCCACGCCGGACATCATGACCGCCTACCTGCGCGACAACGGTATCGCCGGTCACGCGGTGCGCGCGGTGCTCGCCGCGATGGGCTCTCCGAGCTGGGGCATCTACAACGGCTATGAGCTCATCGAGAACAAGCAGCGTCCGGGATTCGAAGAGCAGATCGACAACGAGAAGTACGAAGTCAAGGTGCGCGATTGGGACGAGGCCGACAAGTACGGCATCTCCGAGCTGCTCACCTCGCTCAACAAAATCCGTTCCAAGCATCCGGCATGCCGCAGCTACCACAACCTGCACGTCCTGCCGAGCGACGACGCGGGCGTGGTGGCGTTCCTGCGCCAGGCCCCGGCCGAGCTTACCGGTACCGGCAAGCCGGATACGGTGATCGTGGTGGTGAACCTCGACGGCCACAACACGCACCAGTCCATCGTGCACATCGAACTGCCCGACTTCGGTTTCGCCACCGACAAGCCGCTCAAGGTACGCGACGAGCTGACCGGACGCGAGTTCGAGTGGAGCTGGGACAACTACGTCTCGCTGGCACCGTGGGCCGACGTGGCACACGTGCTCACCGTTGTCGAAGACTGATTGAGCCTCAATCGCATTAAACCGAAGGCGGGTGTTTAGGAAGCCACAAAACTTCCTAAACACCCGCCTTCATATTGTCCAAACATCGCTAAATGTGCGCACACCGCACACACTTATAATCCATATTCACATACATATCCACTTGGGCAGCCACGAAGGACATACGATGTAAGCTGGAGTCACTGATGGGTCAGCTATACCAGACACATGCTCATCAGCCATAGCCGCATTGAACGGGCATGCAAGAGAGACAATCACGACAATCGTCACAAGAAAAACACTTATTATCTTAGCAAATCCGCAAGAGATAAAACTCATATCATCTTCCCTTATCTATAAACAAAATTTCATTGAGATAAATCAATTACTTGGTCACATACGTTCGCTAATTCCAAATCATGCGTTGAAACGACTACGCAAGCACCTTTTCTCACTGCACTCTTCAGTAAATCAACAACCATCTTTCTGTTTGCCGCATCCAATGAAGCCGTGGGCTCATCAGCGAAAATATAAGCCGATCTCTTCCAAAGTGCTCGAACAATCGCTATACGTTGTTTCTCGCCACCAGACAAAACCGCCGCAGTTTCATTGACGCGATTCAGCATCCCAGTCTCTGCAAGTAAATCAGACAGTCGGCGAGGCATTTTCGTTTTCTTAGATTGAAGAAAACCGCGCTTAAACGTCAAATTATACAAAACCGTTTCATCATCTATCAGTCCATAATCCTGATAAATAAATGATGCTTTATTCTTCCAAAACAATCTTCTTTTACGATCATTCCAATGCGATGTACCTGCACCATCAACAACAACGTCACCAGCACTTGGCTTACATAACAGCGACGCGATATTCAACAGCGACGTCTTACCGCAACCCGACGGACCAGTAAGTGCAATCATGCAACCTCCGTCAAGTCTTCCATTCACATGCTGAAAAATCGTACGATTATCGATTGCATACGAAATGTCATTAAGTTCAATAGTCATCATTACCCCTTTTCGATTATTTAACAGCTCTGTTTACAACTTCCGTAAAGCATTTATTTGACGCAAGTAAGACGGAAATAATCTCAATAGACAGGCACAGAACTGAGATACCCGTCATAAAAATGCAAATATTATTCGAAAGTAATTTCTGTTGCCCTACAACAACATATGCAATTATGCATGAGATCAACAGCAAAACAGCCTGCGTCACACAATGTCCAGAAGAAAGACGAAGGTAATGTTCACCCAGCGTATGCCTGATGAATATTCTCCGTCTATTTTCATACGCCCAAAGATACGCACCTTCTACCGTACTTAAAACAACTTCAAGCAACACAATGATCAAGTAAAACAGGTTAGTTTCACCAAGTTGCTTAAGAATACAGTATTGATAAAAAGCGTCATCAGAAACTCTATTTATAGAATTAATCGATGACAGTAATCCAGATTCCTCAGCTATGCTATTTACAAAATCAGCATCATTAAAAATGATATTAGACGTCGAAAGTGCAGGATAAACGAAACCATTGATATTGAGATCCTTGCTCACATCGTCCACTACGATGACCAATGGATTACGAGTCATTGAAAACATGCCATTTTGAGCACCGTATTCAAGCGCAGGAAAAAGCCCTTCGCCCTTCCATTCATACAGGCAATCCTCCATCGCAATCCCAGAATGCTCATTCAACCATATTCCGTCATACCCCCTCAGACCACTCAACACCGAAGCAGGAATGTGCGACGAATCAATTTTCTTTAAATCATTTTCAGAAACATTCATCAAATTCAGGAAAGATCTATTCGTTATAATGACATCGTCATAAGGAGACAGTTGTTTCGATATATCATTCGCAGTCGGATTTGCCCCCTCAACCAAAGCCGGAGCAACGGAATACGACAAATACAACCCGCCCCGCGCATCCGCCAAACTGAAAAAATCATTAAAAGCCTGCGCGACTTCAGAAGATGAGGTCGTTGGATCCGCAAATGTTTTCACCGACACAACCTGTTGCACTCCCTCCCATCGTTTCACGGAACGAAACTGCTGAGAAGCCGATTCAAATGAAGACAAGGCCATGGCACCGGAAACCAATGCAAGAACAATGCACACAAGTTTCAAGAAAACCTGTCCGAACAAAAGCCTTTTAGATAGATTCCGCCTCAGGGAAATATTTCGAACCGAAGGCATGGTGATAATAGAAAAAACAGCAACAACCACCAAGAACAATATTAGGAATAAAATAACGGAAGCCAGATAAGCTTCAAGATAATCAAATACAGAATTAACCGAATAAAGCACCAAAGACAATGCTATCGAAATCACGATTCCAATAACATATGGAATCATCCACACACGCAGAAAATCACTGGTGTCACGATAAACTATATTTTTGTTTTGGCAGCCATTAAGCACAAGAATGGAATGCAGACGCTCACGGTTCCCTATCCATGACCAGCATGTCGCGCACACGACAACAAACAGCAAGGCAATACCGAATCCACCCGACCGATTATTCGCAAGTAATCCAAGAACATCAATATTTGACACCCTCGATCCACTGTTAACAACAGAACCACCATACTGTTCAATAATCTTTACAGCAGATTGCGTGGCTTTGGAATCCGTAAACGAGTATGTTCCAGAAAGACTCGCCTCCGAAAGGTCAGATAAGGGAATCAGCTTGATCTCGCTACGACCGGAGTAATTGTTCCTTTTCAGCTCGTCCGTGGCACTATTGTGATCTCCAAAATAAAATAACTTCACTTTGTCGTGAGATATGGATTCCACTTTAGATAAAACACCAAAAGATCCTTTATCATACGTCAAATCTTCTATCGCTGAAATAACTTCATTTTTATCAGCAGACAATGAAGAAAAATTCACAGAGATAAATGTTCTCGTCCCAACCGGATACGTAATCTCCAATGATTGCAACGTCGAAGCAGTAATAAATGAAGACAACATGGCAATAACCAAGCTAAGAGTCGCCAGAATCTTTTTTCCCATAACCCATCAAACCAACTACTAGAAAATAGCAATACGGGTGCTTATTCACCTACAACAGCGAATAAGCACCCACAAAAACACAAACAACAATTAGCAAATACGGTAGTAATACCGGGCCGAGGAATCATATCCCCATAGTTGCGCATAAGACCAATGTCCCGCCGCAGTATCGATCGACACACTCTTGTTCGTGTTCGTATATACAGATGACCCATGGCACTTGTTCGCATGCCAATAATTAGACCACATCTTCACCGGGTTGGCACCGTACTGCCATGTGCCACCTTCATTAGGAAAAGCTTCATATGCCGGAGAAGCACTGTCAGATACCGAAACCTCGCTCCACTGTCCGCTGCAGGATTCAATACCTGAACCAGCAGGTTCAGAAGCAAAAGCACCTGCCGGCACACCGACAAACAGAGCCGAAGTTAACGCAGCCGCACCAATAATTCCGACCATTTTTTTTTGACATGGTCATCTCCAATCACTTTGTTTCATCGCCAACTCTGGCGATAACCTCCACGGTAGCGATCCTCAGCTGTTTACAGAAACACTTGTCAAGGAAAACTTGACATTAAAGCTCCACATACCCCTATCGATGGTATTGTCTATCAGTGTGAACAAGGAGAAAATCATTGATATCGCAATCCTTGACAACGATGTCCTAGCGGCAAAAATGCTGTCACATTGGATAGATCAGATTTCCAGAGAGCATCACGTCACGTGGGTAGCGCACTCAGGCGCAGAGGCACTACACCACTGCCTATTCGGCAATGAAATTCCCGATGTTCTCATTGCCGACATGGCATTGGGAGACATCAGCGGTGCCATTGTTTGCCGAAAAATACGTCAGCAGACTTCCAGAATTGGCCTTCTCTGCATCACCGCATACGAAATAAAACGATATGAAGAAGATGCCATATCAGCAGGCGCCCAAGGAATACTAGCAAAAGAAAACCTCATTCACGATCTGCCATCCGCAATCATTCAGGCAAGTCATGGGCTTCCGATTAACAATCAATTTCCTGACGCATTAACCGCACACCATTTGCTTAATGGCGAAACAGACAAAAGACCCCCTAAACTAAGCCGCAAAGAGCAAGAAGTCCTGCGTCTCTACGCACAAGACCATTCAACTGAACAAATTTCGGAGCTACTCCACATAAGTCAAAATACCGTTTACACATACATCCATCGTATCCTCAAGAAAATGGACGTCCATAACAGAAAAGAAGCGGTCATCCTATGCAGAAAATACGATTTAATATAGCTGAGACCTATAAACAATCATCTAGGACATACTTCAATTTTCTTCCGTTCATTATACGAATTCTTTATTTCTTATGTCTCATCATATTTCTAATAGATGAAACAAGTTTAAATATCGACCATAATTACCTCAAATGGCATATTCTTTTCTGCTGTACAGAAATAATTATATTTCTCATTTTCACAAAATGGCAGATTACCGGCAGCTGGCTCATCATCCTCACGTCATGGATCGGCCCCATTCTGCCATTTCAAACATCTGCAGCTCTCATTTTCAGTTGTCTGCTAGCAGTCACACTGCTCGGATACCACAATCTCTTACAGGGAATCGGTGCCTCACTCACCTACCTCATCACGCACACCACCAGCACTTACATAGTGCAGTCAGCAATGAACACAACTGACTCCCTACTTATGCTGATGACATTGGGAGTCTTTTGCCTAGCGGGATCATTACTTCACTGGACTCAATTAAAAACCGAATCAAACAATCAACTCGCAAGATCCAAATATCAACAGCAAGTCGCAATTTCATTACATGATAAAACTTGCAATAATCTCACCTATGCAATTCGTTTTATAGATGAACGCATATATTCAAATTCTCAATTATCCCAAACAGATCTCACTGAGTTGCAGGATATTCTACGCGAAACACTTACACAAACACGTGCTACTATTTCACAACTCATCGATGATGATTATTCCAAAGACACGCATCAGGCCGACAATTCTGACCAGTTCAAGCACCTCAACCAGATTATTTCTAGGGCTCAGCACAGATTAAAACAGCTACAATTCAGAGGAGAAATAATTAATACTCTCCAAGAACTGAATCATCTTCCCAAGGAAAACGCCGAATTGCTTTTCGACGTCACCAATGAATTGTTTTCCGACATCATCAAACATGCCGACCCCGAGCAAGGCTACCTCGTCACTTTTGGAACCTCTGGCGGCAATATAACCATCGGTGCATGCGATGCACCGCGGAATGACCCCACACATATCACCACAGATAAGCCCACCACCATGGGATTGTTAAGATATAAGACAATTTTAGAGGCTCAAGGAGGGGCAATTTCCATCCAGTCGACAGAGAACCTGTGGATGGCCGACATCACCATACCTTTAATTTCGACCTTCCCCATAGCCCCAGCAAAAAGAAAGTCCCATCTGAACACATGCAACGACAGCGCACACAATCCCGCAGCACTCTTTGAACCAAAAGACATCAATTAAAATCACGACTTTATTTGACCAGGTTCATTCCACTTCGGTGGAAAGCGGTATTGTGGTTACTGATAATGCAAACTGCCCAATCTCAAGGAGAAATGACATGGCAGAAACCTTCAACGTCGTGGTGGAAATTCCGCGCGGTTCCAAGAACAAGTACGAAGTGGACCACGAGACCGGTCGCGTGTTCCTGGACCGCACCCTGTTCACCTCCATGGGCTACCCGGATGACTACGGCTACATCGACGGCACCCTGGGCGAGGACGGCGATCCGCTCGACGCTCTCGTCATGATCCCGAACTCCGTGTTCCCGGGCTGCGTGGTGGAATGCCGCGCCGTCGGCCTGTACCACATGGTCGACGAGGCCGGCGGAGACGACAAGGTGCTGTGCGTGCCGGCTGACGTCCGCTTCGACGACATCAAGGACGTCGATGACGTATCCGAGTACCACAAGGCTGAAATCAAGCACTTCTTCGAGCAGTACAAGGCTCTGGAACCGGGCAAGGAAGTCAAGCCGGGCGACTACTGGACCGGTGCCGCCAAGGCCGAGGAGGAAATCGTCGCAGCCCGCAAGCGCCTCGCTGAGGCGTGAAGCTGACAGCGCGGTGCGCTGTCAGTAGCCGAAGTGAGCAGCTATGCTGCGAAGCCGCATGCGCAGCATGCGGAAGCGAGAAGTGAGTCGAAATAATTCCGACTCGACGATAGATGATAACAAGCCGCTCTTATTTCAAGGGCGGCTTGTGCGTTATAGTGGTGGCTTGTAATTTACGGCATGCGAACAGTATTCGCTGAATTCAAAGCCCGCGGGACACCATCGATCCGCGTGCGGCAGTTCTGTGTCGGTACCCCTAGGCGTAGGCGGAACACAACCCGTCGAGGCCCATCCCGTGGGGAGACCGGCGGGATGAACCTTTGTTACCAGTTATGCTCATTCAGATTCTGCTCATTGGCGTTTCCGTGTCCATGGACGCGTTCGCTGTCTCCATTGGCAAAGGCCTGACCGTCAAGAAGCTTCGCGGCGTCGATGCGTTCAAAACCGCCCTGTGGTTCGGCGGATTCCAAGCGCTTTTCCCTCTGCTCGGCTATTTCGCGGCCAGCACGTTCAGCAAATACGTGACCGCAGTGGATCATTGGATCATTTTCGGTCTGCTTGCGCTGATTGGCGGCAATATGGTCCGCGAGGCGTTCGAGGAAGACGAGGAGAATGCCAAGGAGACCCCCGAATTCGATTGGCGCCACATGCTGCCGCTCGCCGTGGCCTGCAGCATCGACGCGTTCGCCGTCGGCGTGAGTCTCGCGTTCATGACGCTCAACATCTGGCTGTCGGTGGTCATCATCGGCATCACCACCGGTCTGTTCTCCGCGGCCGGCCTAATCATCGGCCGCTTGTTCGGCTCGCGCTGGCAGAAGCCGGCGCAGATCGCCGGCGGTGTCGTGCTGATTCTCATCGGCCTGAAGGTGCTGCTCGAGCATCTCGGCTTCATCGGTTGATAATTCGGCCACAGCAAACGCAAAAGCCCGTAATCGCAATCGATTACGGGCTTTCCTTGTCATAGGGGCGTTATCGGCCGTCTACCACCGTCCATCAAAGCTTCCGTCAGAACGTCACGGCGGCAAACGCGGCGATACCCACCGCCGCACCGGTCAGCATGACCGGCAGCAGCGCAATGCCGATCCACGGGGAGCGCGCATCGGGCTCCGGGTCGGCGTCGCGATACCAGAAGTACGAGCACACGCCGAGCACCACGGCCACCAGCAGCGCCACGATAGCGGCGATGGCCCACGTCATGGTGGTCGGACCGACGAACGTGCCATCGGCTCCGGCCGCTACGGATGCCGCGATGGCCTTGTCATGCGTCGTCGGCAGCAACGTCGGCAGGAAGCACCAGCCGGCGCTGGCGATCATGGCGGCGCCCTCAACCACGCCGTGCGACAGCGAACGAATCAGGTGCGTGCGGTTCTCGCGTGCCATCTGACGTCCGAACGACACGATGACCAGCACGATCAGCAGGCCGCCGACGCCGGCAATCCAGCCTTCCTCCATGGAGAAGTTCCTGGAGCCGTCCTCGGCGGCGGGGAAAATCGCGCGTCCCAGCATCATCGTCGTGGCGCACACCACCGACAGCAGACCGGCCACAACGGCGATCACATGTCCGGCGACGCCGTCGCGGAACGGATTGAACGCAACCAGCAGCGCGATCAGCGCCAGCGAGCCGATGACGGTGAACGACACCACGGCCGGCTTGGCCGGATCACCATATGTGATGCCGGGAATCAGCGCGAGCGCGACCAGCACCACGTACGCGACGATCTGAATCGTCAGAACCTTTCCGAAGGCGACCTTCGACGCAGGTTTCCGGACAGCGTCCTTCACAGCGGCCATCCTCGACCCCCTTTTCATATTATGGTCAATACGTATGCAATATGAATAAATGTAGCCGTATGTGTCCACATACTTCGGCTACAATCGACGAAACGCCGATAACACATTTCGCGTGTACAATCGCGGCAACAGTATAAGACAAAGGGAGCTGACGTGACGGATCTTACGCTTATGACGTTCGCTAGCGACCCAGCTACCGTCCTGCCTTCGTTGGCGTTGCTCTCCCACCGCGTGCGCGTGCTGCCAATGGATGCGGCCAGCCTGGTAAAGATGCCGGAGAACACCATTCTGTTTCTTGACGCCCGCGACGATCTGGCCACCGCGAAAACGCTGTGCCGGCTGATTCACGCGTCCGGCCTGTCCACGCCGATTGTGCTTATCCTCACCGAAGGCGGCTTCACCGTGGTCAATTCGCAGTGGGGTATCGCCGACGTGGTGGTGGCCACGGCATCTCCGGCCGAGGTGGAGGGGCGTCTGCGTCTGGTCTCCGAACGTGGCAACGCGCCGGTCAATGCGATTGCGGGGCATGGCGATCAGGGTGTTCAGGATGAGGACGGTCTGATCCGCTCCGGCGATCTGGTGGTGGACACTAACGGCTATACGGCCAGCCTGCATGGCCATCCGATCGATCTGGCGTACAAGGAGTTCGAGCTGCTCAAATACCTGGTGCAGCATCCCGGCCGCGTGTTCACACGCGCGCAGCTGCTGCAGGAAGTGTGGGGCTACGACTATTACGGCGGCACCCGCACCGTCGACGTGCATATCCGTCGTCTGCGCGCCAAGTTGGGCGGCGAATACGAGCATCTCATCGGCACCGTGCGTAACGTCGGTTACCGTTTCGATCCTCCGGAGGAGAACGAGCATGAGACCACGGCCAAGGACGCGGCACGCGACGATGATGGCGAGACCGGCGAGAACTAGGTTTTCCTGCGATTGCGTCATCCGTTCTGCCGATTTATGTCGGCTCATGTTGGTTTCCGCCGATTCCGACTGTTCTGTTGGCTTCGAAGGTTCCGCTGGTTTCCGTACACGAAGGGTGAACTGAAGGCATGCCTCGGGAATCGAAGAAGGCGCGGATCGCGCGCATGCACGGCGAATACGAGCTGCTGTGCAAGGAGATTCCCCACCCGAAATGCGCGTTGGATTTCCATTCGCCTTTCGAGTTGCTGGTGGCTACGGTCCTCAGCGCGCAGACCACCGACAAGCGCGTGAACACGGTCACGCCGGAACTGTTCGGCGAATATCCCGGACCGGCCGAATTGGCTGCCGCGAACCCCGAACATGTCGAGGACATCATCCGCACCATCGGCTTCTTCCGTACGAAAACACGCAATATCATCGGACTTTCGCATGAATTGTGCGAACGATTCGATGGCGAGGTTCCAGCCGACATGGCTTCGCTGGTCTCCCTGCCGGGCGTGGGACGCAAAACCGCGAATGTGGTGCTTGGCAACGCGTTCGGCGTGCCCGGATTTCCCGTGGACACGCATGTGATCCGGGTGACGGGACGTCTGCGGTGGCGTTCCGATTGGGCGTCCCCCTCCCCCGATCCAGTGGCCATCGAACGTGAGATCACCGCCTGCTTCCCGCCCGAGGAGTGGACGGATCTGTCCCACCGTTTGATACTGCATGGCCGTGCCATCTGCCACGCGCGAAAGCCGGATTGCGCCGATTGCCCGCTCAACGACACGTGTCCGAGCGCGTTCGCCGTGTAATCGTCCTATCCACTGTGTTCGTCGCGTCCACCGCATTCACCGTGTTCACTGGGTGAATCGCACGCATCGTCCGCCGTATGCTCATCCACCAGCCAGAACGGACCGTGTAGCGCGCGTCAACTAGACTCGGGTGCATGGATGAAAACGGGCGGAAGCGCAATCTCAAGGACGAAGCCACGCGATGGCTGATATTCCTCGGCGTCGCGGCGGTGCTCAGCGTGATGCTGTGGCTGGGACTGTCGCTGGTCGAGCACAAGAACCCGATCACATCCTTCGGCACGCTCTCCTCCAATTCGTCCGTGACGATCGGCATCGAAGGCAAGGCGCCGGAATCGCTTGACATCCGCACCGAACAGGGCACCGCCGTGGAGCAGGCGCTGCTCGGCAACGTGTACGAGACGCTGGTGTCCCGCAGCGACACCAACAAGCTGCAGCCGGGGATCGCCTCCTCCTGGCAAATCTCCGACGACGGCCTGACCTATACGTTCGCGCTGCGCGACGGCATGACCTTCTCCAACGGGCACAAACTCGACTCGTCCGACGTGGTCTGGTCGTTGCAGAACACCATCAACAACCATTACGTGGGCTCCGACCAGCTCGGCGACCTGAAGGAGATCACCAATCCGAACGCGGACACGGTGTCCGTCACGCTGTCCAAGCCGAATCCGCGGCTGCTGCGCGCGCTGGCCGGCCGCGCGGGCGTCGTGTACGACCAGGAGAACAAGGCGGACTACGCCAAAACGGCGGTCGGATCGGGACCGTTCACCGTATCCGACGCGTCGAAATCGCAAATCGTGCTGCAACGCAACGACTCGTATTGGGGAAGCAAGGCCGTCTCATCGCAGGTGACCCTGTATTACTACGGCGACGAGGATGCGATGGCGAACGCCATGAAGGCCGGGAAAATCGACATGGCATTGCCGCTCAGCGCGTCAGCCGCCGACGGACTCGGCAAGACCGACGGCATCTCGACGGTCAGCGGCATCAGCTTCGACAAGGTGCTGCTGGCGTTCAACAACGATGGGAACAGCCCCTTCTCCGACGAGCAGATCCGTAAAATGACGCGGTACGCCATCGATGCGCAGTCCATCGCCAAGAACAGCCCGGACGCCTATGCCGTGCTGGGCGGGCCGATCAGCCCGCTCGAGGACGGCTATGAGGATCTGAGCGGACTGTACCCCTACAATCTTGAACAGGGACAGCAGATGCGCTCCTACTTCGGCGCGAACTACATCGCCCCGATCGACATTCTGGTGCCGAAGCAGTACAAGAGCATCGGCGACACCGTGAAAACCGCAATCGAAAGCCTCAACGTCGGCGCCAATCTGGAGGTGCTCGATTCCGCCGCGGAAGTGACGGAACGCATGAACGCGGGCACGTACAACATCGCGCTGACCACCATGAGCGACGAAGGCGACGCGAGCGTCTTCGCGAGCGGCCAATCAGTGTTCCATTTCGAGAACGGCGACGCGCAGCAAGCCTACGCCAACGCCATGGCCGCCACCAACGACAACGATTACCAGGCGCGCATGCGCGATTACGCGCGCATCGTCAGCGAGGACGCCGCCAGCGATTGGCTGTACACGCGCAAGAACTTCATCGCTGTGTCCGACCAGCTGCAGGGGTATCCGAAGAATCTGACCGACCGACTGCTGCCGTTGAGCAAGGTGAGGCTGAGCTAGAGGCAGCGCCGTTTTTGCTGCGGATTTTCCGCGATTTGCATGCGATTCCGGCATTCGGTTCGGCGGAAGTCGGCACCATGGCAGTTGTCACATTCGCTTTCTAGACTAGCGACTATGACTGAAAGCCAAGATAACACCATCAACGCGAACCTCACGCCGCTGCCCGACAGGGTCGGCGTGGACGGTCTCGAAGACAAGTGGCGTGGCGTCTGGGACGAGAGCGGAGTCTACAAGTTCCAGGGCACCCGCGACCGCAAGGCCGTCTATTCCATCGACACCCCGCCGCCCACCGTTTCGGGCCACCTGCATGTGGGCCACGTGTTCTCCTACACGCATACCGATGTGATCGCGCGTTTCAAGCGCATGAACGGCTACGACGTGTTCTACCCGATGGGCTGGGACGACAACGGCCTGCCGACCGAACGCCGTGTGCAGAACTATTACGGCGTGCGCGTGGACACTTCCCTGAAGTACGATCCGAATTTCGTGCCGCCGTTCGAAGGCACCGATGGCAAGAAGATCGACGCCAAGGACCAGGTGCCGATCTCCCGTAAGAACTTCATCGAACTGTGTGAAAAGCTCACCGCCCAAGACGAGAAGCAGTTCGAGGCGCTGTGGCGCTCCCTCGGCCTGTCCATCGACTGGTCGCAGACCTACCACACCATCGGCGAGCATCCGCAGCGCGTGGCCCAGAAAGCGTTCCTGCGCAACCTGGCTCGCGGAGAGGCGTATCAGAAGGACGCCCCGGGCCTGTGGGACGTGACGTTCCAGACCGCAGTGGCGCAGGCCGAACTGGAATCGCGCGAATACCCGGGCTTCTACCACAAGTTGGCCTTCCGTTTCGAAGACGGCACCCCGATCTACATCGAGACCACCCGTCCGGAACTGCTGGCCGCCTGCGGCGCGCTGATCGCGCATCCGGACGACGAGCGTTACAAGCAGTATTTCGGCCAGTACGTCTACTCCCCGCTGTTCCATGTGAAGGTGCCGATTCTGGCGCATAAGGCGGCGGAAATGGACAAGGGCGCCGGCATCGCCATGTGCTGTACGTTCGGCGACGTGACCGACGTCGAATGGTGGCGCGATCTGAACCTGCCGCTGCGTTCCATCATCCAGCGCAACGGGCGCATCGTCATGGACACCCCGGATTGGATCGAAGACGAGGAAGGCAAGCGTATCTTCCAGGAGACCGCGGGCAAGACCACGTTCTCCGCACGTAAGGTCATCGTCGACGAGCTGCGCGCTGCCGGCGATCTGGACGGCGAGCCGACCCCGACCAAGCGTATGACGAACTTCTACGAGAAGGGCGACAAGCCGCTCGAAATCGTCACCTCCCGCCAGTGGTACCTGAAGAACGGCGGCACCGACGAGAAGCTGAACGCCGAGCTCATCGCGCGCGGCAAGGAGCTGAACTTCCACCCCGATTTCATGCGCGTGCGCTACGAGAACTGGGTGCACGGCCTCAACGGCGACTGGCTGATCTCCCGCCAGCGCTTCTTCGGCGTTCCGTTCCCGCTGTGGTACCCGGTGAAGGAGGATGGCACCCCGGATTACGACCATCCGATCACCCCGAGCGAGGACCGTCTGCCGATCGACCCGACCGACGATGTGCCGGAAGGCTATACCGAGGATCAGCGTGACGTGCCGGGTGGCTTCACCGCCGAGCCGGACATCATGGATACCTGGGCGACTTCCTCCCTCACTCCGCAGATCGTGACCCGCTGGGAGGAGCCGGGCGAGGAGAACCAGGCGATCTTCAACGCCACGTTCCCGATGGATCTGCGTCCGCAGGGTCAGGACATCATTCGTACTTGGCTGTTCTCCACCATGGATCGCGCGCATCTCGAGAACAAGTGCCTGCCGTGGTCCAACACCACGCTGTCGGGCTGGATCCTCGATCCGGATCACAAGAAGATGTCGAAGTCCAAGGGCAACGTGGTCGTGCCGGACAAGCCGATCAAGCAGTTCGGCGCCGACGCGGTGCGTTACTGGGCCGCCGCCGCCCGTCTGGGTCTGGATGCCACGTACGACGAGGGTCAGATGAAGATCGGCCGCCGTCTTGCCATCAAGCTGCTCAACGCCACCAAGTTCGCTCTGGCCATCGGACGTGAGGACGAGAACCACCATGTGGGAGCCCCTGCGACCGCCACTTGGAATCCGGCTGATGTGACCGAGCCGCTGGACCGCGCTGCGATGGCCAAGATGGCTGACGTGGTGCGCGAGGCCACCGAGAACCTCAACAACTACGAGCATTCCAAGGCTTTGGAAGTCATCGAGAACTACTTCTGGCAGTTCTGCGACGATTACATCGAACTGGTCAAGAACCGCGCCTACGGCACCGCCGACTCCACCGGCAACGTGCCGAGCGAGGCCGCGGTGAGGTCCGCCCGCACCGCCCTGGGCCTGGGCCTGGATGCCTTCGCACGTCTGCTCGCCCCGTATCTGCCGTACGCCACCGAAGAGGTGTGGAGCTGGATGCATGAGGGCGAGGGCTCCGTGCACCGCGCCGCATGGCCTGTGGCCGACGTGTACGCGGCCGCCGCTGGCGATGCCTCCGCCGATCTGCTGACGTACGCTGGCGAGGCTCTGGCCGCGCTGCGTGGCATCAAGTCGAAGGCCAAGGTTTCGATGAAGACACCGATCCTGTCTGTGACGCTGGCCGTCACCGACGAGGTTCGCACGGCCGTCGAGACCGCGCTCGGCGATATCGCCGAAGCCGGTCGTGTGACCGGACCGATCGCCTTCGCCGCTCCGTCCGCCGTCGAAGGCGAGGACGAGGCCGCCAATGTGACGGTCGCCGAAAGCGAACTGGGCGAACCGCCGGCCAAGAAGCCGAAGAAGTAATCTTCTGAAATCATAGTGGCTGGCGATCTTCACGGGATTGCCAGCCAGTGACAAAGCCTCCTTTGCATCGCTGCATCGCGGCATCGCAAAGGAGGCTTTGTCGTATTCGCACTACCCCCGTATCCGAAAAATCGGTGAATCACAGCCGAATCGCAAGCAATGCATGTTCGGGGGCATGAAAACCGTGTTTCGGATCGGAATATGTACCCCCGTACTCGAAAAAGCCGGGAAACCGGATACAACGGCCAGCACCGACAGGCCGTGAACGCCTTTACAGCACCGGAACCGACAGCAGATACTGCGGTCCGGCGGAGGTCCTGCCGGAAGAGACGGACAACCCGGCCTGCATCGCATCGTCCAGAATCTCCGCGGCGGCGGATAGTTCCACGGTCTCGTCGATCAGTTCGCCGCTGTCCGGCGTGAAACCGGTTTTCGCCAAGCCGTAGCCGGCGATCGGCAGCGAGACGGCAAGCGATGCCGAATTCTTCTGGGAAACAGCGGAATCGTTCTTCTTCATGGAGTCCACTCCCCCGACCTTCGCCACGTTCTTCGACGTGGTGTCCGCGGCCGCGCCGAACGACGGGCGCAAACCTCCCGCGTAGCTCATCACGTCATCCATGCTGATGGCGTTCTTGTCGTCGACCAGGCTGGTCAGTGTGTCCGAAGTGTTCTTGGCCTGCGCCCGTTCCGCCTTGCGCTGGGCCTTGGCACGCGCCTTCTCGGCCTTCGCGCACAGTGACTGGCCGGCAGAGGCGGAACGCAACGAATCCAGCACCGACGAGTCGTCGGCGCCCTCCGTGTCGGAGGTCTCGTCATCCGAGTCCAGCTGGTCGGCGAATCTCACGACGATCTGGTGGAACGCGCTGGCCTGTCCGGTATGCTCGCTGGCATCCGCCAATGTGGTCATCGCGGCGGAGACCTTGTCATACGCGGCCTTGAGCTTCGCATTGCCTTTCATGCCTGCCCGCACATCGGCAATCGCCTGGCTCTCGTATTCGGACGCGTTGCCGGAGGTCGCGCCCAGTTCCTTGAGCCGAGCCGTGTATGAATCAGTGAAATCCATGGAATACGGGATCATCGCGGCGGACAGTTGCGACTGTCCGGCACTGTAGTCCTTGGAACCGCGCTGCCCCTCCTCGCCTACGCGTTTGGTGAGCTCGCTCACCAGTCCGGACGTGCCGCGCTGCTCGATGGTGCGAATCACCCCATCGACCGCACCGGCCGCACCGATATGGCGATATGCGGCGCTCACGTCGTTGACGGCGTTGGCCAGTTCCGCCACAGCCTTGGCGACGGGGGTGTCGCCGTTCAATTCGGAAGCGGTGCCAAGAATGGCGGGAAGCTGCGTCGAATTGCCAATGGAGCCGGACAGGTGCGTGGTGTAGGAGCCGACATACGCGTTGATGTAGCTGTCGAACGCCTGGTCGTGCTCTTTGGAACGTTCCGCGATGGTCCGCTCCGCCAGCGCCTTCTCGTTGTCGCGGAGTTTTTCCAGTTGGGCGATAAGCTTACGGTTGCGCTGCGAGCCGACATTGGTCAGCCCGTCCACCAACATGGACGCGCGTTTGGTGAGGTCGGACAGCGATTGGTCGGCGTCGCCGTCCACCGCGGCGATGGCCAGCGAGCTCATGGAGAAACGTTTCGCCGTCACATAGGTGCTGAAGGTCAGATCCTCGCCAGGTTTGCCGACGGCCGCGACCAGCGTCGACGTGTTGCCCGCGGAAACGATCACGCCGTCGTCGGCGGTCACGTCGTCGCCGACCCGGCTGGGAATGGTGAATGCGACCACCGGCGTCAGTCCGGCGGTTTTGGACGTATCCACGGCATGTAGGTCGATTCGTATGCCGACCATGCCGGAAGCGCCGGAAACATCGGCCGCGCTCACGTCCGGCCCATCGAGACTGAAGGTGACGGACACCTTCCATGGCGATGGGACGGCGCCTTTGGGCACGCGCCGCGATTCATGCGATGCGGAGGAGCCGCTTTGCGTCAGGAACAGACGTCCGGGCCTGTCGATGGACGAATAGGCACTCATCACGTCGTTTCGCGCCGCTTCGGCCGCGTACTGGTCGTTTTGACGAGCCGCGACGGCCACATCGGCCACATCGACGGCCGCGACCGGAACTGCGGCGATGACGGCGACCACAACCGCCGCCGCGAGTGGACGGCGACCTGCCTGCGGACGAATCGTGGGTGCGTGACGCATACGTCCCTCACAATCGCAATCGAAGTAGCATTTCCAAAGCATTCAATGTAATGCCCGGTATGCCCGTCGATGACGCGCACATACCGGCGCCGCCGCGAAAATGGACAAAAAGAATAAAAACGAATGGAATCTGGCCGAATCAGGCGAACACATCGAGGACGCCTGGGTCTCCCCCGGCCTCGGCGATGCGCTTGTGACGGCGTTTGGCCTCAGTCACCACGAATTCGCGGTACATTTCGGCGATGTCTGGATCCAGTCCGGCTTCGACGGCGATGCGATGCAGCCGTTCGATCTGGGAGTTCTCGCGCTGGTAGTCGGCCGGGGCGAAGCCCGCGCGAGCCTTCAGCACGCCGACCTGGGACGTGTATTTGAACCGTTCGGCCAGCAGCGAGACGATGGCCGTGTCGACATTGTCGATGGATTGGCGCAACGCGGCGATTTTGGCCACCGCATCGGCCACTTCGGGATTGTTCCGCGCGGTTCGTGCGTCGATGACGGTTTCAGATTCGGTTTCTTCTTCTGGCCGAGGCCAGTCGTGTTCGCTGTCGCTCATGGTCTCCAGACTACCGCGAAGGCTACCTCTTGGGTGCCTCCCGACCATCGTTCGGGCCGCGCATCCCGCGAATCACATCGAGAAGTAGCGCTTCAGCACGATGGTGGTTTCGGTGCTGACCGGCACAGTGCGGTGGATGAGGTTCAGCAGCTCCTCAAGCTTCGCGGGCGATTCGGTGCGGACGGTCAGCATGAAGCTGGGCGAACCGGCGACGGAATCGCAGGACATGATGCCGTCGATGTCCTTGAGTTTGTCGGGAATATCGGCCTCCCGCGAATAGTCGGTCGGCGTGACCGCGATGTATGCGTTCACCGTGAGACCGCGGCGCTCGTCGTCGATGATCGCCTTGTATCCGCGGATCACGCCACGACGCTCAAGCTTCTGCACGCGCGATTGCACCGCGGATACGGACAGACCGGTCGCTTCGGAAAGATGGGACAGTGTGGCTCGTCCGTTGTTCTCGAGAATGTCGAGGATCACGCCGTCGGTGTCATCAAGCTGGCTTGCGATCGAACGTGCGTCATCCATGTCATGATCATTATTGGCCATTCATACCCCCTTTTTCAACATGCAGCCACACAGCCATAGCGGCCGTCCCCACTGTGGTCCCAAGTTACTTTTCTTTCAACCATACCCACCACCACGCACATAACGGCGCGAAATGACGCGCATTTCCCTTTCGATGAAGCGCTCATCCATAAGCGTTTATTAAATTTTGCAAACACCCCCATCAAAATAAATATTATTTATTTCATCGCTTCGATTTTTTCGTATTTTTATCTTCTTTTTGTGATTTCACTGTCCATAAAAATGTCCAGAAAATGGTCATGGCGTGTGGCATGGGATGGCATGGAAAAGGGCCATGCGACGATCAAAGTCGCATGGCCCTTGAATTCCGCGAAAATCGATTTCAGGAAATCGATTTCAACGATTCAGGAAACCTCAGTTGCCGTTGGTGGCGTTGCCGCTCTGCTGGATAAGCGACGCCATGAAATCGCGGTTGGTCGCGGTCTTCTTCAGACGCGGCACAAGCGTCTGATAGGCCTGCTCCGGCTCAAGGCCGCCCAGAAGACGACGCAGACGGTAGATGATCGGCAGTTCCTGCGGATCGGTGATGAGCTCCTCACGGCGGGTGCCGGAGGCGTTCACGTCGATGGCGGGGAACAGACGCTTGTCGGCGAGCTCGCGGCTCAGACGCAGCTCCATGTTGCCAGTGCCCTTGAACTCCTCGAAGATGACCTCGTCCATCTTGGAACCGGTTTCCACCAGCGCAGAGGAGATGATGGTCAGGGAGCCGCCGTTCTCGATGTTGCGGGCCGCGCCGAAGAACTTCTTCGGCGGATACAGCGCCTGCGCATCCACACCGCCGGACAGGATGCGTCCGGAGGCCGGGGCTGCGATGTTGTAGGCGCGGGCCAAGCGGGTCATGGAGTCGAGTAGCACCACCACGTCCTGGCCGAGCTCCACGAGACGCTTCGCACGTTCGATGGCCAGTTCGGCGACGGTGGTGTGGTCGGATGCCGGACGGTCGAAGGTGGAGGAGATGACCTCGCCCTGCACCGTGCGTTCCATGTCGGTGACCTCTTCCGGACGTTCGTCCACGAGGACGACCATAAGGTGTACTTCCGGATTGTTGGTCGCGATCGCGTTGGCGATGTTCTGCAGGGTGATAGTCTTGCCGGCCTTCGGCGGGGACACGATCAGGCCACGCTGGCCCTTGCCGATCGGCGCCACGATGTCGATGAGGCGGCCGGTGAGCTTGTTCGGCGTGGTCTCCTGCTTCAGACGCTCCTGCGGATACAGCGGGGTGAGCTTGCTGAACTGCGGACGATGCTGCGCCTCCTCGACGCTCATGCCGTTGATGGAGTCGATGGACTGCAGCGGCACGAACTTCTGGCGCTGGTTGCGGCGTTCGCCCTCGCGTGGGGTGCGGATGGAGCCGTGCACGGCGTCGCCCTTGCGCAGACCGTACTTTTTGACCTGGCCCATGGAGACGTACACGTCGTTCGGCCCCGGCAGGTAGCCGGAAGTGCGCACAAAAGCGTAGGAATCGAGCACGTCGACGATGCCCGCGACCGGCACGAGATCTTCCTTTGTTTCGTTGCGATCGTTACGATCGTTACGATCATTGCGATCCGTGGAACGGTCGGCATTGCGGTCCATACGGTCGCCGCGTTCGTTGCCGCGTTCCATGCGATCGTTGCGATCACCCCTGTCGCGACGGTCGTCACGCTCGTCGTATTCGCGGTCGCGGCCACGCATGCGACGGCCGCGACGGTCGTTGCGGCCACGGGTGTGGCGCGTGAACTCGCCCTCCTCCGCGTCATCGCGACGTCCGCTCTCCTCGGAGGAGTTCTGCGCAGGCAGCGTGGCGAGGATGTCGTCGAGGTCGCGCACGACGTCCTCGTCCTTCGGCTCGCCCGACGTGCGGCGACGGCGACGCGGCTCGAAATCGTCCTTGCGATTGTCGTCACGGCGACGACGGTCGTCGCGCTTCGCCGACGGCTCGTCCAGACCAAGCTCGGCAAGCAGGTCGGCACCGGCCTCCGCGTCGCGATGGCGATGGCGCCTCGGCGCCTCCTCACGCGATTCCAGCGTGTCCACGGCGGCCGTGGCGTTCGCGGCGTCCTTGGCGTTCGCGGCGTTCACGGATTCCGCGGGCTTGGTCTTCTTGGCGCGGACGGGACGATTCTGCTTCGCATCGTCGGCAGCGCCGTTCTTATCGTCTTTCTTCGCCGTGTTGACGTCAGCGTCTGCGGTGGAGGCGGGCTTCGGAGCGCGCACGGTGACTCCGGCCGGCGCCTGTCCACCGGAACGGGCGGCCTGGATCGTTGCGATCAATTCGGTCTTGCGCATGGTAGAGATACCGCGAAGTCCCATCTGCTTGGCGAGCTCCTTGAGCTCGGGCAGTTTCATATCATCGAGATTAGGGCTTGTTGCCACTGGTAGTTGCCTTTCCTTGGCTTCCACAGGCATGCGCCCGCGACAGCTGTAAAAAAGAATTACGGAAAAATCCGTTGAACGAAAGTTCACCGCGAAATATCACGGTTGCGAACTGCCATAACCATACAACGCCGCCCAGACCAACGCAAACCAAGTATCATGCCTGCACAGGATGGTTCGCGCGCCGCGTATCCGGCATGAAAAAACGTGGGCCAGCCAGCACATCGTGCCAGCGGACCCACGTTTCTCGTGTCCTTCGAATCCCTTTGAATTTCCTTTTAAAAAGGCGATTCCGAGGATGAGGAAATCGCTACTTCTCCTCGTGGTAGGACTTATCGGTGTTCACCGACCACACGTTCTTCTTCGACGTCTCACCGCTCTTGATGTTCTTGACGGCTTCGATGGCCGTGGCCATGGAGTGGTCCATGTTGTTGTAGCGGTGCTGGCCGTTGCGGCCGACGCAGTAGAGGTTGCCGAAGGAATCGAGGTAATCGACGAGTTCGGGCATGCGGTCGTAGGTGTCGAAGTAGGCGGGGTAGGCCTTCTTGACGCGTTCGCGATGAGAGTCGAGCACGTCCTGCGGGCCGTTGATGACCTGCATGCGGGTGAGTTCCTGGATGGCAAACTTGGTGGCTTCCTCGTCGGTCATGTTCCAGAAGGCGTCGCCTTCCTCGCAGAAGTATTCGAGGCCGATCCACACGGTGTTGTCGACGTCCTTGACCAGGTACGGGCTCCAGTTGTTGAAGATCTGCAAACGGCCGACCTTGTAGCCCGGATCCTGCACATAGATCCAGCAGTCCGGCACGATCGGCGGGTTGCCGAGGGTCGGGATGTCGGTGGTGTTGGTCAGGCGCAGATGCTTGACGAGCAGGCCGACGGTGACGAAGTCGCGATACGGCAGGCCATTGGCGATTTCGGTCATGTCCCTCGGCGCCGGCTTGTCGGACGCGTCCACGGCGTTGATGAGATCCTTGACCGGCATGGAGGAGATGAAGTCGTCCGCGGCCATTTCGGTGCGGTTGCCTTCGGAATCCTCATACACGACGGTAGCGATCTTGCCGTCCTTCTGACGGATCTCCACCACGTTGGCGTCGGTGATGACCTTCACGCCGGCGGCCTCGCAGTTGGATTCGACGGTTTCCCACAGCTGGCCCGGGCCGAGCTTCGGATACCAGAACTCCTCGATCAGGGAGGTCTCCACCTCGGAGTTGTCGCGCTTCTTCGGCAGCAGCTTCTGGAAGGCGTTCTTCAGCACGCCCATGATGCTCAGGCCCTTGACGCGCTGCGCGCCCCAGTCGGCGGAGATCTCGGACGGGTGGCGGCCCCACAACTTCTCGGTGTAGCCCTCGAAGAACATGGAGTACAGCTTACGGCCGAAACGGTTGATATAGAAGTTCTCCAGATTGGTTTCCGGCAGCTTGTGGATCATGGATTTCAGGTAGCTGAAACCGGCGACCATGGTCAGCTTGAAGCCCATGGCCTTCAACGTGTTGGCGCTCAGCGAAATCGGATAGTCGAGGAAATGACGGTTCCAGTAGATGCGGGACACGCGGTGGCGCTTGAGCATCACCTTGTCCTCGACCTCGGGATCCGGGCCGCCCGGCTCCATATCATGCTCGCGGTGGAGCTTCTTGTCGTCATAGCTGGGAGCGCCCTGCAACGGCAGGACTTCCTTCCACCAGTCCATGATGCGGTCGTCCTTGGAGAAGAAGCGATGGCCGCCGATGTCCATGCGATTGCCGTCATGCTTGACGGTGCGGGAGATGCCGCCAAATTCGCGGGTAGCCTCCAGCACGGTCACGTCGTACTTGTCGGAGCCGCCGTCCTTGACGAGCTCCCACGCGGCGGTCAGGCCAGCAGGGCCACCGCCGATAATCACCACGGATTGCTTTTGCGTCACTTTGAAGTCTCCTTAAAACAAAATCGAAAATAGTTTACCCGAAGGTAGGGAAACGCACAGCGCGACTGTGCATATGCACACAAAATCAGCGCCATACAGAGCGGGAACCGCCACAAATAATCGTCATAAATAGGAAAACCAGCCACTCGGCGAACCTGCGAAGGCTGGTTTTCCCGTAAAAATCACATGCTGTCGGGGATGTCGATATCGGTTTTCTGGACCTCCTCGACGTTCACGTCCTTGAACGTGACGATGCGCACATTCTTGACGAAACGGCTGGAACGATACACGTCCCACACCCATGCGTCGGTCAGCCGCACGTCGAAATAGACGTCCTGTCCGGCGGAACGCACATTGAAATCGACCTTGTTGGCCAAATAGAAACGGCGCTCGGTCTCCACGACGTAGGTGAACAGCTTGATGACGTCACGGTATTCCTTGTACAGCGCCAGTTCGGCGTCGGTTTCGTAATTGTCGAGATCTTCGGCGCTCATCACTTGCCTTCCATATCGCGCTTGCGACCACGGCCAAGCGTGCGCCACCAAGCATCCTTCGATGTCTTGCGTTCACCCGAGCCGTACGGCCAGGTGTTGTCGGCATCGCCCGTAGCCTGACTATTCAGCTCAGCCGGCTTGTCGGACCGCTTTTCCTGCTGGCGCGCGACAGACGCCTGATCCGCAGACGGTGTCTGCTCGCCGTTTCCGTCCTGCTTGGCGTCCGTATCGTCGGAACCGTCGTCACGCGCGGTATTGAGCTGGATGGCGATCGAGTGTTCGCGGGCGCTCAACGCCTCCTTGACGCCCGGATTGTCTTCGATCACGTGCATGCCGAACGCGTCGAGCGAGCGGATCGGGTCGAATTCGTCGACGAGCGTGTCCATGACGATGAGATCCTGGTAACGGTTCTCCGACGCGTTCCAGAGGGCGTCGCGAGAACGGCCGGACGGCACGAAGCCAAGCGACTGGTAGACGGACACGGAACGCGTGTTCTGCTCAGGCACGGCCACCCAGATGCGGTGCATGCCGAGGCCTGCGGGCTCCGGCGCGAAACCGTAAGTCATCACGCGGGGCATGATGTCGCGCGAGTAGCCGCGGCCGCGGTAATCCTTGCCGAGCACCACCTGGATGCGCGCGGAACGCGCCCAGCCGTCGATGTCGATGAGGAAGATCATGCCGATCACGTTGTCCGAGGAGGCCGCGTCGATTTCGCCGTCGCCGTCATGGTCGGCTTCGGTGATGATGGACCATGCGATGGTGCGACGGGATTCCGGATCGCCCACGCCGGACTCGGACGATGCCTCTCCCCTGGACCACGCCACGGAGCGGCGCACCCATGCGTTCACCGCGCCGCGTTCGGCCACGCGGTCCTTGCCGGTGATGCCGGAGGCGCCGATGTACGCTTCGATTCGGTCCATCTGGGCGATGTCCTCGATGGTGGCGGGGCGCAGGTGCACCATCTCGCCTTTGATTGGCGGAATGACGATGCGTCCCGGAAGCTCCCTCGCTCGCTGGTCCGCCGTCGGTTCCTTCGCTGTGGTTTCAGCGTGTTCTGACATGATTCTCGTTTCCTATGTCCTTCGGTGCGGTCCCTCGCCACACACGTACCGACGGTATTGTACCCGACTGGACGCCGGCTGGGAATTCTATCGGAGGAATCGCATGGATTTTTCCCCTGCACGATGGCCGGATCGTGCGGAAAACGGACAAAGCAACAGCAGACCGGCCAATAATACGGCAGCAGCGCAGCCTGTGGCACGGCAATAGCAAAAGGCGCATGTTATGCGGTAAGAGGAATCGCACAACATGCGCCTTTCGTTGTCGTGGTCGCTGTTGTCGTAATCGCTGTCGCTATTCGCGATTACGCGGATCGTGCAGCGGACGGCAATCGCCGGAACGTCACTTGATCTTGCCCATCACGATCTTGGTGACGGCCTTTGCGTCGGCCTGGCCGCGGGTGGCACGCATGACGGCGCCGATGATCGCGCCCATCGGCTTCATGTTGCCGCTCTTGAGCTTCTCGACGATATCCGGGTTGGCCGCGAGTGCCTCGTCGACGGCCTTTTCGAGGGCGCCATCGTCGGAGACGACCTGGTAGCCGTGCTTCTTGACGACCTCGTCCGGGGTGCCTTCGCCGGCGAGCACGCCTGCGACGGTCTGCTTGGCGAGCTTGTCGTTGAGCTTGCCGTCGGCGATGAGCTTCTCGACCTCGGCAACGTCGGCCGGGGTGATCGGCAGCTCTTCAAGGCTCACGCCCTTGTTGTTGGCTTCGCGGGACAGCTCGCCCAGCCACCACTTCTTGGCGCCTGCGGCGGAAGCGCCGGCCTTGACGGTGTCTTCGAGCAGGTCCAGAGCGTCGGCGTTGAGCACGTCGCGCATCTCCAGATCGTTGAAGCCCCACTCGCCCTTCAGGCGGTTGCGACGCTCACGAGGCATTTCCGGCATCTGGGCCTTCATCTCCTCGATGTGCTCCTTGGTGATGTGCAACATCACCAGATCCGGATCCGGGAAGTAGCGGTAGTCGTCGGCGTCGGACTTCACGCGGCCGCCGGCGGTGGTCTGCGAGGCCTCGTCCCAGTGACGGGTCTCCTGCAGAATCTCGCCGCCTTCGGAAAGGATGGCGGCCTGACGGCGGATCTCGTACTGGATGGTCTTCTCGATGCCGCGGAACGAGTTCACGTTCTTGGTTTCGGAACGGGTGCCGAACGGATCGGACGGGCTGTTGCGCAGCGACACGTTCACGTCGGCGCGCATATTGCCCTGCTCCATGCGGGCATGGGAGATGTTCAGCGCGCGCACGATGTCGCGGATGGCGCGCATGTAGGCGCCTGCGATCTCCGGGGCGCGGTCTCCTGCGCCTTCGATCGGCTTGGTCACGATTTCGATCAGCGGCACGCCGGCGCGGTTGTAGTCGACCAGCGAGTGGTCGGCGCCTTCGATACGGCCGTCGGCGCCGCCGACGTGGGTGTTCTTGCCGGCGTCGTCCTCGATGTGGGCGCGTTCAATCGGCACGCGGAAGATGGTGCCGTCGTCGAGCTCGACGTCAAGGTAGCCGTTGCCGTTGGTCGGCTTGTCGTACTGCGAGATCTGGTAGTCGCGCGGCATATCCGGGTAGAAGTAGTTCTTACGGGCGAACTGGCTCCATTCCGCGATTTCGCAGTGCAGGGCGAGACCCAGCTTGATCGCGTAGTCGACGGCGGTCTTGTTGACCACCGGCAGGGAGCCCGGCAGACCGAGGCTCACCGGGGTGAGCTGGGTGTTCGGTTCGCCGCCGAAGTGGACTTCGGCCGGGCAGAACAGCTTCGTGGTGGTGGACAGCTCCACGTGGGTTTCCAGACCGATGACCGGGTCGAACTTCTTGACGGCATCGGCGTACTTCATCAACTTTTCAGCCATTTTGTCTTCTTTCCTCCGATGCTTACTTGTCTAGACCGTCGAGCCACGGGGTCTTCAGGGACTGCCAGATCGGACCGTTCCAGCTTTCCTCGAGCGCTGCTTCGAGGGCTGCGGCCGGCTTGTACATGACCTCGTCGCGCTGCTGCGGGGCGAGGAACTGGAAGCCGACCGGCAGGCCGTCATCGCTCAGGCCGGCCGGGATGCTCATGGCCGGGACGCCGGCGAGGTTGGCCGGAATGGTGGTGATGTCGATGGCGTACATGGCCATCGGGTCCTCGGTCTTCTCACCGAACTTGAAGGCGGTGACCGGGCTGGTCGGGCCGACGAGCACGTCGACCTTTTCAAACGCCTTCTTGAAGTCGTCGATGATGAGGGTGCGGACCTTCTGCGCGGAGCCGTACCAGGCATCGTAGTAGCCTGCGGACAGCGCGTAGGTGCCGAGGATGATACGGCGCTTGACCTCGTCGCCGAAGCCGGCCTCACGGGTGTAGGCCATCATGTTGGCGGCAGTCTGCGGAACGCCTGCCGGCGGCATGACGCGCAGGCCGTAGCGCATGCCATCGTAACGGGCCAGGTTGGAGCTGACCTCGGACGGCATGATGATGTAGTAGGCGCCGAGGGAGTACGGCAGATGCGGCAGGGACACCTCAGTGACCTCCGCGCCCATCTCCTCGAGCTTCTTGACGCCCTCGTTGAAGCGGGCCACAACGCCTGGCTGGAAGCCGTCGCCGCCGAGCTCCTTAATCAGGCCAACCTTGAGGCCCTTCAGATCGCGCTTCATGCCTTCGCGGGCGGCGGCGACCATCGGACGCGGGCCTTCCGGAATGGAGGTGGAGTCACGCTTGTCGTGTCCGCCGATGACCTCCTGCAGCAGGGCGGCGTCGAGCACCGTACGGGAGCACGGGCCGATCTGGTCGAGCGAGGAGGCCATTGCGATAGCGCCGAAACGGGAGACGCCGCCGTAGGTCGGCTTGACGCCGACGGTGCCGGTCAGCGAGCCCGGCTGACGGATGGAGCCGCCGGTGTCGGTGCCCAGCGCGAGCGGGGCTTCGAACGCGGCCACAGCCGCGGCGGAACCACCGCCGGAGCCGCCAGGAACGCGGTCGGTGTCCCACGGATTGTGGGTGGTCTGGTAGGCGGAGTGCTCGGTGGAGGAGCCCTGCGCGAACTCATCGAGGTTGGTCTTGCCCAGCAGCGGCATGCCCGCGGCCTTGAGCTTCTCGATGACGGTGGCGTCGTACGGCGGCACCCAGCCTTCGAGGATCTTGGAGGCGGCGGTGGTCTCGATGCCCTTGGTGACGATCATGTCCTTGATGGCGATCGGCACGCCGGCGAGCTCCGGCAGCTGCGCCTTGTCCTCATCGGACTTGGCGTCGAAAGCGTCGGCCTGCTCGAGGGCCTGGTCGGCGGAGACCTTCAGGAAGGCCTTGACGCTCGGCTCGGCCGCTTCGATGACGGCGAGGTGGGCTTCGACCAGCTCGCGGCTGGAGACTTCCTTGACCTTGATCTTGGCCGCCATCTCGGCGGCGGAAAGCTTGACGAGTTCGGTGGTGCTTTCGGTGCTCATATCACTCCTGTCCCAGAATTCGCGGTGCGACGAACATGCCGGCCTCGGAGACCGGGGCTCCCGCGGTGGCCTCGGCCTGGGTCAGCGGGGTCTCGGGGACGTCCGGACGCAGGTACGCTTCCAGCGGAATCGGGTTCGCGGTCGGTTCCACGTCATCGGTGGCGACTTCCTGGACCTTGTTGATGGATTCGGCGATGACGTTCAGATCGCCCTGCAGACGGGTGATTTCCTCGTCCGTGAGTGCGATTCGGGCAAGATCGCCCAAATGCACGATTTCTTCTTTGGTGAAAGTAGGCATGACCCTAACAGTAACGCGTCTGTGTGACGAGCGCGTGCCCCATTTCACGCCGTCCCAGCCGTCGGTTCAATCGCCTCCATTCCGCCAAACCGACGCCCACGCACCGCTCACCGTCGGTTTGCACTAACCCATTCCGCGAAACCGACGGTGAGAGTGGTCTAAGCGTCGGTTTGCACTAACCCATTCCGTGAAACCGACGGTGAGCAAACCCTAAGCGTCGGTTTCGCAGAAGTCAATCGACCAAAACGATGCTTAGAGCCACCACCGTCGGTTTGCACTAACCCATTCCGCGAAACCGACGGTGAGAGTGGTCTAAGCGTCGGTTTGGCGGAATGGGGGCGAGCAAACCGATGGAGGCTCGGCATGAGCGCTCGGCATGCACTCACGACATAGGCTCACGAGATGAGTGCACGACATAGGGGCACGACATGGGCTTACGCCATAAGGGCACGACATGGGCTCACAACATGGGGCGCGGCACGCGATCGCGGCATGGGCGCGTGGCATTGCTTACAAATTCCGCACACTTGTTTTCATTTTTGAGAACCGCGATTTTACGGGCTTCCGGCAAGTTATCCACAAGCCCATCCAAGACCGGACATGTTGGAACACGCGGTGTCGGAGAATCTCCGACCACAGCCCTCATCTGCGCTTGCCACGAATCTCTCCGTCTTTTACCGTCAAAACATGAAGAATCATGCCCAAGCGAACAAAATCATCGAAGAAGCCGTCATGGAACGCAGATGCGCGTATTCCCACAACGAGGCCGAGAATGCCGCATTGCGACGCAGAATGAAATGCGGCGAGCTCGTCCGCGCCGCCCACGGATTATATCTTCCGCAGGATTATTGGAACAATCTGTCACCCCCGGAGAGGACTCTCCACATAGCACGTTCGATGTCCCTGCTCTACCCCCATTGGATCTTCGCGGGGCTTACATCGGCGACGATTCATGGCTTCGACCACCCGTGGAGCCTTCATAGCACCCATCAATTGACCATCGTTGGACGGGAGCGCGGCAAGATTCGTGCGAGGCATCCCACCAAACGTATTTACGTTCCGAATTGCGTTCCGGTGCGGATAGGCGGTTTCCTGGCGACGAACCCCGCTCGCACGTTGATCGACTGCTCATCCGCACTGTATTTTCGATGCGCTCTCAGCATTTTCGATTCCGCGTTCGCGCATGGGGTCACGGCCAACGACGTGCTTGAGGAATGCGAGAAGGATCCCTGTGCTCATCCGGCAGTCGCAAAACTGCTTCTCTACGCGAATCCGGATAGCGACAACGGAGGAGAATCTTTTGCCAGGGGAACCATGATCGAGGAAGGTTTCATGCCGCCCATGGTCCAAGTCCCGTTTATCGTCAATGGCAAAAGCTACAGGGTCGATTTTCTCTGGAAGCTGGCCGACGAGCGAATCATCGTCGGTGAATTCGATGGCACGGCGAAGTACGTCGATCCGGATATGACCGACCGCCGAAGCATACAGGGAACCGTGTTTCTCGAACGCGAGCGAGAAGACGCGCTTCGGCAAGCCGGCGTCACCGACATCGTTCGTTTTACTTTCGACGATGTTCTGCAAAAAGCGCCGTTGATCCGCAAACTCAAGCAGGCCGGCGTGCCGATGGCGTCCCATGATCTCCATAATGACTACGCACAATTCACCGGTTGAGCTTTTCATGCCGATATGACCGAACAAGAATCGCGGCCACGTGCATTGCGATTCGGCGGTACTGCGATTTATCGGCACGATGACACGACGATTCATTGAAGCCGCCGCCGCGGCATGTATTGACTCAGGCTTGGGGCGCGGCATGCTGGGCGATCCAAGCGTGCATGGAGACGGCGGCCGCGGCGCCGGCGTTGATGGAGCGGACCGAGCCGAATTGGGAGATGTAGACCACGTCGTCGGCCAGTTCGAGCGCTTTTTCGGACAGGCCGGGGCCCTCCGCGCCGAAGAGCATGAGGCAGCGCTTGGGGAAACGGTAGGTTTCCATGGGCACGGCGCCGGGAACGATGTCGAGAGCGATGATGCGTGCGGCCTGAAGTTCGGCGATTTTCGCGTCCAGTTCCCGCAGCCGGGCCATGGCATCGGCGGTATTCGGCACATCCGATGCGGTTGCGCCGGCAGCGGATTGAACGGCCACACATGGTCCGCAGGCTGGATCGGATTTCCGCATGGGCTCGCCGGCGGATGCATCCATCGTCGCTCCATGGCTTTGGATGTCGGACGCGGCGGCGGAATTATGCAGATGCATGGCGATTGCCGCAGCCTGCGCTTGGGCGGCGGCGATTTCGCCGGCGATGCGCAGTTTCCAGCATTCGACGAGCTCCGTGATGGACGGATGGTTCTCGACATGCTGGTACAGCTCCGTCATGAGCGCGCCCTTACGGTTCCACTTATGCGGGCCGACGATGTGTACGCGGCGCGCCTGGAACGCATTGGCTGTGCGTACCATGGATCCGATGTTGAAGTCGTGCGTCCAGTTTTCCACGGCGACTTCGAAATCGTGACGGCCACGGGAATCCAAATCGGCCTTAATGGCCGCGACCGTCCAATAGCGGTATCGATCGAGCACGTTGCGGCGGTCGCCTTCGTCAAGCAATGCGGAATCGAAGCGGGCATCATAATTCGGGGATGACACGTCATCCGGACGCGGCTCCCCCGGATGGGTCTGCGCCCAAGGGCCTACGCCGACCTCGCGGAATGTCGGCTCACCGGACGCTTGGGCGGCCACATCAATGGGATTCGGGTCGTGCACATTCCCTCCTTGTCGGAACAGTCAGAAGTACTAATCGTCTGAATGAATCCAGACTGTGTTTCGGCGCCCTACATAGGCGGCCGCGCATGCATTCCATCAGGAACATCCAATGGCGTTTTTCGGCAAAGCGACAGCAAGACAAAGCATCACTGGACGATTCCGTCATCGCAAACGATGCGGAACTCGTATTCAGTGGAGCTCGGATTCCTTGAAGACCTCGACGAACGGCAGCTGGGATTCCTCGCCGTTCACCGGGTTGATGACCTTGATGGTCGGATCGACCATGTCGACGCCGCCGATCAGCGAGGCGACGGCCAGCACTTCGGCGCCTTCGTTCTCCACCACGGAGAAGTCGAGGCTCAGTTCGTTGCCGTTGCGCAGGGTAACCAACGAGGAGGTCTGCACGTACGATTTCTCGGACAGCCAGGAATCGATCAACACCACGCGCTTGCCCGCAATCGACGGACCCTTGATGGACGGGTAGACGAAGTCCATGACGAAGCCGTTCAGGTCCTCGCCACGGGAGGCGGCAGCCTGGATCATGGCGGAGACTAGCGGCACGGCAGCCGCGGTCAGTGCGCCGACTGCGTCGAAGTCATCAACGGAATATCCGGCCTCCTCCAACGTGTCAAGCAGGATATGGCCGACGATCGAGGATCCACGATGGTCGAACAGCACGGAGGAAAGCTCCGAGAACGGCTTATCCTTCATTTCGGCCTGCAGCAGTGTTTTGAGCTGGTCCCGCGGCTCGAGCATGGCGAAATCGACTGTGGATTCCGTCGACGCGGCGTCGGACCGGACGGCGGGATCCTGCGCCGAAACCGGTGCCGTCCTGCGGAAAGTGTTCTCTTCGGTCATGGTTCCCAACCTATCCTTTCAACTCGTCATTCACATCGTAATGCGGCCGCCATATCAACGCAAAGCATGCGAGGCCGGACTCCCGTCCGTCCCACGTCGATTCCGTCGGGCATCCCGTCCACGGCACGGACAAAAAACTACTCGCCGCTGGTCTCGGGAGCGGTCAGCTCACGGATGTCCGCTTTTTCGGGAGCGATCATTTCGACGGGGGCGATGACCTTGCTTTGGTCGACGCGCTGTAGCTTGCGCGCGGTGACCAACACACGCGATTCGAGCGATGATGCGAACGCGTTGTACGCACCCACCGTTTTGGTGATGGCGGAGCCGAGCTTGGTGGCCCGCTCCCCCAGCACCGCGAAACGCTCGTATAGTTCGCGGGACAGGTCGAACAGCATTTTCGCGTCGTCGGTCAAGCTTTGCTGCTGCCATGCATAGGCGACGGACTTGAGCACCGCCCACAGGGTGATCGGCGAGGTCAGCGCCACCTTTTGCGCGAAGGCGTCGTCCATCAGCGTCGGGTCGGTTTCCAACGCAGCCTGCAGCAGCGATTCGTTGGGGATGAATGCGATCACGAAGTCCGGAGCGTCGCTGAACGCGTTCCAGTAGGCCTTGTCTCCCAAGGTCTTCACATGCTCGCGAACCGCCTTGGCGTGGGCGCGCAGCAGCTCGTTCTTGCGGGCCAGTTCCTCGGGCGGCGCGGTGTCCGGTATCTCGCATGCGCGCTGGTAGTCGGCGTACGGCGCCTTGGCGTCGATCGGAATGCTTTTGCCACCGGGCATGTGGATGACCATGTCGGGCCGCTGCGTATGCCCATCGGCGTCGGTGACCACAACCTGGGTGTCGAAATCGACGTGTTCCAGCAGGCCCGCCGATTCCACTATGTTGCGCAGCTGGGCCTCGCCCCACGCGCCTCGCACCTTGTTGTTGCGCAGCGCCGACGACAGCGCGCTCGTCTCACGGTCCAGACGCGCCTGCTGCTCGCCAAGCCCTTTGAGCTGCTCGCCGAGCGCACCCATCTCATGCTTGCGCCCCTCCTCGATCTGCGCGACCTTCTCCTGCAGCGCGTCAAGATTCTTCTGCACCGGAGCCAAAGCGGACAGCACCTTGCTCTGTTCCTGCATTTTCCGTTCGCTTTCGGCCTGGCGGCGTTCCGCTTCGGCGGCGGCACGTTGACGTTCGCGTTCCGCACGCACCTCCTCGGCACGCTGCGCCTGCGCCAGCTGCGATTTGAGATACGTCAGCTGCTGCGCAAGCCCTTCCGCCTGCGTGCGGTACCGCATCACGCTCGCATTGAGATCGCCGATATCCTGCCGATCCGCCTCGATCTGCGCTTTCGCCTCATTCAAGTCCGATTCCTTGGCGCCGCGGGCCATGTCCTGTCCTTTGGCACGCCCAGCGAAGAAGCCCGCAGCCGCCCCCAGCGCGGCCACGACCACCAGCAATATCACAACAAACACAGGATTATCGAACATACGTTCGATTGTATCATGCCGATCGCGCCACGGCAAACGCCTACCCGCACATATCCGCGCATACGCTCATTCATCCGGAGGAACGACCGCATGCCACGGACATGTGCACTATGCTGAAATCAGCCGAACGCGAACATACCTGCGCATTCAAAGGTACTCAAAGGTATTCGAAGGGACATCATGGGATTCGATCTGTTTTTGGCGGCCGTATCGATCGTCGCCGCGGCCATCGCGACCTGGGCTTTGCTGCGATTGTTCCCAAGCTCGGACGCGTCGACGGGCATTCCGTCACGGCCAGACGCATCGCAAACGGAGGGCGCGTCCGACAAAACGGCGGAATCAATGGCCCTCGCCGCAGACGACATCACCGACGACGTCACTTTCGACCATCCCGGCAAGCGTCTCGCCATCGCTCTGATCCTCACCATTCCAACGCTCATCGTGACACTGCTGTCGCTTGCCGGAATCGCCCTGCCGGGTTGGATGACCAATCCATGGCTGCATGCCATCGTCATCACGCCGGTCATGTTCTATTGCGCCGCGCCGATCCATCAGCGCGGACTACCAGCGTTGCGCCGTCGCCATCCGAACGGCGACTCCCTGGTTTCGCTGGGAATGACGATCGTGTATGTATACAGCCTGCTGTTGTGCGTGATTTCCTGGATTTTCCCGGTCGGCTCGCGTGACCCGTATTTTGCGTTCGTCGGCGTGGTCGCCGTACTTTCCTTGGCGGATACGATTGTCCGGCGGCGACTGGCCGTGCGGTCGCAGACGGAGACCGGAAAAACGCAGCTGAGCGACGCGGAGGAAGCACTGTTCCGCGCCGCGATCGGCCACGAGATCCGTGCACGCGTGCTGCAGATCACCACGTCGGTGACGATGGTGGTCGCGGTGTGGACGTGCGCGTTATGGCTGGCGTTCGGCGTGCAGCCGAAGCTGGCGATCGCGATGCTGCTCGGCTCGACCGTGCTGTCGGTCGCGGGGCTGGTGCTGCAGGCCTACGACAGACTGCCGGAAAGCCAGCCGAAATCGGACAGCAAAATGGCTGATAGCCGTCCATCGGCGACCGTCAGCCATTAATCAGCATTAATTCAGCCTCGAATCGGCCAATGCCGCTGATCCCCCAGCCAAGGCCGGGAAATCAGCGCATTCCGGCATAGCCGGCATCACCGAGCAGAATCGGATGAACCGGCGGAATCAGAGGAATCGACGGATCCATCAGTTCCGTCCACCTCATCCTCGTCCATGTCCTCAAGCTGGTCCGCGGCCCAGGCGGACAGCTCCAGATGGTCGCCGCCGGTCTGGTCCACCAGCACGGTGTCGCCATCGTGCACTTCGCCGGCCAGCAGCATGCGGGCCAGCTGGTCGCCGACCTCAGTCTGCACCAAGCGGCGCAGCGGACGAGCGCCGTATGCCGGATCGTAGCCGGCGTTGGCCAGCCACTCGCGGGCCGAATCGGTCACGTCGAGCGTGATGCGGCGGTCGGTCAGACGTTCCGCGACCTGCGAGACCTGGATGTCCACGATGCCGCCGAGCTCCTCGCGGGTCAGCGGATGGAACATGACCAGTTCGTCCAGACGGTTGATGAATTCCGGCTTGAACTGCATGTGCACGGCGTCCATCACGGCCTTCTTCTTGGCGTCCGCGTCCATGTCGGGGTTGACAAGGAACTGCGAGCCGAGGTTGGAGGTCATGATCAGAATCGTGTTCTTGAAGTCCACGGTCCTGCCCTGGCCGTCGGTCAGGCGACCATCGTCAAGCACCTGCAGCAGCACGTCGAAGACTTCCGGATTGGCCTTCTCCACTTCGTCAAACAGCACCACCGAATACGGACGGCGACGCACGGCTTCGGTAAGCTGGCCACCCTCTTCGTAGCCGATGTAGCCCGGCGCGGCGCCGATCAGGCGGGACACGGAGGCCTTCTCCATGTATTCGCTCATGTCGATGCGCACCATGGCCTTCTCGTCGTCGAACAGGAAGTCGGCGAGCGCCTTGGCGAGTTCGGTCTTGCCCACGCCGGTGGGGCCGAGGAACAGGAACGAGCCGGTCGGGCGGTTCGGGTCGGAGATGCCTGCGCGCGAGCGCCGCACGGCGTCGGACACGGCCTTGATGGCTTCCTTCTGGCCGATCACGCGCTTGCCGAGGTACTCCTCCATGTGCAGGAGCTTCTCGTTCTCGCCTTGCATGAGGCGTCCAACGGGGATGCCGGTCCAGTCGGAGACGATTTCAGCGACGGAGTCGGCGTCCACGCGGTCAGGAACCATCGGCACGTCGGCGGAGACGTCGTCCTTGGTGTTCTGCTCATTCTTCTCAGCCTGGGCGATTTCCTTCTGGATGGCCGGGATCTCGCCGTAGTTGATGGCGGAGGACTTGGCCAGGTCGCCTTCGCGCTCGTAGCGTTCGGCCTGGGTGCGCAGTTCGTCGAGCTTCTTGCGCAGGTCGCCGATGCGGTTATGTCCGCTCTTTTCGGCGTCCCAGCGCGCTTTGAGCCCGTTGAGCTTCTCGCTTTTGTCGGCGACTTCCTTGTTCAGGTCGGCCAGACGGTCCTTGGCGCTGTCGTCGAGTTCGGTTTCGGCCTTTTCGGCGGCTTTGTCGTTCTTCGGATTGCCCAGCAGGTACGACTTCTCCATCTTCAGGCGTTCCACCTGACGGGTGAGTTCGTCGATTTCCTCAGGCGAGGAGTCGAGTTCCATACGCAGGTGCGCGGCGGCCTCGTCAACCAGGTCGATGGCCTTGTCCGGCAGCTGACGGCCGGAGATATACCGGTTCGACAGCGTCGCGGCGGCGACCAGCGCGTCATCTCCGATGGTGACCTTGTGGTGCGCCTCGTATTTCGGGGCGATGCCACGCAGAATGGCGATGGTATCCTCCACGCTCGGCTCGCCGACGAACACCTGCTGGAAACGACGCTCAAGCGCCGGATCCTTTTCGATGTTCTCACGATATTCGTCCAGTGTGGTCGCACCGATCAGGCGCAGTTCGCCACGGGCCAGCATGGGCTTGAGCATGTTGCCCGCGTCCATGGAGCCTTCGGCCGCACCTGCACCGACGATGGTGTGGATCTCGTCGATGAAGGTGATGATCTGCCCGTCAGCCTTCTTGATCTCCTCGAGCACGCTCTTCAGGCGTTCCTCGAATTCGCCACGGTACTTGGAGCCTGCCACCATGGAGCCCAGGTCAAGCGAGATGAGCTTCTTGTTCTGCAGGGTGGTGGGCACGTCGCCGGCGACGATGCGCTGTGCGAGGCCTTCGACCACGGCGGTCTTGCCTACGCCGGGCTCGCCGATCAGCACAGGATTGTTCTTGGTGCGGCGGCTCAGGATCTGGATGACGCGGCGGATTTCCTGATCACGTCCGATCACCGGGTCGAGCTTGCCTTCCTTGGCCGCGGCCGTCAGGTCGGTGGAGTACTTCTCCAGCGCCTTGTAGCTGCCTTCAGCGTCCGGGCTGGTGACCTTCCTGTCGCCTCCGCGCACGGTCGGCACGGACTTGCGTAGCTTGTCCGCGTCCAGGCCGTTCTTCTCCAGGATGTCGGCGCTCTGATTCGGTTTCGCGGCCGCGATGGCGATGAGCAGGTGTTCGACGGTGACGTATTCGTCTCCCATCCGCTGCATTTCCTTTTCGGATTGCGACAGCACCGCGGCAAGCTGGCGGCTGACGTCCGGTTGCGTGGTGGTCGAGCCGCTGGCGCTCGGCAGGTTGCCCAGCGCGCGATGCGTTTCGGCGCTCACGTTCTGCGCGTTGCCGCCCGCAGCCTCGATAAGAGCGCGCGCCATGCTGTTTTCCTGACGCAGCATCGCGTCAAGCAGGTGCAGGGTGTCGACCTGCGGGTTGCCCAGCGCCGACGCGTTCTGGATGGCGTCGGAAAGCGCTTCCTGAGCCATCTGCGTGAACTTCTGTTCCATATCATCCTCCATGGTTCGCGTCCCGCCCGGGCCGATCGGAAGGTGTCCGGACCGGGGCGCATATGTCGTTGTCTGATATGCCCAACCGACTTCACCGCCATTATATTCCCAAAACTTGAGTCATACACACTCAACTTTTGCGTTTCTTAAGCAACGTCATCAACAAGACGCTTCAGCCACATACCCCCATACGGCATAAAGAATCAGTTATAACTGATTTCATTGGGAAAACGGCTACGAAATCAGATATAACCGATTCCGCAATTGAGCAAGGCGTCCGAAAATACGACGATGGCGGGCCTACGACGTCCTAAACGCCACGAAACCCGCCATACACAAAAGCTCGTCAACAACCAACCGACCGCCGAATCCGTCCGCAACCAGGCAACCGCAGCCACACGGCCAGGCAACCAAGGACAGACGGCAATCGTCAGCGACGGTCAGCCACGCACCACCACATTGCGCAGATCGCCGACGCCCTCGACATGCACGATCGCCTCATCGCCCGGATCCAGATGACCGGACGCGTTCGGCGTGCCCGTCATGATCACGTCGCCCGGCAGCAGCGTGGTGAAGCTCGAAATCGCCGCGATCTGCTCCGGAATGCCATGAATCAGATTCGCCGTGGTGCCCGATGCCATCTCGACATCCTCGCCGTTGAGCGTGAAGGAGATCTTCGCATCCTTCCAATTCACATCGTCGCGCGTCACGATCCACGGACCCAACGGGCACGCGGTGTCGAAGCCCTTCGCCCTCGTCCACATCGGATCGAGACCCTGCAGGTCACGCAACGTCACATCGTTCACGCAAGTGAAGCCCAGCACGTAGTCCATGGCCTTCTCCACCGGCACGTTCTTGGCGATGCGTCCCATCACCACAGCCAGTTCCGGCTCGAAATTCATATCGTTCGAACACGGCGGAATCACGATCGGATCATCGGGGCCGATCACGGACGTGCTCGGCTTGGTGAAGATCACCATATCCTCCGGCGCGTGCTTGACCTCGGAATGGCCGGCGTCATGCATGAACTGCGCATGCGCCTCGTAATTCTTGGCCAGGCCGTACACCTTGGACGGAATGACCGGCGCGAGCAGACGGATGCCATCGCCGTCCATCGGATAGCGCTCGCCGGTCGGCTCGACGGCCTTGCCGGACAGCGGATAGCCGTTCAAGGCCACGAGATAGTCCTTGCCGTCATCCTTGTCGGTCTGTACGAAGGCGTACTGCGGTACATCATCATGTGTGAAACGTGCAATTCTCATACCCGCCAGTCTACCTTCCGTCCGTCCTCCGCGCGCGCGAATCGTCATTCGCGACCAAGTTCGGCGCGCAGGGCGACGACCTCGCGTTCCAGCGCGTCGATGCGCCGCACCTGTTGGACGATGAGCAGGTCGCGCACGTCGACGCCCGTCCGCGAAGCGGATGCTGCGGCCGCACGCGCGCCCACATCCGCACGTACGTCCGCGTCCTCGGAATGCATCCTTCCGCCGGCCGCGACATTCGTCCGTTTGCCGTCCGCAGCATGGCTGCCATACGACGCACGGCCATCGTCCGGCACGCAGCCATCGACCGGCACCAGCTTGTCCGTATGCATGCGGCATGGGATCGCGCGCCATCGCGCGAAGCAGCGTTCGATGCGCTTGTAGCCGATCAGCGACGGGTCAAGGCCCGCTTCACGGAACAGTTCGACCGGCGATTCGCCCGCAAGGTAGCGGCGCATGCAATTGTGTTTAAACGATTCCGTGTAGGTGATGCGTTTCGATGTCGCTTCGGCGACCACCGGCAGGGATCGCAGATATTCGACTTCCTCCGGACTGAACGTTCCACCGCCGTTGTGCATGATGTCCCCTTTCGGCCTGACGCGGCGTCTCCCATACGCCGCGCGATAGTCGAACGACCTCCGTCATGCCGTCTTCTCCGTCCGTCTCGTATTTCATCGTAACGGCGCGGACGGCGGTTTCCCAATCGTCCTAAGCCGAGGAAACCCCAAATCACCCTTTTTGGCATGGCGAAGGCGGGTGAGCCGCCGATCATCCGACGACTCACCCGCCCGTATACACTCCGTCTTCCGTCTTTCACGGACGGATCGTTCGGAATGGCCCGTCAGACCGTTTCCGTCGTATCGGGTTCACGGAAACGGAACACAAGCGCCAGGCCGGCTCCGGCCATGACCAGAGCCACGATGGTGAACAGCGCGGTTCCGGCAGCGCCGGTGAGCGGCAGCTGCGTGATGTTCTTCACGTTCTTGACCTGAATGACCTGGGGCTTCTCATCCATGCTCGCCAGACCGAGGTTGTTGTCGCCGACCAGTTTGAAGGTCGAGGCGCCGGTCTCCTGATCGATCTCAAGCTTCACGGTGAAGGTCGGCACGAAATTCTTCGCATAGCCTTTCACGAAGCCAATCTCCTTCAGCGTGTATTCGCCGGATTTCAGTCCCGTGATCCTCACGTTGCCGGTGGTGGTGACCACGTCAGCGGAGACCTCATCGCCTTGCTCGTCGGCTTCAGCGAGACGGTACACGCCTTCCCCGGTCCTGACGAATCTGAGCGGGGTCTTCGACACCGCGGATCCTTCGAACACGTTAAACGTCACTCCGGCCAACCCTTCGGCGTCATTTCCGACGCCGTACTTGCGGAAGTCGAAACCGCCGGTGTAGGAATCGAATTCGACCGGCGGGATCCACGTCTCGCCGTCTCGGGACACGGACGCCGTGTTGGACACTTTACCGTCCATGGCGATGATGTCCTTGTCGACCACGGCGGTGTAGGTGATGACCAGATGGCCGCTCTTGCCGGCCAGATCAAATTCCAGCAAGGTGGTGGTGTTGCCGTCGGTGTCGACGGTCGGCTCGGTCACGTAGGTGAACGGCACATCCGTGCTGCCGATTTTCGCAGAGAAGTCCTTGTTGACCGTCAGGCCTTTGGATGCGACGTCCTTCACGAAATATGGGTAGGTGTCATAGCCTTCGGCCGCGGCCGGAATGTCCAGCGCGATGGTATAGGTGATGGCCTGTCCGATGCCAACGCCGTCTGCCGTGGTGGTCTGGTCGGCCGTCTTGTCCGGTTGTTCGGGATTGTCTTCGTTCTTGGCCACGAACGCGCCGACCGCGTCGATCTTGCCTTGGCCGGTGGCCGGATCGCCCTTCACTGTGAAGGTTTTGGCTACGCCGCCGAGCGTGGTGGCGACGATGGCGTTGATGCCACGGTTGCCGTCCTTGTCCACATCGGTGATGAGATACCAGCCTTCCTCGAGCGGGCTGATGGTCGCGGATTCGCCGTTGCCGATGACAGTTCCGTTCGCCGTGACTCCCGTGCCGATGGCCAGCGCGCCGGCGAAGGAGCGGAACCAGGCCGCGTCGGTGTTTCCGGTTTTGGTGGCGGCGAACGCGGCGGGATTGCCATCGTATTCACCCGGCATGGCGTCGGCGGACGGCACCTGCAGCACGGGATGCTGGTAGACCGCGCAATCGGATTGCCGGTCGAACGTGTAGCAGACCTGCGCCGCGGCGTTCGAACGGAAGCCGCGCTTCCCTGCGGAGGTTTCGCCGGTTCCTTCGTCGCCGGTCGCGTCGTAATTGATGCCGCCGCCGTTGTAGACGATGCTTTTCGTGTGGTCCGGCGCCGGCACGGTCTCGTTCGCCGCGGCACGCATCACGGTTTTGCGATTGAAGGTGAAGCGCTCGTGCATGATGTGGCCGTCGGCCATATCATCGGCATCCTTGCCTTCGTCCGTTTTGGCGTCCTCGTCGTCGCTGCCGTCCTCTTTGTCGGCTGCTTCGCCGTCCTTGCCATCGGATTCCTTGTCATCCGTGTTGCCGTCGGATTCCGCATCCGCGATGTCACCCGTCGTATCATCCGCGCCGCTTTGCCCAGCGTCGTCCTTGCCATCGTCGCTTTGAACCGGCGCATCACCAGCCGAAGATAGTCCGTCGGATCCAGCCGAAGGCTGCCTAACCCCAGGCTGTTCCTCCGTTCCGGGTTGGTTTTCCGTTTGCTGCGATTGCTGTTCGTCCGATCGCTCCTGCGGACTCCCGTCGGATGTCGCCCGCTCCGAATCGTCGGTTCCGGAAGCGTCGTCTTCCATCGTGCCGCTTTCCGCGACACCGCCTTCCGTAGCATCGACTTCGTTCTGCTGTTCCACGCTCGTCCGATCGTCCACGGATTCGACGACCGCGCCACCGTCCTTCGGCGCGACTTCGTCGGCATACGCGATCGACCCCGCTCCGGCCACGCCGGCCAGCATCGCAAGAACCGCAAGCGAAGCCGTGAATCCTTTTATCCAACCACGATGCCGGTTCGCGAGAACGGCAAGCGGGCTCCTCATCCGTTTCATGGCACATCCATCCCTCATCGGCGCTGCGGCGGGCTGCCCATGCGCCTCCATGCCTCGAAACATTAGGGATCGGAACCATGCGGACCGTACCCTCCATTGATGGGGTCGGGGCGCGTTCCGGAAACGGAATTCAGCGGATTTTCCCCTTGCGTGCCAACCTTGTGAGCCGATTACATGCCGGCCGGTCGGGCGAAGGCGTGGCGCATGACGATTCGGCGCGGACGGATCGAACGCACGATCAGACAGCACAGCGTCATGCCTCCTGCCACGCAACCGACAACGACGGCGAGCGCATTCAGACCGTCGGCGCGCGGATCGTGCACGTCGGCTGGATCCGGCGCGGGCGTCGGCAAGGCCACGCGATGGCCGGATACGAGCAGGCGATGCGTGTTGACACCGTAGGGAGTGCAGGTCATCAACGTCAACCGATCCTCCCCCGGCACGATTTTCAGCTTCGAAACATCATCCGGTTCGACCACACTGATCCGGTCCACCTCGTAGCCCAGCGTCTCGCCCATGACCTTGACGTACATGAAATCGCCTTTGTCCAGCTCGTCGAGCCGGGTGAACATCATCGATGCGGCCAAACCACGATGCCCGGTGACCACCGCATGCGTCCCCTCACCCCCGACCGGCAGGCTCGTACCATACAGATGCCCCGCTCCGACGGCGAGCACCGGCTCGGACGTGCCATGCCGAATCGGCAGTTCGACGCCGATTCCAGGCACCAGCACCGTACCCATGATGCCCGCGCCGGAGTCCAGCAGGCCCTGGTATTCCGTATCCACATCCGCCACGGAAACCACGGAACCGCCGACCCCACCATCCGCCGCAGCACTGAACGGGTCGACGGTCTCGCCCAGCACAGGCTGCCCCTCCACGGCAAGCCGACGGTTATACTCATGTGCCCGTTCCAATTCGTTCTCCGCCATCGGATACGGCCATCCCGCGACGGCGCGCGCCGCGGAATCGGAGGTCTCCGCAAGCCTCCTGGCCGAACGCGCCTGCATCGCGAATGGCAGCGACGCCACCGCCACCGCGCCCACGATCAGCAGCATCGACACGCATCGCACTATAGTGAAGCGAATCCGCCGCAATCTGTGCGAACGCACCGCATCGGCTATGTCGATCGCCTCGCAAAACGATGGCGCGCAAAACATCGGCATACGGTCATCCATACAGCCACTTGCACGACCCTCCGCCATATCACGGCAACCGTCGTCGGAGCCGAGGCCGTCATCGTCCGCATGCACGCGGACGGCCATACGGTACGTCGAATGGGTATACGATTCCGTCTGATGGACGAGCCTGCGAACAGGTCCGCGCATCGACCGGCAGGCAAGCCAGGACATGGGTTTCTCCTTTGAACATACCCATGTTCACACCCGGCGAAGCAAAGCCTCTTCCCCCTATAGGAGGGCATCCCCCTGAAAAGACAACGGTTGCAGGCACCAAACCGTGAATTCGGACACGAAACGGCATGATGCCCCACCTCCGCCGACTATCGCGTCAGCCGGCGGAAGCCGCGGATCGGACAAACAGGCGATTCAGATGAACGCGCGCTCACCGAAGATGGCGGTGCCCACGCGCACGATGGTGGAGCCTTCGGCGATGGCCAGTTCCATATCCCCGGTCATGCCCATCGACAGTTCATGGCAGTTGCCGGTGCCCGGTTCGCCGGACGCGAGAATGAGGTCGCGGGTTTTGCGCAGATGCGCGAAGCCCCGGCGGATCACCGCCTCGTCGTCCACGTGCGCGCCGATCGTCATCAGACCCTGCAGCTCGAGGCCGTCCAATGTGCCGATTTTCTGCGCGATGCGGATGGCGTGCGCAGGATCGCATCCGGATTTCGATTCCTCGCCGGATTCGTTGATTTCCAGCAGTACGCCGACGGTGATGCCACGTGCCACGGCCCTGCGTGAGATCTTTTCCGCCAGATCGAGCGAATCGACCGATTCGATGGTATTCACCACCGGCAGCACCTTGCCGATTTTGTTGCTTTGCAGCTGGCCGATCAGATGGAACGGAATATGCGCGGACGTGACGACTTCCGTTGAATCGGCCGCGTCGGCGGTGACGCCCAACGTGAATCCGCGTTCCGCGCATCGTTTTGCCAAGCCATCGGCCTTCGCCGTCACTTCCTGCGGACGGTTCTCGCCGATCATGCGCACGCCTGCGTCGATCGCCGCCATGATCTCGCCGACGTCGCGGGTTTTCGTAGCGGCCAGCAGTCGCACGGAACCGGCTTCGCGTCCGGCCTTCTCCTCCGCCGACGCGATGCGATCCAGCACGCGGTGCACGCCGTCCGCGATTTCACGCGAGCGCGCGTCCTCAATCACCTCGTTGGCAAGATCCTTGTGATCCATATACGCAGTCATCATCCACCTCTCACAGTCAATGCCGCGACCGGTTCACGGCCAATCCCGACGTCTGATCTCAGCCCTTCCATCATCCGTCGGGAATCCGCTACCGGTGTTACCGGAAAGTATTACCAGAAAGTGCTATAGCAAGTGTTACCAGAAAACCTGCGACAACGTATGAAGAAGCCCGTACGACGACCTGAAGTGAAGCGATAAAGCGGTCGAAATTCGTACGGGCTGCAAAATCAGACGGCAGTAGAAGGGGGACTTCAAAGACTCCGTCTGCATAGCCATTTATACCAGACAAACGGCTACGAACCGCCGAAAAGGCGATTCACAGGACGTCAGTCCTCACCCCCCTTGCGCAACTGCTCCACCGTGCGCTCCAGTTTTTCGACGCGTTCGCTCAGCGACAGCACTTGGCATACCAGCGATTGGATCTTACCCAAAGCCACTTCCGGCAACTCGCTCGGAGCGGTGTTGGCGGCCGCGTCCGACGATTTCGGCTGCTTCACCCTTTCCATGATGCTTTCATCGCGCTTCCACCGGGCGATGTTGCGTTCGATGCGCTTGTGCCCTATGACCGATGGGCTCAGCCCAGCGGAGGTGAAAATCGCGGTCGGCTTCTCCCCCTGAAGATAGCGCCTCATGCAGTCGATCTGGAATTGGCGCGAATACGTGATCCTGCTTTCCGTCACCGAATCAATCGCCGGTAGCATGCGCAGGTATTCTACTTCCAATCGACTAAAATGCCGTCTTGCCATTTTACCTCTTTATAATCCCCTTTTAATACCCATCGCCCACTGTTCCCAGAGGTTTCGGGTCTGCCTAATTGTTCACCGGCATATTCGCCGACATATACCACCCTATACACACCCCCAGTCAAAACACGGCCCCCACCGCCGTCATCCGCAAAAACTTTCCACAGATTGTGAGGCATATCACACGCAAAGCCGCGCATCACGCCGCGAATGGCTGTAAATGGCCGACTTTCCAAGGCATATCCGCCACTGCTCCACCATGCAGGTACAGTTGCATATATCGCGAACGCCGGCACGCACGCTTCCTTCAGCAACGGAAGACGAGCGATGCAGGCCCGGCCATAAAAACGGCACAGAACCGACGCCGCCAGACCGAAAGGAGCCATCATGCCAGGTCGCTTCGCCCCGACCCCATCAGGACGCATGCACATCGGCAACATCTACGCGATGCTCGGCGCATGGCTGTCCGCACGCAGCCGCGGCGACGGCATGCTGCTGCGCATCGAGGACATCGACGAACCGCGCGTCGTGCCCGGAGCTGCCGAATTGATGATGGACGATCTGCGATGGCTCGGCCTCGACTGGGATGGCGAGCCCGTGTACCAATCGGCGCGGCACGGCCTATACGAAGAGGCCTTGCGATGCCTGGAACGCCTGACGGTCGATGACGCATACGGTTCCGCGAAAGCACGCAATTCCGCCTCGATTCCGCTGATCTATCCCTGCTTCTGCTCGCGCGCCGACATCCGCGCCGCCTCCGCGCCGCAGGAAGGCGACCGTTTCATGGTCTATCCAGGTACATGCCGACGCCTCATCGCCAACGATCCCGACGCCACGCGGCAACGCCTGGAAAACGGCGACCGCCATTCGCTGCGGATCGCCATGCCTGAAAAAGCGAGCCCCAACTCCACCATCCATTTCGATGACGAAGTGTTCGCACGGCAGGAATTCAGCCTGCCGCAAGACATCGGAGACACCATCGTACGCCGCGCCGACGGACTGTTCTCCTACCAGCTGGTGGTAGTTGTGGACGATCTCGACATGGGCGTCGACGACATCGTGCGCGGCCGCGACCTGCTCCGGTCGAACGCGCTGCAGATCGCCATACGCACAGCGCTTATCGCGGCGGGATTCCAATCGCACGCAGCACGCACGACGGCAACGCGAACCGCAACGACGCCGCAATCGCCGTATTCCCCGGGAAACCCGCATTACGCGCATCTGCCGCTCATCGACAATGCCGAAGGCAGACGACTCGCCAAACGCGAGCGCTCGCTGGACATGGGCGTGCTGCGCGCGCACGGCGTATCGCCGGAACAGGTCGTCGGCTATTGCGCGTGGCTGCTTGGTCTGCAGGGAGACCGGTCTCGCACCGCACCGCGCCCGATGAGCGCGGCCGAGGCGCTGCAGGAATTCGATTGGAGCAACGTGCGCGTCGACACGGCCGACCGCAGCATCAGCCAAGACGATTTCGACGCGTATTTCGGTTTGTAAGAACGCCTTCGCGAAGAGGCTTCGCCGGTACGGTCAGAAGATCCGCAATACGGTCAGCCAATCCACAATTCCGAATCGAGCGGATATTCGTTGACCTTGCAACCGTCCAGATGCATGGACTGCTCCTGCATCAGCGGCGCCAACTGTCCCTCGCCCGCACAGGTGGTCTCATTGTCGATATGCCCCAGGCGATGCCCGACCTCATGATTGATCACCATGACGCGATACCGGGCCAGATCGCCACCGGCGTCCAGCCATGATTGGACGGCACCCTTCCAACGATCGTCGTTGACGATCACATTCTGACCAACCCTGCAACTGTATTGCACCGAGCACAACGGAGAGAAGGACGGCATCTGGGACGCCTGGGACAGCACCAGGTCGAAATCACAGTCGCCATCGGTGGAACGTTCGAACACCGCGCCTGCACGTGGCCAACCATGCTCGTCGTTAAGGATGCGGAACGCAGCGTTGGCAAAATCGTCGGCCGATCCGACATCACCCCTGGTCGCGACGCAATAATGATATTGGACAACCGGATTGCCGCTGTTCTGCGCGGTTTTCCGCGCCTGATCGAGAATCCTGTTCCTGTCTTCGTCGCTCAGCGCCGCCGATTGCGCGCGCAGCGCCTTGTCCGCGGCACTTTCCTCCTGCGGCTGCTCTTCAGACGATTGCTTTTCGGAAGCTCGTTTTTCCGCCGATCGTTTTTCGGAAGCCCGCTTTTCCGCCGTCGTGCGACGCGTCTTTCCGGACGTCTTCCCGGCATTGCCTTTCGCGCTCGCCACCGGTTTCTCAGTCTGCGCCGTCGCCTGCGTGCGCGACGACATACGGACCGACATCGCGTGCACGCTGCACGACGTCATCATCGCCACAACCAGGAACAAAACCAACGCCACCGCAGCGAAGCGGCGGATACGAAGCGCCTCAAGCCGTTCCCGACGGTTCATCCCGGCGTAGGCCTTTGGATCGAGCGCGCGAATGATATGACGAATCCGCTTCAAATCGACCCCCTATATACAACAGCCTCTTTTGGACAGAATAGCAATGTCGGCCAACATACTGCGAACGTATACAGCAGTGCACAACGAACGTATGACGGCAGGACGCGTGGCTGCCATTCATCGTCATAATCCACCATCCACCGAGACCCGCCGCATACGCAAAAAGACCCGCGGCTTACGAAGAAAACCACGGGTCTTTGGATCAAAGGCGTCGATCAAGCGAACAGCACCTTGAACAGGAACGCGCCGACGATGGCGCCGAGGATCGGAGCCACGACCGGGATCCAGGCCTCGCCCCAGCGGGAGGAGCCCTTGTTCGGGATCGGCAGAATGGCGTGCAGCAGGCGCGGCATCAGGTCGCGGGCCGGGTTCAGGCCAGGGCCGGTCGGGCCGCCCATGGAGGTCACGAGGCCCCACACGATGAAGCCGACGACGATGGAAGAGGCGGCGAGGTCGGCCTTGCCCCACGGCAGGGACAGGCAGCACAGCGCGCCGAGCACCAGCATGAAGGTGCCGAAGAACTCGTTGAGGAAGTAGTTGACGCGGTCGTTGTGGGCGTCGGTGGTGCAGAAGGTGCCGAGGATGGCTTCGGCGTCATCGGTGTCCTTGTAGTGCGGATAGTAGGTGATGTACACGATGAGCTGGCCGACGAGAGCGCCGAGCAGCTGGGCGATGATGTACGGCAGAACCTCGTTCCACGGGAACAGTCCGTTGACGGCCTGGGCGATGGTCATGGCCGGGTTGATGTGGGCGCCGGAGACGCCGCCGAACATGAGCACCGGGAACATGACGCCGAAACCGTAACCCATGGCGATGTTCAGCCAGCCGGCATGGTAGCCCTTGGTGTTTTTCAGTTCCGCGTTGGCGACAGCGCCATTACCGAAGACCATCAGCACGGCGGTGCCGACGAATTCCGCGGCAAGTTTGGTGAAGAGTGTGTATTCCACTGCAGTTTCCTCTGTTGCTTCTTCTCTTGACGATTCTTGCGATTCGTACGATTCGAGATATGTTGCGATTCCGCTCTAAGCGGACAACAGCGCATTACCATACTCCCCGCGCCGGAAGTCCCGCGATTTGCAAGGCCGCCCGGCGCGGAACCAGTCCACGATCGCCGGACGGGTGCCATGTGACGTCTACCGCGCGGACGGCAGCGTCACGTCGAATTCGGAATCGTAGGTCTGCGTTTCGTGGATATGGTAGCTGCCATCACCTTGGCTGGCCCAAGTGCCGCCGAAGGTTTCAGCGTCCATTCCCGCGCCGCTCATCTTGCCCGACCAGCTGCCACCCTGATACGCCACGGCTTCGATTTTGTAAGAGAAGACGCCGACGTTCAAAGAGACGCCCCACGTACCGACCATGTTGCCTTTCGCCGCGTTCTTCGGCGCGGTGAGCATCACGGATGTCATGCTTTGCGTCTTCTTGGCCTCGCTTTCGCTCATGCTGAACAGATCGCTCCAAGAGACGTCCTTGCCATCGCGGTAGATTTTCAGATTCGCAACCGGATAGCTCACCGAATCACCGTCGATGCTTCCTTTGCCCAAAGTGCCGACGATCTTGGTCGTCTCGTCGTAGTACGTATCTCGAGCGGACAGCGTGACGGTGTTGTCCTGCCCCACGGACACCGTGATCTCCTCATCTTTGTCATCGACCTTCGCGAAGAAGCTCGATCCGGCAAGCTTCATGGAGTTCGCACGCGCGGTCATCACTCCGATGCCCACAAACGCCAACGCAAGCACCACGACGACCGCCACCACGGCGATGATGACCTTCTTTTTCTTCGCCGGATCCATCGGCTGACCAGCTGCGGCCGGAATCGGCATCGGCGGCTGAATAGGGGCGGCAGACACGAGCGGGGCAACGTTCCCGCTCGGCTGGGGCAATGGGACCGCGGATCGATTCGATGGCATCGGCGGCAGGTTCCCGCTGGGCGCCGCAGACGCGGACTGGACAGCTGCGAACGGAGTTCCGCATGACTCGCAGAATTTGGCGTTGTCAGCGGTCTGATTGCCGCATTGCGTGCAGTATTTCATGATGGTGCCCTTTGCTTGCTTGTCCGTCTCGTTCTCACATATCAGTGTAGTAGGGGGATGCTTGAGTCGGAAGCCCGAGGCTGAAACATGGAACCGTGGATTCAACGTGGGCCATGCCACGAAAATACAAAAAGACCCAAGCCAATTGGCTTGGGTCTTGTCTGTGCCCCCTCAGGGATTCGAACCCTGGACACGCTGATTAAGAGTCAGCTGCTCTAACCAACTGAGCTAAAGGGGCATTGGTCTTGGCGAGGTTTTTGTTCTCGCTGAGCACATGGAATAAATATACTCAGATTCGAAAGGAGCGCAACCTTCGGCGTGTCGCAATCGTAAAACCGCCATTTTCCAACGATTTCAGCAAATCGCCAGAAATGACGTTTTTCACGCCGCGCAGCGCTTCGAGGCGCCTTACTCCACCACCAATCCCAAGTAATCACATTTTCTTCACATTTAACGCCGAAGAATCATCGAATCAAATCCATCAGCGCCATCGTCGGCCTCATCGATAAGCCATCAATCGAAATCGATCGCCATGCAGTCATTCGCACCGAACTGGTTATCCGAGCACCATGCGCGACCGGCGTCCTTCGAATCGAACGTCTCGCCGGAAAGAATCACATAGAAATCGGAGGCGTACCCGTTGCGCGTGTAATAGTCGTAGTCCGACGCCCACGCCATCACGGCCTTCGGCCACTCGGCATGCAATTCAAGGTACTGCGCGTAGATATCGTCGTACTTCCACGTCTTGCCGTCCACTTCCATACCGTATTTCTTGCTGGACAACTGCGTGGTCACATCATCCTCCAGCGAATACACCGAGGAACGGTCGTTGTCGATCTGCCAGCTCAACGCGAGATGCGCGTAGCGCTCCACATCCGAATCGGGAATCTTCGTACCGCCCTTCGCGTCGCCCACGCCCTTGGACGCGACGCCATTCGTCTCCGCGTCCTTCTGCACCACCATGTCGGTCGACGACGCCTTGATCTGGTCCGGAGCGCGCCAATATTGGCCGGTCGCATACGCCAATTTGCGCGTGGCCTCGCCGTTCCTGAAACGCATCGGATCGTTGGTGAAATCGTATACCGCGGAAGCAAGCACATCATTGTCATCGCTTTTGATGGTGATTTTGACGTTCTTGCCTTTCCATGTCTTGTCTCCGCACGCACGCGCGGAGAAATCGACGGTGGCGATCAGCGTCGAGCCGTTGCCCGTCACACCGCTCAGGCTCGCGTCAGGGGTGGTGGTGCAATCGGCGTCGGCCTGCTTGCTGGGCTGCCGGTGCTTCTTGCCTGGTTTGGAGACCGTGCTGGATGATGCCGTATGTTTCTGCGCGCCATTAGCGTCATTATGGGTGCGATTGATGGCCAACACGATGCCGGCCACCACCAATGCGATGACCACGATGGCCGCGACGATCACAATGGCGATTTTCCTCCGCTTCCCGTTTTTCGCGCTCTGCTGGGATGCCGCCGGCAATGGCACCGGCGGCTCGGAGCCGACGGAGCCGGACGGGACGCTTCCAAGCGCGGTGGAGCCCGCCTCCGTTCCCACGCTTCCGGGCAGCGGAGGAACATCCCGCAACGGCGCCCCGCAGTGCTGGCAGAACCGCATATCCGCGCTGACCGGCGACGAGCAGGACGGGCATAGCATGGGCGCCGCGTCGACCACCGTACCCCCGGACAGCTGGTCCGTTCCGCATTCCGGGCAGAATCGCCCGCCGTCAGTCAATTCGAAACCACAACGCACGCATCGCATAGAAGCCCCTCCAATGTATCCGGCAACAGAACCCTCTTCCATACGCATTCTATGCCACAACCGGCGGCGAAACGGACGCGGCACCCGCCGCAAACCGTCCGACGGAGACAGCCCCTTAAGATGGAAGGTGCAATGCATTTCAAAAAGGAGAAAGGCAACGCCCATGACATGTCCACAATGTGGCCAGCCGACTATAGCAGGCGCGAAATTCTGCGCCTCATGCGGTTCGCCGCTCACCCAGGCGAACACGTCGGTGCCGCAAAACCAGCAGCCGGATGACGGCACCGTGCTGTCCGCCGTCCCGCACGAATCGCCCAATGCGCCGCAGGCCACCACTGAAGCCGTTCCGCTGCCCAACTCCGGCGCGACGGGTGCGCCGCAGCCGGCAGCCGCATCCGTTCCACAGTCCGCAGCCCGGCCGACGCAGCAGTTCCAATACTCGCCAGTGCCACAGCCGACGCAGCAAGCGTCGGCGCCGCAGGTTCCGCTCCCCACGTCCCAGCCGACGCAGCCGGTGCCACCGGCCCAGCCGACGCAACCGACACAGCAGTTCCAATACGCGACGGCACCCCAACAGGCGCCGCAGCCGGCGCCCGCGAATCAAGACCAGCCGACGCAGCAGATAGCACGTCCGGCGGCCGATCCGACCATCACCGCACTGGGCACTCCGCAATCCATGAAGACCATGGGCGCAAGTCTCGGCATCGGCATCGGTTCCGCAGTGGTGTTCGCGCTGCTCGCGTCGATCGTCTTCTTCGCCGGCAACGCCATGGCGGGCAGCGAACTGCCGAACGTCCCGGGACTCTCCGATGGCCTGTCTCTTCTGGACAACAGCGGTGTCCACTATTCCGGTCCGAACTTCTTCCAGATCGTCTTCACCGTGCTTGCGCTCGGCGTCGGCGGCTCGTTGAACCTGAAAGCCACCTCGGGCGGCTTCTCCCTGAGCGATGTCGGCCTTGACGTCTCGCATGTCAGCGTGACGGGCGCGGTCGCCCTTCCCGGCGTGGCGCTGGCCATCGGCTCCGCGTTCGGCGCTTACATGCTGGCCCGCAGGTTCGCGTTGCGGTTCAAGTGGACAGGCGTGATCAGCGCCGGAATCGTCGGCCTGCTCAACGGTCTGATCGTCGTGATTCTCGCCGCCATCTTCCCCATGAACGCCAGCGGGTATTATTCCTCCTATTCCGCTTCCGCCGCGCTCACCGGAGCCACGCCACGCACGTTCATCATGGCTTTCCTTCTGGCGGGATTCGGCTCATTGGCAGGATATACCCTCGCCCAATATGCCGCCGATTCGAGCAACGTGTTCACCGCGGCATGGCGGTGGGCGCACCGTACCCGCGGCTTCGTGCGCACGCTCGTCGAATCGTTTGCGATTTACGGCGCGCTGTTCCTGGTGCTCGGCGTCGTGGCGACGCTCGTGCTATCCATCACCGGCGGAGCTGGCGTCTTCGGCCTGTTGCTGGTTCCGTTGCTGTTCCCGGCATTGCCGTTCATGCTGTTCTCGATGTCATCATTCGGTGGCATCACCTACTCGGCGGGCATGCAGCAGACGCTCACCCTGTTCAACATCTCCGCCAAGGTCGAGAACGGCTGGATCCTGTGGATCTGCTTCGTGCTGTTCCTGGTCGCTACGCTGTACATCGCGCTGCGTGAGACGGCGCGCAACATGTACGACCCGTATTATGCGGGATGGCAGCACACATGGAAGGCTCCGGTGGCCGTGCTGGTGTTCTGGCTGGTCGCGGAGTTCCTGTTCGCCTCGTTCTCCGTCGGATATTCCTCCTACAGCGCGTCCGTGATGGTGCCGATGTGGTATTTCCTCGTCGCAGGCATCTGGGCGTTCCTGATCGAAGTGGTGGCCTTGACGTTCGGGCCAACGCTGGTCGCATCCTTGCAAGGCATGTGGAAGCTGCTTGTCGGCGGCACCGTGCAGCAGACCCCGCAAAACGTGGTCGACTATATCAAGGCATGCGATCCGCATTACGGAGCGAAGAGGACGGCTTCCACGGGTAACGCCGCCACCGCCGCGGCGACCGCATCCAACGGCATGATGACGGGAACGGCCGCTTCCCCTGCGGTGCCGCAGCCGCAGCCAGGCCAGCAGCCGGCCACGCAGGTTCCGCAGCCCGCCGTGGCGCCGGCGCCGATTCCCGTCCCGCAGCCCGCTTCTCCGTCCATGGCGAGCGGCGCAGCGCCGCTCCCGCCGCAGCCGGGCCAGCCTCCTGTCACAGCTCCGGGAGCAGGGCAGCCGCTCGACCCAAAAACTAAGAAGGCGATCGTCATCGGCGGCATCGTAGTCGGTGCTCTGATCGTGTTGGGCATTGTCTACGGCGTGCTCAATTCGACCGTCTTCAGCGCGAAGTCCGTGGCGCAGAACTATATGTCGGCAATCGCCGACGGCGACTATTCCAAGGCCAACGGCATCGCCGATCCACAGGTGGACAAGAACCAGGTCAAACTGCTGTCCAACAACGTGGCGAAGACCGACAACGCCACGATCTCCAATCCGCATGTGGCCGATGTCAAGACCACCGCCGGCGTAGCCACGGTCAACGTGAGCTATACGCTGAACGGCAAGACGGTCAACGATTCGCTCACCATCAACAAGGACGGGTCGAAGCTTCTAATCTTCCCAAACTGGAAGATCTCAAGCCCGCTGCTCAAAACCATCAATGTGGTCGCTCCAAGCACCGTTGACTCGTTAAGCGTCAACGGCGTCAAGGTGAGTCCGAAGAACGCGGAAAAACTGGATGGCAACACGTGGACGTTGCGTGTCTATCCGGGCACGTACAAGATCTCTGCCGGAAAGTCGGACTACATCACCAGCGACACGGTCACCGTGCGCACGAGCGGCGGTTCCGACTCGGGTAGCTCCAACTCGGAAGAGCTGATCATCAAGGCCACGAGCAAGCTTAAGGAAGCGTTGACCTCCGCGGTGAACGCCAAGCTGGACGACTGCGCGAAGTCCACCGACTACGCGCCGGAGAACTGCCCGTTCGGTTTCAACTTGTACGACGACGATGACTACCGCAACTTCGCATGGTCCATCAGCAGCTATCCGAAGATCACCGACATCGACCTCAACAACGGCACCTTCTCCTCCGCACGCGGCAAGGCGAAGTGCACGTACGAGGAGAAGAATTCCGACGATTCGTGGGAGCCGGATGACGATAGCACCACCTTCAGCGTGAACGGCGGATTCTCCATCTCGAATGGCAAAGTCAAGGTAACGCTTGATGACAGCGATTACTGATACCGGAATCGCTGATTTCAACGATTGACACCGTTGTTTGTGGCCGTGCGCAGCGGAATCCGCGCACGGCCACAAACAACGGACGCCATCGCAACAGAAAATCCCCCTCACCGAATTGGTACGGGGGATTTTCTGTGCTTAAGCTCAGACGTGTTTCAGCCTGAAGTCATTCGCCGTCGGCCCAGAATGGGTTCCAACGGCGAATGGGGGTGAAATCACTCAGCGACAACCTTCACGAAGAAGTTGGCGGAGATTTCCGGGTGCAGAGCGACGGTCGCTGGGAAGTCACCGGTGGTCTTGATCGGCTCGACGGTGATGTTCTTCGGGTTGACCTCAACCTTGGAGGAGAGCGCGATAGCGATCTTCTCGGCGGAGATGCTGCCGAACAGCTTGCCGGACTCGGAGACCTTGGCGGCGATTTCGACGGTGGTGCCCTCGATGATTCCCTTGGCGGCAACAGCCTCCTCGCGGGTGGCGACGGCCTTGGCCAGACGAGCGCGCTTCATGGACTCAATCTGGGCGGCAGCACCCTTGGACCAAGCGAAGGCCAGGCCCTGCGGGAACAGGTAGTTGCGGGCGTAGCCGGACTTGACGGCCACGACGTCACCCGGGTGGCCCAGGTGGTTGACGGACTTGGTGAGAATAACCTTAGTTTCAGCCATTGTTCAAACCTCTCTAAGATCAGCGGCCGGAAGTGGCGTACGGCAGCAGGGCCATCTCGCGGGCGTTCTTGATAGCCTTGGAGATCTCGCGCTGCTCCTGCACGGTGACGCCGGTGATACGACGGGAACGGATCTTGCCGCGATCGGAGATGAACTTGCGCAGCAGGGCGACGTCCTTGTAATCGATCTCGGTGACCTTCGCCGCCTTCAGCGGGTTCGGCTTCTTCTTAAACGGCTTGACCGGCGGCTGCGGCCTCTTGCGTGACATCTTGATGTTCTCCTTAAAATCTGGAAATTGCTGTGATTAAGCTGCTTGGTTCGTCGATCCGGTCAGAATTCCGGTTCGTCGCTGTCCCCGCCGAATTCGGAGGAACCTCCGAAGGACTGGGACGCGCCGAAGGAACCAAAGGACGAGCCGGAATTATCCGAGCTGCCCCACGGATCCGAAGCCGGAGCGGACTGTGCGGGAGCGGCGTTGACCGGAGCGGAGGCTCCACCCTGATATCCGGCGCCGCCAGCATAGCTGGAGCCGCCCTGATATCCGCCGTTGTTGCCGCCGAAACCGCCGTTGTTGTTGGCGTTGTTGTAGCCGCCGCGATTGCCGCTGAAGCCTCCGTTGCCGGACGAGCTTTGACGGGTCACCTGGGCGGTCGCGTAGCGCAGGGACGGGCCGATTTCGTCGACCTGCATCTCGATGACGGTTCGCTGGGAACCGTCCTGCGCCTGGTAGGAACGCTGCTGCAGACGGCCTTGCGCGATGACGCGCATGCCCTTGGACAGACTCTGCGCGCAATGTTCGGCCATGTCGCGCCACGCGGAGCAGCGCAGGAACAGGGCCTGACCGTCTTCGAACTGGTTCGAGTTACGGTTCCAAGTGCGCGGAGTGGAGGCGATCGTAAAGCTGGCGACGGCGGCGCCGCTGCCAATGGTACGAATTTCCGGATCGGCCGTGAGGTTGCCCACCACGGTGATTACAGTTTCACCTGCCATGTCGTTACCTACTTACTTTGCAGCTTAGAAAGCTTGGATTACTTACTTGCGAAGAATCTTCGTACGGATGACGGATTCGTTCAGGTTCAGCAGACGATCGAGTTCGTCGCTGGTGGCCGGCTCAGCGGAGTAGTTGACCACGACGTAGTTACCTTCGGTCTTGCCAGCGATTTCGTAGGCAAGCTTGCGACGGCCCCAGATGTCGATGTTCTCGACGGCACCGCCTTCCTTGGTGACAGTTTCCAGATACTGCTCGGTCAGCTTCTTCAGACCGCGCTCATCCAGCTCAGGATCAGCAATGAACATCAGTTCGTACTTATGCGCAGACATCACCCACCTCCTTCGGACTATCGGCCATGGACCTTCCATGGCAGGAGTGTGTATGCGAGCTGCCTTCAGGCATCGATATAGCCATGACGGATATATGAATACGGCTGATGGCAACTTGTACAGGTTAACCCGACGCCGCGACGTATCCGTAGGGATGGGCCGGCAGCGAAACCGTGCGAAAACGTATATGAAAAAAGCCCCGCTGTTCGGCGGGGCTTAGTCGGCAGCCGGCGCGAGACGCTCGCGAAGCCGGCGCAAATCCGATAGTGAATCGTACGAAATCGTACGGGAATTTACGAAATCGGAAATCAGGCGTAGATATTGCGCGGACGCATGTCCTCGGGCAGGCCGTTGAGCAGCGTCGAAACGGAACCGGATTCGAACACGGAACGGATGCCAGCCGCCAGCAGCGGAGCCACGGACAGGACGGTCATGTTCGGCAGGCGCTTCTCTTCGGGCACCGGCACGGTGTCGGTGAGCACGATTTCGCGGGCGCCGCAGTCTCGCAGGCGCTCCACGGCCGGACCGGACAGCAGGCCATGGGTGGCGACAAGCGTCACGGACTTCGCTCCGGCATTGTTCAGCGTGCGCACGGCCTCGCAGATGGTGCCGGCGGTGTCGATCATGTCGTCCACGACCACGCAGTCGCGTCCCTTCACGTCGCCGATGATGCCATGCGCCTCGGCATGGTTCGGACGGGTGGTGTCGCGGGTCTTGTGGATGAAGGCGAGCGGCAGTCCGCCAAGCTTCGCGGCCCACTGCTCGGACACCTTGATGCGGCCGGCGTCCGGGGACACGATGGTGGTGTTCTCCAACGGCATGCTGTTGCGCACGTAGTCGAGCAGGATCGGCATGGCGGTCAGATGGTCGACCGGGCCGTCAAAGAAGCCTTGCTCCTGGGCTGCGTGCAGGTCGACCGTCATGATGCGGTCGGCGCCGGCGGAGCGGAACAGGTCGAACATCAGACGCGCGGTGATGGGTTCGCGGCCCTGATGCTTCTTGTCCTGACGCGAGTAGCCAAGGAACGGCGCGACCACGGTGATGGAGCGGGCGGAGGCGCGCTTCATGGCGTCCACCATGATGAGCTGCTCCATGATCCACTTGTTGATCGGCTCGGTGTGGGCCTGCATCACGAAGGCGTCCGCGCCTCGCACCGGTTCGGTGTAACGCACGTACATCTCACCGTTGGCGAAGTCGTATGCCGTGGTCTCCAGCACGTCGGTTCCCAAATATTTCGCGGTTTCCTCGGCTTGCTCGGGGTATGCGCGTCCCGTCACCAAAGCCAGTTTCTTATCCGGAGTGCCTTCGAGAATCGCCGACATGCTTGCCTTCCCAATTGTTCGGTGCGTGAAATTAAGCCAAACTCCAATATAACAATGTGGGTGCCCACGCCACGCGTCTTCTGCGGAAGCGCCTCCCCGTTCCGCCTACTCGGCGTCGGCGAAGGCCTCACGAATCTGCGCCGCGGTGCCGTAGGATGCCTGCGCTCCATATCCGGTGGCCGCGTAGGCCGACACATACGAGGCGAGTTCCGCGGACTGCGACAACGTCATGCCGGAGGCCAGGCCGGCCAGCACGGTACCCATGAACGAATCGCCGCAACCGGTGGTGTCTACTGCCTTGACCCGCACCGGAGCGATGCGCTGGATGCGATGCTCCGGATCGTCCGCCGTGCCATCAAGCACTACGGAGCCGTCGCCGCCGAGCGTCACAATCGCCTGTTCAAACCCGAATCCGCGCAACTCATCGAACGCGTGACGCCAGTCGAACGCGTCCCAATCATCATCCTCCGGTTCCGCGATGCCGAGCAGCTGCGCCATCTCATGCTCGTTGACGAGCAGGATGTCGGAGGCCTCGACCAGCTCCACCGGCAGGGAGGGGGTGAACGGCGAGTCGTTGAGCAGTACCTTCACGCCCGCCTCGTGGCACATGCGCGCGGCTGCGGCGACGGTTTCAATCGGGCTTTCCAGGCACAGGCCCAGCACCGAAGAGCGGGTGAGCGCGTCGCGCACGGATTCCACGTAGTCCACGGTCACCTGCGCATTGGATCCGGGCGAGTACACGATGGTGTTCTCGCCTTGCGCATCCACGGTGATGACGGTAGTGCCGGACGGACCGAGCACGCGGCGCACGTGCGTTGTATTGACGCCTGCCTCGCCGAGCGCTCCGAGCAGGAAGTCGGCGTTGCGATCCGATCCGACCGCGCCGAACATCTGCACGGTGGCGCCGATACGGGCGGCCGCGGCGGCCTGGTTACCGGATTTTCCGCCCGGCAGCAGCTGCAGCGGACCTCCGGTGATGGTCTCCCCCGGTCCCGGCAGGCGCTGTGCGGTCACGGTGTAGTCCGCGTTCATGGAACCGATCACGGAAACGGTGCCGTGGATGCGGTCCAGTGCGGAGAGGATTTCTGCTGCGCTCATGATCGCTTTCCTTTTCTTGCGATTGCTTTTGGGATTGTTTTTCCGATTGTTTCGTAAGGCTGCTTTTCGGCTACTTCGCCGCTTCCGCGGTTTCGGCGGCCTCATCGTTTTCCAGCGCGTGGTTGCCCTTGTAGATCTTCTTCCTGAAGCAGAAGAACACGATCAGGCCAAGCAGCGCGGTCACGGAGCCGATGAGCAACAGGTTGGAATAGTTGGCCGCCACGCCGGTCGCGCCGGTGATCGAACCGCCGGACAGGGCGTTGGAACCCAACAGGCTACCGATGATGGCGATGCCGATGGACGGGGACACGTTCATGGCCAGATCGTTCATGCCCACGCCACGGCCGGACTCGTCCTTCTCGATGGTGCCCAGCACCGTGGAGACCACCGGGGAGTACATCATGCCGCAGCCCGCGTAGAACACGCATGCCCACAGCGTCAGCACCACGAAACCGGAGTTCACGCAGAACGCGGCGCCGGTCCATCCGACGAACATGAGGGTGCCTGCGGTCACCAGACCGGCCTTGATGCCGATCTTGCCGATGATCATGCCGGAACAGGTGCCCACGATGGCGGCGACCACGAACGCCCACACGATGTGCAGGGAGACCTGGGTGGTGGTCATGCCGTAGATGTTGGTGCCGATGGCGTTGAAGATCGGGCTCAGCGCATAGTTCACGAAGTAGAACACGAGAATCAGGCTGATGGCACGCAGCCAACGGGTGTTCTTGAAGAACGCCGGGGTGATGAACGGGTTGGAGGCCTTGTTGATGTAGAAGCCGAACGCCACGAATAGGGCCACGGACACCGCGAGCATCCACCAGGACATGTAGGAGAAGAACAGGGTCAGGAACGCGGTGGCGAAGCCGAAGATCACGAAGCCGAACGCGTCGACCTTCTGGCCGTTGCCGCTCTTGGACGGGAGGGTCTTGAGCAGGATCGGCAGGAACAGGATGGTGACGGACGGGATCAGGAACAGGAACTGCCACGCGATGGAGCTGAGCATGCCGGCCGCGAACACGCCGATGGAGGCGGACAGCTGGTATGCGGCGGTGAACAGGCCGAAGAAGATGACCTTCAGGTCGTTGCGCAGGTATTTGGTGGCTACCACGAGGAAGGCGGAGCCTGCCACCTGCTCGCCTGCGGTCTGCAGCACTCGAGCGATGATCACGGTCCACAGGTTCGCGGCGAAGAAATAGTTGGCCACGAAGCCGAAGATGGACCCGATGAACAGAGTGACCAGGCCTACGGTGACGAGTTTGCGCAGCGAGACGAAGTCTCCCAGCGAACCGTAGATGAAGCACACGATGCCGAGCACGATGCTGGGGAACGCGGTGATGAGGGACGCCTGCGTCGGCGCGCCGACGTCGGCGCCGACCTGCTGGAACACGAGGTTGAATCCCTGCAGGCACAGGGTGCCGAGCACGAAGGTGATGAGCAGCGGGATCAGGGCGCGGATGGCCATCTTGTTGCTGGTCACCGGATCGTCGAACGGGTCGACGGGGGCTTGCGATGGTGCGGTGTTGACTGCCGTTGCGGCTGCGTTGCTGGTAGACATGTCAGTTCTTCTTTCGCTTCTTTTCTTGGTTTTCGTAATGATGTATTGCAATTTTGCGGCAAGGTTCGCGCAGAAAACGTCTTGCGGAACGTTTTCCGCGCGAACCGACGGTCGCCGCACTTTCACTGCACGGTTATTGTGCGCTCACTGCGCTTTTGCGGCGAGGCCGGAGATGCGGGTCATGAATTCGTTGAGGAACCTCGGCACGTCCACGCCGACGGCGACCTTCATGGTCTTGACCGGGTCGTTGAGGCGGGTTTCGTCGCCGATGGTGCGTCCGCGGGTCGGGCCTTCCACATCGACCTTCATATTGATGTCGAGCGTGGTGACAAGCGTCGGGTCGACGGCCACGCCGACGGCGAGCGGATCGTGCAGGCCGCAGCCGCCGAGGTGCGGCGAGGTGGTCTCGTAGGCCTTGATGTAGAAGTCGGTCATGTCCGCGAGGAACTTGCCAGCCTTGGTGCCAAGGTCGCGCCACTGTTGGGTTTCCTTATAAGTGAGCAGGGTCTGCAGGGTCACGTCGAGGCCGATCATGGTGGTCGGGGTGCCGGAGCGGAACAGGTAGTCGGCGGCTTCCGGATCCTGCGAGATGTTGGCTTCCATGCAGGCGTTGCAGTTGCCCGGCACGGTCAGCGCGCCGCCCATGAGCACCACGCGGCCGATCTCGTCCTTGATTTCTGGAGCCTTCTTCAGGGCGGCTTCGATGTTGGTCATCGGGCCGGTCGGCACGTAGATGAGGTCCTTGCCGTAGGTCTTGACGGCGTCGATGATGAAGTCGACGGCCGATTCGGTTTCGACGGAACGGTTGGAGTCGGGGATGTCCACGTCGCCGATGCCGTTGTCGCCGTGGATGAACGCGGAGACGGGCAGCACTTCGAAGTGGTCGGTGGTGCTGGAGTGCGACAGGCCTTGGTAGACCTTGACTTCCGGGTGGCCGAGCAGGTCGGTGACGGCGAGCGCGTTGCGTACGCCCTGTTCGACGAGAACGTTGCCGTAGGTGCCGGTGATGCCGATCAGCTCGACTTCTGGGCTTCCCAGGGCATACGAAATAGCGAGTGCGTCATCAACGCCGGTATCAAGATCAAGAATCATCTTTTTCATGTGTGTGCCTTTCCTCTTTGACGGGCCTGACGACGGTCCGCCACCATACGGGTGCGTCGTCAGTTATACATCGAGCACATTCTCGATTGTGTTGTGTTGACAAGATTTATGATAAAGCGTTTTATCAAGAACGCAAATTCTTCACCTATACACGGCGTGTTGCCTTTATTTCCAACGATTACAGCATATTGGAGATGCTTTACGTCACCACATACCGAGACTGATCTGCACCACCCATTTTGCACCAGTCTGCAGCATCTAAAAATGGCGGTTTACGCGCAGGCCGCCTGCACCAGTTTCGGCGTAAGCACTTCAACCTGCGGATCGGAAAGCCACGGACGAGCAGCCACCGAATCCATACCGGGCTTGGCATGAATCGCAACATCAATCCGCCCACGCAACATATCCCAACAGGCGGCGGCCAGATCAGTCACGCTCTGCTCAACGGTGGTCATACGCCAACCAAGACCGAATCGTTTGAGAATATTGTCGTAACCAATCACCTGCATATCCTCAGTAACATGCAACCCACGCTCCGCCATGCGCTGGCGGAAGCCGAGCGCCATCACGTCGTTGCAGCAGAACACCGCGGTGGCACCGCCGTCGATGATCTGATTCGCGGCACGATAGCCGCTATCGAAACGGTAATCACCCTCAACACACAGCGAAGAATCAAAATGCTTCCCCGACTGCTCGATGGCATCCACAAAACCACGACGACGCTCCGCGGCACTCGACTCCGCAATATCGCCGGTGACAATGCCAATACGAGTATGACCACCTTCCAACAGATACTGGGCAGCCAAACGGCCACCAAGATAGTTGTCAAAACCAACGGCATCGCACCAACCGCACTGCGTCAAACGATCAATCAACACCACAGGGCACGACACAAGCGCCACATCCTCACGCAACCGCTCAGCAGCATCGCCAGCGCAGGACTCGCGCGCCGGAATCAGCATCACACCGTCCACCCCACGAGCCGGAAGGCGCTGCAACAACTCATGCTCGGTAACACGCGAATCATCGGAATTGGCCACAATCAGCGAATACCCCTGCGCGGCGCATTCATCCTCCACGCACTTGGCAAGTGCCGCGAAAAACAAGTTCTCAATATCAGGCACGATCAGCGCAACCAGCTGGGATTGCTTGGTCACCAAGCTTCGCGCGCTCTGATTCGGTACGTAATTCAGTTTCTTTGCCGCGTCGGCAATGGCCTTGCGCTTCTCCTCGGACACGCGAGCCGGTCGATTATTCAACACCAGCGAAACCGTCGTCACAGACACCCCCGCAGCAGCGGCCACATCCTTCAGTGTCGCACGATACGCCATCAAACCCCCTTAAAACGTTTCTCCCTCCAGCATAAATGCCATGCGATCCTGACGCGCCCAGCATCGCAATCACAAACAAATTCCTTTCACAGCAAAATAATCCGCATTATTTCCAGCGGTAAATCGTTTCTCGGAAGTGTTTTTTGTATACTCACAACGTTTTGTCTGAAATGAGAGCCACACAAGAAGAGAGGAACCACCATGCAGCCAACCATGCAGAAAAACAATGTGAAACAGCGCAAGACCATCGCCATCATCGCCATGATCGCAGTAGCTGCCATCGCGCTCGCAGCCGTCGCCATCATCGCAGTCTCCAACAAGCGCGAAATGACACAAGCCGCCAGCGACACCTGCGCGTTGAATGCGAAAGCGCTCGCCACGCATCAGCAGAGCTTTGAAGAAGCGCAACAAGAAGCTGAAGAAGCAGCGAAACTCACCGTGAATGACGTGGCGGACGGCACCACGCTCGAAACCCTGAAGGATGCGATCACACTGGCCAAAGCCGTGGAAAGCGCGCCAGCATGCCCCGCAAGCGGCAATGCCAGCGACTTCACCAAAGCGACGGACGACATTCGCGAATACGCCGACAACCTGCGCAACATCACCAACGAACTCGACGCGGCCGCCAAGTCGGTGGTCGCCAGCCAAGAACTCAGACTCGAGTCCGCCGAGTAAGTCAGGTAAGCCGCCCCGACGGTTAGCGCCGACGTCAGCGCCAAACCCTACGTTTAACGGGGCCAAAGTCATCCAAGTCTGCAACTTCGCCCCCATTACAAGCATTTTCGCACCACATCGGGCTTATATATGGCAGATTCGGAAGGTCGCCCGGAGACATTTCGCTTATATATGGCAGGTCATTCCGGAAAGACCGCAGTTAGAGGGTACAAATCACCCCCCTAACTAGCTTGTTTCAAAAACAGACTGCCATACATAGGCGAAATGCCTCCGTGCAAACCCCAAAATCTGCCATACATAAGCGAGATACCATCTGCCGACTTTCCTTTATTTTGCATTATGCGTGCATTTTACGTAGAATACACATTAATTGCACGCAAGATTAGGGCAGGTGATTCAGATGGGCAATATTACCATTCGCATGAACGACGATCTGAAAGCTCGGGTCAACCAGACACTCGACGCCATAGGCATGAATTTCAACACTTACGTGACCATGGCGAGCATCCAGCTCGTGAACCAGCAGCGCCTGCCTTTCGACACTTCCGCGCGCGCCGCGGAACCAAACGAGCAGACCAAGCGCGCCATGCTCGAAGCCGAAGCCAAGGAGCGCGGTATCCTCCCAGACGACGCGGCCACCTTCAACAGCGCGCAAGACGCCATCGCTTGGCTGCACAACAATCACGGCTGAACAGGCAAAGCGCCATGATTACCATTAAATTCGACCAACAATTTCAGACCGACTTCAAACGCATCTCACGACGGATACCTCAAATCGTAACGGAACTCGAATATGTAATCGAAGCTATTGAGGAGTACGGACGCGTTCCGGAATCATATAATCCTCACATGCTTGATCACCCACGAGGAATCTACTCGGGATATGCGGAATTCCATCTTGCCGAGGGGAAAATGGATGTGTTGGTGATCTACTCGGAGCGGCCGGAAGCGTCGACAATCCGATTCATTCGCATGGGATCCCACGACGAACTGTTTGACGGTCCGTTGCTTTAGATGAGACCATCGTAGGACCCAACGAGATTCAGCCATCGATTTCCGCCCAATAAAACTTTTCCCCACCATATCGGGCTTATATATGGCAGATTCGGCAGCCCGACTTGAGGTTTTTCGCTTATATATGGCAGGTCATTCCGGAAAGACCGCAGTTAGAGGGTACAAATCACCCCCCTAACTAGCTTGTTTCAAAAACAGACTGCCATACATAGGCGAAATGCCTCCGTGCAAACCCCAAAATCTGCCATACATAAGCGAGATATGCCCATGAATTACGCATCTATGCTGTGCAGGCGCGACCTCGCGTCGCTTAGAGGCTTGACAACACCTTCCATTTGACAAAAGTTGTCAGTTGCCACGCACCAGGAGACGCAATAGGGGCCGCACCTTCGAGGTGCGGCCGTTTTTCATCCTTCACCAAACCTGGATCTGCAACTAAGGCTAGCGAACAAAATGTACGCCAAACCACACATCCATTCCCCGGCGAGGTTGACTCGCCTGCAACGCGTCTCCTCGATCACCGCTTACCGAACTTCAATTGTCCGGCTTGCGCCACACGAACCGAATTCTTACTGGCCTTGGGCGCGGTAGCGGGCTTCGGTGGCGGCTTTGGCGGGCTCCCACCAGGCGCGGTTGTCCGTATACCAAGCGATGGTCGCTTGCAAACCGGCTTCGAAATCGGTGTGCACGGGCCGCCAGCCGAGTTCGGTACGCAGCTTATTGGAATCGATCGCGTAACGTCGATCATGCCCAGGACGGTCACGCACCCAGTCGAATGCGTCCTCCGCACACCCCATAAGCCGCAGAATCATACGCATTACGGCAATGTTGCTCATTTCGCCGTCCGCGCCAATCAGGTACGTTTCGCCGATTCGCCCGCGCGTCAGAATCTCCCACACCGCGGAAGAGTGGTCTTCCGTATGAATCCAGTCGCGCACGTTCTCACCAGTGCCATACAGTTTCGGCCGCACACCCTCCATGATGGATGTGACCTGCCGCGGAATGAACTTTTCCACATGCTGGTATGGCCCATAATTGTTGGAACAGTTGGAAATCGTGGCGCGTAGACCGTACGTGCGCATCCATGCGCGCACCAGCTGGTCGGACGCCGCTTTCGACGCACTGTACGGACTCGACGGCTTGTATGGCGTACTTTCGGTGAATTTGCGTGGATCGTCGAGCGCGAGGTCGCCGTACACTTCGTCGGTGCTGATATGGTGGAATCGCACGTCATGCTTGCGTGCCGCTTCAAGCAGGTGGAACGTACCCTCCACATTCGTTGTGATGAAGGGTTCAGGATTGGCGATGGAGTTGTCGTTGTGCGATTCGGCCGCGAAATGCACGATCGCGTCACGCCCGGGCACGATACGTTCCAGTAATGCAACATCGCAAATGTCGCCTTGCACGAGTTCTACTTGTGACTGCGGAAGACCGGCGATATTCTGCGGATTTCCAGCATAGGTCAGTTTGTCGAGCACGGTTATGTGCACGTCAGGATGGTTGTGTGCCACGTAGCGCACGAAATTGGCTCCGATAAACCCACATCCGCCGGTCACGATGATGTTGCGCGGCTTGAAAATCTCACTACTCACGATTTCAGGGTACCGGCAGGGTTGCATAGTTCATGGAGCAATTTCACGCCTGCTTTATATATGGCAGATTTGCGGCCATTTTCGCCCCCACCGCTGAACTTAGACCCACAACTAGGGTCATAAGACCAAAATGTCCGACCGACTCTCATAGTCATTTCTTGACAAAATTGGCTACTGCAACACGTTATTCCCCAATTGCCACTTGCCGAATATCAATTATCAAGCTATGTCGCGCTCCGGATTCTTACTGACCTTGGGTACAGTAGCGGGTTTTGGTGGCTCAGACGGAGCCGCCCCACAGACTCACTTACACCTACACAAGGTTTTCAATGCGCATGGTGGGCTGCATAAGACAAACAAGGACCATGTCCGTGATTTTATCCAGAGTCTCCTCATCCAGCTCTCCGACGACGCTGCCGTATCGCGCCTCGAGGTCAAGCGATTTAAGCTGCTCGATTTCCGCCCACCCATGAATTGCCAGACCATCTTCGGTCGGAATCACACCAACATTGACGTGCAAAGGATATTCCCTACTGCTGGTTATCGGCACGACCATGGTGAGATTATTGAAACGGTTGTAAGCATCATTACTAACAACCACCACAGGTCGACGTTTCCCTTGTTCATGGCCAGCCGACGGATCCAAATTCACCCACACCACGTCACCATAGTGATAGTCCTTCACAAAAGTTCCCTTCCGATTTGATTAGCAAATCCGTCTTCCTGCGGCTGAGGCCCCCTGTAGCCCGCAAACATCGCTTCAAAATCTGGAATCGTAATGACCCTCGCACGCTTGGGGGTTAAAACAATACGCCCCTCTCGTACCTGCACATCAAGCTGGTCTCCCACTTTGATTCCGGCATCCTCCACAACGTCGCGATTCAGCCGAACGCCTTGGCCGTTTCCCCATCTGACTAGTGTTGCAGAGCTCACTTCGGCACCTCCTTAATTTAAGACAACTTTATATACATTGTATACACAAAGTCCGCTGCGGGCAAACGCGCAGAACAAGGCATCCATCCGCCCGCAAACGAGATAGTTGAATAAGTATTTTTCAGCACATTCCACCCAAGCCCAGACAATCGGGGCCTCACACCACATCGGGCTTATATATGGCAGATTCGGAAGGCTGACCGGAGGCATCTCGCTTATACATGGCAGGTCATTGATATGGCCTGATTTTTGTTCCGCCCTTATAGTGAGGCGGCTTGCGCCGCTTGGTTTGCATAATACTCAATTTCGACCTGTTCCGGTGTCCTGTAGCCCAATGACTGGTGAAGCCGCTTTGGATTGGCAGCGGCACGAATACGACGAAATCGATGCTTTCGCGCTCTACGAGTCCGACACGATTGACACTGAAGCACTCCTCGCCAAGCTGCGTCCCTACGTCAACGACATCGAGGATTGATTCGTTCGGCATCCGATTCACGCCTAGCGTGCCAACACCTCAATAGTCCCTTGCCCAGACTTAATATAAATCAACAGTCGCTTCCCCGATTCGAGCGCCACTAACGCAAACAGCGGCGCATAAGGGAAGAAATACCGGAATTGCATGCCGTCAACCCCGATCAGCCCATCAGCATCATATTGCAGCCACAGCGCAAGGTAAATCAGCAAAATATCGCCAACACAAACCACCACAATCAGCCATGCATACGGCAAGGGAAGCGCGTCACACCCGTCTTCGCGCCCATCAACCCGACCGGTTATATGCGTGCTCCGGTTTTTGATAGAAATATTCAGCATACTAGACACGACCAACACAATTACAGTAAGCGCAATCGCCAACCAGCACACAGCGATGACAAAGCTGTCTTTCTTATTATTCATATTCGCCTGAGCATGTGTTATCGCCCATGCGATGTTTTTCACCGCATCCGCCATAGCAGCAGAATCTGTTAGCAACGCATGTTTACGCTCAGCCATCTGTTCATATGAGACCAGCATCGGACAGTTCGTATACCAACTATTGACACCCAACCAAAATACAACCCAAACACCGGACAAGACCACTCCACCAATAATCGGAACGGTATGGTCAGTATTGAAATGAAGACCACGCCCCACACCAGCACGATCAAACATTATCGGAATAGTAAGCAACGCTAACGGCATATACACAAATTTGCACATCGCTAGAATCACACTCACCACCGCAATCGTCGTGGCACCTTGCCGCGAGCGTTCACCTATAATCTGTCCGAATAATAAGCATCCGAACAAAATCACAACAGCCTGGGTAAGAGAATCAGCGGAAATAGAAAAAGAAGCAAGTTTAACCATCTGCGGCACACAGAGTAGCAGTCCAATTGGAATACGCCATCTCGGCAATGCGCAGATTGCACAATACATGAGCAGCACATAGACAGCCAACATGCATGATTCCGCCAAACGGTATGTCATTTCGGGTCCAAGACTCAGCACACGTCCAATTGCAAAACCCACTAATTGCGGCGCATATACGATCGGCGAATTCGTTGCCGTGTTGTTAAACGGCAAGTCGGCTGTTGCCGATGTTCCGTTGCCGATAACAGACTCAGGAAGCACAACTGACGAATCGTAGCCGTCATATTGGTCTAACGAATACTGCATCCAGCTGCGATCAACCGCGCCGCCAACTACACCACGGCCAGTATTGTGCAACATGCTTCGTGACGTAACCGGCCGCGCGACCATGTCCCCGTTTAGTATCGAGTCGATACGATAGACGTGAGCCCAAACATCCGGTACATGACCGGTCTTAGTGACCGCCATAAAAAACAGTCCCTCAGACAGAACGCACAGCGCCACCAGTAGCGGCATCCAGTGGAACAGATTCCTTCCCCTCGTACTGCAATTATCACATGCACAAAGACATCATTATCTGATTTTCAGTTCATTTCGCGGACGTCTTTAAGACATTCCCGGATTCAATTTGTAAGTGCAACGCCCGTCTTCGTGTTGGTTGCCTTTGATTGTAGCCTGGCCATCTCCTCGTCCCATACCTCGTTGGGCGTTTTGTATTCGAGGAGTTTCATGGGGATGTCGTTGCCCCCCGACGATCGCGTCGAGCTCGTCCTGCGTGAGATCCTCGAAACTGGATTGGCAACGGTGTGTTGGACAGTTCCTTAGAGGACGAGTCCCTGTTCGGTGAATTCCTTCGGGCTCCGGTATCCGAGGGTGGAGTGGAGCCGCTGGTTGTTGAACCACCACACGTAGTCGTTGAGGTCATGCCTCAGCTGCTCGATCGTGGTAACTCAGCCAGATTATAGCAGTTACGCTATACTAGATGCATGAGCATGATCGAAGAGCTGAAGCAGCGGCGGCTCGAACTTGGGTTGAGCCAAGGCCAGGTGGCGGCGATGATGGGCACCACCCAGTCGGCTCTTTCGCGCGCGGAACGCGGCGGCAACCCGACACAAGATTTTCTGCAACGGTATGACGATGCGCTGCAATCGCAGTCAAACGATGTCGGCAATGACAGCATTGTGGAAATCGCCACTATAAAATTCATCGTCGGCAGCATTGCGCAGCAATACAACCTCGCCGAAGTCTATGTGTATGGTTCCGTGGCACGCGGCGAGGCAACGGACGATTCGGACGTCGATTTGCTGTACCGGACCACGCCAGGTTCCCCTCTCACTATGATGCAACGAGAAGCACTGCAAGCCGAGTTGGAACGTGCATTCGGCCGGGAGGTTTCGCTCACTTCGTTGGATTCGCTGCAACGTAGGGCGCAAACCAGCCGCGCGAGCCGTCGGTTTTACGAACACATCCAGCCGGACATGGTTAGGGTGGCCTGATGGCACGCAGCAACCACACCGATCAGCGTTTCCGCGACGAGACGAATCTCATCCGTCTCGTCGAGCATCTGCAGCGAGCGCATGATGATGCTTCCGCAGTTGGTTCCGCCGAAGCACTCGAAGAAGACTACATGCGATTCAATTCCGTTGCGATGGATATGGTGCAGGCGCAGGAATCCGCGCGGCGGCTTTCCGACGGCTTCCGCGAGACGGCCCCGCGACTTCCATGGAACGAGTTGCGTGCCTTGCGTAACGTCATCGTGCACGAGTACGACGGCATCGACGCCTTCGCCCTGTATGAGTCGGCCACGTCCGATGCCGAAACACTCCTCGCCAAGCTGCATCCCTACGTCGATTCCATCGAAGACTGACGCCGGCGCTCACTGGCCTTGCGCGCGGTAGCGGGCTTCGGTGACCACCTTGGCCGGCTCCCACCAGTCGCGGTGGTTCGTATACCAATCGATCACGCCCTGCATGCCGCGTTCGAAATCCGTATGCGCCGGCCGCCATCCCAATTCAGTACGCAGCTTGGTCGGGTCGATGGCGTACCTGCGGTCGTGGCCAGGTCGGTCGCACACCCAGTCGAATGCATCCTCCGGCTGCCCCATCAACCGCAATATCATGCGCAAAACATCGATATTGCTTCGCTCGCCATCGGCGCCAATCAGATACGTCTCGCCAATGCTACCGCGCGTCAGAATCTCCCATACGGCCGACGAATGGTCATCCACGTGAATCCAGTCGCGCACGTTAGCGCCGGTGCCGTACAGTTTCGGACGCATGCCTTCCAGAATGGACGTGATCTGCCGTGGAATGAACTTCTCCACATGCTGGTACGGGCCGTAATTGTTGGAACAGTTGGAGATGGTGGCCCGCAGACCGTACGTACGCGTCCACGCGCGCACCAGATGGTCGGAAGCGGCCTTCGACGCGCTGTACGGGCTGGACGGATGGTATGGCGAACGCTCGGTGAAACGTGCCGGATCGTCCAATGCGAGGTCGCCGTACACTTCGTCGGTGCTGATGTGGTGGAATCGCACGTCGTATGCGCGCGCCGCCTCCAGCAGCCGCATTGTGCCTTCCACGTTGGTGGCGATGAATGGTTCCGGATTGGCGATGGAATTATCGTTGTGCGATTCCGCGGCGAAGTGCACAATGGCGTCGCATTCCGGCACCAGACGGTTGAGCAGCGCGGTGTCGCAGATATCCCCCACCACCAGTTCGACTTGCGATTGCGGCAGTCCCGCGATGTTCTCCGGATTGCCCGCATACGTCAGCTTGTCCAGTACGGTGACGTGCACGTCCGGATGATTGCGCGCCACGTACCGCACGAAATTGGCGCCGATGAACCCACATCCGCCGGTCACCAGAATATGCTTCGGCCTGAAACCATCATTCTCTCTCATGCTGCTCACCGCTCCAGCATACCTTCCACCACCACGCAATCACGCATCTCCGGCTCTACCCCTCATTCCGACACCGACTTCATCATGTTTACCCTTCAGACATTTTCCAGATACCGTCAAGACACCTACTCGTCCAGACACACTGGCTAATATATAGCTCGGTTTTACATGCTCATGAGCCCCCGTTTACATAAGGGGTTATTTGCCGTGAAGGAAGCGACGATGCCTTATATCCAGCCTGCCGTTCATGCCTTCGAGCCTTCATACGTCAGGCGTCCCAAGCAATCGTTCATCGGGGGCACCTATCAGCCGTTCGCAAACGATGGCACGGCGGACGACCCCTCCATTTTCAGGGCACGTCACCGCGCGGAACTATACACGCAGAAAGCCCCTCTTCACATCTCAGAAAATCGCAAGAGCATCTACACGCCGGAGGTGGAACCATCACCGGCAAAGTGCGATACGGATGTTTCTGCGATTGCGGGCGCGCAGAACGATGCATCTTCCACGAATTCCGCCTCCGCCGATTCTGCTTCCGCGAATTCTGCTTCTTCCACCGGCGATACCGCGCTGCAGACCGTGGAACATGCCGTCAAGGCGACCGGAGCCGCACTGACGACTGCCGGCCATGCATTGGCCAACGCCGGCCATGCCATCGCAAAAACGGCCAAAACCGTGGCACTCGCCGTTCAAACCGCCACGACCAAGGTGCGTAGCACATGGCGTACGTTCACAAGCTTCAAAGCGATTCAGCTCATCATTAAGTTCTTCCAAGACGCGCATGCCTTGTGGAAGAAGCGCATGAAGTTCTCCTACGCGTTCTATACCGCGATATTCTTCCTGCTTACCTCCTTCGAAGTATTGTTCATTCAATGGGGCATGTACAGCGAACCCCACTACGCTAAAGGCACGCATGTCAGCCAAGCAACAAAAATTCTAAATAGTGTCGCAGGCCAACTTACCAAATTCGTAAGTCAAATGTGGCTGGAACAGAAATATCTATTCCTGATTAATTTCGTTGCCCTCGCTTTAATCTATCTGGCTCTGATTTGCATATGCAATAGATTCTGGATTGCAACTGCGATATTCGGCTCTGTAATGTCCATCTACGCCGCGGCAAATATGCTCAAAGTTCAGCTTCGCGGTGAACCGATAATTCCAGCCGATTTATCTTTCCTCTCCGGAGGAGATACCGGAAATATCGTTTCTTTTATTCCTAAAGATAGCGAAGCATTCATTAGCTCTGCCGTTACAACCCTCCTTTGGTTCTTACTCGCATGTCTTATATGTTTTGTTCTAGACGGAAGAAGGAAATTCATTTACTGTTCTTGGACGCATCCGTTCGCGTCAATCAAGAATATCCTCGGCAATCTAACACGCATCATCGCAGCCGTATTGAGTGTTGCAATCTTCTTCTCATTTACTTGGAATCTCGGCACACCTAATTCATGGTCATATAAGTGGATTAGGGATATGGGATACAAAGCAGAGCTTTGGAATCCAACCGATGACGCGCAGGCCAATGGCCCTGCAATCTCCTTCCTCAATCTCACCCATGTCAAAGCAATGGATGAGCCGAATGGCTACAGCAAAGAAACCATGCAGAAGCTGGCACAACGTTACAACAAGGAAGCTGTGCGCATCAATAAAAACAGAACAGATAACCTTACCGACAACAATGTTGTCATGATTTTGTCTGAATCTTTTTCAGATCCGACACGCGTCCCAGGCATTGCATACGATATCGATCCAATGCCCCACATCAGGAGCCTTAAAAATACAACCACTTCAGGTCTGATGCTGTCTCCAGGCTACGGCGGCGGTACCGCCAATATTGAGTACCAAGTCCTTACAGGACTGAATCTCGCCAACTTCAACAGCTCTTTGACGGTTCCTTATCAGCAGCTTGTCCCCACACAGAAGAGCCCCTATTCGTTCAATCAAATCTGGAACGAAAAGTATGGTTCGAATGGATCCACGGCTGTTCATCCGTATTACAGCAGCATGTACCTAAGAAATACGAATTACAATAAATTCAAATTCTCGTATTTCTATACTCTTGATAGCAAGAAACCAATATGGCATCAGCATCATATCGATAAATCACCAGATGTCGACGATGCTTCCGCCTATCAGTGCATTCTTGACCTTTTGAACAAGCAGGACACAACGAATAACGGCAATCCGCAATTCCTTCAACTTGTCACTATGCAAAATCATCTTCCTTACAACGATTGGTACGACAATAACGAATTTAAGGACGCAGACGTTTCGGAGAACCTAGGTTACTGGGATCGTTATTCGATTGATACATACACGAAAGGCGTCAATTATACTGATCGATCCACGCTGGCTTTTCTGAAATCTCTTGACCAGCTGGATAAACCTGTCACCGTCATTTTCTACGGAGATCATCTTCCGGGAATATACGACGATGCAAGCAAGGACAAGAATAACGCTCTCACACTGCACGAAACAGATTACTTCATATGGTCCAATAACGCATCAGAGTCAAGAGGCACTAAGATTGACCACTCAACATCTTATACATCATCCAATTATTTCATGGCAATAGCCGCGGAACACATGAACGCAAAAGTATCACCATACTTGGCTTTACTCACTAAATTGCGCGAGAACGTACCTGCCATCAGCCGAATTGTCGTCCAAAAAGGCGGACGCAGTAAAGGTAACGCAACTTATCTCGATTCGAATGGAAACGAGATCGATAAGCAAAAACTATCAAAAACAGCAAAACAGTTGCTTAAAGACTACGAGCTTGTTCAGTACGACCAAACATCAGGCAAAGGATATTTGCAAAATACAGAATTCACTCAAGTTCCCAGTAAGTAGTATTTTCCATAATAGATGCGCAACATATCTAGCAGGAGAAGCATTATGAAGATCGCGGTCGCAGGAACCGGTTATGTTGGATTGTCCGTCGCATTGCTGCTTTCCCAGCATAACGAGGTTCACGCCCTTGACATCGTTCCCGAGAAGGTCGAACTGCTGAACGGCGGCAAGAGCCCGATTGTCGATCCCGTGATCACCGATTTTCTGGAGAAGAATGCCTCCGGTGAGCGGCCGCTCGATTTCCATGCCACCATCGACGCGCAGGAAGCATATACGGATGCCGATTTCGCAGTGATTGCGACGCCGACGAATTACGACGAGAAGAAGAATTATTTCGATACCTCCAGCGTCGAAGCGGCAATCGCCGCGGTACGCCAGTACTCGCCACATGCCTGGATTGTAATCAAGTCCACCATTCCAGTTGGCTACACGCAGCAGCTTCGTGAGAATTTAGATGACGACTATATTCTTTTCTTCCCCGAATTCCTGCGCGAAGGCCATGCTCTGTATGACAATCTGCATCCAAGCCGCATTGTCGTCGGAGCTCCACAGGATGATGCTGCATCCGTTGAAGCCGCGCACCAGTTTGCTTCTTTACTCGCCGAAGGCGCCGATCCAAGCGAGGCGTCCCGCATCAATCATGACGGCAGCACCGGCATTCCCACTCTGGTGGTCGGCACCACTGAAGCGGAGGCCATTAAGCTGTTCGCCAATACATACCTGGCTCTTCGCGTAGCATATTTCAATGAACTTGACACCTATGCGGAAAGCCGAGGACTGAACACCCGGGAGATCATCGACGGCGTATGCCTTGATCCGCGTATCGGCGACGGCTACAACAACCCCAGTTTTGGCTATGGTGGATACTGCTTGCCGAAGGACACCAAACAGCTGCTTGCCAACTACAATCAAGTGCCGCAAAACCTCATCGAGGCCATTGTGGATGCGAACCGCACCCGCAAGGAATTCGTTGCCTCCGAGGTGATGGAACGCATCAAGGACGTGCAGAATCCAGTCATCGGCATTTACCGGCTGACCATGAAATCCGGTTCCGATAATTTCCGCCAGTCCGCCATCCAGGACGTGATGAAGCAGTTCAAAGCCAATGGCATCCCCGTGCTCATCTACGAACCCACATTGGATAAACCCGACTTCCAAGGCAGCGAGGTCACCCACGACCTCAACGAATTCAAGGCGCGCACGTCAATCATCGTGGCAAATCGTTGGGATAACAATCTCGCAAATGTTGGAAACAAAGTCTACACACGCGATTTATTCCGCAGAGACTGAACACCCCTAATGCGATGCTGTTTTATCAAAAAGCAATCGTGACCAGATTTTGGGTGGCTACTGAAGATTCACTCCTTCTATTCCAACGAAAATGACACTGTCAAGCGTAACGATGTTTGATCCCCTTCATTGGAACAAATGACAAGAATCCTGTGCATTGAAATCAGAAGGAGTTGGATTGAGACGTACTTGGATATTTGAACACGTACGTGCGAGACCAGCCGCGTTTAATGAAGGTGGCTGACCAGCCACTCTTCGTCTCAGTCATGTATGATCCATCCCAGGCACAGCACATACCGAACGAGTCGCCCCGATTGATAGTATATGGACCGGTGTTATTCACATCGAAATCCACTGGCTGCCTGCCATTAACTGTGACTAAGCCGTCCGCAGCCTTCGCATAGTGATCCAACTCTTGTAATGCGGCTTTATTGTTGTCCGTGCGGAATTGGTAAGTCGCCAACCGATCCGAAATATCCCAATCACCAGACACCCGCCTATTGGACGTCTGATACAACAGCCACGGAGACATACCCTCCCACAAATAAGTCACACGCGCCCTCGACGGATCAAACCAGTCAATCTGCAAGTTCATACCATCGGCCCCATCGAGCGCTGTGTTTTGTCAAATTGAAGTAGTCCAAAACAGCGTGTCGGTCCAGTCCGAAAAA